>Ga0209759_1000072_pt1 | contig 178206 bp, 167 predicted proteins | sample AraplaCL_Col_mMS_FD_184261 | JGI IMG/M metagenome (GOLD analysis project Ga0209759, IMG submission 184261) | Arabidopsis root microbial communities from the University of North Carolina, USA - plate scrape CL_Col_mMS (SPAdes) (version 2) | ecosystem: Host-associated > Plants > Roots >... | reverse complement strand
TCCATGAGCAGCAAGAAGCAAACCAAACCTGCGGCGACCGGCGCTGCCGCAGGCGCCGGTACAGCGACGGCCATTCCCGATATCCGGCCCGGTCAATCGATCGAGCTGCTCAAGGAACTGCACATCCTGACGCGCGACGGCAAGCTGAACCAGGACAGCCGTCGCAAGCTCAAGCAGGTCTACCACCTGTACCAGTTCATCGAGCCGCTGCTGCAGGAAATCCGCAGCCGGCACCCCGACGTCAGCGTGGTCGATCACGGCGCCGGCAAATCCTATCTCGGCTTCATCCTGTACGACCTGTTTTTCAAATCACTGGAGGGCGCCTCGCGCATCTACGGCATCGAAACCCGCGAAGAACTGGTGCAGAAATCGAGCGAGCTGGCACGACGCCTCGGCTTCCCCGGCATGTCCTTCCTCAACCTGTCGGTGGCCGATTCGATCGAATCGCCCGCCCTGCCCGCGCAGATCGACATGGTCACGGCGCTGCACGCCTGCGACACCGCGACCGACGACGCCATCCATTTCGCCCTGAAAAAACAGGCGCAATTCATGGTGCTGGTGCCTTGCTGCCAGGCCGAAGTCGCTTCGGTTCTCAACCGCAACAAGGGCCAGTCGCTGGGCCGCACGTCGCTGACCGAACTCTGGCGCCATCCGCTGCACACGCGCGAATTCGGCAGCCAGGTCACCAATGTGCTGCGTTGCCTGCAACTGGAAGCGCACGGCTACCAGGTCAGCGTCACCGAACTGGTCGGATGGGAACACTCGATGAAGAACGAACTGATCATCGCCCGCTACAAGGACCTGCCGCGCAAACGACCGACCGAGCGCCTGCAGGAAGTCTTGCAATCGCTCGGACTGGAAGAAATGGGCGAACGATTTTTTACCGGCCTATCGCCATCCGCAGCGCGGTAATGGTAAGCTTGTTCGCCCTCGTGACGCCAATTGAATATGGCGTCGCGGGCAACAGGGAACGTGGGCGGCATGCACCACGTTAGGGAAAAAGAGCGGCTGCAAGACCGGATCAAAGATGAAAAGCGCTGTCGACACTCAAGCATTGATCGAAGAGAATCAGCAGTTGCATGCTGAGATGCAGGATCTCCTGGAACAAGCGCGCATCAATCAGCAGATCATGCAGCGCCACCAGGCCTTCGACCTGCGCCTGATCGGTTCCGGCGAATTCCGCGACCTGATTGAAACAGTATCCCTGCTGATGCCGAACACTTTCAGTCTGGAAATCGTCACCCTCACCCTGATCGACCACGATTTCGACATCCGCCGCATCCTGCAGGACCTGCAGATCGGTCTCGATGAATATCCCAATTTGCTGTTCCATGTCGAAGGCAGCACGTCGCTGCCTCAGGACAAACCGACGCTGGGTCCGTACCAGCCGGCGCTGCACACTCCCCTGTTTCCCAGCTACCAGCCGGCCAGCGTGGCGGTACTGCCGCTCATGCGCCATCAGAAGCCGATCGGCTACCTGGCGCTGGGCAGCGCCCACGAAGGACGCTTTACCGGCAACCTGGCGACCGACTTCATCGAACGCCTGGCCTCGGTGGTCGCCATCTGTCTCGAAAACGTCATCAACAACGAGCGTCTGAAACACATCGGCCTGACCGACCCGCTCACCGGCGTCAACAACCGCCGCTACATTGAACAACGCATGCAGGAAGAAATCGGCCGCTCCCAGCGCGAGCGTTCCGCGTTGTCCTGCCTGTTTATCGACATTGATCACTTCAAGCGCGTCAACGACAAGTTCGGTCATCAAAGTGGCGACGACGTGTTGCGCGAAGTGGCCACGCGCATCAAAAAAGAATTGCGTCTGAGCGACTCGCTCGGACGTTACGGCGGCGAAGAATTCATCGTGCTGCTCACGCAGGCGACCGTACAAGACGCCGCCCGCATCGCCGAACGCATTCGTGCCAGCGTGGCCCAGCAAGCCATCCCGGTCGCCGGCGCCGACGAAGCGCTGAAAGTCACCGTCTCCATCGGCGCCGCCGCGCAAACGCCGCCGGACCGCAACATTCCGGCCGACATGGCGCGCCAGAAGCTGGTCGCCCGCGCCGACGAAGCCTTGTACCGCGCCAAGGAAAGCGGCCGCAACCGCGTCGTGCTGGCGGACTAAGGGCCACTGACAAAACGTCGATGGTCAACAGCGCTACATCAGTGCCCTGACGGCAGCACCCGCTTGTCGCGAATCAGCCATGGCGTCGCGATGATCAAGGCGCCGCCGATAACATCCTGCACGCGCAATTCCGCCGCTCCCATCCACCATGCCGATGCGGCGGCGACGATGATTTCCACCAGCATCACCACCGCCGTGATATTGACCGGCAAACGCGCCACGCCGTATTGCAGGCACAGGTTGGAAATCATGAACAGCACCGACCACAAGGCCAGCGTCGGCACCGACGGCGCGCCGATGGAAGCCGGCCACGCGATCACGCCGGTCACCGCGAGCGCAGCGCCCAACACCAGCGACAGCACAGCACCGCCGCCCAGCATCGCAATCGAACGCGCGCCGTCGGCCACGCCATGCAAGCGGCGCAACATCACATTGCTGAAGGCAAAGCTCAACCCGCCAAGCAAGGCCACCCAGTCGGCCAGGTCATGCGGCAGGGGCACGCCGATGGACGGCTGATACAACACGATCAGCGCGCCAAGCAACCCCAGTGCAATCCGCAGCACCGCAGGCCGGGTAATCGGTTCGTGCAGCACCAGGCGCGCCAGGATCACGGCCCAGATCGGCATCAGATAAAACAGCAGGACCACGCGCACCACATCGCCGAAGGCCACGGCGCCGTTGAACGCAATGTTGTTGACGCCGGATGCCACCGCGACGTACAGCAGCTCGGGATGCTTGCGCAGTGCGGGAATGGATTTACGCTTGAGCAGCAACAGCCAGATCGTGCAGAACGAAAAAATGATCGCGGTCGCCCAGATCGGATGAATGCCCTGCTGCTGCAAGGATTTGAAGGCGATCCAGGACAAGCCCCAGATGGTCGTATTGACGAGCAAAGCACCGACGGCCCGTGGCGAAATAGGTTGCATGTAGTCCTGCAGAAAAGAAAACGCGACCGTCATTGTAATCGGGTCGCGCCGTTCTCGATTTACTCTGCAGAAATACGCTATATCACGTAAAACCCATGCGTGCCGTCGCGTCCGAGCTGCTCGACCAGGCCGAATTCCCAATCGAGGTAAGCCTGCATGGCCGAAGCCGGATTGTCGGTGCCTTCGTAGGGACGGCGGTAGCGGTCGATGCGCGGCGACGCCAGCGCAGTTGCGCCGGTCTCGATCGGCAAGCCGGCGGCCTTCCAGCCATTGTCGCCGCCTTCCAGCAAGAACACCGGTTTGTCGGTCAACGCAGCCAGATCGCCGATCACGTACGCCGCCAGCAAGCTGCTGCCGCAAGTGACGACATAGCGCTCGGCCGGCGGCACGGCTTTCAATGCCTCGGGTAATTGCGAACGCAGCGCGAACCAGGCGCCGGGAATGTGTTGCTTGACGTAGTTGGCGCTGGTAGCGAAATCGACGACGACCGTGCCGTCCTTGCGCTCCAGCCAGGCCGCCAGGGTTTGCGGCGAGATTTTTTCCGACTGCGGCGCGGGCGGCAGCTCACGCTTGGCCGGGCCCTGTTCGGACAATTGCTGCGCCGTCACGCCGTCGAGCACATAGACTTCCCACGCCATTTGCGCCAGCCACGACGCCGTCATGTTGGCGCGCGCGCCATCGTCGTCGACCAGCACGATGCGGGCGCCGCGCACGGGGGCGTTGGATTCGGTTTCCTGCACCAGCTGGCCGCCGGGCGCGCTGAGAAAGCCCGGCAAATGACCGGCTTCGTATTCCTGCGGCGTGCGCACGTCGAACTGATAGGTTGTGCGCGCAGCGTCTGCACGGAAGGCCTGCAAACCCGCCTGGTCGAGTCGCTTGACGCCGGCGCGGTCAGCCACGGCACGGGCATCGCTTGCTGCCTGCGCACGCGTGTCTGTGGCGATGTCAACCGGGAACTGACGGCTGTTGCCGTGCTCCAGCTGTTGCCCCGCCAGCGTCCAGCCGATGGTGCCGTTGCGCAGCGCATGCACCTGATTCGGAATGCCGGCATTGACCAGCGATTGCGTGCCGATGATGCTGCGCGTGCGGCCGGCGCAATTGACGATGACGCGGGTACGGGGATCCGGCGCCAGCTCGCGTACGCGCAGCACCAGCTCGGCGCCCGGCACGCTGACCGAACTCGGGATGTTCATGTTCTGGTATTCGTCGAAACGGCGCGCATCCAGCACGACCATGTCTTCCTTGGCGTCGAGCAGAGCCTTGACTTCTTCTGCGGACAGGGACGGCGTGTGGCGCTTGCTTTCCACCAGTTCGCCGAAGGATTTGCTCGGCACGTTGACGTCCCGGAACAGCTCCCCTCCTGCCGCCTTCCAGCCGCTGACGCCGCCGGACAGGATGCTGACGTTGCGGTAGCCGAGCGCGATGAAACGGACAGCGGATTGTTCCGCCAGACCTTCGCCGTCATCGAGCACGACGATGGCGGTATCGCGGCGCGGAATGCGCGCATAGGCCAGCAGCTCCAGATGCGAGAACGGCAGGTTGGCGGCGAACAGCGGATGCGCTTCGGCGTGCGGCGCCTCTTCGCGCACGTCGAGCAGCGCGATCTCGCGGCGCGCCAGAAGATCGTCACGGACTTGTTGGTAGCTGCGGGTAGGAATGCTCATCTTGTCGTTGTCTCCTGGGACAGATCCCAAATATTGGGCAAGGTAGTATTGGAATAACCCGAAATGAATGCCTTGCGCGTGCCATCCGGCTGATACACGGAACGATGCACTGCGCCGATGTTGGCACCATACACGTGGATGCTGATCGATACCCTGTCGTCGTAGGCATTGCGCACGCGATGGATGTCGTCCAATCCGTCGACGTTGGGCGACACCGCTTCCACCATGCCGGGAGTCAATTGTATCGGTTCTCCGAAAGGCAGGAGCGCGCCGGCGTTTTCGTCTTTCCTTCGATAGGATTGCGAATATTCCGAACCGCGCAGCATGCCGATCAATCCCCAGACCGTATGGTCGTGCACCGGCGTTTGCTGCCCCGGCCCCCAGACAAAACTCACCACGGAAAATCGCTGTGCCGAGTCGACATGAAGCAGGTATTGGCGATAACGATCCGGATCGGGCTGAGCGCATGCTTCCGGCAACCAGTCGTCGACGGCGACCAAGTCGCGCAAGAGCGATGATCCCTCGCGGATGATGCCGGCTTCGCCGGATTCACGCTCCAGCAAGGCGGCAAATGAAGTGACGAAATGGCGCAGGCGCTGATGATTGGGCATGGCGGTTTTCCAGGCAAAAGAGGATTGAAGCGCGGCAGAGCGGCGCAACGACAGACGAAGGAAATGGCTAAAGAACAGACGAGCGACGATGATACCGCGCCAGAACGGCATAACGGTAATACTGACTACCGATAAGCAAGCAGGATTTTCTTATGGCGCCACGCGGATGTGGCGAATGCGGCAAGGATGCCGGGGGATGTACGCGGAAAAGCCCTTCAGCCTTTGGCCGCAGCCTGCAAGGTTTCGTACTTGACCATCAGTTGTTCTTTGGATTCGCGCCAGGCCGGATCGAAGGGGATGCAGGCGACCGGGCAGACTTGCTGGCATTGCGGCTCGTCGAAATGGCCGACGCATTCGGTGCATTTGTTGGGGTCGATTTCATAGATCTGCGGCCCCATGTAGATCGCTTCGTTCGGGCACTCAGGCTCGCAGACGTCGCAGTTAATGCAATCATCGGTGATCATCAGTGCCATAAAAATACCCCGCTCTCTTTTCAACCAACCTGCCTTGCCCGCAGAGGATGCGGACAAGGCAATGACAAATCAGCTACAGATCCATCTTCGCCATCTTTTCCTTCAGCCACTTTTCGACCGAGGGGAATACAAACTTCGAGACATCGCCGCCCAGCAGGGCGATTTCGCGCACGATGGTGCCCGATATGAATTGATATTGGTCCGACGGCGTCAGAAACAAGGTTTCCACGTCAGGCAACAGATAACGATTCATGCCGGCCATCTGGAATTCGTATTCGAAGTCCGATACCGCGCGCAGGCCGCGCACGATGACGCGGGCGTTGTTTTGCCGCACGAAATCCTTGAGCAGCCCGGAAAAACTTTCCACCTGGACATTGGGATAATGTCCCAGGACTTCATTCGCTATCGACAGGCGCTCCTCGAGGGAGAAAAACGGCTTCTTGTTTTTGCTGTCCGCCACGCCCACGACCAACTTGTCAAACAATCCCGATGCGCGTCTTACCAGATCTTCATGGCCACGTGTCAACGGATCGAATGTTCCCGGATAAACAGCTGTCACCATCAGGGTCTCTCCTCACCAGCTAAGCAATCAGAACGCGCATTATGCCTGAATTAGCCAATGTTTTTGCGCCGCAATAAGTGATAAAACACCACGCCGGCCTTATCGGCCCGCACAACTTCCCAGGGCGCCATCCAGTCCGGGAGCTGGTCGGCCTCCAGGGAATATTCCGATTCCACGTACATCAGACCGCGGTTCGCCAGAAGCTGCTCGCATATCGGCATGATTTTCGCCAACCAGTTTTGATGATAAGGCGGATCGGCAAAAATAAGCTGAAATCCGTTTGCAGTTGTGGCGCGCGTGCTCAGCCCTTGCAACAGCGCCAGCGCATCGCCGCGCTGGATCTCGACTTGCGCCGCCTGCAGTTTTTCCTTGTTGGCTTCAAGCTGGCGTACCGCAGGCGTGTGATTCTCCACCATCACGACGCGCTGCGCACCGCGGCTGGCGGCCTCGAAGCCGAGCGCGCCGGAACCGGCGAACAGGTCGAGGCAGCTGATCTGCTCCCAGTCGCCGTCGATCAGATGCGTCAGCCAGTTGAAGACGGTTTCGCGCACGCGGTCCGGCGTCGGCCGCAGGCCTTCGGCATCCGGCACCGGCAGCGGCGTGCGCTTCCACTGGCCGCCGATGATGCGGACCTGGTGCGCGCTGCGGCCATGCGCCGCGATGCCATGTTTTCTTACGGTCTTGCTCATATTTTATTCAGCCTCGCCCACCACGACAGTCGTCAATTGATCGGGCGCAATTTTACGCTTGAAGGCATCGCGAATCTGTACGGTCGTGACTTTGCCGATATTGGCCGTCCAGGTGTCGAGATAGTCCAAAGGTAAACGGTAATAACCGATCACCGCCAGGTTGTCGAGAATCTTGCGATTGTTGTCGATGCGCAAGGCAAAGCCGCCGATCAGGTTGTCCTTGGCCGCTTTCAGCTCGGCCGCCGTCGGGCCGTCCCTCAGATAGGCCGACAGCGTGCTGCGCACCACGCCGAGCGCTTCATTGGTCTGTTCCTGCTTGGTCTGCAAACCGATCTGGAACGGACCTTTTTGCGCCAGCGGCGAGAAATAGCTGTAGACGCTGTAGCTCAATGCCCGCTTCTCGCGCACTTCATTAGTCAGGCGCGACACAAACCCGCCGCCGCCGAGAATGTAATTGCCGACCGTCAGTGCGAAAAAATCCGGATCGCCGCGCACCAGCGCCGGCATGCCGATCAAAATATGGGATTGCGATGCCGGATGTGCGATGCGCTGCTCCCCCGCCTTGCCTGCGACCACTTCGGGCAAGGCCGGCAGCGCGGCGCCTTGCGGCAACTTCTGCGTCAGGCGTTGTGCAATCTGATCCGCCTGCCTGCGCGTGACGTCGCCGATCATGGCGATGACGGCGCGGTTGGCGACGTAATGCATGCGATGGAAATTCACCAGATCATCGCGTGTGATGGCGGCGACCGAGGCTTCGCTTTCCTGGCGCGCATACGGATGTTCGCCATAGAGAGCAGCCCGGAACGCCTTGTTGGCGATATCCTCGGCCTTGGTTTGCGATTCCTTGACGTCGGCGATGGTGCGCGCGCGGTCGCGGTCGAACAGGTCGACAGGGAAACTCGGCTGCGCCAGCGTGCGCGCCAGCAAGTCCACTGCGGCGTCACGTTCGGTCGCGCTCGATAACATGCGCAAGGTGACGCCGGCGCGATCCAGGCTGGCGCCGCCGCCGCGCTGCGCCGCCACGTCGGCGAAACCATCGAGGATCTGCGCTTCCGACAAGGCCGGCGCATTACCGGCGGCAGAGGCGCCGCGCGTCAGCATGGCATTGGTCAGCGACGCCAGTCCGGATTTTCCAACCGGATCGCGGCGCGTGCCGGCATCGAATTCGACGCTGAGATCGAGCATGGGAATGGCATGGTTTTCGACGAACAGCACGCGCGCGCCATTGGGCAAAGACCACGACTGAATCTGCAGGGCCGCCTGCGCCTGCCCGGCAAAACAAGCGAGCAGCGTCGCACAAACCAACCAATATTTTTTCATCTTGATGCTGACTAAATAATCTTAATGATAAGCAGGGACCGCGCTCACTGCGGCGGCATGGCGATGGCCGCAACGGCAGGCGCGGGAATCGGCCGACCCTCGACCCAGTCGACGATGGGCTGCCATTGCTCGATGTCGCGCTGCACGCGCGAAGGCGCGATATCCCACAGCGTCAGGCCGTGCGCCGCCAGTTGCACGTAGTTCTGCGTGTCGCGCAGATAGCTCAGCACCGGCAGGTTCAGGCCTTCGATGAAGCGGTGCAACTGATCGGCCGAACGCGTGCGCGCGTCGACGCGCATGCCGACGATGCCGACGTCGATTTCGCCTTGCCGCACGGCTTTTTCTTCCGCCAGACGGCGCAGGAAATCCTGCGTCGCAAGGATGTCGAAAATCGACGGCTGCAAGGGCACGATCACCTTGTCCGCCATTTTGAGGACGTCGTTCAGGCGCCATCCATGCAAGCCGGCCGGCGTATCGAGCACCACGTGCGTGGTGCCCTTGGGCGGCTTGGCGATGTAGTCCTCGCTGATGTCCCAGGTGGCGATCGGCGTTGCCGCCGGCGGCCGGATGTTGAGCCAGGCGCGCGCCGATTGCTGGCGGTCGATGTCGCCCAGCAGCGCGGCATGTCCTCGGCTGGCGAAATAGCCGGCAAGGTTGGTGGAAAGAGTGCTTTTACCTACGCCGCCTTTGGGGTTCGCAACGACGATCACTGGCATGTTCTTCCTCCATAAGAGTGCAATGCACGGATAATTTTCGGGATAGACATCATCAAGTCACATCGTCAAGTCAATACTGCGACAAACCCGGTGCTTACCTGAGCGGACCCGGCGGCGGCCCGAGCTTCCTGCCCGACAAGGGCAGCGGCTCCAGCGTGGCCACGGTCAGCTTGTCGTCGGTGAAATACTTCTGCGCGACGGCCTGCACTTGCTGCGGCGTCACGGCTTTGAGCTTGTCGACGATGCGGTCGATGTTCTTGTGCGACAGGCCGGACATTTCCATCACGCCGATTTCCATGGCCTGGCCGAAGATGGAATCGCGCTTGTAGATTTGCGAGGCGATCAGTTGCGTCTTCACGCGCTGCAGTTCCTGCTCCGACACGCCCTCCTTCGCAATGCGCGTGACTTCGGCGCGCAGCAATCCTTCCAGTTGCGCGGTGGTGGTGCCGGCAGTCGGACTGCCGGCGAGGGTGAACAGGGTCGGGCCGCGCGTAATGTCGTCGTAGCCGGCGCCGACGCTGTTGGCGACCTTGTCGGTGCGCACCAGCTTGTCGTTCAGGCGCGCGTTGTCGTAGCCGTCGAGCACCGCGGACAGTACGTCCAGCGCGTAGGCTTCCTGGTCCTTTTCGACGTCGCGCAAGGTCGGCACCTTGAAGGCAAGGATCACGTAAGGATTTTCGGCCGGCGCCTTGACGGTGACGCGGCGCAGGCCATGTTGTTCCGGCTCGTTTTGCGGTTTGCCGCGCACGATGGGTTTGGAGGGAATCGCGCCGAAATGCTTCTGCGCCATCGCGACGACCTTGTCGGCGCTGACGTCGCCGCTGATCACCAGCGTGGCGTTGTTGGGCGCGTACCAGCGGCGATACCAGGCTTCGATGTCGGCAATGGTCATGTTTTGCAGGTCGTCCATCCAGCCGACCACCGGATGATGGTAAGGGTGGGCGACGAAGGCGGCGGCGTTCAGCGCCTCGTTCATCAAGCCTTGCGGCTGGTCGTCGGTGCGCCAGCGACGCTCTTCCATGACCACCCGGATTTCCTTGGCGAACTCGTTCTTGTCGAATTGCAAATTGCGCATGCGGTCGGCTTCCAGCGCCATGATCGCTTCCAGACGGGTGTGCTCGACTTGCTGGAAGTAAGCTGTGTAATCGCGATTGGTGAAGGCGTTCTCGCGGCCGCCGAGCTCGGCGACCAGGCGGCTGAACTCGCCGGTCTTGTGCTTTCCGGTGCCCTTGAACATCATGTGCTCCAACGCATGGGCAATGCCGGTGGTGCCGTTGGTTTCGTCGATGGAGCCGACCTTGTACCAGACCATCTGCACCGCCGTCGGCGCGCGATGGTCTTCCTTGACGATCACCTTCATGCCGTTTTTGAGCACGAACTCAGAAGCAACGGAAAGCGCGGACTGGGCCAGAACCGCAGGGCCCATGGCCGCCAGGCAGCCGAACAACAAACCGGTCGACAGGATTGCACTGATCTTCAATTTCATTCGCTGTGCTCTGATAGAATGCGGGGGCTAGCCAAGGAGTGCCCGGACGGCAATATTCCGGGCCAATTGTACCTTGTTCATTGCGTTTTCCCGCCGGGAAACCAGGGAAACGCGCCCCCATCCGACACCGCAGCCACATTCGACGAATCAGCCCAGCATCCGATGTTTAGTTTCTTCAAGAAAAAGCCCCAGCCAGAACCCATCGTCGCCAAGGAAGCCGCGCCGGCGCACGTTCCCGCAGTGACCGCAACGCCGACGCCGGTATCGGTGCCCGCCGCTGAAGAAATCGTCGAAACCGCCGAAATCGTCATACCGTCGCCCGAAGCCAAGCGTTCGTGGCTGGCCCGTCTCAAGAGCGGCCTGTCCAAGACCTCCAGCAACCTGACCACACTGTTCATCGGCGCCAAGATCGGCGACGAGCTCTACGAGGAACTGGAATCGGCCCTGCTGGTCTCGGACGCCGGCGTCGAAGCCACCCAGTTCCTGCTCGATGCGCTCAGGAAGAAGGTCAAGGACGAAAAACTGACCGAAGCCGACCAGGTGCGCCAGGCGCTGCGCACGCTGCTGATCGACATGCTGCGCCCGCTGCAGAAGCCGCTGGTGCTGGGCCGCCACCAACCGCTGGTGATGATGATTGCGGGCGTCAACGGCGCCGGCAAGACCACCACGATCGGCAAGCTGGCCAAGCATTTGCAGGCGCATGACCAGTCGGTGCTGCTGGCCGCCGGCGACACCTTCCGCGCGGCCGCGCGCGAACAGCTGACGATCTGGGGCGAGCGCAACAACATTACCGTAATCGCCCAGGAATCAGGCGACCCGGCGGCCGTCGCCTACGATGCCGTGCATTCGGCCACGGCGCGCGGCACCAATGTCGTCATGGTCGACACCGCCGGCCGCCTGCCGACGCAACTGCACCTGATGGACGAACTGAAAAAGATCAAACGCGTCATCGGCAAGGGCATGGACACCGCGCCGCACGAAGTACTGCTGGTCATCGACGGCAATACCGGCCAAAATGCGCTGGCGCAGGTCAAGGCTTTCGACGACGCGTTGGGCCTGACAGGCTTGGTGGTGACCAAACTGGACGGCACCGCCAAAGGCGGCATCCTGGCGGCGATCGCCAAGACCCGGCCGGTGCCGTTGTACTTCATCGGCGTGGGCGAACAGATCGACGATCTGCAAGCCTTCGACGCCGAAGAGTTCGCGGATGCGTTGCTGAGCTGACAAACAAGCCGAAGTAAGCCAAAAAGAAAAGATCAAACAACCGACGATGATTGAATTCGCCAAGGTCTCCAAACAATACTCGCGCGACGTGTTCGCCTTGCGCGACATCACGCTGTCGGTGCAGAAAGGCGAATTGCTCTTTCTCGCCGGTCCGTCCGGCGCCGGCAAATCCACTTTGCTGAAAATGATCGCCGCCATGGAGCGCCCCAGCAGCGGCACGCTCAGCGTCAACGGTCAGAGCATCAACACCATCAAGCCTTCCGGCATGCCGTATCTGCGCCGCAACCTCGGCCTGATTTTCCAGCAGCAGCGCCTGCTGCAGGACCGCAGCATCCTCGCCAACGTCATGCTGCCGCTGATCGTGACCGGGGCCGCCCGCTCGGACGCCGAGAAACGCGCCCGCGCCGCGCTGGACAAGGTCGACCTGCTCGACAAGGCTGCGTCGGGACCGCAGGAGCTCTCCGGCGGCGAGCAGCAGCGCGTGGCGATCGCCCGCGCCATCGTCAACCGCCCGCAAATCATCCTGGCCGACGAGCCCACCGCCAATCTCGACCGCGACAACGCCAACAAGGTGCTGGCGGCGCTCAAGTCTTTCCACGGCGTCGGCGTGACTTGCCTGATTTCGACCCATGACGAGCAATACCTGACCGGCGCCGACCGCATCGTGTATCTGGATCGCGGCCGCATCGTCGATGGCTGGCACAATGGCGTCAGCCATCCGGTGGAGATTTCGCAATGAACTGGCTGCGCCAACATTTCTTCGCCCTGGCGGATGCCTTCAGCCACTTGCTGCGCTCGCCGGGCAACTTCGTGCTCAACGTACTGGTGGTGTCGATTGCGCTGGCGCTGCCGTTCGCCGGCCTGACCGTGCTGGAAAACGTGCGGCCGGTGTCGGAACAGCTCGCCGTCGAGCCGGAAATCAGCATCTTCCTGAAAATGGACCTCTCGCGCGACAAGGCCACAGCCCTGAGCGCGACCATCAACGGCATCCTGCAAAGCAGCGGCAGCACGGCCAAGGTCGAATTCACGCCACGCGAAAAGGCTTTCGATTCGCTCAAGAGCAAAACCGGCCTCAATGACGTGCTGGCGACGCTGGGCTCGAACCCGTTGCCGGACAGTTATGTCCTGAAACTTTCCGGATTTCAGAACGCGATGGACGCCGGCCGCGTCGACGACATCGCGCAAAAATTGAAGGCCATGCCCGGCGTCGACACGGTCCAGATCGATTCGGCCTGGGTCAAGCGCCTGGCTGCATTGCTGCGCATCTTGCGGCTGGTGCTGCTGTTCCTGGGCGTTACGCTGGGCGCGGTGGTGGTCGCGGTGGTGTTCAATACGATCCGTTTGCAGGTCATGACGCAGTACGAAGAAATCGAAGTATCGCGTCTGCTGGGCGCGACCAACGCCTTCATCCATCGCCCCTTCTACTACACCGGCGCCCTGCTGGGATTGTGCGCCGGCGGCCTGGCGCTCGTACTGGTGGTGCTGTCCTTGCAGCCCCTGAACATGGCCATCACCGATTTCGCCCGCCTGTATGCTTCGGAATTCCGCCTGGCGCCGCCCAGCATCCAGGCCATCGCCTTCCTGCTCGGGGCCAGCGCCCTGCTCGGCTTGTTGGGCGCCATGCTGTCCGTGAAGCAGCATCTTTCCCGGTTGACCTGAGCTCTCCAACATTGCGGCCGTCCTTTTCGGCATCAATCAAGGCAATAATTTCCTAGTGGAAATTATTGCCTTGATTTCATTGTTGCTTTGCAAAATTTGTTACAGCTTTCTGCTTGAAAGAAGCAACTTTGGACCCCAGCTTCCCTCTAATTCCTGCGATGAAAGCCAATTGCATCAAAAGCAACCATAGAAATTAGCTATTCCTTCCTTCCAGATTCGTTATTAGCACTCCCTTGGAAGGAGTGCTAGAATAGTTGATAGAAATACTCCAGCTTTAAGGCAACTGCTTAATTTATGCATCGCTTCCTCATTTAGGAACCAAGGAGAATCAATGAAATCAGCTACTGCACTCATGCCCGTCGAGACCAATGCGCTTGCGCTCGGCTTCTCCGGCAGCCTGGGCAATATCGACGCCTACATTTCGGCCGTCAACCGCCTGCCTATGCTGACGCAGGCTGAAGAAGTTTCGCTGGCGCGCAGTCTGCGCGACAAGAACGACCTCGCTGCAGCGCAAAAACTGGTGCTGTCGCACTTGCGCCTGGTGGTCTCGATCGCCCGCGGCTACCTGGGCTACGGCCTGCCGCACGCCGACCTGATCCAGGAAGGCAATATCGGCTTGATGAAGGCGGTCAAGCGCTTCGACCCGGATCAGAACGTGCGCCTCGTGTCATACGCGATGCACTGGATCAAGGCCGAGATGCACGAGTACATCCTGAAGAACTGGCGCCTGGTCAAAGTGGCGACCACCAAGGCCCAGCGCAAGCTGTTCTTCAACCTGCGCAGCCACAAGGAAGGCCTGGACGCCATGACGCCGGCGCAAGTGGACGCGCTGGCCAAGACGCTGGACGTCAAGCGCGAAGAGGTCATCGAGATGGAAACCCGCCTGTCCGGCCGCGACGTCGCACTGGAAGCGCCGACCGACGACGAAGACGACAAATTCGCGCCGATCGCCTACCTGTCCTCGGACAACAACGAACCGACCCGCGTGATGGAAGCCAAGCAATACGACCGTCTGCAATCGGAAGGCCTGGAAGCTGCGCTGAGCAAGCTCGACGACCGTTCGCGCCGCATCGTGGAAGCACGCTGGCTGGCCAACGACGACGGCAGCGGCGCGACGCTGCACGAACTGGCTGATGAATTCGGCGTGTCCGCCGAGCGTATTCGCCAGATCGAAGCGGTTGCCCTGAAGAAGATGAAGGGCGCGCTACAGGCGTTTTCCTGATCGACGACAAGTACACGCAGCAATGAAAAAGGCGCTCTTTGAGCGCCTTTTCTTTTGCCTTTTTGCTGGCGTATTCCGATCAGGACAGCAGCAATTTCAAATCATGCACGATGGGCTCCGCACCCTGGCCATGCTTGACGAACAGGCGGATATGCCCCTGCGGGTCAAACACATAGCTGCCGGCGGTATGGTCCATCGTATAGCTGCCCGGCGTCTTGCCCGGCACCTTCTGATAGAACACCTTGAACTCCTTGGCGACCTTGGCGGTTGCCGCCTCATCGCCATACAAGCCGAGGAAACGCTTGTCGAAAGCCGGTACGTACTGCGACAGGATCTGCGGCGTATCGCGCGCCGGATCGACGGTGACGAACAGCACCTGCACCTTGTCGGCTTGCGGGCCGAGTTCCTTCATCACATTGGCCATCTCGGCCATGGTGGTCGGACAGACGTCCGGACATTGCGTATAGCCGAAGAACATCACGACCGCCTTGCCCTTGAAATCGGCCAGGGTGCGCGGCTTGCCGTTGTGGTCGGTCAGCGCGAAGTCTTTTGCGTATTCCAGACCGGTGACGTCGGTGTTGACGAACTTCTCGGTATTGCCCTGGCATGCCGCCAGCATCAACGTGGACAAGGCCAGCAACGCTGCCGGCAACAACGAACGCAAACGCTTCATCAGAAAGTCCTGAACAGGAAATAGTGATCGACCAGCAGCACCGCAAACAACAGGGACAGATAAATGATCGAATAGGTAAATGCCTTGCGCGCGATCAGGTCCGTGTAGTGGCGATAAATCTGCCAGGAGTAATAGAAGAAAATGACGCCCAGCACGACGGCGCTGGCGAGATAGATCAGACCGCTCATGCCGACCGCGAAGGGCAACATGGTGGTGGCGATCAGCGCGATCGTATACAGCAGGATCTGCAGCTGCGTGAACTTCATGCCATGCGTGACCGGCAGCATCGGCAGGCCGGATTTCGCATAGTCGTCGCGACGGTACATGGCCAGCGCCCAGAAGTGGGGCGGCGTCCAGATGAAGATGATCAGCACCAGGATCCAGGCTTGCATCGGCACGTCATTGGCCACGGCAGCCCAGCCCAATGCCGGCGGCATCGCGCCGGACAAGCCGCCGATGACGATGTTTTGCGGCGTCGACGGCTTGAGAATGATCGTGTAGATGACCGCGTAACCGACGAAGGTCGCCAGCGTCAGCCACATGGTCAGCGGATTGACCAGAGCGTAGAGCACCCACATGCCCATGCCGCCGATGACGCCGGAAAACACCAGCGTCTGCACCACGGTAATTTCGCCGCGCGCCATCGGGCGGCGTGCAGTGCGGGCCATGCGCGAATCGATTTCGCGCTCCACCAGGCAATTGATGGCGAACGCGGCGCCGGCCAGCAGCCAGATGCCGATCGTGCCGAACACGACCTTGCGCCAGTCCGGCAATTCCGGCGTGGCCAGGAACATGCCGATGACGGCGCAGAACACCGCAAGCTGGGTCACGCGCGGCTTGGTCAGCGCCCAATACTGGGCAATTCGGTTGGTTTGTACGGTCAATGTGGTCATGTCAGATTGTCGGCGCGGCCTTGTTTCCTGCATTCGTTCCGGCGTGCGGGCCGGAAACACGGGCCGTTTTCCCCTCGGCAAGCGGTGCGTACCTGGCCTTGTAGTTTAGCATGACCAGCAAAAGCAGAAGCAAGGCCGCCCCACCGTTGTGCATGACGGCAATCGCCAGCGGCCAGTTCAGGTAAATCGTCGACAAGCCGGTCACAAGCTGCAAGGCAATCACGATCAGCAACCAGCGCCCGGTTTTGCGCAAGCCGGCGTCCTTGAGCGCCTTGTGCGCCAGCCAGGCGACATAGGCGATCACCACGAAAGCGAATGAGCGGTGCACCCAGTGGATGGCGGTCAGGGCTGGAAACGGCAGGTATTCGCCGTCGGCGGTCTTGCCCAGATGGCGCCACAGCGTAAAGCCGTTTTCAAAATCCATCTGAGGAATCACCGCACCGTGGCACAAGGGAAAATCGTTGCAGGCCAGCGCCGCGTAATTGGTGCTGACCCAGCCGCCCAGTGCAATCTGCACGATCAGCAGCAACATGCCTATCAGCGCCGGCAGCGCCAGTGCCCGCCCCAGGGCTGAGACCGGCGCATGCTCGTTCTGGCGCGCGCCCAGCCAGCCCAGCATCGCCAACAGCGTAAGTCCAAGCAGCAAATGGATGGTGACGATGATCGGCTGCAGTTTCATGGTCACGGTCCAGGCGCCGAATGCACCCTGCAGGCACACGAACAAGAACAGCGCTGTCGGAAACCATGGCCGGAACTTGATCTCGATGTGACGCGATTTGATCCAGCGCCGCCATGCAATCACCATCAAGGTGATGATCAGCACGCCGACCGCCATCGCCAGATAACGATGGATCATTTCGATCCAGGCCTTGGCGACGGTGACGGGACCGGTCGGCATGGCTTCTTGCGCGGCGCTGATGTGCTCATGCGCCAGCAGCGGGTTGGAGTGGCCGTAGCATCCCGGCCAGTCGGGACAGCCGAGACCGGAATCGGTCAGGCGCGTAAAGGCGCCGAACATGATCAGGTCGAAGGTCAGGAACAGCGTGACCCAGACCAGCTTGCGGTATTTGTCGGCGTCGTTGGAAACCCAGGTCAGCGTCAGCGGAATCAGCGCGACCAGCAAACCCATGACGGCAAGTTGAATCAGCATGGCCGTCTTATCCTATCGCCGATGCGCGCAGCAATTTGCTGATGTCTTTTTTCATCTTGTTGGGATCGGCATCCTTGGGGAAGCGCAGCATCAGATTGCCCAGCGGATCGATGATGTAGATGTGGTCCTCCATCGCCGTGCCTTCGTCGGTCGGCAACCAGGCCTTCAACAGTTTGGCGTCGACGCGCAGCATGTCGGTGCCGTCGTACTCGCGCATGAGCACGGTGTCGAGCGGCTTGGCGTCGGTGATCAGCCAGACGCGTTCGATGCGTTCCATTTCCTTGCCCTGCATCAGGCGCAGCTGGCGCATGGCGAACAGGCGCGTCTTGCAGGCGTCGTCGCACTCGCCGCCGGCCACTTGCAGCATGACCCATTTGCCTTTGTAGTCTTCCAGACTGGCCGGTTTGCCGTCGAGTTCGGTGCTGCCGAGCGGCGGAATCGGGTATTGGCGCGGATCGATCAGTGCGCCGTAATTGGTGCGGCTTTGCGGCTTGATCACGTAGTAGGTGAGGTACGAGGCAATCATCGGCGCAGCGCACACGGCGACGACCAGCAACAACTTCCAGCGGCCGCGTTTGCGCTGCACTTCTGGTTGAATTTGTGGCACCAGCTCTTTACTTTTTTCCACTTCGAAATCCTGTCACGACAAAGAAAATAACGGCCATCAAGGCCAGTGCATACCATTGCACGGCATAGCCGCGATGACGTTCGATGCCCAGCGACGGCGCCGGCCAGTCGCGCACCAATCCGTCTTTCATCGCCCCGCCCTGCTCGATCAGAAAAGGCGCGAGCTTCAAATTGCTGGCGGCGGCGTAAGCCGGAAGATCCAGATTCTGCATGATGGCGCCTGGCTTCGGCGCCTCGGCGGTGCCCAGTTGCAGCAAATGACCGGCGTCGCGACGAATCACGCCCTCGATCTCGACCACGCCCCTCGGCGTCGGCAAAACAGGCACCTTGGCACGATCGCTGACGTCGCGCGGCGTCCAGCCGCGTTCGACGAGTACCGAGGTATCCGAATCCGCTATTTTAAACGGGGTCAGCACATAGAAGCCCGGCGCGCCATTGTAAGGACGATTGTCGAGGTAACTGGTCCACGACGAAATGAATTCGCCCTTCACCCTGACGCGCCGGTATTCGCTCTGCCCTACGTCGAGCTGTTGCGCATTGCCGGTCAACGCCATTGCAGGCGCAGCCTGGCGCTCGGCCATTTTGTTCTGGATGGCCTGCTTCTCGTCGCCGCGCCGCGTCTGCCATTGCCCCAGCGACACACCGACGGCCGCGACGATCAGCGTCGCCACCAGCGGAATCCATCCAATGCGAAATCTGATTGGCATTACAATGTCACTTCACTCAATACATTCAATACGATGGCAGTCTCTACGCGGCGCATGATCGTGCGTGCCGTCGATGCAGACGCTTCCGATTCCGCTCCCGCCATGAAAATCATCGTCGCCATTGCCTTCATCCTGATCATCGGCAGCCTTGCTTCCGCGCTCCTGTTTCTGATGCGCGACAAAGGCAAGAGCAACCGCACGGTGTACGCGCTGACCTTGCGCGTGGGGTTTTCGGTGCTGCTGTTCATCCTGCTGCTGATCGCCTATAAATTCGGCTTGATTCAGCCTACCGGCATTCGCTGACGACAACTTCGACAAAGGGACAAGCCAAAGATTACACGTCTGCTGAATATTTTCGCGCCAGCGCCTGATCGTAAAAAAGCCGCACCGAAGTGCGGCTTTTTATTTGGCGGGGGGCGGATCTTACAGCCAGTAGACCACCACGTAGAGGCCCAGCCAGACCACGTCCACGAAGTGCCAGTACCAGGCGGCGCCTTCGAAGGCGAAGTGGTGTTCCGGCGTGAAGTGACCGCGCAGCACGCGATACAGCACCACCGACAACATGATCGCGCCCATCGTCACGTGGAAGCCGTGGAAGCCGGTCAGCATGAAGAAGGTCGAACCGTAGACGCCCGATGTCAACTTGAGATTCAGCTCGGTGTAGGCGTGGTGATATTCATAAGCCTGGAAGCCCATGAAGATCGCGCCCAGCAGGATCGTCGCAAACAACCAGATCGCGGTCTGTGCACGATGACCGGCGCGCAGCGCATGATGGGAAATCGTCAGCGTCACGCCCGATGTCAGCAGCAAGGCCGTATTGATCGTCGGAATCGGAAACGGTCCCATGGTCTGGAACGATTCGATCGTGCCGGCCGGACCGGTGTTGCCCCAGTGCGCGGCAAAGTCGGGCCAGATCACCTTGTGATCCAGATCGGCCAGCCAAGGCATGGTGATGCTGCGCGCGTAGAACAGGGCGCCGAAGAAGGCGGCGAAGAACATCACTTCCGAGAAAATGAACCAGCCCATGCTCCAGCGGAACGAGGCATCAATGCGCTCGTTGTACTGTCCGGATTCGGACTCGCCGATGGCCTGGCCGAACCACTTGTACAGCACCACCAGCACGGCAAGGATGCCGATGATGTTGAGCGCCATGCCCCAGGAATGACCGTTGACCCAGGCCGACGCGCCGGCCATGGTAAGCAGCATCGACATGCCCGCCAGCACCGGCCATTGCGATGGACCGGGTACGAAATAGTACGGTGCTTTAGCGTGTTGAGAACTCATCTCCATCTCCCAATACAAAATTCGGATCTTTTATAAATGACTGCGTCGGACTGGCACTGCAACATCCCTTGGCTGAGCTTCGCTAGCTCTGCGTCGCTTCGCCGAACGCTTATGTTTACTAATTATGACTGAGCCACCACCATCTTTACTATCAATACCAACACCGTCACAAAAATCGCTGCGCCGATGACGCCGGCAATGATGACGTGCAGCGGGTTCAGCTTCGCGGCGTCGCTTTCGTAATCGCTGCGCTTGCGCACGCCGAAGAAAGACCAGAACACCGCCTTCATCGTCGCCGCGAATGATGCCTTGCGCTGCGTTGCATCTTTCAAGTCGCTCATTTGCCGCTTTCCTTCCTTGACCGCAGGAAGCAGATGTCTGCATCCGGTTTGCTTCAGCTTGCCTTCTTGTTCAGTCCTTCGATTTCGAAGAACGTATAAGACAGCGTAATCGTCTTCACATCCTTGGGCAAAGCCGGATCGATGTAGAACACCACCGGCATCTGCTTGGCCTCATTCGGCCCCAAAGTCTGCTGCGTAAAACAGAAGCACTCCACCTTCTTGAAGAAGGCCGCCGACTGCTGCGGCGCGTAACTCGGTATTGCCTGCGCATCGACGCTGCGCGCCTGCGTGTTGACCACTTCGTACAACACCTGCGTCATTTCGCCCGGATGCACCTGCATGCTCGCCACCGTCGGGCGGAAGCGCCACGGTCCTTGCGAATTGCCATCGAACTCGATCGTCACGGTGCGGCTTTTGTCGATCTGGCTGTTCGTCGGCGCTTCGACCGTCACATCCTTGGGCGTCAGGAAATTGACGCCGGTTACTTCGCAGATCTTCTTGTACACGGGAATCAAGGCGTACCCGAAACCGAACATCAGCACGGCGATGACCAGCAACTTCCCCAGCATCTGCCGATTCAGTTTGCGATCGGTCGTCATTTGAACCAGATGCGGTTGATGAAGATACCGATGAAGAACCCTGCTGCTACCAGCGCCAGCAACAAGCCTGTGCGCAGATTGTTCGGTTTTTTACGATCTGTCATACAGAGTGGGCAGGACCAGCCTGCCGCTCCCTTTATTTAACTGTCGGTGGCGTTTCGAATGTGTGGAAAGGCGCCGGGCTCGGCACTGTCCACTCCAGGCCTTCTGCGCCTTCCCAGGGCTTGTCTTCCGCTTTCACGCCGCCCTTGATCGACGGGATCACGACGAAGAACAGGAAATACACCTGCGACAGACCGAAGCCGAAGGCACCGATGGTCGCCACCATGTTGAAGTCGGTGAACTGCGCCGGGTAGTCGGCGTAGCGGCGCGGCATGCCGGCCAGACCCAGGAAGTGCATCGGAAAGAAAGTCACGTTGAACCAGATCAGCGAGTTCCAGAAGTGGATCTTGCCGCGGGTTTCGTTGTACATGAAACCGGTCCACTTCGGACCCCAGTAGTAGAAACCGGCGAACAGCGCGAACAGCGAACCGGCCACCAGCACGTAGTGGAAGTGCGCCACCACGTAATAGGTATCCTGCATCTGGATGTCGATCGGGGTCACGGCCAGGATCAGGCCGGTGAAGCCGCCCATGGTGAACACGAAGATGAAGCCGACCGAGAACAGCATCGGGGTTTCAAACGTCATCGAACCGCGCCACATGGTGGCGATCCAGTTGAAGATCTTCACGCCGGTCGGCACGGCAATCAGCATCGTGGCGTACATGAAGAACAGCTGCGCGGTCACCGGCATGCCGGTGGTGAACATGTGGTGGGCCCAGACGATGAAGGACAGGATCGCGATCGAGGCGGTCGCGTACACCATCGAAGCGTAGCCGAACAATTGCTTGCGGGCGAAGGCCGGGATGATCTGCGACACGATGCCGAAGGCCGGCAGAATCATGATGTAGACCTCGGGATGGCCGAAAAACCAGAAAATGTGTTGATACATCACCGGATCGCCGCCGCCTGCTGCATTGAAGAAGGAGGTACCGAAGTGACGGTCGGTCAGCGTCATGGTGATCGCGCCGGCCAGCACGGGCATCACGGCGATCAGCAGGTAGGCGGTGATCAGCCAGGTCCAGCAGAACATCGGCATCTTCATCAGCGTCATGCCGGGAGCGCGCATGTTGAGGATGGTGACGATGATGTTGATCGACCCCATGATCGACGATGCGCCCATGATGTGCATCGCGAAGATACCCATGTCCATGCCCGGGCCCATTTGCGTCGACAGCGGCGCATACAGGGTCCAGCCGGCGGCAGTCGCACCGCCCGGCACCAGGAAGGAACCGGCCAGCAGCAGCGCCGCGGGCGGCAGCAGCCAGAACGAGAAGTTGTTCATGCGGGCGAACGCCATGTCGGAGGCGCCGATCTGCAGCGGAATCATCCAGTTGGCGAAGCCGACGAAGGCCGGCATGATCGCGCCGAACACCATCACCAGGCCGTGCATCGTGGTCAGCTGGTTGAAGAATTCGGGCCGGAAGAACTGCAGGCCGGGCTGGAACAGTTCGGCGCGGATCAGCAGCGCGAGGACACCGCCCGACAGCAGCATGGTGAACGAGAACCACAGGTACAGCGTGCCGATGTCCTTGTGGTTGGTGGCGAAGACCCAGCGGCGCCAGCCGTGCGGGTGGTCATGGTGTCCGTGATCATCGTGACCATGTGCGTGCGAATGATCGTGGCCGTGATCGACTACTGTTGTGCTCATTTCAGTCTCCCAATTCGATACGTGTGCGCGTACAAGGTAAGCGCTCAGGTTCTCACTCAGTTCAGTTACTTGCGCGCAGCCAGTACGTCAGCCGGTTGAACGATATTTTCTTGTGCTTTATTGGACCAGCTGTTGCGCGTGTAGGTAATCACGGCGGCGATCTCGGTGTCGTTAAGCACCGACTTCCAGGCCGGCATCGCGTTCTTGCCGTTCAACACGGTATTGATCTGCGCGGCCTTCGGGCCGTTCACGACCGGGTCGCCGTCCAGTGCAGGGAATGCGCCGGGCACGCCCTTGCCGTTGGCCTGATGGCAGACCACGCAGTTGGAGGTGTAGACTTTTTCGCCGCGCTGCTTGAGTTCGTCGATGGTCCAGACCTTGGTCGGATCGTCGGCCTTGGCGGCCATTTCCTTTTTCTTGCCGTCGACCCAGGTCTTGTAGTCGGCTTCGCTGACCACGTTGACGACGATAGGCATGAAGGCATGGTCCTTGCCGCACAGCTCAACGCACTGGCCGCGGTAAGTACCGATCTTCTCGGCCTTGAACCAGGTGTCGCGCACGAAACCGGGAATCGCATCCTGCTTCACGCCGAAGGCTGGAATGGTCCACGAGTGGATCACGTCGTTGGCGGTGGTGACGATGCGGACCTTCTTGTTGACCGGGACAACGACTGGATTGTCGACTTCGATCAGGTAGTTGTCGTTTTTCTTCAGGGAAGCATCGACGATCTGTTCACGCGGCGTAGCCAGGTTGGACAGGAAGGAAATGCCTTCGCCTTCGCCCTTGAGGTAATCGTAACCCCACTTCCACTGCATGCCGGTGACCTTGATGGTCAGGTCGGCGTTGGAAGTGTCTTTCATCGCAACCACGGTCTTGGTGGCGGGCAGCGCCATGCCGATCACGATCAGGAAAGGAACCACGGTCCAGGCGATTTCGACGGCGGTGCTTTCGTGGAAACTGGCCGACTTGTGGCCGAGGGACTTGCGATGCTTGAGGATGGAGTAAAACATGACGCCGAACACGGCGATGAAAATCACCAGGCAGATGATCAGCATCAGGTGATGCAAATCATAGATCTGTTCGGCGATCTGCGTGACCGGCGGCTGGAAATTGGTCTGCAACACGGCCGGACCGCCCTGACTATCGACGACCTTATCACCCCATGCCCATGACGGCACGCAAGCCGTCAGGAGCGATGCACCAAGTAGCAAAGAATGAAGGCGCTTCGCAATTATCATGATTTCCTCAAAAGCCCAAAATAATTATAAGAATTGTGCCAACTACCTGACGCTACTGCTTGCTGATCTCCCGCTCCAGCTCCAGTGCGAATTCGCGTCTCTTCCATTCCGTCAGGTACCGACCTACATCGACTCGTATTCCAGAGGACTCCAGTCCCACCAATTTGCGGCGAGACCCTGCCGGCTCGATTCGTATCTTGTGCAGATCAAGCCTGAAGCGACTCGTTTTTCCTGCTTGCACGAATTCGACCAGCAAACAATCTTCGACCAGCGCGATATATTCGCGATCAGTCGCATGACGTGCATAAATCAGAAAAGCAAAACCGACTGCGGACAACTCAAGTACAGAAAAAACCAATATGTACCAGGCTCCACGCAAAGTGAAAACAAACGCTACTGTCAGAGAAACCGCGCAGAGGATCGCGAAAACTTGCCCCAATTGGTGCGGCGCAATCGAACAGTTGCGCTTCAACATCCACTCCCGCCTTACCACGGTACGCCTCTGCAATCACCTTTGAAACCGCAAGGCCGAGCACGTCCGCACAAGCTAAAACCCTCGGAGTATAAGGGGTAACCGTAAATGTTATCAAGCGGAATAAAGTCGCTTTTTCGCTCTTGACACAATGCCTTTTCGGACCTCGGAAAGCACCCGCCTGCACCAGAAAAATCCGCTCCGGACGACGATGCAACACGATGAAATGTCGGATCGGCGGCGCGCATGGCTACTTTTTCGGCAAATCGAAGCGAATAATCGACTCTCCGCCCGCCGTGGTCCTGGGTACCGGCCGGAAGGCGTGGCCGTAGATCACTTCAAACGTCAGCGGTATCTTGCCGTCGGCGCCGCGCAGTTGCTCCAGCGCCTTGATCAGCTTGCCGTAAGCGTCGCGTCCGAGCAGGCCGCGCCGCCGGTTTTCGAGCGGATTGCCGCCCCAGGCGCGCACGTCCGCCAGCAGCCGTTGCGGCGTTTCATAGGTGACGGTGATGTTTTCCATGTCCATGACCGGCGTGGAAAACCCGGCATTGACCAGCATGTCGCCGAAATCGTGCATGTCGACGAACGGCAGGCTGTGCGGCGCGACATCCACGTTTTCGAAGGCGGCGCGCACTTCCTTGAAGGTGTCCGGGCCGAAGCAGGAGAACATCAGCAGGCCTTCGACGCGCAGGACCCGGCGCCATTCGGCGAACACGCGGTCCGGCTGCGGATGCCACTGCAAGGCCAGGTTGGACCAGACCACGTCCAGCGCATTGACGGCGAACGGCAATTGGGCAAAGTCGGCGCACGCCAGGCTGCCGGCGCTGCCGGAACCGGACGACGGCAGCCATTTGGTCAGCAGGCGGTTGACGGCGGACTGCGCCGCCTGTTGGCGCTCTTGTGCCAAGGCCAGCATGCTGAAAGCGCCGTCCAGGCCGATGATCTGGGCGTCGATGAAACGCTTTTGCAACGCCGCGATGTCGGCGCCCTCGCCGCAGCCGGCGTCCAGCACGCGCTGCGGCTCGATTTTGATCAGCAGCAGCTTTTCCTGCATGCGTGCAGACACTTCGCGACGCAAGAAATCCGATTCCGCGACGCGCGCCGGTGTGGAAAACAGGCGGCGCACCAAAGGCAGATCGATCGGTGCGCTCAATTTGGCGCTGGCGTTGGGCAAAGGCAAAGACATGAAAAATCGGACGGGCAAGATGAGATAATCGGTGCTGGGAACTTGTCGGACTTGGAGAATCGAAGCGAAAAAATAGCCGGGCGAGGACAGATTTTGCCGGATTCGAAGTGTCAATAGCGAGCTATTGACCGCGAAGACGGTGAAATATGGATCGTCCAGGTGTTTTTGCAGCCGATGACTCCCAGGTCCGGCAGGCTCCTAGTGTAGTCCAATTCCCTATTTTGAGTACAAACCCGTCCCCGCCGCCAGGATGCCCCGACCATGTTCGCCCGCTTGCAAAGCATGACCAGAAACCTCCTGCGGCGACCAGATTGGCTGCCGCAACTGCTGCCCTCTTCCTGTGTGCTGTGCGGACAAACCGACCGCAACGCCGTGTGCCAGCCCTGCCGCCAACGGCATTTCACGACGCGTCCGCGCCGCTGCGTGCAATGCGCCATGCCGATTCCGACCACCGCCAAGGAAATCCGCTGCGGCGACTGCCTCAAGCACAAGCCGGCCTTCGACGCTACCGTCGTCGTGGCCGACTATGCCGCGCCGGCCGACCAGTTGGTGCTGGCGCTGAAATTCGGCGCCAGACTGCCGCTGGCGCCGCTCATGGCGGACATGTTGGAGGAGGCGGCAACGCATTACGCCGAGCGCGGCCTGGCGCTGCCGACGCTGCTGACGGCGGTACCGCTGGGCAAACTGCGGCTGCAGGAGCGCGGCTTCAACCAATCCCTGGAAATCGCCCGGCCGCTGTCGCGCCGGCTCGACATCCCGCTTGAGTCCTTGCTGGTGCGCCTGCGCGACACCCTGGCCCAGGCGACGCTGCCCAACGAGGAGCGCCGACGCAACATCAAGCGCGCCTTCGTGGTGCCGACGCCAGCCATGAACTACGTACGCGGCGCGCATATCGGCGTGATCGACGACGTCATCACCACCGGTGAAACGCTCAACGAAATCGCTTCCACGCTCAAGCGCTTCGGCGCCAAACGCGTGACCAATATCGTGTTTGCCCGCACGGTATCGAAATAGCCTCAGCTTTCATCCGCTTCACTCAAGGAGAATCATTTGTTTCACGTCGTTCTGGTCGAGCCGGAAATTCCTCCCAATACAGGCAACATCATCCGCCTGTGCGCCAACACCGGCGCGCAATTGCATCTGATCGAGCCGCTCGGCTTCCCGCTCGACGACGCCAAGATGCGGCGCGCGGGGCTGGATTATCACGACTACGCGAGCATGCAGGTGCATCCCAACTGGGAAGCGTTCATTGAAAAACGCCGAGCCGATCCGCAATTCGCGCCATTTGATGAGGCGCGCATGTTCGCGCTGACCACGCACGGTTCGACGCCGTTTGCCGGCGTGGCCTTCCGCCCCGGCGACGTGTTCGTGTTCGGCGCCGAAACGCGCGGCCTGGCGCCGGAGTTGCGCGAATCCTTCCCGACCGGCCAGCGCATCCGCCTGCCGATGCGGCCGGACAATCGCAGCCTGAATTTGTCCAATACGGTCGCCGTGGTGGTGTATGAGGCGTGGCGGCAGAATGGTTTCGCCGGCGGCAGTTGAGTCGCGCCGAATTGTCCGCGCAATAAAAAAGGCCGCAACGCGGCCTTTTTATTTGATTGCTCCCGCTTACCCCAGCAGCAGCGCATCGTCGGAGAGCACTTCCCCGCGCGTGCGCTCGAACATCTTGAGCAGATCCGGCACGTCCAGACCGGCGCGTTCTTCGCCGGACACGTCCAGCACCACCTGGCCCTGATGCAGCATCACCGTGCGGTCGCCGTAGTCCAGCGCCTGGCGCATGCTGTGCGTCACCATCATGGTGGTCAGCTTGCTTTCGGCGACGATCTTGGCGGTCAGTTCCAGCACGAAAGCCGCCGTCTTCGGGTCCAGCGCGGCGGTGTGCTCGTCCAGCAGCAGAATGCGCGACGGCTGCAACGACGCCATCAGCAGGCTGACAGCCTGGCGCTGGCCGCCGGACAGCAGGCCGATGCGGTCGGTCAGGCGCTTTTCCAGGCCGAGGTTGAGGATCGCCAGCTTCTCGCGGAACAGCTCGCGCATGTTGCGCTTGATGGCGAAGCCAAAGCCGCGGCGCTTGCCGCGCGCCATCGCCAGGGCCATGTTTTCTTCAATGGTCAGGGCTTCGCAGGTGCCCGCCATCGGGTCCTGGAACACGCGCGCCACCATGCCGGCGCGATCCCAGGCTTGTTTCTTCGTGACGTCGACGCCGTCGATTTCGATACTGCCCGAATCCACCAGCAGGTCGCCCGAAATCGCATTGAGGAAAGTCGACTTGCCGGCGCCGTTGGAGCCGATCACGGCGACGAACTGGCCGGTCGGGATTTCCAGGTCGAGACCGCGCAGGGCGGGGTTTTCAATCGGCGTGCCCGGATTGAAGGTAATTTTGAGATCTTTTGCCTTCAACATGTCAGCCTCCCTTGCGCAACAGTTTCAGCTTGCGCTTGCCCATCGGCAGCACCAGCGCCAGCATGACCAGCACGGCGGTGACCAGGTTCAGGTCTTGCGCTTGCAGGCCGATGAAATCGCTGTTGAGCGCCAGCGCGATGAAGAAGCGATACAGAATCGCGCCAAGAATCACCGCCAGCGTGGTCAAGACCAGACGACGCGCCGGCAGGATGTTTTCGCCGATGATCACCGCCGCCAGGCCGATCACGATGGTGCCGATGCCCATGGAAATGTCGGAGCCGCCCTGGGTCTGCGCAAACAGCGCGCCGCCCAATGCCACCAGTGCATTGGCCAGCGCCATGCCGGCCAGCGTGGCGCGGCCGGTGGCGATGCCTTGCGCACGCGCCATGCGGGCGTTGGCGCCGGTGGCGCGCATGGCCAGGCCGATTTCGGAAGAGAAGAACCAGTCCAGCAGCAGCTTGGCGAGCACCACCACCACGATCAGCACCAGCGGACGCTCGACATAGTCGGGCATCCAGTCCGGCAGCAGGATGCTGAAAATGGTCGGCTCGTTGATCAGCGGCACATTGGGCTTGCCCATGACGCGCAGGTTGATGGAGTACAGCGCGATCATCATCAGGATACTGGCCAGCAGATCCATGATCTTCAGGCGCACGTTCAGCCATGCGGTCGTGAAACCCGCCAGCGCGCCGGCCAGGATCGCCACGCCGGTCGCCAGGAAGGGGTTGTAGCCGGCGGCGATCATGGTTGCCGCCACGGCGCCGCCCAGCGGAAAGCTGCCGTCGACGGTCAGATCGGGGAAAGTGAGGATGCGGAAGGAAATCAGCACCCCGAGGGCGACCAGGCTGAAAATCAGCCCGATTTCCAGTGCGCCCAAGAGCGTATACAGCGACATAAAAAGGTCTTTCTAAGAAAACACATTCGGCATTGATCTCTGTATGACCAATGCCGGATGTCCTCTGAAAATCATGCCGTGGAGCGCTGGTGGCGCCGCACGGCATGCTTCGAGATACAACTGTCTGCCAGCCCCGCTACTGCCGGGCTGCAAGGCGCTCAACAAGGAATCAGTTGAGGACCTTGGTCGCCGACTTCAAGAATTCCGGGGTCAGCGTCACGCCCTGCTTTTGCGCAGCGGACGTGTTGATGTACAACTCCAGGTTCTTGCTGGTCGACGATGGAATATCGCCGGGCTTTTCGCCCTTGAGGATGCGCGCCACGATTTTACCGGTCTGACGGCCCAGGTCGTAGAAATTCACGCCCAGTGCGGCAACCGCGCCACGCTTGACACTGCCGGTGTCGGAGGCGATCAGCGGGATCCTGGCGTCGTTGCAGACCTTGGCCAGCGACTCGAAGGTCGACACCACGACGTTGTCGGTGGTGGTGTAGATCAGATCGACCTTGCCGATCAGGCTCTTGGCGGCAGGCGCGACGTCAACCGAACGCGGGGACGCCGCTTCCACCAGCGTCATGCCCTGCTTTTCCAGCACGGCCTTGATGGCGTTGAGCGCCGAGACCGAATTGGATTCGCCCGGATTGTAGACGATGCCGACGCGCTTGGCGTTGGGGACGACTTTCTTGATGATCTCGACTTGCTTGACCGGATCCAGCATATGCGACAGGCCGGTGACGTTGGTGCCGGACGGCCCCCAGTCCTTGACCAGTTGCGCCGCGATCGGATCGGCGATGGCCGAATAGACGATGGGAATGGTCTTGGTCGACGCCACCAGCGGCTGCGCCGACGGCGTGCCGATGGCGACGATCACGTCAGGGTTGTCGCCGACGAATTTCTTGGCGATCTGGCCGGCGGTGCCGGCATTGCCCTGGGCGCTCTGAAATTCCCATTTGAAACCCTTGCCGGCATCGAAGCCTTCGGCCTTCAGTTCGTCGCGGGTGCCGTCGCGCACCGCGTCCAGCGCCGGATGCTCGACGATGGACGTCGCCAGCACGCTCTTGTCGGCAGCCAGCGCCGGCGCGGCGCAGACAGCGGCCAACGCGAGCGCGCCGGTGATGATGCGCAAACTCTTACTCAATGTGAACATATCCTCTCCTCGGGTGATGCTGTGTGTATGAAAAAGCGCCTCTTGGCGGGCGCTTGTTCTTCAGTGATTCAGTTATTTACTTGATGACTGTCTTGGCCGACTTGATCAGGTCAGCCGACAAGGTCACGCCTTGCTTTTGCGCCGCGGTCGTATTGACGAACAGTTCCAGCTTGCTGCTGGTCGCCGAAGCGATGTCGCCCGGCTTTTCGCCCTTCAGGATGCGCGCCACGACTTTGCCGGTCTGACGGCCGAGGTCATAGTAGTTCACGCCCAGCGCCGCAATCGCACCGCGCTTGACGCTGTCGGTGTCGGAAGCCACCAGCGGGATCTTGGCGTCGTTGCCGACCTTGACCAGCGCTTCGTAGGCCGACACCACGTTGTTGTCGGTGTTGGTGTAGATCACGTCGACCTTGCCGATCAGGCTCTTGGCGGCGGAACCGACGTCGACGCTGCGCGGCGCGGCGGCTTCAACCAGGCTGATGCCGGACTTGCCCAGCAGTTCCTTCAATGCCTTGACGACCACGGCCGAATTGGCTTCGCCTGGGTTGTAGACCATGCCGACGCGCTTGACGTTAGGCACCACGCGCTTGATCAGGTCGACTTGCTTTTCCAGTTCCAGCAGGTCGGACACGCCGGTGACGTTCGTGCCAGACGGCTTCCAGTCCTTGACCAGTTGCGCGGCGACCGGGTCGGTGACGCCGGAATAGACGACAGGAATCGATTTGGTGGCGGCCACGACGGCCTGTGCCGACGGTGTCGCGATGGCGACGATGGCGTCAGGCTTGTCGCCGATGAACTTGCGGGCGATCTGTGCGGCGGTGCCGGTGTTGCCTTGGGCGCTTTGGTATTCCCACTTCAGGTTCTTGCCGGCTTCGAAGCCTTCATCCTTCAATTCGTCCTTGACGCCGTCGCGCACGGCGTCCAGAGCCGGATGCTCAACGATGGCGGTGACCAGAACGGTTTTGTCCGCAGCGAAAGCCGGCGCAGAGCATGCCGCGGCCAGGGCCAGGGTGCCGACAAGCGCATTTACCATTGCTGGCAACGACAATTTTTTCATGCTGGACATGGATGTCTCCTCAAAATTTTTAGATGAAAGCCGCAAAAGACGCTAAGTCTAGCCTAGCGCCTGCCAACAATCAATTTACGTAAACAATTTTGGAGCAGGACGAAATCAGCCGCCGGATGCGGCATCGGCGCCAAAAATCGATCATTCGGCACGATCTTTCGCACATCCGTTCTTATTTCTCGCAAAATCGTAAAAAGCCGACCTGACAAACGAGCGATCCGGCTCGCATTGGGAAGCGAGAAAACCTCAATTGATATAATCTGCGCCCATGCTGACCGCCCTTCGTTCCTTCTCCGCCTGGATTGCCATCGCCTGCCTGGCGTTCGGCAGCCTGTTGCCGCTGAGCTCGCTGGCGACGGCAAAGTCGCCGGCATCAGCCATGGCGATTTGCTCGACCGGGACTGCCTGGCAAAGTCCGGGCTCCGCTCCCGGCCAGCCGGCGCACGGCCATTGCACCTATTGCAGCAGCGGCCAGCCCTTTGTGCTGGATTTGCCGGCAAGCAATGTCGATGCATTCCGGGCAACCTGTGCATACCTGACCGCGCAGATGCCGCGGCGCAGCCATCTGCCGCATTTATCGCTGGAAGACAACCGGGCGCGGGCGCCGCCGGGCTAAGTGCCTGCATTTCTTGTACACCCGCCTCGCGATTACTCTCAACATTCAAAGGATTCCCATGTCTTACCGCTACTTGCTTACCCTCGTTGCCGCCTTCGCCCTGGCCGGCGTCGCTCATGCTCACGAATACAAGGTCGCCGAACTCCAGGTCGGCCATCCATGGGCGCGTCCTACCGTGCCCAGCCAACCGTCCGGCGGCGCTTACCTGAGCATTGAAAACAAAGGCAAAGCCGGCGACAAGCTGATCGCCGTCGCCACCCCCGCCGCCAAGTCGGCGGAAATCCACACCATGTCCATGGAAGGCAATGTGATGAAGATGCGCGAAGTCGGCAGCATCGACATCAAGCCCGCCGAAAAGATCGCCATGCAGCCCGGCAGCGGCTATCACATCATGCTGATCGGCCTGAGCCAGCCGCTGAAAGCCGGCGACAAGATCCCGCTGACGCTGACGTTTGAAAAGGCGGGCAAGCTGGAAGTCTCGGTATACGTCGAAGACAAGACCGCCGATAAAGGCGGCGACAAGGGCGGCATGGAACACATGCACCATTGATCGATCATCGTGCAACCTCTGTTTCTGCGATGAGCGACAATAAAAAAGCGGCCTGCGGGCCGCTTTTTTGTGACCGGCATGACGGCGCTTATTTGCGCACCTTGGCCAGCAGCTTGGTGGTGGAGCGATCATGCTCGAAAGCGATGGCCACGGCCTTGCCGCCATAGGCCGCAACGGCTTGCCCTTCCGGGATGGCCGTCATGTCGTAGTCGCCGCCCTTCACATAGATCTGTGGACGCGCTTCCTGCACCACTTCCAGCGCCGTGTCTTCGTCGAAAGGCACCACCAGCGACACCGACTCCAAGGCAGCCAGCACCGCCATGCGGTCTTCGCAAGTGTTGATCGGACGATCCTCGCCCTTGCCGAGGCGCTTCACCGATGCATCGGTATTGGCCGCCACCACCAGCGATGCTCCTTGCGCGCGCGCCTGCGCCAGATAGGTCACGTGGCCGCGATGCAAAATATCGAACACGCCGTTGGTCAGCACTACCGGCTGCGGCAACGCGGCAACGCGCGCTTTCAGTTCGGCGCGGCTGCAAATCTTTTTTTCGAAATCGCTCATCTGGTTCTTTCTCTACTGTTACGACTGCACCGCTCAGCTATTACGGTGCTTTGCTTGCGCGGCTTCCGCAAATAAAAAAGCCGCACGTAGTGTGCGGCTTTCATCGTCATACTGCAAGCCGGTCAGGATCAGGCGGCAGCGGATCGCACCGGCGCGGGCGCCATGCGGGTGACGATTTCCTTGCGATAGCGGTTGAGCTCCTGCACGGTTTCAAAGGTGCGCTCAAACAGCAGGGACATGTTGTGCAGGATGCGGTCGACGACCTTCTTTTCCCACTCGCTGTCGAACTTGATCTGCGTGTCGAGCCAGTGCTCCAGCCACTCCGGATCCGGCAGGCGGCTTTGCACGGTGTCGTTCGGGAACAGCGCCTGATTGACGTGCAGGTTGGTCGGATGCAGCGGCTTTTCGGTGCGGCGGGCGGAGGCCATCAGCACGCCGATCTTGGCGAAGGCTGCGCGCGCGGTGTCGCCGACTTCGACCAGGGCCTTCTTCATGTAGCGCAGGTAAGCGCCGCCGTGGCGCGCTTCGTCCTGGCTGATGATCTTGTAGATTTGCTTGATGACCGGCTCGGTGTGCCAGTCGGAGGCGCAGCGGTACCAGTGGTTCAGGCGGATTTCGCCGCAGAAGTGCATCATCAGGGTTTCCAGCGGCGGCGCAGGATCGAATTCGAAACGCACGTTGTGCAGTTCCTCTTCCGTCGGCGCAAATTCCGGTTTGAAGCGGCGCAGATATTCCATCAGCACCAGAGAGTGTTTTTGCTCTTCGAAGAACCAGACCGACATGAACGCGGAAAAGTCGCTGTCGCCGCGGTTGTCGCGCAGGAACATTTCCGTCGCGGGCAGCGCCGACCATTCAGTGATCGCATTCATGCGGATGGTCTGGGCTTGCTCGTCGGAGAGCATCGAAGCATCAAATTTATCCCAAGGAATATCTTTATCCATATTCCAGCGGACTTGTTCGAGCGATTTAAACAGTTCTGGGTACAGCATTCTGACCTTGCCTATGATTTAACTTGTTGATTTTACCAAGAATTTCCCCCGTCCCCATACTAAAACGGCTTCGTTTCAGAATGATGACATGCGACAAAGTCACGCACATTTGCGGACAAATGTTGTTGTTTTGCGCCGATCAAGGGGATTTTGGCTTGCGGGAGGCGGGCTTGGATTGGCGAGATTGTACAACAGTCGATTTGGCGCGTGTTCTCGGTTTGGCTTGCGCCTTGGGTTTTGTTGTTTTTTTCGGTCCTGCCGGCTTGACCGCCGTCCCGGCTGCGGGCTTGCTTTCTTTGGCCGCTTTCCCCGCGGGAACCTGATCGGCCAGCACGTTGCCGACGGCCTGCTGAAATTGCTCCTGCAACAGATTCCACCAGGCATTGGGATTGGCCATGGAGGCCTGGAAATCCGGCGCCGGCATCGGTTTCTGCGCGGCTTGCGGCTTTTCCTTGGCAGCTTCGGCCTCTGCGGCCATGGATTTGACGGTGTCTTTGGCGGCCGCCGACAAATCTTCCGGCATGTCTTCGTCGTCTTCCTCCTCGTCTTCCAGGGTCGGCTCAGGCTCTGACTTCGGCTGCGGCGCCGAGGCTTTGCGCGGTGCGTCCTTTTCCTGAGCAGGCGATTGCGGCGGCCATGCCGGGAAGCCGAACGGCGAGGCTGTCTTGGCCGCAGCAGCGGCAGCGTCGCCTTCGCCCGGCGTCAGAATGGCGCCCATGGCCTGCAAGGTCGACAAGGTGGCGCTTTGCACTTCGAGGGTCTGGATGGTCGCCCGCAGCATGTTCATGTTGAGTTCCAGCCATGAAGCGACGGTTTTGAGGTCCGCGATCTTCTTGTTGATTTCCTCGACCGACAAGGATGGAATCCCCATGGCGGGCGCGCCCATGCTGCCCCACATCTTGCGCATGAATTCCATGGTGTCGGCTATCGATCCGGCGCCGGGCATGTTGTTGTGATTCAGCATTTCAGTCTCCTGTCGATCCACTCAATTGAAACATCCGCCGTCGGTACGCACGGTATCCGCGCGTCCGGCAGAAAGCGACTTGATGATGCGCTCCTTCCTCGTGCCGTGCAACATGCCGCGCCGCCGATTGAGGAACGATTTCTCATTCCCGGCGACAAACAGGCGACAAACGGGCGACAAGCAATCCCGGGCGAAAAAAATCGCATTGTACTTGGGTTCAATTGCAGATTGCCGCATTCACGCCCGGGGAAAACCGGAGCCGCGCTACACTTACGCCATGACAGAAACAAAGGCTTTCCCTCCGACCAGACGATGGCGCATCATGGCGCTGGTCTTGTTCACCATCTTGCTGCACCTGCTGGCAATCCATTGGGGCAAGCCCTACCTGAATGCATCCGGGACCGACAAGCCGGCGTCGGCCGGCATCAGCGTGGCGCTGGTGCCGCTGGAATTGCCCAGGCAACCCGTCTCGCTGCCGGTCGCGACCAAACCCAAGGTTCAAAAAGTCAAACCAAGGCCGGCGCCCAAGGTGGCGCCGGCATCGATACCGGCAAACAGCCCGCCCCCCCCGGTCGTGGCGAATGCCCCGACTGCGCCGGCAACCGGCGACGTTGCCGATGCCGCAAAGACGGATGCGGATGAACCTGCAAGCGCAACACCAAGCCCCCCTCCCCTTGCCCCCACCGATGACAAGACCGCGTCAAAAAACGAACCGGGCACGCACTATCAGTTCGATCCGCCACCGTCGGCCGATCTGGAATATGACGTCCACGCCTTTTTCAATGACCTGAACTGGTCCGGCACCGGCACGCTGGCATGGAAAGCCGACGGCAACAGCTATAACGTGGATGGCGAAGTCTATGTCCGGATGTTCGCCAAGATCACCTTCCTGACCTTCACCAGCAAGGGCGAGCTCGGCCAATTCGGCGTCTCGCCCGAGATTTATACAGAAACCAAACGCAACCGTTCCGCCACCAACACGCACTTCAACCGCGAGCGCAATCTGGTCAGTTTCTCTTCGTCCACCGCCACTTACCCGCGTGCCGGCGGCGAACAGGACCGCGCCAGCATCATCTGGCAACTGGCCGCGATCGGTCGTGGCGACCCCGACAAGTTCGCGCCCGGCGCGGTCATCGACATGTTCGTGGCGGGCGTGCGCGACGGCGAGGTATGGCGCATGCAAATCGTCGGCCAGGAAGAAATCCGCCTGATCGATGGCGCGCACCAGGCCTGGCACGTGGCGCGCCAGCCGCGTCCGGGCTCCTACGACCAGCGGCTCGACATCTGGCTGGACCCGGCGCGGCAATGGTATCCGGCCCGTTTGAGGTTTACCGAAACAAACGGGGATTATTTGGAGATGTCGTTGTCCAATCTCAAAACTCGGTAAACTAGGGTTTTGGGCTGAGGCGTTGACCCCGGCCCCCAGCCACGCTCCGAAAAACCGTAGGCACGGGTCCCGCAAAGTATATTGCCCACCGGACAGTTGCCGAATTTTCAAGTGAATCCACATGTTTCTATCCATCTCTCCGCGCCGCGCGCTTTCGCGGCTGTTCAGCGCGCTGCTGCTGACCGCAGCCTCCCTGTCCGTCCTCGCCGCCGATCCCGCCGAGCATCCCGTGGTCAAGCGCAAAGTCAGCCTGCCGCCTTCAGCCGAGCTGCACTACGCCATCGAGGCCAAACAAAGCGGCCTGCAAGTCCAGGGCGAGGCACTGGTCAAATGGAACAATAGCGGCGCCAAGTACGTCGTCACCACCGAAACCCGCGCCATGATGCTCGGCAAGATCCTGGAAGCCACCAGCGAAGGCGACATCGACGACTACGGCCTGGCGCCGACGCGCTTCGTCGACAAGCGTTTCCGTCGCGAAGCGTCGACCACGACCTTCAATCGCGAAACCAAGGCCATCAACTTCACCCAATCGACGGAAAATTATCCGCTCAAGGGTGGCGAACAGGACCGCGCCAGCATCATTTGGCAGTTGATCGCCGTCGCGCGCGGCAATGCCGACAAATTCACGCCGGGCTCCGAATGGCTGTTCTTCGTCGCCGGTCCGCGCGATGCCGAACAATGGAGCTTCAAGGTCGTCGGCCGCGAAAAGATCAAGACCAGACAGGGTGAAATCAACGCCGTCCACGTGCTGCGCGCGCCGCCGCCGGACGACAAGGGACAAAAGCTCGACATCTGGCTGGCGCCGTCGTCGGACTGGTATCCTGCACGCTTGCGCTTCACCGATCCGGATGGCGATTTCATCGAACAAACGCTGGACAGCGTGAACAAGAAACCCGCTTAGACAACGATTCAGGCAACAAGACAACATCAACACAATGACCGTCGGAAACAAGAACATGACAACTCCCCGCCCTTCTCTGTCTCATCGCGCGCTGGTGCTTTTCAGCGGCGGCCAGGATTCCACGACTTGCCTGGCGTGGGCGCTGTCGCGGTATGAGAAGGTCGAGACCATCGGCTTCGACTACGGCCAGCGTCACGCCATCGAACTGAAGGTGCGGCCGATGCTGCTGGAAAAGATGCGCGGCTTTTCAGCCGAATGGCACAGGAAACTCGGCGAAGACCACATGATCGATCTGTCGCTGATCGGCAATCTTTCCGACACGGCGCTGACGCGCGACGTCGCCATCTCGATGCAGGAAAACGGCTTGCCCAACACCTTCGTGCCGGGACGCAACCTGCTGTTCATGACGGTGGCGGCAACCGTGGCCTATCGCCGCGGCCTGGACGTGCTGGTCGGCGGCATGTGCGAAACGGATTTCTCCGGCTATCCGGATTGCCGCGACGATACGATGAAGGCGCTGCAAGTCGCGCTCAATCTCGGCATGGCGACGCACCTCAAGGTGGAAACGCCGCTGATGTGGATTGACAAGGCCGCCACCTGGCGCCTGGCAAATGACCTGGGCGGACAGGCGCTGGTCGACCTGATTCGTTCGGACACCCACACCTGCTATCTCGGCGAGCGCGGCGCGCTGCATGACTGGGGCTACGGCTGCGGCAGCTGCCCGGCCTGCGAACTGCGCGCACGCGGTTATCAGCAGTACGTGCAAACGGCATAGACTTTTCTTGCAGGCATAAAAAAACGGCAGGACCGGGAATCACCCGCCTGCCGTTTTGTCTTTTTCCCTTACCGTCCCGATGCAGCGTCAGAACAACTCGTTCTTCATCTGGTTCTTGGCCTTTTCTTCTTCCGGCGACGCCGTCGTTCCGTGGTCGCCCATGCCCAGATCGCGCACGCTGGCGTTAGGCGGATATTCCGAATAATAGTATTCGCCGCCCGACTCGATCAGGCCGCCCGGGACCGTGCGGTCGACCATCGGCGCATCCTTGAGCGCCTTCTGCATGTAGCTGATCCAGATCGGCAAGGCCAGGCCGCCGCCGGTTTCGCGGTCGCCCAGGCTCTTCGGCTGGTCGTACCCCATCCACGCGATCCCGACCAGATTGGGCTGATAGCCGGCAAACCAGGCGTCCATCGAATCGTTGGTGGTGCCGGTCTTGCCCGCCAGGTCGGTGCGCTTGAGCGACAAGGCCTTGACCGCGGTTCCATGGCGCACGACATCGCGCAGCATGCTGTCCATCACGAAGGCGTTGCGCGCATCGATGACGCGGTTGGCTTCATCGCCGGAGCGGGCCGGATGCGCTTCAGAGAGCGTGTTGCCGTTGTTGTCGGTGATCTTCGAGATCAGGTAAGGATTGATCTTGTAGCCGCCGTTGGCGAACACCGAATAGGCGCCCACCATCTGCAACGGCGTCACCGCACCCGCTCCCAGCGCCAGCGTCAGGTAAGGCGGGTTCTTGTCGGCATCGAAACCGAAGCGCGTGATGTACTCCTGTGCGTACTTGACGCCGACGCGTTCAAGAATGCGGATCGACACCAGGTTGATCGATTTCTGCAACGCACGGCGCATCGAGATCGGACCTTCGAACTTGCCGCCGTAGTTCTTCGGCTGCCACACCTGGCCGCCGGTCTGCGTGAAGGTCAGCGGCGCATCGTTGATGATGGTGGCCGGCGACAAACCTTTTTCCAGCGACGAGGAATAGATGAACGGCTTGAACGACGAACCCGGCTGGCGCCATGCCTGGATCACGTGGTTGAACTTGTTGCGGTTGAAGTCGAAGCCGCCGACCAGCGCGCGGATCGCGCCGTCGTTCGGATTGACCGAGACGAAGGCCGATTCGACTTCCGGCATTTGCGTGACGATCCAGTTCTTGCCGTCCTGGAACACGCGAATGATGGCGCCGCGCTTGATCTTCTTCTGCGGCGGCGCTTTTTCGCTCAACAGGTTGCCGGCGAAGCCGAGGCCGGAACCGGAAATCTTGATCTCGTCGCCGGTCGCCAGCACGGCGGTGATTTCCTTGGTGGTCGCTTCCAGCACCACGGCGGCGATCAGGTCGTCGCTGTCGGGGTGGTCGGCCAGCTCGGACTCGATGGCGTCCTCGGCCTCTTCCTTGGACGTGGTCGGAATCTCCATGTAGCCTTCCGGACCGCGGTAACCGTGGCGGCGTTCATAGTCGATGATGCCGCGGCGCAGCGCCAGGTAGGCGGCATCCTGGTCTGCCTTGGTGATGGTGGTGAAGACGTTCAGGCCGCGCGTGTAAGTGTCGTCCTTGAATTGCGCGTAGACCAGCTGGCGCGCCATTTCCGACACGTACTCGGCATGCACGCCGAAGGCCGAGCTGTCGCTCTTGACCTGCAGCTCTTCATCCTTGGCCTTGGCGTATTGCTGGTCGGTGATGTAACCGAGCTGGCGCATGCGCAGCAAGATGTATTGCTGGCGCGCGTGGGCGCGCTTGGGATTGACCACCGGATTGTAGGCCGACGGCGCTTTCGGCAAACCGGCCAGCATGGCGGCTTCGGCGATGGTCAATTCCTTGAGCGACTTGCCGAAATAGATCTGCGCCGCCGACGAGAAGCCGTAAGCGCGCTGACCGAGATAAATCTGGTTCATGTAGACCTCAAGGATCTGGTCCTTGGTCAGGTTGCGCTCGATCTTCCAGGCCAGCGGAATTTCGTAGAGGAATTTGCGCGACGCTTTTTGCAGGAAGGTCGGTTCGTTGCTGGTCAGGAAGAAGTTGCGCGCCACTTGTTGCGTGATCGTGCTGGCGCCGCCGCCGCCGCCCGACAAGTTGGCGAAGCTGGCGCGCACGATGCCCTGGTAGTCGACGCCGCCGTGCTCGTAGAAACGATCGTCCTCGATCGCCAGCACGGCCTTTTTCATGATCTCCGGAATATCCTTGATGTGCACGAGGTTGCGACGCTCTTCGCCGAACTCGCCGATCAGCACGCCGTCGGCGGAAAACACGCGCAGCGGAATCTTGGGACGATAGTCGGTCAGCGAATCGAGGTCCGGCAGCTTCGGATACGCCAGCGTCACCACAAACCCCAGCACCAGCACCGCCATGAGCACCAGCGCTGCCAGCACGCCCACCGTCCCCAGCAGAATGCGGATGACCGGATGCAAGCGTTTCTTGGGAGTCGCGACAGGAGTTGGTGCAGGGCTAGGCGCGGCAGCCGGAGCTGGAGTTGGCGCTTTGCCGTTGTTTTCTGGGGTGGTCATGCGTTGAGACTGGGGTTGAGAAAGACAATCCTCGCATTATAACGACTTGCAAGGAGGGGAAATTCGGCAATTGACGGAATCCGCAACCGCCCGGACCGGCGCACTATGCGCTTGCCGGGACGGCGGCGAAGCAGAATCGGTGTTCTGAGAGCATTTCCGACAATAAGTTTCTCTTTTGTCCAGAGAAACGATTTTTATCGTCCAACGGAAAATTTCTTTACAGACAACAAATCTTGTTGCTAGGATGCCGCAAGTTGCATAAACGACAATTACTCGTATCGGTCCGCTTGCACCGCTGCATACGTCGATAAAACTCCCGTCCGCCCGGAAAACCATCGTGATCGATCTCGCGCGCCTCTTTTCATTTCGGAACACTGCATGCATCGGCATGGACATCGGCCGCCATGCCGTGCGCATGGTCGAGCTGTCTCGCGGCAAGGCCGGCGCATTCGTGCTGCAAGGGTATGGCAGCGAAACGCTTGCCGACGGCGCCGTCGGCGAAGACGGCATCGACGATCTTGAACATGTCATGGCCGCCGCGCGCCGACTGTGGGAACGATCGGACTTCCAGGCGCGCAATGCCGCCATCGGCATCCCCGCAGGCGCGGTTGCCGTCCACACCTTTCGTACCAACCGGATCCATGCGGAGACCGAACTCGAAACGCTGGCAAAAGAACACATCGCGCCTTTGCTGGATTATCGCGCCGCCGAGGCATGCATCGATTTTTGCATCGTCGGTCCGGCCTCACTCCCCGCTGGTCAAGCCGATGTGCTGGTAGCCGCGGCACGCAGGGAAAGCGTCGAAGACCGCCTCGCCGTCGCCGAATTTCTCGATCTGCACGCCATCGTTGCCGACGCCGAAAATTACGCCGCACAGGCCGCATTGCTGCGCGCGGGCGCCGCCGGTGCTGCCGATCCGTTTGCCGGCATGGTCCTTGCCGCCGGTATCGATGCAGAACGATTGCGCGTGGAAGCGCCGGCTTACCTGGTCGCTTGCGGGCTGGCGCTGAGGGGCTTCGACCGATGGTGAAACTCAATTTCCTGCCGCATCGCGTGTCCGAAGAAAAGAAGCGGCAACAGCAGTTTTGCCGGATGCTGGGCGGCGCCGTGGCGGCCGGTGCCATCAGCGTGTCGCTCGCCGACGTGCTGCTTGAGCGGCAGATCGCGCAACAGACGGCGCTGGTCCGCTTGCTGCAAGACGAACACGGCAAGCTCGATGCGCAGTTGCGCAAGGCGAATGAACTGCGGACGCACATCGCCGAGCTGACGCGACGACAACAGCGCATCGCCGCATTGCGCCGACAGCAAAACGAGACGACGCAACTGTTCCAGACGCTGGCAAACCAGACGCCGTCGAACGTGCATTTAAAGACCTTGAAACAGCAAGCAGCGCGCATCACGCTCGCCGGCAGCGCAGCAACACCCGCCGACCTCCTGCAACTGCTCGCGAATTTGCACGGCAGCGAGAGCCTGCTCAGCCATGCGCGACTGCAGGAAACGCACGCCGCGCAGCCGCCATCGGGCAGCGACGGCCGGGACGGCGCCGGCCATGATTTTGTCATCGTCACGGACACCGCGCCTGCCGCGCGAACATCGCCCGCACTCAATAGCAAGGCAATGCAATGAACCGCCGGCAACCCGGAAACTGGCCGCCATTCCAGCAAGCGCTGATCGGCCTTGCGGCATTTTCGCTGGTCGTGCTGCTGGGCTGGCAAAGTTATCTGCTGCCGGCAATGACGCGTTTAAAGAACGGCGAACAGGACGAACGCGTATTGAAAAGCACCTACGAAACGAAAATGAAAACGGCCGCCGACCTGCCCTTGCTGCAGAACCGGCTGCAACAAGCCGCCGATGCACTGCGGATGGAGCAGCGTCGCCTGGCCCCGTCCGGAGACGGCAGCGCCGCGCTGCAAGACATCGCCGCAGCGGCGCAAACGCATGGCCTGACATTCGAATCCGCCAGGCCCGGACAGACGGACGCCACGGCCGACTATATGGTCCGTACGGTCGGCATTCGACTCCGCGGACGCTATCACGACGTGGGGCGTTTCGCCGCAAGCATGGCAGGCATGCCGCACATTGTCGTATTGAGCGATCTGCAATTGTCCGCGCATGACGACGGCACCGTCGCCATGGATGCCATCGCGCTGAGCTACCACCATCCCCATACCGAAAGCCCTTCCGCCGAAAGCCGCGAAGCAACGGAAAGGGGCATGCAATGACGCCGGGATTTCGCCTTGGCCCGATGCTGCTGCCTCTCGTCGTCGCCCTCGCCGCTTGCGAAGAACGCGAAACCCAGGTGCAGCTGCAGGCATGGGTCGACATGGTGCGCAACAACACGACGGCGACGCAACCGCAATTCGTCGCCGCACCGGCATTCATTCCCTTGTCGTATGACGCGGAAACAGGCAGCGCGCCTTTCGGTCGTCCGCAAAACGCCGGATCCGACCTGCCCCGCGCACGACCACAGCAACGCGGTAAGGCTCAGCCGCTCGAAGATTTTCCACTGGAATCGATACAAATGGTCGGTACGATTTCGCAAGAGGGGCGGCGCCATGCCTTGCTGCAAGCGGACAGAATTGTGTACCAGGCCAAACCCGGAGATTACGCAGGCAAGAACTTCGGCGTGATCCGGCGCATTGCCGACGATGAAATCGAGCTGGAAGAACTGCTACCCGCCGCAGAAGGCGGCTGGACGATTCGTCAGGCGAAGCTGGCGCTGCGAGGAGGAAAGCAATGAACGTCCGCCGCGGCTTGCCGCCCGCCATCTTTGCGCTTGCTGTGCCACTCGTGCTTGCGGCGCTGCTGGCCTGCGCCATGATGCCCGGCACGGCGAAAGCGCAAGCACGGCATGCGCCAAACGCCATTCTCTCCATCGACGCCACGGAGACGCACGGCCATGCCGAGGTGCGCATCAAACTGCGTGAAGCGCCGGCCTCGGCGCCGCCGCACTTTGCCGTCGTCAATCCGGCGCGCATTGCAATCGATCTTGCGGAAACGGACAACGCGACGGGCCATCATAGCCGGACCCTGAGCTTGCATGCCCTGCGCTCATACACGATCGCGCGCTCCGACGGGCGCAGCCGCGTCGTCTTCAACCTGGCAAAAGCGATGCCGTACCGCGTCAGCCTGGAAGGCGATGTCCTGCTGCTGCGCATGGATACGCCCTTGTCGTCGCAGGCAAGGCCGATCCTGCCGCCAACGCCGGACCAGAATCTTCCGACGGTAAAGAACATCGATTTCCGGCGCGGCCCGCAAGGAGAAGGCCGCATCATCGTTGACTTGCCCGATGCCTCCACCATGCTCAATGTACGCCGGCAAGGCAAGCAACTGGTCGCGGAGCTGAACAATACCGGCCTGCCGGAATCCCTCCGGCGCAACCTCGATGTCGGCGATTTCGGCACGCCGGTGCAGGCCATTCGCAGCATGCAGGAAGGATCCGGCGTGCGCATGCTGATCGACGCGGAAGGCCCCTGGGAATACAACGCTTATCAAAAGGATGCGCAACTGGTCATTGACCTGCATGCGCCGGCCGGCAACGGAAAACGTCCGCAGCAACAGTATCGCGGCGACAAACTGTCGCTGCATTTCCAGAACGTCGAGGTGCGCGCCATCTTGCAGGTCATCGCGGATTTCACCGGCCTCAACATCATCGCCAGCGACAGCGTCGGCGGCGCGCTGACCTTGCGGCTCAAGGACGTTCCCTGGGACCAGGCGCTCGATATCGTATTGCAGGCACGCGGATTGGACATGCGTCGCAACGGCGGCGTGATCTGGATTGCGCCGCACGACGAGTTGCTGTCCAAGGAAAGGCGGGAGCTGGAACAGCGCGCACAAATCGCCGAACTGGAACCGCTGCACGCGGAAGTGTTCCAGCTCAATTACCAGAAGGCCGAGGCGTTTCGCAAAGTCTTCGGCATCAGCGACGACAGCGGTAGCGGCGGCGGTTACGGCAGCAGTTACAGCAACGACAACCCGGGCGGAGGACGGCGCAACAGCATCCTCTCGCGCCGCGGCAGCGCGATGGTGGATCAACGCACCAACCAGTTGTTCGTCACCGACACGCCGAGCGTGCTCGACCACATCCGCAAGCTGCTGGAGAAAGTCGACATCGCATCGCGCCAGGTGCTGATCGAAGCACGCATCGTCGAAGCCGACGATTCCTTCAGTCGCAATCTCGGCGTGCGGCTGGGCTTTTCGGCCAGGACCGGCGATCTCGCCGTGGGCAATACCTACGGCGGCGTCGGCGAGCTGGCCGGCCTTGCGCCCAGGGCGCCGGCGTCGTATGCGAACACGCAGGCCGTCAATCTGCCGGCGCACGCCATCGGCGGCGCCCATGCGGGCAGCTTTGCGCTGAGTCTCTTCAATGCCGCCGCCAATCGTTTCCTCACTCTGGAACTCTCCGCGCTGGAAGCCGACGGCAAGGGCAAGATCGTATCCAGTCCGCGCGTCGTGACCGCCGACCAGCAGGCTGCATTGATCGAACAAGGCGAAGAAATCCCCTACCAGCAAGCCACCAGCAGCGGCGCCACCGCGACGGCGTTCAAGAAGGCCAATCTCAAACTGGAGGTCACGCCGCAGATCACGCCGGACGGCAACGTCATCCTCAGCGTCGACATCAACAAGGACAGCCGCGGCACCTCCACGCCGGGCGGCCTGGCCATCAACACCAAACACGTCAAGACGCTGGTGCAGGTGGAAAACGGCGGCACCGTCGTCATCGGCGGCATCTATACCCAGACCGAATCGACCGCCGTCTCCAAAGTGCCCTTGCTGGGCGACATACCGGTGCTCGGCAATCTGTTCAAAAATACCGCCAGAATCGACAACAAGACCGAATTGCTGATCTTCCTGACGCCCAAAATCGTCGCCGACCGCAATTTCCTGCGCTGAAGCGGCCCGAAAGCCGGGTTTTTGCCGATATTTCCCCGACAACAGGGGCAACAAACGGTAAAATCGCCTGTTGCAGCAGGTCGCTGCGAACGGGCCAGAAATCAGCACACATGCCCGCCGGCGGCCGGCTATCCGGACAATCCCGTAGTGAATAGCATATGAGCGGAAGCATCTTTCTTGTCGGCCTGATGGGTGCCGGCAAGACCACCATAGGGCGTGCCCTGGCGAAAAAACTGAACAAGCGCTTCGTCGACTCCGATCACGAGATCGAGTCGCGCACCGGCGCATCCATTCCCGTGATTTTTGAAATCGAAGGCGAGGAAAGTTTTCGCAAGCGCGAAGCCGACGTCATCCGCGAACTGAGCGCGCAACAGGACATCGTCCTGGCCACGGGCGGCGGCGCCATCCTGCGCGCCGAAACGCGCGCCTACCTCAAACAGCGCGGCACGGTGATTTATCTCCGCGCAGGCATCAACCAGATCCTGCAACGCACCGGACGCGACAAGAATCGCCCGCTGCTGCAGACCGCCGATCCGCGCCGCAAGCTCGAAGAATTGTCGCGCCAGCGCGATCCCTACTACCGTGAAGTCGCCGATTTCGTCATCGAAACCGGCCGCCCGAACGTCCAGTTCCTGGTGCAATCCATCCTGAGCCAGCTCGAACTGGCGCCCAAGCAGACCGCCGTGATGTCGCCGGCCGAAGTTGCCGCCTCGACAGCTGTCTCGACACCGATCAACACCACACCAGCCGAACCCGCCATGACCGCCTCCACCCACGCCACCATCGCCCTGCAAGTCGACCTGGGAGAGCGCAGCTATCCGATCACCATCGGCCACGGCCTGTTGTCGAACCCTGAACTGCTGACGCGCCATGTCGCCGGCAAGCGCGCCGCCATCGTCACCAACGACAAGGTCGGCCCGCTCTATCTGGCGCAGGTGCAGAAACTGCTGGAAGACGCCGGCAAGCAAGTCACCGCCATCGTGCTGCCGGACGGCGAAGAAGAAAAAACCTGGAACAGCCTGATGAAGGTGTTCGACGTCCTGCTCGCGGAAAAATGTGACCGCAAGACCACCATGATCGCGCTGGGCGGCGGCGTCATCGGCGACCTGACCGGCTTTGCGGCGGCATCGTACATGCGCGGCGTGCCCTTCGTGCAGATTCCGACCACGCTGCTGTCGCAGGTCGACTCGTCGGTCGGCGGCAAGACCGGCATCAACCATCCGCTCGGCAAGAACATGATCGGCGCCTTCTACCAGCCGCAAGCCGTGATCGCCGACACCGCGACGCTGCACACGCTGCCGGAGCGCGAATTGTCGGCCGGCCTGGCCGAAGTCATCAAGCACGGCGCCATCATCGATGCGCCGTTCTTCGACTGGATCGAGGCCAACATCGGCAAGCTCGTCGCCAAGGACAACGCCGCGTTGGCGTATTCGATCCAGCGCTCCTGCGAAATCAAGGCGGAGGTGGTGCGCCAGGACGAGCGCGAAGGCGGCCTGCGCGCCATCCTGAATTTCGGCCATACCTTCGGCCACGCCATCGAATCCGGCCTCGGCTACGGCGAATGGCTGCACGGCGAAGCCGTCGGCTGCGGCATGGTGATGGCCGCCGATCTGTCGCAGCGCCTGGGCTTCATCGACACCGCCGCCAGGGATCGCCTGAGCGCGCTGGTCAAGGCCGCCGGCCTGCCGGTGGTCGCGCCGAACCTCGGCACGCAGCGCTGGCTGGAACTGATGGAAGTCGACAAGAAGAATGAAGGCGGCCAGATCAAGTTCATCCTGGTCAAGCCGCTGGGACAACCGCTGATCACCACGGTACCGCAAGACATCCTGCTGCAGACCCTGGCGGCGTGTACGGAAAACTGATATCGCCGCCTCCGTCCCGCCGCTCCTGTTTTGCGCTGCATTGAAGAACCTTCATGAAATGAGTTCCTGACATGACCCAAGACGCGCCGCTCCAACTCGCCCCCTATGCCGCACACGCAGCGAACTCGGCAGGGCGGCGCTTTCCGGAGCCGGCGCCCGGTTCGCGCACCGAATTCCAGCGCGACCGCGACCGCATCGTCCACTCGACCGCTTTCCGCCGCCTCGAATACAAGACCCAGGTGTTCGTCAATCACGAAGGAGACCTGTTTCGCACGCGCCTGACCCACAGCATCGAAGTCGCCCAGATCGCCCGCTCCTGCGCGCGCAACCTGCGCCTGAACGAGGACCTGGTGGAAGCCATTTCGCTGGCCCACGATCTCGGCCACACGCCCTTCGGCCATGCCGGCCAGGACGAACTCAACAGCTGCATGAAGGACTTCGGCGGCTTCGAACACAACCTCCAGAGCCTGCGCGTGGTGGACGACCTGGAGCAGCACTACGGCGCGTTTGACGGTCTCAACCTGACCTTCGAAACGCGTGAAGGCATCCTCAAGCATTGCTCGCTGCCCAACGCGCGGCAACTCGGCGCAATCGGCCAGCGCTTCATCGACAAGAAGCAGCCGGGACTGGAAGCGCAACTGGCCAATCTGGCCGACGAAATCGCCTACAACAATCACGATATCGACGACGGCCTGCGTTCCGGCCTGCTGACGCTGACGCAATTGGGCGAGGTCGATTTCTTCGCGCGCCATCAGCGCGAAGCCGAATCGGCCTATCCCGGCATCACCGGCCGCCGCGCCATCAACGAAACCGTGCGCCGCATGATCAACGCGCTGATCGTCGACCTGATCCGCAGCTCGCAGGCCAACATCGCCGCCATTGGTCCGAAGAGCATCGACGACGTGCGCAATGCGCCGCCGCTGATTGCCTTCTCCGAGCCGATGCAACAAGAAGCGGCGATTCTCAAGCGTTTCCTGCGCCAGAACCTGTATCGCCACTACCAGGTCAATCGCATGACCAGCAAAGCCCGCCGCATCATCGCCGAGCTGTTCGCCGCCTTCAATGCCCAGCCCAACCTGCTGCCGCCCGACTATCAGGTCGGCGGCGCGGACGACGATGCGCGTCGCCGCCAGGCACGCCAGGTGGCCGACTACATTGCCGGCATGACGGACCGCTACGCCATGCGCGAACATCGCCGCTTGTTCATGGTGGAAGAACTTTAAAAAAAATCTCGCAGTAAGTTTCAAAGCCGACTGAAATTTATTTCTTCTTTCGATGAATTCAAAGTCCGCCCATTGCACTTCCCTTTGTCGTTGCTACCCTTGACAAGGTGGCTGCCGGCGCAAGTGCGCCGCATCCACGGCACATGAACGACATGCAAAGGTGGGCACATGAAAAGCTTCGTTCAACCATGGAGATCGCATATCGTCGGCATCCTGCTCTTCGCCTGCATCGCGGGAGATAGCCATGGCGCCGCCGACAGCAACGCCGAGCTGCCGGATATTCTCGAACCGGGCGACATCGTTCTCGGCCAGTCGGCCGACCTCAGCGGCCAGTATGCGAACATCAGCCGCCAGTTCCTTGCCGGCGCCAATGTCTATTTCGCCCAGCTCAATGCCCAGGGCGGCGTTCGCGGGCGCAATATCAAACTGGTCAGCCTCGACGATAAAGGCGACCCCGAGCTCGCCGTCCGGAACACCTATCAGTTTCTGCGCACGGACAAGGTAGTGGCGCTGTTCGGCTATGCAAGCGCGCTGACCAGCAGCGCGGTGCTGCCCATCGTCAATCAGAAGAATATCCCGTTCTTTGCGCCGATCACGGGATCCCGGATCGTCTATTTCCCGTTCAACCGCTATGTCTTCACGATCCGCGCCAGCTACCTGGATGAATACAAATACCTGTTTTCGCATTTTTCGCAAATCGGGCTGAAACGCCTTGCGATCTTCAATGATGCCGCGGGGCTGCCCTACACCGCAGTGATGCAGGCCATGATCGCCCACGCCAAAGCGGAATTGGTGGCATCCGAAAGCGGCCTGGGCAGGGATGTCGACAAGATTGCCGATAATCTGCTGCAAGCGCGGCCGGATGTCATCATGTTCATGAGCATCTCGCAACAGGTCAATGGCGATCTGATCAAGGCCCTGCGCCTCAAAGGCTATCTCGGCTATTTCTATTGCGCCTCGCTGGTGTGCAGCCCCTTGCTCACGGACGATTTGCAGGACGCCGCCAGCGGCATGATTATTTCGCAAGTCGTACCCTTCCCGTGGCGCGCCTCTTCGCCGATCGTGCATGAATATCAACAGGCCATGCTCAAGGCCCGCATCCGGAAATTCAGTTATCTCGGCCTGGAGGGATTCATCGCCGCCAAGGTTCTCGCCGAAGGACTCAATCGCGCCGGGCCGAACATGACACGCGAGAAACTGATTTCCGCACTGGAAGGCATCAATCAAAAAAATTACAAGATCGGCGGCTTCCGGATCAATTTTTCAACATCGAATCATCATGGTTCGACCTATGTCGACACGACAACCATCAATAAACGCGGAACTATCGTGCATTAGATAATTGCGCCCATGACTGTCATGGGGAAACGATCGTTTGCAGGACCGGGATGACCGAGAAGATCGTTTCGAAAGATGATTTCCATGTGGAAAAATTCATGCAACTCCAGCGAAAACGATACGTATTGTCTCGCTTTTGTCAGCAAATTCCGACATCGTTTTTTGCCTTTCCGACCTTCAGATTCCTTTTCAGATGCCGTAAGTTGAGGATGGACTGCGTTTCCCCCTTCTTTTTGTGCGGTCCTTGTACAGGAGACTGCCATGGCAATCAGCACCACCGACCTCAATACCTTAAGCACCATCCCGCAGACAAACACCTTGCCTGCCAGTACGGACAACACCGATGCAACGACCGGCACGACCACCAGCGCCAATGGCGCCGGTCAAACCAAGTTGACGCCAGAGATTGTGAAACAACAATTCAATGCATCGATACTGCAAGCCTCGCTCGCAGTATCGATCAGCTCGCAAAACGACCCGCTGGCGCTGGTTTACAAATCCGCGATTGAAAATATCAACCAGATCCTCAAGCCCCAGCTAGGCGACAACGCGATCCAGAACGCAGCGTCCCAGGACAACAGCCCTGAAGCGACTGCAGGACGCATTCTGTCGTTCATCAAGAGCGCGTTTCAGATGTTCAGCCTCGGCAGCAGCGCGCAGAGCCCGGGGGGCGCGAATAACACTGACGGCAGCAGCACTGACGGCACCGATCAGAACGCCGCCTTCGACAACTTCATGAGCTTGATCCAAAAGGGTGTCGACCAGGGTTTCAGCGAAGCGCGCGGCATCCTGTCGGGCCTCAACGTGCTCAATGGCGATATCGCCAGCAACATCGATAAGACTTACGATATCCTCAAGAAGGGCATCGCCGATTTCATCGCCTCCATTAAGAATCCGACCAGCGACGATGGTTCGACGCCGACGACAGGTGACGGCAGCAGCTCCAGCTCCTCGTCCACATCCGTGTCGATTTCCATCTCGGTCACTTCAATCCAGACTGAAGTCACCAACTATTGAGCCGACGTTCCGCCGCGATTCCTGTTCTGCAAGACAGGAATCGCAAGAGCCCAAGCAATTTTGCAGACGTAAAAAAAGACGCGGCATGCCGCGTCTTTTTTTGTCAGATCGTTCTGCGTCTCCGGCTTAACCCTTCAGCTTGGCGAAGGCCGCCGCCATGGCGCTGTTCACAGGCGCCTGTTGACGCGCCTGCTGTCCCTGGTGTTGCGACAGGCGGCGCGCGTCGTTGCGATCGCCACGCTGTTCCGGCTTGCTGCCGGCCACCGGCGCACTGTCGGACAAGCGCATGGTCAGCGCGATGCGCTTGCGCTTCTCGTCGACTTCCAGCACCTTCACCTTGACCACCTGACCGGCCTTGACGACGGTGTGCGGATCCTTGACGAAGGTATTCGACAACGCCGAGATATGCACCAGGCCGTCCTGATGCACGCCGATGTCGACGAAGGCGCCGAAGGCCGCCACGTTGGTGACCACGCCTTCGAGGATCATGTCCGGACGCAGGTCGCGGATTTCTTCCACGCCTTCCTTGAAGGTTGCCGTGGTGAACTCGGGACGCGGATCGCGGCCCGGCTTTTCCAGTTCCTTCAGGATGTCGGTCACGGTCGGCACGCCGAATTTTTCGTCGGCATACTTGGACGGGCTGAGCGACTTCAGCAATGCCGTTTCACCGAGCACGCCTTTGACGTCCTTGTTGATGTCGGCCAGGATCTTTTGCACCAGCGGATACGATTCCGGGTGGACCGCCGATGCGTCGAGCGGATTCTCGCCGTTCATCACGCGCAGGAAACCCGCGGCTTGTTCAAATGTTTTGTCGCCCAGGCGCGGCACTTCGCGCAAGGCCGCGCGCGAGACAAACATGCCCTTCATGTCGCGGTAGGACACGATGCTTTGCGCCACCGCGGCGTTCAAACCGGACACGCGCGCCAGCAGCGGCGCCGAGGCGGTATTGACGTCGACGCCCACGGCGTTCACGCAATCCTCAACGACGGCGTCCAGCGAACGCGCCAGTTGCGACTGGCCGACGTCGTGCTGATACTGACCGACGCCGATCGATTTCGGATCGATCTTGACCAGTTCCGCCAGCGGATCTTGCAGGCGCCGCGCAATCGACACCGCGCCGCGGATCGACACATCCAGATCAGGCAATTCTTTCGACGCGAATTCCGACGCCGAATACACCGACGCGCCAGCTTCCGACACGACGATCTTGGTCAGCTTCAGTTCGGGACGCATCTTGATCAGGTCTTGCGCCAGCTTGTCGGTTTCGCGCGAGGCGGTGCCGTTGCCGATCGAGATCAGCGAGACGTTGTGCTTCTCGGCCAGCTTGGCCAGCGTGTGCAGCGAACCTTCCCAGTCGTTGCGCGGCTGGTGCGGGAAGATGGCCGTGGTGTCGACCACCTTGCCGGTGGCGTCGACCACCGCCACCTTGACGCCGGTGCGCAGTCCGGGATCGAGGCCCATGGTCGCGCGCGGACCGGCAGGCGCGGCCAGCAGCAAGTCTTTCAGGTTGCGGGCGAAGACGTTGATCGCTTCCGCTTCGCTGCGCTCGCGCAGGCCGGTCATCAATTCGGTTTCCAGATGCATGAAGACCTTCACGCGCCATGCCCAGCGTACGGTATCGGCCAGCCACTTGTCGGCCGGACGGCCCTTGTTGCTGACGCCGAAGCGCGCGGCGATGCGGCCTTCGCATGGGTTATGCGGCGCGTCCCACTTCGGTTTTTCTTCTTCCGAGTCCAGACGCAGGGTCACCGTCAGCATCTCTTCGCGGCGGCCGCGGAACAAGGCCAGCGCGCGGTGCGACGGAATCGTACCGATGGTTTCGGAGTAATCGAAATAATCGGCGAATTTTTCACCGGCGTCCTGCTTGCCTTCGATCACTTTCGATTCGACCACGCCGTGGTCGGTCAGGTATTCGCGCAATGCCTGCAGCAGTTCCGCGTCTTCGGAAAAACGCTCCATCAGGATCTGGCGCGCGCCGTCCAGCGCCGCCTTGGCGTCGGCGACGCCGGGGTTGTCGCCGTTGTCGGTGGTGAAGGCCGGCTTGAGGTACTTGGCGGCTTCTTCTTCCGGGTTCAGCATCGGGTCGTTCATGAGCGCGTCGGCCAGTTCGGTCAGGCCGGCTTCCGCCGCGATCTGGGCCTTGGTGCGGCGCTTCGGCTTGTACGGCAGGTACAAGTCTTCGAGGCGGGTCTTGTCTTCGGCATGGACGATGGAGTCGAGCAGCTCCGGCGTCATCTTGCCCTGCTCTTCGATCGACGCGATGATGGCGGCACGGCGGCCTTCCAGCTCGCGCAGATAGCGCAGGCGCTCTTCCAGCAAGCGCAATTGCGTGTCGTCCAGACCGCCGGTGGCTTCCTTGCGGTAACGCGCGATAAACGGCACGGTGGCGCCTTCGTCGAGTAAGGCGACCGCGGCGGCAACCTGCGCCGGCTTGGCGACGAGTTCAAGAGCTAAACGTTGTTCGATGGAAGGCAACATGACAATGAAATCCGGGAATTGAAAAACAAGCGTTGGATGATACGCAATTCAACCGCATGCGCCAATCTTGACAGGACTTATTTCTTGCCGAATAGATGAAATAAATCGCTTGCAGGCGGATTTCGGCGAATAAATAGCCGTAAATTTCACGCCAATTGGACGTGGCGATTCGATATCCGGGATAATCGTCGCTTTCATTGTTAATTTTTCATCCAGCATGTCTATCCGTCTCATCGTCGGCCTCGGCAATCCCGGCCCGGAATACGAGCAAACCCGGCACAATGCCGGCTTCTGGCTGGTAGACAACCTCGCCGGCAGCACCCGCCTGGCACGCGAGACGCGCTTCAACGCGCTGGCCGCAAAAACCTTCATCAGCGGCAAGGAGGTCTGGCTGCTGGAACCGCAGACCTTCATGAACCGCTCCGGGCAGTCGGTCGGCGCATTGGCGCGCTTCTACAAGATCGCGCCGGAAGAAGTGCTGGTGGTGCACGACGAACTGGATATTCCGCCCGGCAGCGCCAAGATCAAGAAAGGCGGCTCCTCGGGCGGCCACAACGGCCTCAAGGACATCACCGCGGCGCTCGGCACGCAGGACTACTGGCGCCTGCGCATCGGCATCGGTCACCCGCGCACCATGGGCCTGCAACAGCCGGTTGCCGACTTCGTGCTGCATCGTCCGCGCAAGGAAGAACAGGCGCTGATCAACGAGGCCATCGAGAAGAGTCTCGATGCGATTCCGCTGCTGTGCGAAGGCAAGTTCGAAGCAGGCATGATGCAGCTGCATACGGCGGCGAAATAAATCCGCCGTCGCACAAACCCCGCGCCCAAATAAAAACGCCGGCAACATGCCGGCGTTTTCAATTCTTCTCAGCGAATTACTTCAGCGTGGAAAACTTCTGCTCCAGCGTCTTGGCGTCAATCGCGCCGGGAATACGCGAGCCGTCCGCAAAAATGATGGTCGGCGTGCCGGTGACCTTCATCTTCTGGCCCAGCGCCAACACTTGCTCGTGCGGCGCATTGCACGACGCCGGCGCGGCCGATGCTTCCTTGCCGTTCATCATCCAGTCGCTCCAGGCCTTGCTCGGATTGGCGGCGCACCAGATGTTGCGCGACTTCTCGATCGAATCCTGCGCCAAGATGTTGTACTGGAAGGTGTAGACGGTCACGTTGTCGACGTCCTGCAGGGTCTTCTGGAAGCGCTTGCAATAGCCGCAATTCGGATCTTCAAACACGGCAATGAAACGCTTGCCGTTGCCCTTGACGGTCTTGATCGCCAGATCCAGCGGCAGGTCGGAGAACTTGACCTTGTTGATCGCCTGGATCTTTTCCTTGGTGAAATCGCGATAGGTTTGCGAGTCGACCACGCGGCCGATGAACAGGTATTGCGCCTTGGCATCCGTATAAATCACGTCGCCGTCGACCTGCACTTCATACAGGCCGGAGTATGGCGTCCTGGTCACGGAGTCGACCTTGGCGCCTTCGCCGAGACGCGGTTCGATCAGTTTCTTGATGGTGGCTTCGGTGGTATCGGCAGCGCAAGCCGAACCGCCGACGCAGGCCAGCAACAATCCGGCTGCCGCCACAACTGCGGAGAGCGCCGCAGGAAATGCAAAGATCTTTTTCATAGGTATTCCAATGGAAGGACGGTCATCGGAACCGGCCCGGGCATGCTGCTCCGGCCGGCTCGTACAATTCTGCCCACACTATAAGTTAAATTGATTAAATCCGTTTGCCGAGCGCGTGGGCCATCAAACGCCGCTTTAAGACAGGCAGATGGTTCACCAGGTTCAATCCCAGATTGCGCACCACGCGCAGTGGCTCCATATTGGTTTCAAACAGCCGGGCCAGACCGTCGGTCGCCAGTTGCATGAGCAAGACTTCTTCCTTGCGCGCGCGGGCATAACGGCCCAGCACGCGCGCATCGCCGCAATCGCGCTGCGGTTCGCGCGCGACGATCACATTGAGCAGCGCGGCGACGTCGGCAAAACCGAGATTCATGCCATGCCCGGCCAGCGGATGGATCACGTGCGCCGCATCGCCGATGAGCGCAACGCGCGCGGCAGTCATCGCGTGCGGCTTCACCAGCGTCAGCGGAAAGTCGCGCACCAGTTCCGGCTCCAGCGGCGTCAGGGCGCCCAACGCATGATTCGCATATTTGGCCAGATGCTGCGCCAGCTGCGCGGCGGATTGACGCAGCAAGGTTTCCGCCAGCGCATCCGGCGCCGACCACACCAGCGACACGCGCCGGCCCGGCAACGGCAACAGCGCCACGATTCCTTCCGCGGCGGTGAACCATTGATAGGCCACGCCCTGATGCGCCTTCTCGCAGGCAAAATTGGTCACGATGGCGCGCTGGCCGTAGGCGCGATAGTCGAGTCCGATGTCGCATTGCCCGCGCACCCACGACTGGCCGCCGTCGGCGCCGACCAGCAGAGATGCTTTCAGCACGTCGCCGTTTTCCAGTTTCAGATCGACGCCCTGTGCGTCCGTGCGCAACGACACGGCGCGACCGTTGGTCACGCGCACGTTGGGAGAGAATTTCAGCGCCGCGTCGAGCGCGGCATTCAGATTGCGATCCTCGACGATCCAGGCCAGCGCATCGACATGCGCCGAGTAGGCATCGAAGGCCAGCTTGCCCGGATGATTCTCGGCGTCGCCGAATACTTCCATGCCATCGACGGCAGCCACGCGCGCCGCATCGATCGCATCCCAGACCTTGATGGAAGACAGCAGGTCGCGCGCGATCTGATTGACTGCATAGACGCGCACGTCCCAGCTTGCCGGTTCGGCATTTGCAGCCGGCGATGGCGGCGGCGCCAGCAAATTGACGCGCAGGCCGGCTTGCGCCAGGGCCAACGCGGCGGTCTTGCCGATCGCGCCGTTGCCGACGATGCAAATATCGCCCGACTGCGCATCCGTCGCCTTGCGCGCAGCGGCCGCAGAAGAATTTAATGTATGACCATTCATGGGGAAGCATTATAAACGGCTTCGCGACAGCGCCTTCCTTGATCTCCATCACAAGAAACACCGGAAACGCCGCATCAATAAAAGGGGCCGCCGACAGGCAACGAACAGGAAACAACGGAGAAACAAATGGGCCGGACAAACTTTTTATAAAAAAAGTGGGAGCACCCTTTGCATTCTAAAATTATCTTGCTATAATTCGGCCTCTTGGCCTGGTAGCTCAGTCGGTAGAGCAGAGGATTGAAAATCCTTGTGTCGGTGGTTCGATTCCGCCCCGGGCCACCAAGAATATAAAGGGCTTAACTTCGGTTAAGCCCTTTTTTGTTTTCTACAATCGGCCCCTGATTTCTACAACTACAAGAAAAGGGGCGAATGCTCATCAAGACTGGGCAGGAAATACCTCAAAGTCTTTCAACGACACTCCGTACACTTGTTTGAATGCCACATCAGCCCAGCGATCGGCATCCTCTTGGCTATAGCTCTTCGCCAACCATTCGAATTCACACCTGAATTCCCCGTCCTGCAAGGTCCATTGGCGGGTAAGATCGTATGCAACCATGCTCGAATAAAAACTCTCGAACGTTTTTTGAATAGCAGCCTTCTCACGATCGGGCCAGTTTCGAGGATACACGCCTGGTTTATCAGCCTTATCCGAAAATAGTGACAAATGCCGTATCCACAGGGCTCTATTTTCCCCACTCCCCACAGTATCAACCATCGAATAACCAGCCCAACAGAAAAACTCAGGCCTCGCCAACTTATCTTTTGCAAAAGATAGGAAATGCGAAAAGAAAACCCGCAAAGGTAGGTTCACCTGATCAAATTCAAAGGTCTTGTGCTCAGCCATTAGCGCCTGTATTCCAGGCTCTGTATCCAACCACCCAACGATCTTCGTCAGCGCATCCAATGGGCGGTCATACCCGATGCGGTCAGATAACTCAGCGGAGACAGCTATGTATTCTTCTCTACTGTATTCCGTTATTGCGCTCTTTAAGTGAGGCATCTGTGAGGCGGCCTTACTCAAGCAGGTAAATCGGATACCTACATCAACGTCATTGATGAAATTCTCGAAGTCCACGATCTCAAGGGGGAAACCACGAGTAGGATTAATCGATAGATCACAGATCAACAAAAACAATCCAACAATCGGGTCATCTACGTTTTTAGGCCATTCCGACTCCGACAGTAAAAGGAAATGTTCAAATGCCTGAACATAGATCCCACTCAAGTATCCTAGCGATCGCCACTCGTCTATAGTCGGTGCGTTGCTATATACCGTATCCAAGAACTGCAACTGAATAAATCTCGCCTGACCTTCATAAATTGCATGAAGCCCAATCGCCGGAACCCGCATTGGCGAGCCCCAATAAAATCCTTCGTGCCGCGATTTCTCAAGCCTTTCAAATTCGCTATCCCAATTTTTGGCCGCTGGGATAACTACATGTTCCGGATCCACAGTATCAGCGAGCATCCCAACCAATTGACCATAGGCAATGGCATAGTTATGCCCGATCGCTTGAAAATATTTTTGTTCATACAGCCATTGCGCACTCTTCTTGGCGTTCATGGCATATATCTTGTAATACTCAATATCTTGAGCGTTATTCACAGCGATATTGGCCGCTGCGAGTTTAGCTTGGGCTGCCGGCCCTTCTTTCACCAGAATTTGCTCGGCCCATTGCTTTAAGGACTTTTTAGGTCCAAAGACTGCCAATACCTGACGAAGCTGCCCAAGGCTTCCATGCGTCTGCCCAAGATAACTCAGACTCAATAACAGGCCAGAGGTAGAACCAACATGCTGCCACCAGTGAACGGTCTCATGAAGATAAGTTGAGTACGCCTGAAATCCTTCCGGCGATATCGGAGCAGTTCTTCCTTCAGCAGTAATCTCGTCAACAAGCTCATGATTTCGCGGACTCAAACGCAATACAAACTTCATAGTTTCGTACATTCCATGCACGTTTAGAGCCGCATTAAATACTGTTCCATCGCCGGAAAATTCAGAAACCGAATCCAATAATTCGTGCTTCGGCTCAAAATCCCAATCACTATTTTTCTCGCTCATGATTCCCCCTTAGAGTACCTATAGGAATCAATCTAGCACAGTCATGATTCGCTCTTGTCTTGAGCCCTCAATCTACTCAGAGGGCGAACCAAACTGCCTTTTCTATGACGCGTATAAATCTCTGTCGTACTCCGATTTTTGTGACCAAGCAAATTCTGGGCATGCGCAAGATCTTCAAGATCGGTCGCCGCCTTTGCACGAATATCTCTAAACTGAAAATTAACTCCTGATTTTTCACGGGCAACATCAAACCGCGATCGCAGAGCAAAGTAGGAAAGAGATTTTCCATCTTCATCCTGGAGAAGAGAGTGGTTTAATCTGTTTCGTGGCTTTCCAAGAATACGGCGCACAACCTGCAAAAGATCACCCTCAATTGCAATACGAAGCTTTCTCCCGGTTTTATTTTGGGTGATAAGAAGGGTATCGTTCACAATGTCTGTAACAACGATCTTTAAGACGTCAGCGGGTCGCTGACCAGTCAGCAACGCAAGATCCATTGCGTCTTGCAGCGTAGTATGGGCGCAAGCCCACACTGCGGAATACTCCGCGTCAGAAACATATCTATCCCGAGCTTTCTCCTTGTGACCACGAATACCTACACAAGGATTGTTCTTGTCCGTGTACCCCCAAGACCTGGCGTGATTGAAGATGGTACTGAGTAAAGCCTTTTCTCTGTTCGCCCTAACTTTAGAGATCTCGCCTCTAACCCTTAGATACTCGGCAACATCGAACGGCCGAATTTCATCAATAGATATAGCCCCGAACACTGCATCCAGAAGCTTAAAATACTGACTGTAGTCGCGCTGAGTATGCGGCCTTAGTGCGGGAAGTATCTCCCTCAGATAACGTTGTCCTATCACCCCAAAAGTCTTCTGCTCGATGGCCACAGGCTCGTTCTCGATATCGGCCCACCTCCGCCTAGCCTCGTTAATATCGCCCCCCAAGGGAGTCCATTTTCTCGGTGAAGTACTGGAAACATGATAGTAACGTCCGCTTTTTAGGGCCATACGAGGTGGCAAGTTAAAATTCTTCTCCCTTCTACGCCCCATCCTACTTCCTCAGCAATCGCCCAATAGCAGAAAAGTCTGGACGTTGAGTTTCGCGCTCAAGAGCAGATCCGATCACATCCTTTCCGCCCATCATCCGATGCATAAAATAAGACCGAGCAACCATCGGACGGAATTGCGCATTGACCTCAAACGTCCAGTTATTACGCTGAAGCCACAGAATCTGACGCGATCCGTAGCAATACCCCGTAAGTTGACGCAACTCATCTTTGCTCAAAAAGATCACGTCAATTTCCCTTCGAGGGAAGAGTTGGTGCCGTCGCCACCCAGCAAACACCCAATCCCCTATTGGAGAAGAATGTCATTCCCTCATTCTGATGATTCGCAGCAATCGTCATCACATGCGAATAGGCATCGAACTCTGTCGCCCCATAGGGCAATTGATAGAAGTTCTTTTCAGGGATCACGATTCCCCTGGATGTCCAATATCTCTTCTTATTTAGACTATGCGTCTCTTGATCTTTTGTGATGTATTTGCTGATGTAGCCGGCAAGTTTATGGGAGCCATTCTTACCAAAGCCAAACTTGTGAGGATCACGAACATTGATCTGGCCGCCAGGCTTTCCATCCTCGCCACAACCTACAATACGCTGCCAAATGGAACGCACTAGTTGATATACCTGGCGCCCGTGTACAGCAACATGAATGTGAAACGCGCCTCTCTCTTGGCGCTCAACCGTCGCGACATAATGGAACTGCTTATATCGGGACATTCGCCTACGAAATGCATCCCAATCCTTCAACAGCCGTGCCCAATCCGATATGTTCTCCCGATAGGTCAATGTCAACATGCGATCTGCACGAATCGATTTGCAGCGAAGACGAACAGCCTGTTTTGCTCGTTTAGCACTATCGTCATCATTTTCCGCACGCTTTTCAGATTCCCCGCGCCTCGCACGATTTGCAAAAGGTAGCGCCCCAACTTGCTTGATGCGGACTGAACGGCTTGCGCATATTTCCCTTTGTCCGTCAGGAAAATTGCGATCGTAGATCATCCACGTCGTCTTAAGGACTGGCCCGTCATCAAGAAGCCAGTTCGCCGTTTCCTCATTCGTTGCAGGGCGACACTCATCAAACTCAAAATCGTTGTCAAAAGAAGTCCCCTCGCCTATATTGCTAGTCATTAGCACAACCTCATTTGTGTTAATCATGGAGACGAACACTTGCCGGTGTTGCGTCTCTTTTCTTTTTCAAAAAAAACCCACTATCCCGCCCTACCGATCTCTTCCCTCGCCGCCCTCACTCTCATTTCCGTTAAGTGTCCCTAATACAAGTTTAGGCGCGCTTCGCGCGCTTCCGTCCTCGCTTGCGCTGCGGGCGTCACGCTCAAGCCCGCCTCACCATTTGAATCATGTGCGCTTAAACATGCTTGCTTGCCGGCTACGGGGAACGCTCCGCGTTGGTCTACCGACCCGGCCCCTACGGCAAGCATCGGGCGACCAACCGCCCGACCGCGACATGTTTAAGAAGAACAGCGCCTAAGATTTAAGCCTCCTGGTCTTCAGTAGATGCCAGCACGACCAACGTTACCCTTGGCACTCCGCAAACGCCTCACTACCACCATTCGCACACCGGGCTTAGCGAAGGCAACTACTGGACTTCCTTGATACAAATGTGCTCTACGCAAGAGACACGGATTAATCTTGATCCATAGTTTTCCGCCGCGAATCTTGATTTGCGACTCTGCGACATACCTCACGCGGCCAGTGAAGCGCTCACGGATTTTTTTAATGCGATTTTGTGAAAGTAGTGTCATGGGCTAGATACGTGTCAACTTGAGAATAAGAAGAATCTCTGTCTTCGTATTACTGGAATTTAGTGATTGAAGAAATTTCGGAAAAAAGGAAAGCCCACTGCGTGAATCGCTGCTTTTATTTTCGCCAAGACCGCCCATAACAACCAATTCACCGTCCGCTAACGTGAGTACCGATCCCATCTCGCGCTTCTTCAATGTAGGAGATGAATTCACTCCAGTGTTGGTACTAACAAAACTGGATGTCTGCTGCATGACCGTCAAATCTACTGCTGACTCACGCACTATTGGCTGGATATTGAATATCGCTCCACTCGGTTTGTACTCAACAGACTGCAACGGTGTGTTCGCGTTTCCGCTATAGCTAACTTGAGATAAAACCGGAACATCCTCCCCAACAACCAGATAGCCGGTCTCTCCCGATGTCACTCGCATAATCGGTGTTGAAATCAGATTAAATCGACTGTCAGAAGAAAAATTTGATAAAACGGCATTGATACTGACGTTAGTAAACTTGAAGATATTCGAGAGGGGATCAATTACTTGACCAAGCGAAGCACCAAACTTCCCATTCAAGAGATTTAGCGCAATGCTGGCGGCACCTCCATCACTATTAGAGGTTTGGACCTCATACAAAATAGCCTGAACCATGACACTCTTCTTGGGAATATCGACCTGCAACATGACCTGCTTCAGCCGAGCGATCTCTTCAGCCGACCCCAAAAATACTAACGTGTCGCTTCTTCGATCAACGAGCGCAGCGGCAGAGCCACTAGGTACCGATCGTTGAGGCGCCATGTTTTCAGGAGCAGCATGGATTGCCTTCTTCGCGGTGAATTGGCCTTTAAATAGCGGAGCCAGAAGATCACTCAAATACGATCCATCCCGGTATCGAGGCTGGTACACATATACGTCAGGGGGCGGCTCGACATACTCTTCTTTGATCTTCTTTGTGACATATGCGATTCCGTCGCGATTAGTGATTATCAAGCCGACCGATTCGAGAAATCCCGATAGAAATCGAGAAAATTCCCCCATCTGAGCATCGTATCGAAATGAAACGATACGTTTGTCCGCCAAGACTTCCGGGTCAATCACATAAGGCGTGTCTTTTGTTTCGGCGTATATCAATTGCACGACCTGAGCGATCTGAACTTCACGAAACTCCAAACGTGACGGCACCGGGTCTTTCTTTGCAGCGAACGACGACATTGAGAAACACAAAAGAATCACAAGGAATATTTTTTTCATGGCCGTCAAGGGTGATTAGTTGGCATCTGGCCAAGAGGTGGCAGAGGGGGTTTTACAATCGCATCAGTGCTCACAGGCACACCGGCAGATCCGGTCCATACCGTCACTAATGATTGATCCACACTTCCCGTCATTGAATAGCGAGATCCGTTGAAGACAGATGGCGACTCAACCCTTAAAACACCACGAGGATCAGCCAGTACAACGAAAGATTCGTTGCGCACCATGTAGTTGCCAACGATGCGCCATATCTCACTGCGCTGAGGCGGTGCTACTGAAAGGTTTCCCGGTGAACCTTTGGGAGCCGGTTTTGCAGCGATCCCCGACTGAGCAATTGGCTGATCAGGATTCTCATTGTTCTGCTTAGGATGAAAGAAGCGCCATATCGCAAATCCGCAGCCCAACGTGACTATTACGAGTGTTCCGAAAGTGATCCAAATCCGCTTGCCGCCAAATTTATTCTGTCGCTGATCGACCGTCTCAGTCTTTCCACTGACTCCGCCTTTAAACGAGCTATATAGAGGGAAAATCTCTTTTTTATATTTACGTATCCACGTACCAACAAGCGTGGCTTTATTGAGCTTGTATCCCTCCCAGCAGTTGATGCTGTAGGTATTGTTCATGCCCAACGACACCTTCTTGTGTGTCTTAAACGTGAAAGCAACAACGTTCTTTAAGAATCGATTGAGCGTGCTGATGTCCTGCACCATCAAGACAAGATCACATGCCACGCCAGTCTCTTCGTCAGTGAAATGCCCGTGCTCCAAGAAGAATGACTGATGGTTTTTGTGGATCTTTCCGACACCCCAGAAGCGCCATGCTTCATCGATGCAGACAATATCCCCAGGCTGGACGACAGTGTCTACGTGAGCGCTTTTCATGTCATCAAAATATGGAAAGAAATCTTCTCGAAAGACATCCTGATTGTCGACATGAATTACTTTCCCCAAAGACGAGATGGGAGTGTTCTGCTTCTCGAATATGTATTGATGAATTTTTGATTCGGAAATGCCGTCGATATTTGTCACCACGCGTCGCCCACGAGCGATTGCAGGCAAGATTACCTCCGACACAACCTCATAGCTTTTTCCTGAGCGCATCAGGCCCGTATATGCATTGATGGGCATAAGCTATCCGATGATAGGTAAGCGGCGAATGACAAATCGCGTCACGAATGCAGATAGCAGCGCTGGCATTCCGTAAGAGATATTAAAAAGGTCGAGGAAGTACCAAACTCCACTCGGCATTCCCGCCAGTGAATTTGTTAGGCCAGAGGCTGTAGGCAAGAGCGGAGAAAGTATTTGAAGAAACTCAGTGACAACAAAAAAGAGGCCAAAGTACAAAACGAACTTCACTATCACTGACCTGAAGACGAAGCCAAGGAGAACATTGACCGCTGATGCCAAAATCGCAAACATAATTCTCAGGCCCTCAAGATGATGAACATAGCAGCGATCGTCCAAACAAAGGCCATCGTGGCATAGAGTGTTGCTCTGATCGATTCCAGAAGATCGCAATGCGCGCTCAACACCAGCGATCTACCGAACAGATTCATGGTCGGCTTGGGACATACTGACTCGTGAGAGGGAACAACGAAATTCTTCAACGTAGGAAAAAGGTTCAGCAGCGGATCAAGAATCATCTTCGCGGTCGGTGCTGATTCGAGCGTTGGCGTTGCGACAGCCGGGTCAGCTCCCAGGTCTACCTGAACCTTGTTGACGACATTCACATTTGGGGTGTTCACCACGTTGACGTTTGTTCCTACGCCCGGGTCAGTACTAGGATTCGTTGAAGGCTGCCCTGGTGTTATCGACGGAGATATCGGTACGGCTTGACCTGCGCCACTCGACACCGGAGCGATCAACTCCGAATTACTAGGCCAGGTAGATGGATTTGCCGACTGCACACTAGCGGCGTCGGCAGTTGTAACTGGGTCTGTAGTGGAATATGGAACGCCCTGATAGCCAGGTTGAGACGCGGCTCGCTGCCACAGCATGTTGGCTAGACTTGCGATTACTGAGGCGTCCGCAGCCTTATCTAGTTCCGTCTGTGGGACTGCGGATGCGATATCAGAAATCTTGCCTTTGACCGTAGCTGAATACAGAGGGTTATTGATCATATTGAATTGGTAGGTGCCAGTAATCCAAGTGGATTGAGGCGTTGTATTTCCTCCCGATCCAATTCTTCTAGCACCGCACGTAATGACAGAGTTCACTTCAGCACTGCATGGCACATCGAACACGGCCCCTGTGCCACCGCCTAAATTGATCCACCCCTGAACTGCTAATTGCATACAGGTCGTTGGCTCATCGCAATAGACTGTAATCCCATGAAAGTTAAATACGCCGTTAGGAATTCGTAGGCGAGTAGATCCCACTATATGACCTGCACTGTCCACTTTTAAGCCGCTTTGTACATATGTGTTGCTCCCACTAGGGGTCGTCACCGTTCCGGTTGGAGTACCCGAAGTAGTTCGCAGGACAAATTTGGCATCAGAACTGTCATCATCGAAAAATACTTTATAGGCTCCATATGCAAGCCCACCGACAATAGCAGCAGCGCCTAGTCCGGCGGCCACTGAAAGCCAAACAGGCGCAGTAGCTGCTGTTGCTGCGGTCATTGCGACATCAGCTGCGATAGTTGCAGCGACGCCAGCTACACCGGTGTAGGTGCTAGCAACCCTTGGATCGTTGGCCGCAAATCCGCGCCGTATCGCCGTTTTTTCAATAGTCTGAGCGACTGCTTTATTGACCGATCCAGAGAAGTTAGGAAGGGCGCCTGCGTCGGCTCTCAGCACGACTAGCAGCCCCATCAACAAGCAGAGAAAGCGTTTATACATAGTCAAAGGAATTCGGTAGGTATAGCCAGCGCTAATAGTGCGACGACCAACAATAGATAGAGCGCACGCTGATATCCGATTAATTCAAGAGGTCGGCAGAAGGCCTGGATAAATGGATCTGACCAATGATCAAAATCGTCATTCAGAAACTGAAATGCAAGGGACAGGAAATAGCAAATGCACAGGATTAAAAAAATTATCTTGTCCATAGAATCATCCGTTCTTTAAACCTTCAATTACCGCCCATGCCGACGCTATCCCCCACACGAACATCGCCAGATACCAAAGCTGATTGATCGTCATCACACACTCCTGACAAAAAAATGGGGTGCAGCTTCGCACCCCAACGGCACCGCTGATTAGCCGCCTTTCAGCATGGCCAGCGCGATCTTTGCGCCCTTCACTGCGATGTACACGACAGCCAACATGCCGGCAATCGACAAGACTGCGGTGGTCACTGTGCCAAAGTCCACGGCGGACGTCAGACCGGTCATGTCTGGACCACCACCAGCAGCCATTGCCGAGCCTGCTGCGACGGTGGTAACAACTGCGGCAACGCCGCGCTTCACGAATTTATTCATAAAACTTCTCCTATAAAAATCCGGATTACCGTCCGGTCGGTTACTCGCTACCTGCGAATCATGTTTAGGATCGTTCCAGCCGACTTCGAAACCAAAAACAATCCCAGTACAAAACTGAATCCCATTCCCCAAAGTCCAGAGGCGTATGCATAGTCAAAAGGCGCGTTCTGTGCTTCGACGCTCGATGCCTGCGACTCATCGATCAAATATGCTTTCACGACGGTAATCGCCGTTCCTGCAGGACATGGGACTTGGGAAAATTGAGAGGGAACGCAGATCAACACCGTCTGAACTGAACCTGCTGCCATTTCTACGCAGCTTTCTTTTCTTGCTCTTTACCGGCGTTCGGACGCGGGGCGGCGGTCTGGCCGACCGCATGGAGCTTCGAGAGACGCGCTCCGATTCTCAGAGTTTTATCAACGGCCAATTCGAATTCTGCGAGATAGTCACCTAGCGGCAAATCCCACAGGTGCTTCGGCATCATCAATTCACCGACAATTACTTTCGGCCCTTTTTCTGCGTCTTCAGAGCTAATCACGCATTGAGCCAAGCGAATTTGCTCCTCGGCGCCAGTCGTCTTGCTGCGGTAAGGGATGATTTTCATGCCGACCAATTTCACCAAGTGCTTGTTGTCCATTTGATATCTTTCAAAGTGTGATGCTCTTAATGAGCCTGAATAGAAAAATTGGCTAAAAACGAGATAGCCCTTATGATCCAGTTAATTGTGGATTTAAACCCGATAACTATGGATATATTCCATAGTAGTATGGATTATATCCATTCATCGAATTACGTCAAGGAAAAACAATGGACAGGAAAAATGCGTCAATCGAAGGTCGCCTGAAGACCTTGATAGATTTCGTTACGGTCACAGACAGAAAGTGGAAGGAGATGGAAGCCGCCACAGGCATCGAGGCCAGTAGCTGGGTAGATTTTTATAGAGGGAAAAAGCGTGCATCTGCCAGCATGATCGAAGCCGTGTCTAAACGCTGGCATAAATATGCTTATTGGTTAGCGACGGGATTTGGAGATGCTTCGTATGGACACGAAGCCCCCGATGGATTTGGGTTCCCAGAGCAAAGCCACCCCCAGTCAAGCAGTAACGCATATTTCGAGGCCGTCAGCCGATACCACGACGAAGCACTAAAAGTGATTCGCTACTGGTATCAGCTACGATTCGGCGACGAATTGCCTGCGGAGTCCCAAATCCAAGACAAGATGTTGCGCTCTGCTCATAACCTGGGCCTCCCCGATGCAGTCACTTCAAAACTAAAGGACTTGCAGAGAGACGTAGAAAAGGCATTTCTTCTCCGGCGAGCAGAGATTCAAATAAATGTGGAAATGCCAAAAATCAGATATGAAGAGACGTCGGCATTGATTGAAACTGTCAGATCATTAATCGCTAAAAGCGGTAGGGAAGCTAAGGATCTAGAAGAAAAAATGGCACAAGAAATTGATAGATTAGAACGTCATCTAGAAATGTCAAAGAAGCTGGCGAAATAATATTCACGCCTCATTTTTTTTGATAGCCCAATAAAAAAAGGCCTAAGTTGTTTTAGGCCTTTTTCTTTTACTGAGGATAGCAAATTGAGGACAGCTATTTTTTATAACCCAGGAAGGATAGAACAGTCCCTTTTTCGCCTCTCCGCGGAATGTTATTTGGCTCAGTACGGGCAGAACGCAATGTAGCCAGCTCAACCACCTCTGCGGGCGCAGAAAAATAGTTTTCTCTAAGCGAACATAATCTCTCGATATCCTGTGGAGAAACACCCAGATATCTAGAAAAATCTCCGGCTGCAAGAACGCCTTCGCTTATCAATAACTCAACAGTTCGACGCATAAGCCTAGGCAGCTCAATATCCCATTTGTCATCATATGGCTCGGCTTTAGAACCCCATCGCGCCGAGCGCCTCTTGAACAGTGAAAGCTTTTCATCATCACTGAGAAAACCAAGCACGTGCAATCTCATCATCATCGCAGCAACGGACACGCCCCATCGCTGCTTGAGAATAAGAAGATTATCCAAGTTCGGAGGTAGGCGGACTTCGCTGGAGAATGCTTCTGCTGGGAGCAACAGTGCACTTGCAAACTTATGCGCCTGCCGTTCCATCTGATTGTATCGCTCGCGCTCAGTAGAGCGTGGAATGTGTTTGTGCAGAATTAGATGGCCAATTTCATGTGCTAAATCGAAACGGCTCCGGAATGCATTTGCTTTATCAGCCGACAACAAGATTATTGGACGCGCTAGCAATTCACTCCAACTTGAAAGACCTTCGATAGCCGAAATTTCAGTCTCTTCACGAACAATTATGATGCCCGCACTTTCAGCCGCCAAGGTCAAATTCTGAATAGGCCCACGACCTAATTGCCATAGCGAACGACACTCTTCGGCAGCCGCTTCGATATCCGCATTACCTATCTGCTCTGGATCTTCAAACGACCGTTCAGGTAGCTTCAGCTCCGGGTACTCGACATACTCACTGAGCAAAACAGCAAGTTCCTGCGCCCATTCTGCATGAGCTTCCAACTTAGCCCTAGCCGTTTTTAAAGCTGCCGCATTGCTGCGATACAGGGGAGTAGAAATAGGCCTGAGAGATGGACGCGTCAGCCATTCAGACTGAACATTCAGCACAGAAGCAAGGCGCTCGAAAGTTTCCACTTCGGGTGCCTGATCCCCCTTACACCATTTTGTAACAGTTGACGCAGCGACGCCGACAAGAGTTGCCAGTTGCCCCTTCGTTAAGCCGCGCGCTGCAAGCGCCTGCTCAAGACGTGCCGGTTGAATGTCATTAATTCCCTTGCTCATTATCGGTTTGTTTCTTCGTAATAATTCTAAGAATTGGCTTCGCACTATCGACCTGCACTACTGCGTCCACCTCATCGTATAGTTTCTGAAAATCCGCCATTGTACTCATGTACAACCACGACTCCATATTTGGTGCTGGCAGCGCCAGCATAACTTGTGTGAGCTGGGACATATTGTTTGCATCGGTTCCGTCCATAACGCCGATGATAAAAATCGTACCCTCGACTAACTCTGGCGCCTCACCAAACAAATCAGCTTGTACAAATTTCTTGTTGATAGCCTGGTTCAAATCCGCGAGCTTTTTACGAGTGGCGCTTCGCCCCAAATTAACCCACTGATGCCCAGGAACGTTAAGCCGTGCAATATTGAAGATGCCCAGCCGACCGATGACCAGTTTGGTTCCCCGGAGCGGGGAAGGTTTTGCCCCATGCGCCAAAAGCGCGTCAAAAAAAGACTCATTAATAGAAAAATGCTTGTTTTGACCTGCTGCAGAGGGCCGATGCCCTGTCTCAAAATCAGCAGCCCTTGAGCGCCCTTTGGCATCACCACTGAAATAAGCATCCTCGACCGCCATAAGGGCATCACGAGGAATGTTTTTCATAATCAGACGTTCCAGATCGCTTACATTCGCCGAAGGCATATTTGCTCCGTTAATTTTTCCAATAACAGGAATATACATCTAAATAGTTTCGTGTAACAGCTTTTTGATGAAAATAACACGAATCAGCGAATACATGACTCGAGGAAACCTTTCGTTCAATAGGTTAAGCGCGAGTCGTTCTACAATTAAGTATGGGGTGCCTAAAGCTCCGCATACTTCAAGGCTCGTAATTGGCGTATTTGTAGAGCGTTATCCAAGTAAGTTCTTCATTTCATTGCAAATTGGTAATGGTTGAAAATCCTTGTGTCGGTGGTTCGATTCCGCCCCGGGCCACCAAGAATACAAAAGCTTAGCTTCGGCTAGGCTTTTTTTTCGTTCTGCTATTCTTGCCCGCGCCCTACAAAAACAAAAAAATGCGGCGTATCGCCTTGCTGTTCGATGCACACGAACTTGTAGCCGATGCCATGGAAATTCATTGTTAACAGGCCCCGGCGGCGCCTCGCAGAAAATCCGCATACGACAAATCCGCTTTCCGCTATGCTCTTGGCATCCCGCTCATTTCCCTGTCTATCATGCCCATCCACACATCGGACAAAAACGACCTGATCGCACGCCTTCAACTGCAACCGCATCCCGAAGGCGGTTTTTTCCGCGAGACTTATCGTTCGAACGCCAACGTGTTCCGACAAGAGACCCAAAATGCCGATCAGGCACGCAGCGCGTCAACCGCAATCTATTACCTGCTTTGCGACGGTGCGCATTCGTCCTGGCATCGGATCAGATCGGATGAGGTCTGGCATTTTTATGCCGGCACGCCGCTGGATGTTCATGTGCTTGGCGACGACGGCTCGCTCGCCACGCTGCGCCTGGGCAATGCCATCGAACATCCGGATGCGGTATTTCAGGCTGTCGTTCCCGCGGGCTTGTGGTTTGCTGCCGAATGCGTCGATCCTGCGGGATTTGCACTGACCGGATGCACGGTCGCGCCGGGATTTGAGTTCAGCGAATTCGAACTGGCCGATGTCGACGTTCTGCTGGCCGCCTATCCCCGCCACCGTGAACATATCCTGCGTCTGGCGAGCAAGCCGTAGCGCTGCGCGCGCCGCCCGCCCAGCAGCTCACCGCAACGGGAGCCAGATTCAGCATGTGCATCAGAATGCCTGCATCGTCCATGAGCGCCGCCTCTTGCCGAACAACCTCGGTCCATCGGCGTAAAGTACGGTTCAAGCTCGTCAGTCGGATAGACGCTGGATACGGGGCGGGGAGGCTGGCAACCCCGTATCCGGTTCTTGTTCGCGAAAATCAGACGCTTAGCTTGGCCGCCAATACATCGACTCTTTCGATACGTGGCGGTTCAGTCAAAAGATCGGCAGCTTTTGCCATGAGCGCTGCCGCAATCGGCCCGGCAAGATGGGCATCCCGCCCCGCCTGATCGGCAAATGCATCGAAAATGCCGAATTCGGATGAACTTAGTTTAAACGCGAACCAAACAACTGTTCCGGCCTCTTGATTGGCAAGCGGTAAAGCGCTTTTCAAGAACGCTTCAACTTCCGCTTCTTTACCTGGCTTGGCTTTTACTCGGACGAGCAGTGCGACGTTGACCATGATCATGTTCCCTTACACGTTGTGAATGAGAGCAAATTGTAGGAGCTGCCTTAAAAAATCAACAGTGGCAGAAATGCCATTAATGATACTATTTCAGCCATGCTCATTTATATACTTTCCCTTAACGGCGTGTTCGATACCGGCCTGTCTTCGCTGATGGACGTGCTTGGCACGGCAAACGAATTAGTTCAACAAGAGCAAATCTCAGTGCAATTCGATGTCCGCTTGGTCGGCGTGCGGCGCAAGGTCCAGACGGCACAAGGACTGACCGTGCCGGTGTTGTCGGCAGCCACATTGCCGTGCCCCGATGTGGTGTTGGTGCCGGCACTGGGAGCGAAGATGCCGCTGTCGTTAACTGCGGCGTTGGCGCGGCGAGAGGTAAAAGATGCCGGAACCTGGATCAAGAAATGGACGCAAGAAGGTGCCGTGGTGGGAGCGGCCTGCACGGCGACCTTCGTTTTGGCAGAGACGGGCCTGCTCGATGGCCAAACCGCGACCACATCCTGGTGGCTGTCATCTTTATTTCGACAGCGTTATCCGCGAGTCGCCATCGATGAAAGCAGAATGTTGGTCAATTCATCTTGCTTCACCACTGCAGGTGCTGCGCTGGCACACCTTGATTTGGGATTGAGCATCGTGCGCAGCCAAAGTCCCGGACTGGCTGCATTATGCGCACGCTATCTGCTCATTGAATCGCGTGCCTCGCAAGCCGTTTTCGTCATTCCCGATCACGTCGCGCACACGGATCCCATCGTGGAACGATTTGAACAGTGGGCAAGGAAACATCTGGCACAAGGTTTTTCCATGGACGCAGCCATTACGACCATCGGCACTAGCGAGCGCACGCTGGTACGTCGCATGCAAACCATATTGGGAAAATCACCATTGGCATATTTTCAGGATTTGCGCGTCGAGCGGGCGGTGCACCTGTTGCAGACCAGCGATGAAAGTGTCGAACGGATTGCCAGCCTGGTAGGGTATGAAGATGGCACCACTTTGCGTACTTTATTACGTCGCAAGTTGGGTAAAGGCGTACGCGAATTGCGTGATCGCGGCTCTTGACCATGGCGCCCAGGGGCGTAAGCGTCTTCTGGCTCAGCGCATATGGGCAAAAAAGAAACCGAATGCCTTCTGGCGGCGGCGCGTTGTCCGATCAACGCCATCCGTCGATCCCCATCTCTGGAACCATTCATCGGCGCCAATCCACTTACTGACCCGAGCATGAAGTTATTTACATCCAAGGAGAATACGATGGGTATCAGTTTAGGCGATTTTATGAACACGGTGCATACGCTCAAAGATGAGGGGGCTTCGGATGATGACATCAAGAATTTATTCAAGGAAGCCAAAAAGGACGGGGTTGACCCCGGAGACATCGCGTCTGCCGTAAAAAACGGCGCGTCGCTGGACGAGGTGAAAACTTCCCTGCATCAAAAAGAGCATAAGGCAAAGGAGAAATCCTTATCGGATATTTCGGAAGGATGATGCTCAGGAAGATTCTACAAACGGCATATCCGATACGCGTGGAGCACAACGGCATCCGTTTGCACCACGCGCCGACAGTCTGCCGGCATCGTTGACTGGCATGCGAAACGTCGTGCGAGATCGACATGCTTCCGTTTCGCTGTTCGCGTTTCTTGTACCGACAAAATAAAGATGCACCCGAAGGCAGCATGACTTGCGCAATGCTGTTTTTTCGTTTTTGCGATTTCCGCATCCCATCTCCCCATCGCATCGAACTGACAAATCGCATGCCCGAGGTTTGCGCTCTTGATCGATGTAAAAATCTCGCGCTTCCCGGCAGTTTTTTCCAATCCGGAGTAGAATTGCTCCCAGTCTGTGAACTGTTGTCCCCGGTTAATGCTTTTACTTGATTTTCATTAACTCCCTCGCAGGACGGCTCCGCGACTTCGAGCAACCATCATCACGCAGTAACACAACATGAACATCCCCGAGCAAGGCCAGCTGATCTGCGGCCCTTGTGGCCTCAAGAGCGGCTACAAGATTCCCGCAAGCGCCATCTGGCACTACGCAACCTGCATCAAGTGCCACACCAAACACAGCGTCACCGCACAGATCAAGCCGGAAGATCAGTAAAGGACGCGCAACAATGAAAAAAGCGGAACGCCCCTCACAGGTCGTTCCGCTTTTTTGTTCCGCTTTTTCGTTCAGAATCGGCCGGATCAGCGCGGCTTGAGTTCCGTCAGCCCCTGCTCCGCCAGCGCCTTGAGCCAGCCCAGTCCGTCCGAGGTCGCTGCCGCAGGCACGTACTCGCAACCGATCCATCCCTTGTAGCCGAGCGCATCGATCAGCTTGAGCAGATACGGATAGTTCAGCTCGCCGATATCGGGCTCATGGCGTTCCGGCACGCCGGCGATCTGGATGTGGCCGACGCCGGCCATGTCGCGCTTGAGCTTGACGGCGACGTCGCCCTCGACGATCTGGCAGTGGTAGCAATCGAACTGCACCTTGAGATTCTCCGCGCCGATTTCCGCGCAGATGGCTTGCGCGTCATCCTGGCGATTGAGGAAGAAGCCGGGGATGTTGCGCGTATTGATAGGCTCGATCACCACCGTCACGCCGGCCAGGTCGGCGTGATGCGCGGCGTACGACAGGTTGTCCATGTAGACGGCGCGATGTTTGGCGCGATCCTGCTCGGGGCGAATCAAACCCGCCATCACGTGCAGCGTCCTGTTGCCGATGACTTCGGTGTATTTCAGCGCGGTGTCGATGCTGCGCTTGAATTCATCTTCGCGTCCCGGCAGGGAAGCGATGCCGCGTTCGCCCGCGGCCCAGTCGCCCGGCGGCGCGTTGAACAAGGCTTGCGTCAGACCGTGCGCATCGAGACGCGACTTGATTTCTTCCGGCTGATAATCATAGGGAAACAAAAACTCAACGCCGCTGAAACCGTCTTTGGCGGCAGCGGCGAAGCGATCGAGAAAAGCATGTTCGTTGTACATCATGCTCAGGTTGGCGGCGAAGCGCAGCATCGTGATCTCCTTGGGATGGAGGCGCGCACCTTATCCAGGTGCGCACCGGTAAGCTTATTCGTAACGGTTATTTGTTCACCAGTTTAGGCGAAGTCTTCAACACGGCGGCAGAACCGACCACCAGCATGATCGCCAGCATGTACATGCCGGTCGCGCCATTGTGCGTCAGATCCTTCAGATAACCGATCAGGTAGGGGCTGACGAAACCAGCCAGGTTGCCGACCGAATTGATGGCGGCGATACCGACCGCGGCAGCGGCGCCAGACAGGAAGGAAGTCGGCAGCGACCAGAACAGCGGTGCGCAGGTCAGCACGCCGGCGGCGGCCAGCGACAGCGATGCGATCGAGATGGCGGTGTTGTCGGCAAACAGGGCGGCGCCGACAAAACCGACCGCGCCCATCATGGCCGGCACGATCAGGTGCCAGCGGCGTTCACGGCGCGCATCGGCGCTGCGGCCGATCAGATTCATCGCGACGATGGCGCAACCGAAAGGAATCGCGCTCAGCAGGCCGATGTGCAGGTTGCCGGTCACGCCGGTCGCCTTCACCAGGGTCGGCATCCACAGCGTCAGGCCGTATTGCCCCATGACGAAGCAGAAATAGATTAGACACATCAGCCACACGCGCTTGTCGCCGACGATGTCCGCGAACGAGTGCACGCTTTCCTTGCCCTGCTGGTCGGCGGTGATTTCGTCCGCCAGCAATTTCTTTTCATCGTCGCTCAGCCACTTTGCCTTGGCGATGCCGTTGTCCAGATAGGCCAGCGTCGCCAGACCGATCAGGACCGCAGGAATCGCTTCGATGACGAACATCCATTGCCAGCCGTGCATGCCGGTGGTGCCGTGGAAGGCGTCCATGATCCAGCCCGACAGCGGATTGCCGAGAATGCCGGCAACCGGGATGCCCGACATGAATACGGCGATCACCTTGGCGCGGCGATGCGATGGATACCAGTAAGTCAGGTAAAGGATGATGCCGGGATAGAAGCCGGCTTCGGCCAGGCCGAGCAGGAAGCGCAGCACATAGAATTGCATCGGCGTTTCGACGTACATGAAGGCTGCCGACAGGATGCCCCAGGTAATCATGATGCGGGCGATCCAGACGCGCGCGCCGACCTTGTGCATCAGGATGTTGCTCGGCACTTCAAACAGGAAGTAGCCGATGAAGAATACGCCGGCGCCGAGGCCGAACACGGTTTCGCTGAAACCGAGGTCGACCGACATCTGCAGCTTGGCAAAGCCGACGTTCACGCGATCCAGATACGCGATGACGTAGCACAGCATGAGGAAAGGCATGATGCGCCAGAATACTTTGGCGTAGACGCGGTTCTTTTCTTGTTCGTTGGCGCTGGAGCCAAGGTGAATCTTGGATCCGGCTCCGAGTGTGGTTGATGCAGTCATGCTACGACAATCTCCTGTTTATGTTGATATAAGGCCGCTCCAACGGCCATTGGTTTAAGGCGCCTGCCCTAACGAAAAATGCGCAGGCAATCTGAAAACTGATATGCGCGTCCAATCCGAAAGCCGGACGCTTGACGCTAAAAATCGGCTGGCGCAAAGCTGCTGGCTGAAAAAAGACAAAGCTGCCGCTGGACGCCGCAAAAATCCGATGTCCGCATCCTGTTGTTTGTTGTTTTTATTGAGACCGAAATTCAGCGCAACGAACGCCGTCTGCGCTACCAGCGCGCGTTGAACACCTCGCGCAACTCTTGCAATGCAGCCTCATCCAGCGGTGCAACGTTGCCGCCGGCCAGATGCCACAGCTTGGCGGTTTCTTCCAGTTCTTCCAGGGCATACGCCGCCTTGGATACCGAGCTTTCCCACACCACCGGGCCGAGGCGTTCGAGCAGCACGCCGCGCACCTTGTTGGCGAGTTGCCTGACCTGCTCCGCCACCAGCGGATCGCCCGGACGGCGATAGGAAATCAGCGGAACGTGACCGACCTTCATCACGTAATACGGCGTGATCGGCGGCAACACGTCGTCCTGCGACCACACGCCCTTGATGGTCAGGTTGACCAGATAGGTCGAGTGCGTATGGACCACGCCGTTCATCTCCGGATTGTTGTCGTAGACCATGCGATGCAGCGCCAGCGTCTTGGACGGTTTGTCGCCCGACACCCAGTTGCCGCTTGCATCGACTTTGGCAATACTGGACGGATCGAGATGGCCGAGGCAGGCGTCGGTCGGCGTGATCAGCCAGCCTTCGCCATCCGGCAGACGCGCGCTGATGTTGCCGGCCGAGCCGACGGTATAGCCGCGCTGATAGAGACTCCCGCCGGTGCGGCAGATCTCTTCGCGCAATTGATTTTCCTTGCTCATGCGCTGATTCATTGCTTGGCTCCGCCGAGGAAGCGCAAGGCCTTCTCGAAGAAATCGACGCTGCCGAAATTGCCTGACTTCAGCGCCAGCGCCAGCGGCTGGTCGTCGAGCGTGGCAGTCGCCGGCACGCCCGGATCGATCTGCGGTCCGATGCGCAATGCGCGCACATCCAGCGCCTGCACCACCGCGCCGGAAGTCTCGCCGCCGGCCACCACGAACCGGCGCACGCCGCGTTCGCGCAAACCCCTGGCGATATCGGCCAATGCCTGTTCCACCAGATGGCCCGCCTTGGCGACGCCCAGTTCTTTTTGCACGGCCTTGACTTCGTCCGGCGTCGCGGTGGCGTATATCAACACCGGCTCTTTCCGAATGTACTTATCGGCGAAGACCAGCGCCTGCTCCACGACGGCTTCGCCGCGCGCCAATGCCAGCGGATCGATACGATGCGCCGGATGATTCGCTTTCCACTCGGCGACCTGCGCGTTGGTGGCCTTCGATGCGCTGCCTGCCAACACTGCCGACAAGCCGCCGACCTCGGGCAATTGCGCCGCCTCGCCTGCCGCGTGCAACAAACCGGCGCGGCGGAAATTCTCCGGCAAGCCGAGCGCGATGCCCGATCCGCCGGTCACCAGTTTCAGCTCGGCGCAGGCTTCTCCCAACACGTACAAATCGCGATCGGAAACGGCATCGGCAATGGCCATCTTCACGCCGTCGGCACGCAGCGCGGTGAAGCGCTCGGCGACGGCGGCAGCATCCTTGGCCACCGTGTCGTAACGCACCAAGCCGACCTTGGACTCGGTCTGGCGCTGCAGCACGCGCACGAGATTAGCGTCGGTCATCGGCGTGAGCGGATGGTTTTCCATGCCCGATTCGTTGAGCAAGGCATCGGCGACGAACAGGTAGCCGCGATAAATGGTACGGCCGTTTTCCGGGAAGGCCGGGCAAGCGATGGTGAAGTCGGCGCCCAGTTCTTTCAGCAGCGCGTCGGTCACCTGGCCGATGTTGCCGGCGTCGGTGGAGTCGAACGTGGAGCAATACTTGAAGAAGAATTGCGTGCAGCCCTGCTGTTGCAACCAGCGCAAGGCGGCCAGCGATTGCTCGACCGCTTCGGCTGCCGGAATCGTGCGCGACTTGAGCGCGATCACCAGCGCATCGGCAGCGACCGCAGGCATCTGCTCGGGGATGCCGATGGTTTGCACGGTGCGCATGCCGCCGCGCACCAGCATGTTGGCGAGGTCGGTGGCGCCGGTGAAATCGTCGGCGATGCAGCCGAGCAAAGGTTTGGCTTGGGACATGGTCAACTCCTGTATTGCTTTTTACTGTTTCGACTGTGGCAGATCGATGCCCGGGAAAATCTTGATCACCGCGGAATCGTCTTCACCGCCATGACCGGCAGTCGAGGCCATCATGAACATCTGATGCGCTGCCGCCGACAACGGCAGCGGGAATTTGCTGCGGCGTGCGGTGTCGAGCACCAGCCCCAGATCCTTGACGAAGATGTCGACCGCCGACAGCGGCGTGTAGTCGCCGTTGAGGATATGCGGCACGCGATTCTCGAACATCCATGAATTGCCGGCGCTGTGCGTGATGACTTCATACAAGGCGTCGGGATTGACGCCTTCGCGCAGACCCAGCGCCATCGCTTCGGCCGAGGCGGCGATGTGCACGCCGGCCAGCAGCTGGTTGATGATCTTGACCTTGGAGCCGATGCCGTGGGTGTCGCCCAGGCGATAGACCTTGCCGGCCATGCCCTTGAGCACGTCTTCGATCTTGGCATAGACGTCGGCCGGGCCGGAAGTCATCATCGTCATCTCGCCCGACGCGGCGCGCGCGGCGCCCCCCGACACCGGCGCGTCCAGCATGAGCAAACCTTTTTCAGCAAGACGCTGGCCGAGGGCGATCGCGAAATCGGGCGCTACGGTCGCGCTGGAAATCACCACGCTGCCCGCCTTCAGTGTCGATGCGGCGCCATTCTCGCCGAACAGCACGGTCTCGGTCTGCGCCGCATTGACCACCAGCGTGACGACCACGTCGACCGCCTTGCCCATCTCGGCAGGATGGGCGCAGACGACGCCGCCTTCGGCCGCAAACTTGTCCAGCACTTCCTTGCGCACGTCGCAGGCATGCACCTTGAAACCTGCGCGCAGCAGCGAGCGGGCGACGCCCAGACCCATTGCTCCCAGACCGATCACACCTACATTTTCAGACATCGTCGACTCCATTGATTGCGGCGGCGTTGGCGGTGGATCGCTGAGATCGTGGACCGGCACATTACGCCTTGGTTGAAAGGTTTTACTGCAAATTCTTGCTACCCGGCCTGGCTCAATCGCCGGGCCGCGTTGAACATATGCGTCTGCGCCGCCGCGCGCGCCGCCATCTCGTCGCCGGCGCGAATCGCGGCGACGATGGCTTCGTGTTCTTCGCGCACCTGGCGCGAAAAATCGTCGCGCCGGGCTTCGTTGCCGCGCGTGACGGTGGTGGCGGCTTCCAGATACTGGCTGAGGAACTCCAGCGTCTTGATGAAATAAGGATTGCGCGTCGCCGTCGCCAGCGCGCGGTGAAAGGCGACGTCGGCAGCCACGCCGTCGCCGCCCTCTTTGACGTCCATGCCGATGCGTGCCAGCGCGTTGTCGATGGCGACCATGTCGGCATCGGTGCGGCGCTTGGCAGCCTGCGCCGCCACTTCGGCTTCGATGGCCCGGCGCAGCTCGACGATCTGCAGGACCGCTTCCGGCGAGCTGACTTCGGTGTAGTCGATGCGCAAAGGCTTGATGCCAGCCTGTTCGGTGACGAACACGCCGCTGCCCTGGCGCGGCTCGACCACGCCTTCATGCTTGAGCCGGGAAATCGCTTCGCGCACCACCGTGCGGCTGACGCCGAACTCCTGCGCCAGCACGGCCTCGGTCGGCAATTTGCCGCCGCGGGGGAACGCGCCCAGGTCGATTTTCTCCAGCAATTGCCGCGCTACCGTATCGCTGAGCGCCTGCACAGGAATCTTTTGGAACATGAATGTCTCGTCGTTTTTGATGAAGTTATCCGGTCATCATACAAATTTATGTAGCGCGATGCAATCCGTCGCTACAAAATACTTTTCAGCAATATTTGTCAAAGATGAAAGCAATATGGCGCTTTTTGATGGAGATACGGCGCAAATGCGCGACAGAGAGACGCGGACGCCCCTCATGCCCGTCCTCCATGGATGGAAAGCACTACAAAACTAGGGTGAAAATGGCATCTGTGGCACACTGCACGGATCGCATTTTGCAGTCCGACATCGGTTATATAGACATGGCTTACGATCTCTCCGGCATGCTGGTCATCGGCATTTCATCGCGCGCACTGTTCGATCTGGAACACGAAAACGCCATCTTCGACAACGAAGGCGTGGAAGCCTATACCGCCTACCAGCGCGAGCACGAGAACGATCCGCTGCTGCCGGGCACCGCCTTCCCGCTGGTCAAGGCGCTGCTCAAGCTGAACCACCTGATCCCCGGCCGCCGCCTGGTGGAAGTGGTGGTCATCTCGCGCAACACGCCCGACACCGGCCTGCGCGCCTTCAACGCCATCGAGGCGCACAAGCTCGACATCAGCCGTGCAGCCTTCACCGGCGGCGAGCCTATCGTGCACTATCTGGAAGCCTTCAAGATCGACCTGTTCCTGTCGCGCGACAAGGACGACGTGCAGGACGCCATCGACGGCGGCGTCGCCGCGGCGCAGTTGTATACCGCGCCGAGCAATTACATCGCGCCGGAAAACCAGATCCGCATCGCCTTCGACGGCGACGCCGTGCTGTTCTCGCCGGAGTCCGAACGCATCTATGCCGAAAAAGGCCTGGAAGCCTTCGTGCGCCACGAGCAGCGCCATCGCAACAAGGCCATGAAGGAAGGTCCGCTGGCCAAGCTGCTGTTCGCCCTGTCGGAAATCCAGAAGCAATTCACGCCGGCCACCTGCCCGGTGCGCATCGCCATCGTCACCGCCCGCAACAGCCCGGCGCACAAGCGCGTGATCCACACGCTGCGCACCTGGAACGTGACGGTCGACGAAGCCTTCTTCCTCGGCGGCCTGCCCAAGGCCGACGTGTTGCACGCGTTCGGCGCGCACATGTTCTTCGACGACCAGGAAGGCCACGTGCAACTGGCCTCCGCCGTGGTGCCGTCCGGCCGCGTGCCGTATGAAGGCGGCGCCCTGAGCGGACGCACGGCGCGCAAGCCTGCCGTCAAATCGCTGCCGGCGCCGGCCGACGGCAACGCCTCGCTGGAAACCGCCAAAAACTAGTTCTCACTATTTAAAGCTGCTCACCGCCGCCCGCTGCCGTCGTCAACAGCGGGCGGTCTGCTTTTGTCGTCCGGAAATACGCCGATAAATGCGCCGATATCGGGAACTGGTATACAAGATGCACCATTCGGGTGATCTCCAGCGTCCCAAAGTGAATCGCCGCCATTGCCCAACCGGCAAGGCATTGCACGGAAAGCTCGCCTGAAGCGCGGCTTGTGCGCCGCCTTCCCCCCTGCCGCTGCCGCGTTCTTTCTGTACGTCAATCTTGTATATCAGATTGAAATACATGGCATGCATATTGCTGTAGTGGGGGCATGAGCACAGACGCCATCAAATCCTCGATTCAGATCGCCAGCCGCATCATGGAAGCGATCCTCGCCAAGCAGCTTGCCCCCGGCACGCGCCTGGGCGAGCAACAATTGTCCGAATTGTTCGGCGTCAGCCGCACGCTGGTGCGCGAAGCGCTGACGCGCCTGGTCACGCGCGGCATCGTCACGGTCAGCGCCCGGCGCGGCTGGTTCGTGATCGAACCGACGCCGAGCGACGCGCGCGAAGCCTTCGAAGCGCGCCGCGTGATCGAACTCGGCCTGCTGCGTCACGCGCGTCCCATCACCAAGCCCGCCATCGAACAGCTGCGCGACCACATCCGGCGCGAACAGGCCGCCATCGAGGGCGACGACGTCGGCGCGCGCAGCTATCTGCTGGGCGATTTCCACGTTGCACTGTGCGAATGCCTCGGCAACACGCTGCTGTCCGACACCCTGCGCGACCTGACCGCGCGCACCACGCTGACGGCCATGCTGCACCAGTCGTCGGAACAAGCCGAAGACTCCTGCGCCGAGCATGTGCACATCGTCGCCGCCCTGGAACGCGGCGATCTGGCCGCCGCCGAGCAACTCATGCACGAGCACCTGCAACACGTCGAAGCCGGCCTCAACAAGGTCGGCGTCAGCGATCCGCTGGGGCAACTGCGCCAGGCGCTGGCGCCCGTCTCCGCCGTCGGCAACTCTTTTGCAACACCCGCGAAGCCGAAGAAACCCGCTGCGCGATCCGGTAAAAAAACCAAGGCCATTTCCTTCACTTCATCTCAACCTGGAGAATCATGATGAAACTCTCGAAACTTCTGCTTGGCCTGATGGCCGGCGCCCTGCTGATTTCCGCTTCCGCCGCGCGTGCCGACGCACTGGACGACATCCAGAAGGCCGGCGTGCTGCGCGTCGCCGTGCCGCAGGATTTCCCGCCGTTCGGCTCGGTCACCTCCGACCTCAAGCCGCAAGGCCTGGACATCGACGTCGCTACCCTGATCGCCAAGAAACTGGGCGTCAAGGTTGACCTGATTCCCGTCACCAGCGCCAACCGCGTGCCTTACCTGCAAACCAAGAAGGTCGACCTGGTCATCTCCAGCATGGGCAAGAATGCGGAGCGCGAAAAAGTGATCGACTTCACTGCCGCCTACGCACCGTTCTTCAACGGCGTGTTCGGCCCGGCCGATCAGAAAGTCAGCGGCCCCGCCGATCTGGCGGGCAAGACCATCGGCGTGACCCGCGGTTCGGTGGAAGACCTGGAACTGTCGAAGATCGTTCCGGCCGGCGCCACCGTCAAGCGCTATGAAGACAACAACGGCACCATCAGCTCCTTCCTGTCCAACCAGGTGCAACTGGTCGCGACCGGCAACGTGGTCGCCGCCGCCATCATCGCCAAGAACCCGCCGAAGAAGCCTGAAACCAAATTCCTGATCAAGGATTCGCCATGCTTCATCGGCCTGAACAAGGACGAGAAGAAGCTGCAGGACAAGGTCAACGCCATCCTCGCCGAAATCAAGAAAGACGGCGAGCTGAGCGCGCTGACAGTCAAATGGCTGGGTCTGCCGCTGCCGGCCAACCTGTAATCGCTTTGCAACGACACCGGGTCCCGGCATGTACCGGAACGAGCGTGGATGGCTTGAAACTTGCTGAGCAAGAAGCATCCGGCAAACGTCGGCCCCCGGTGGCCTTTGATTCCAAGTGATTCAACGCTGACCACCATTTTCAGAAAATGAAACCACATGGCCTATCACTTTGATTTCCTGTCGACCTTCGACTATGCCGACGTGCTGGTCAAGGGCGTGCTGACGACGATCGAGCTGATCGCCGTCGGCGGCGTCATCGGCATTGCCGTCGGCATCTTCGGAGCGTGGGCGCGCACGCAGGGACCGCGTTGGCTCAAGCCCATCGTGAGCGCCTACGTCGAGCTCATACGCAACACGCCCTTCCTGGTGCAGCTGTTTTTCATCTTTTTCGGCTTGCCCAGCCTGGGAATACAGATCAGCGAGATGCAGGCCGCGATTCTGACCATGGTGATCAACCTCGGCGCCTACAGCACCGAAATCATCCGCGCCGGCGTCAACGCCATTTCGCGCGGGCAGATGGAAGCCGCGCTGAGCCTGTCGATGTCGCGCCTCCAGGCGTTTCGCCACATCATCCTGCGGCCGGCGCTGCAAAAAATCTGGCCGGCGCTGTCGAGCCAGATCGTGATCGTGATGCTGGGCTCGGCGGTGTGCTCGCAAATCGCCGTGGAAGAGTTGTCCTTCGCCGCCAACTTCATCCAGGGCCGCAACTTCCGCGCCTTTGAAGCCTACCTCGTGGCGACGGCGGTGTATCTGCTGATGGCGATCCTGCTGCGCCAGTTCCTGCGCCTGATCGGCGACAAGTTCATCTTTGCGCGGAGGGCTTCATGATTTCCTTTTCCTTGTGGGACATCGTCCGCAACCTGCTGCTGGCAGGGCGCTGGACCGTGCTGCTGTCGCTGGCGACCTTCCTGCTGGGCAGCGTGGTGGGCATGATCGTCCTGTTCATGCGCATCTCCAAGCGTCCCTTCCTGCGCCGCGCGGCCCAGCTCTACATCGAGATATTCCAGGGCACGCCGTTGCTGATGCAACTGTTCCTGATCTTCTTCGGGCTGGCCCTGTTCGGCATGGAAGTGCCGGCCTGGCTCGCCGCCGGCCTGGCGCTGACCTTGTGGAGCGCGTCCTTCCTCGCGGAAATCTGGCGCGGCTGCGTGGAAGCGATTCCGCGCGGCCAGTGGGAAGCATCTTCGGTGCTGGCCATGGGCCACATGCAGCAGATGCGCCACATCATCCTGCCGCAGGCGCTGCGCATCGCGATTCCGCCCACCGTCGGCTTCGGCGTGCAGATCATCAAGGGCACCGCGGTGACCTCGATCATCGGCTTCGTCGAACTGTCCAAGGCCGGCACCGTGATCACCAATGCCACGTTCATGCCGTTCACCGTGTTTGCCGTCGTCGGACTTTTTTACTTTGCCCTGTGCTGGCCGCTGTCGAAGTACAGCCAATTTTTGGAAAGGAAATTCAATGCCGCTCATCGCCATTGAGGATGTCAAAAAACGCTACGGCGACAACGAAGTGCTCAAGGGCATTCGCCTGTCGGTCGATGCCGGGGAAGTGATCGCCATCATCGGGAAGAGCGGTTCCGGCAAGAGCACCCTGCTGCGCTGTATCAACGGCCTGGAAACCATCGACGAAGGCTCCATCAGCGTCGCCGGCGCCTATCTCGGGCAAAGCGAACTGGAGCTCAAGACGCTGCGCCTGAAGGTCGGCATGATCTTCCAGCAGTTCAACCTGTTCCCGCACCTGAGCGTGGGCCGCAACGTGATGATCTCGCCGATGATCGTCAAGGGCATGCCGGAAGCGGAAGCGCGCGAGCTGGCCCGAAAGAATCTGGAGCGCGTCGGCCTGGGCATGAAATTCGATGCCTTCCCCGAGCAGCTGTCGGGCGGCCAGCAACAGCGCGTGGCGATTGCGCGCGCGCTGAGCATGCAGCCGCAAGCCTTGCTGTGCGACGAAATCACCTCGGCGCTCGATCCGGAGCTGGTCAATGAAGTGCTGGCGGTAGTGCGCAGCCTGGCCGACGACGGCATGACCCTGCTGATGGTCACGCACGAAATGCGTTTCGCCCGCGAAGTGTGCGACCGCGTGGTCTTCATGCACCAGGGGAAGGTCCACGAAATCGGACCGCCGGAAGAGTTGTTCGCCAATCCGAAAACGCCGGAGTTGCAGCAATTTCTCGGCATGACGCAGTGAGCATTCGTTACACGTCAATGCGGTCGTTGAAAACAAGAAAGCCTGAGTGTTTGTCACTCAGGCTTTTTTATTGACACCCCCGGAATCAATCGATGATCAGCGCGAAATCTCGCACACCGTGCGGCCATTTTCGACGAACTGCACCGGCCCGGTGGTGTAACGGTCCTTGGGAATCTCCACCAGCAGGAAATCCTTGATCTGATAGGTCGCGCCGGAGGCCGGCTGGACGAAGCGGTATTCCAGTTTCAGCACGCCGCCCCTCATTGTCACCTTGTCGGCGGTGAAAATCTGGCCGCGCTCGGTGCTGTCGGGCGCCTGGATGACGCGCGTGGCCAGCATCAGCTGGCGGGTTTCGAAATACTCGGACGACGGCGCCAGCGCGTTTTTATGGCGCATCGTCGCGGCCGGCTGGAACCAGTAGTTCCATTCGCCCGAGGAGCGGATCAGGGCGCACAGCACCGGCTGATCCTTATTGTCCCAATTCTTGATGAAGCTCTGGTAGGCGCCGCTCGAAATCGTCGAGAAAGGCACCAGCGTCGGATCTTCCTTTTTCTTCCAGAACATCAACGAGCAGCCCGAGAGCGTCATTCCCGCTCCCGCCAGCATGCTGCATGTCATCGTCGTTGCAATTATCTTTTTCATACCCGATTTCGCACTTGGCCCCATTGACGGCATAGCATTAAAACATGCAAATCCGGAGATGCGAAGAATTTCACGAAATCTTTACGTTTTTATTTCAGCATCGCTTGCTAGTCAGCACATGGCCGATTTAGTTTTCGGTTTTTTAGTCCACCCAGCTTTTTCTGAGAAAATACGCCATCGCTCAGTTCATTCGTTTTAGTTCACACAAAGTTAATACAAAGGCCAGCCATGACTTCCTCCGCCACTCCCAATCTGCCCGCAGACCTGCGCGCCTTCATCGAAGCGCTGCCCAAGACCGAGCTGCACCTGCATATCGAGGGTACGCTGGAACCGGAATTGCTGTTCGCCCTGGCGCAACGCAACAAAGTCGAGCTGCCCTACGCCTCGGTCGAAGCGCTGCGCGCGGCCTATGCCTTCACCGACCTGCAATCCTTCCTCGACCTGTATTACGCCGGCGCCAACGTACTGCGCACCGAACAGGACTTCTATGACATGACCATGGCCTACATCGAGCGCGCGCGCGCCGACAACGTGCGTCACGCCGAGATCTTTTTCGATCCGCAGACGCACACCGAACGCGGCATCGCCATCGACGTCGTGTTTGCCGGCATCGCCCGCGCCCTGCGCGAAGCACGCGACCGCCACGGTTTCTCCAGCGCCATGATCATGTCCTTCCTGCGCCACCTGTCGGAAGCAGACGCCTTCGTCACGCTGGACGCCGCCCTGCCCCTGCGCGACCAGTACCAGGACCTGTGGAACGGCATCGGCCTGGACTCGTCCGAGCGCGGCAACCCGCCGGAGAAATTCGCCCGCGTGTTCGCGCGCTGCAAGGAGCTCGGCTTTCATCTGGTCGCCCATGCCGGCGAAGAAGGTCCGCCGGAATATGTCGTCAGCGCGCTCGACGTGCTCAAGGTCGAGCGCATCGACCATGGCGTGCGCAGCGAAGAAGATCCGGCACTGATGCAACGCCTGATCCGCGAAAAAATGCCGCTGACCGTGTGCCCGCTGTCCAACCTCAAGCTCTGCGTCGTCGACGACATGGCCGAACACAACATCGCCCGCATGCTGCGCGCCGGCCTGGCGGTGACGGTGAACTCGGACGATCCGGCCTATTTCGGCGGCTACATGAACGCCAACTATCTGGCGATCGCCTCGGCGCTGGCGCTCACGCGGGCAGAAATCGTGCAACTGGCGCGCAACGGCATCGAGGCCAGCTTCATCCCGGCCGCTGAAAAAGTCCGCCTGGGCACGGAACTCGATCAGTACGCCGCCACGCACTAAATCCCGTACCACTGTCGTCCCGACAAAAGTCAGAACGACAGTCAGGAGTTACTGCAGCAATTCACCCAGCGCCAGCGTCACCACCTTGGTCGCCTTCAGCAGGTCGTCCAGACGCAGGTTTTCATCCGAGTTGTGGCCGCGCGCTTCCATCAGCGTGCGCGGTCCGGCGCCATACAGGATCGTCGGAATACCGAGCTTGGTGTAATGGCGCGCATCGGTATACAAAGGCACGCCATGCGCGGCAACCGGCTCGCCCAGCACGGCTTCGGCATTGCGCCGGAACGCGCCGATCAGCTTTTCCACGCCCGGCAACTCGGCCAGCGGCTCGGCCAGCAGGGTGCGCTGCACGCCGACTTCAATGCCGGGATAGTGTGCGGCGGCGGCATCGATCACGCGGCGCAGATCGCCCTCGGCGTCGAAGCCCGCCTCTTCCGGAATCATGCGGCGATCCAGGCGGAACACTGCCAGGTCGGGGACCACGTTGGTGTTGATGCCGCCCTTGATCAGGCCGACGTTCAGGGTCGCGTGATCGATGCCGGTCACCCGGGACTTCTTCTTCGCCAACTCTGCGCGGTAGGCATACAAGGCTTGCAAGATGCCGGTGGCGGCTTCGATCGCATCGATGCCGGTGTGCGGCATGGCGGCATGCGCCTGTTTGCCCTTGACGGTGACTTCCAGATGCAGGCAACCGTTGTGCGCGGAGGTGATGCCGTAGGCGAAACCGGCGGAGATCGCGTAGTCCGGTTTGCTCAGGCCTTGTTCCAGTATCCATTTCGGGCCGATGTCGCCGCCGGCTTCTTCGTCGTAGGTGAACTGCAATTCGATCGCACCGTTGAGCGCGACGCCTTGTTTCTCCGCTGCGATCAGCGCCAGCAGCGCCCAGATGTAGGTAGCGAAATCCGACTTCGACACCGCCACGCCGCGGCCGTACATGACCGGACCGTGTTCGGCGTCCTGCACGATCTCGCCGCCGTAGGGATCCTTGCTCCAGCCCAGGCCCGGCGGCACAACGTCGCCGTGCGCGTTCATGGCGATGGTCGGGCCGCCCTTGCCGAAGCGCTTGCGCACGATCAGGTTGGTCGCCGAGATCATGCCGTTGGCCTTGACCAGGTCCTCTGGCACGGCATGGGCCTCAACGTCAAAGCCCAGTTCTTCGAGCAATTGTTTGGCACGCGCGCCGTGGGCGGCGCAATCGCCGGCGGGATTGTCCGACGGCACGCGCACCAGTTCCTGCAGAAACCGCGTCTGGGCATCGTGTTCTTTGTCGAGAAAGGAAGTAACCAGGGAATGCAGGGATGCGGAAGATGACGACATAAGGGAGCCTGTAAATAAACGGTAAAAATGCGGCGATCGCGCCGGAAAATGGATCATTGTAAAAGACTTGAGTCGTCGGCGGCAGAGGCCTTCGACGGCAATCGTCAGCACGCTGAAAACAAGAAATTCGCAGCAAGTACGGTTCTTGCATAAGATAAAAAAGAATCGTCAAAACGCATAGGCAATTTCTGATGAAAAACCAGCAAACAATTGTCGACAATGAAAAGTGCCAGTCTCCGCAGCATCAATATGCGCTGAAGATTGTCGCCATGCGGCTTATTGCCGTCGATTGCTGCGCAACAAGTTTTCAACGCCGCATCGCGTCGTGGTGCAGCCGAGAGCTGCAGTCGTCGATTCTGGTGCAAGCACTCACCAAATTGTCGCTAATCAATTTACCCATTGTCGACAATCCTGCGCACCGGTATGACTCCTGCTCCGCATTCCGCGACAACACTATCTTCTTTCATTGATGTCATTCTTAAACAGCCATGACCAAATCCACCAAGACATCCCGCTCCTTCCTGGCCTCGCAAACCGCCGCCCGCGAACAATCGCCGGCAGTGGAAGAACGCATTTACCAGGACATCTACGACGCCATCATGGAACATCGCCTGCCGCCGCGCACCAAGCTCACTGAGCAGGTCTTGTGCCAGATTTACGATACCGCCCGCCACACGGTGCGCAAAGTGCTGTCGCGCCTGGCCACGGAAGGCATGGTCGATCTGGAAGCCAACCGCGGCGCCTTCATCGCCAGCCCGTCGAACACCGAGGTAAAGGACATGTTCGAGCTGCGCAACATCATCGAATACGCGGTGCTCGACAAGGTGGGGCGCGAAGCCAGCACGCGCCAGATCGCCGGCATGCGCAAGATGGTCGAGGAAGAACGCCAGTCCTACCTGACCGGCGACCGTCCGCGCTGGATCCGGCTGTCGGCCCAGTTCCACCTGGCGCTGGCGGAGCTGACCGGCAACGCCCTGCTGGTCGACACGCTGCGCAAACTGGTCTCGCGCACCACGCTGATGATCGCCAAGACCGAAGCGCCGGGACACAATGCCTGCTCCTTCGACGAACACGACACCGTGCTGGCGGCGCTGGAAAGCGGCGACATCGCGCTGGCGCAACAACACATGGCACACCATTTGCACTTGTGCGAAGACCGCGTCCGTCCCAGCGACGACGATCACTTCGATTTGCGCTCGGTGCTGGGAAAGGGCGCCTGAGCGACAATACGGCTTCCGAACCGCAGTATGGAGCCGTGAAGTATCGGCGAACACGATCATCATCATTACAAAAGAACACATGCAATACATGCGACCAGCAGACAATTACCCGCGCGACCTGATCGGCTACGGCCGCAACGTTCCTCACGCCAACTGGCCGGGTCGGGCCAGGATCGCCGTGCAGTTCGTCCTGAACTATGAAGAAGGCGGCGAAAATTCGGTGCTGCACGGGGACCCGGCGTCGGAGCAATTCCTCTCCGAAATCATCGGTGCGGCCGCCTATCCGGCGCGCCACCTGTCGATGGAATCGATCTATGAATACGGCTCGCGCGTGGGCGTCTGGCGCATCCTGCGCGAGTTCGAAAAACGCCGGTTGCCGCTGACGGTGTTCGGCGTCGCCATGGCGCTGCAACGTCATCCCGAGGTCACCCAGGCCTTTGTCGAGCTGGGCCACGAGATCGCCTGCCACGGCCTGCGCTGGATTCATTATCAGAACATGGACATCGAGACCGAGCGCGAACACATGCGCGCCGCCGTCGAGATTTTCCGCGCGCTGACCGGCGTCCATCCGCAAGGCTGGTACACCGGCCGCGACTCGCCCAACACGCGCCGGCTGGTGGTCGAGCACGGCGGCTTTGCCTACGACTCCGACTACTACGGCGACGACCTGCCGTTCTGGACCCGGGTCGCGCTGGCCGACGGCAGTGAGCAGCCGCACCTGGTGGTGCCGTATACACTCGACAGCAACGACATGCGCTTCGCCACGCCGCAGGGCTTCAACACCGGAGAGCAGTTCTTCCAATATCTGAAAGACAGTTTCGACGTGTTGTACGCGGAAGGCGAAGAAGCACCCAAGATGCTGTCCGTCGGCATGCATTGCCGCCTGCTCGGCCGCCCGGGCCGCTTCGCCGCGCTGCAACGCTTCCTCGACTATGTGCAGTCGCATGAGCGCGTCTGGATCTGTCGCCGCATCGACATCGCCGATCACTGGCGCGCGCAGCATCCCTACCTTGCGAAATAGCTTGAGCGACGTGAGATAAAAAAGGCTGGACGCAATGTCCAGCCTTTTTCCGTTTGCCTGGATCGTCCTATTCTGCCTTGGCCCCTGCTTCAAACCATGTCCCGAGCAGAGCGCGCTCATCGTCGGTGATGTTGGTCATATTCCCCAGCGGCATGGCCTTTTGCACCACGGCCTGCTGATAAATCTGCTGGGCGTGCTGCAGGATGCCGTCCTTGCTGTCGAGCAGGATACCCTTGCCCGGCACCGGCATGAGCGTCGGTTTGGCGGCATGGCATTGAATGCAGCGCGTCTCGATGACCTGCTGCACCCGTGCAAACGAAATGGCCGGCGCCCCGGCAACAAGTGCCGGCTGCAACGCCGACTTCGGCACGATCCATGCCGCCACGCCGGCCAGGATCACGACCGCAGCGGCCGGATACTGCCATTTGACAATGTGCTTGTGCCTGAGCACGAAGAACTGACGGATCAGCACGCCCGCCAGCATGATCAGCAGCAGCACCAGCCAGTTGTTGGCGGCGCTGTAGGTCATGCTGTAGTGATTCGACAGCATGGCGAAGATCACCGGCAACGTGAAGTAGGTGTTGTGCACGCTGCGTTGCTTGCCGCGCTTGCCGTGGATGGGGTCGGGACTCTGGCCGGCGCGCATCGCCGCCACCATCTTGCGCTGGCCCGGAATGATCCAGAACAGCACGTTGGCGCTCATCACCGTCGCCAGCGACGCGCCCGTCATCAGGAAAGCCGCACGCCCGGAAAACACGTGGCAAGCCACCCACACCGCCGCCACGACATAGATCGTCACCAGCACGCCGACCACGCGATCGCCGCCCGGCTTGTCGCCGAACAGCCGGCAGATCACGTCATACACCACCCAGCCCGCCACCAGATATCCCAGCGCCGCGAATACCGCCGTGGTCGCCGTCATGTCGAGCACGTGCTTGTCGACCAGGAAAGTGCCGGCATTGAACAGGTACAGCACCGAGAACAGCGCGAAGCCCGACAGCCAGGTGCTGTAGGACTCCCAGAAGAACCAGTGCAGGTTTTGCGGCAAGGTCTTCGGCGCCAGCAGGTATTTTTGCGGGTTGTAGAAGCCGCCGCCATGCACCGCCCACAACTCGCCGCCGACGCCTTTCTCCAGCAGCGCGGGATCTTCCGGCCGGGTCAGGCTGTTGTCGAGCCAGACGAAGTAAAACGACGAACCTATCCAGGCAATCGCCGTGATGACGTGCAGCCAGCGCAGCAAGAGGTTGAGCCAGTCGAAGATGTATGCTTCCATTGTGTCCCGCTTTTCAGTTTGCGAATTTGCCGGTAAATGATTTATATCATTTGTTTTCCGACATCGACTTCAAATAATCATTGTCGACAATTTTTACCAACCGCTTGCTCCTCGCCTGCGCAGGCGCTGCGCGGAACCTGTTTTAGTGCAGCACGTCAAAATTAGTGCAGTCCCGGCACCAATCCGTCACAAACGCCAATCTGCTTTGTTGACAAAACTCAGACAGCTTACCGCCAATAGCCATGGAGCAGGACTTGTGCCAATGGAATGGCAAAGACATTCGCCCAATAAAAAAGCCGGATCCGAAGACCCGGCGTTCAATCGTTCCGGCGTGACGCCCACGCCGGAACGTTCGCAGAACCGTTTAGAAATGGTATTCGGCGCGCAGCATAGGCGTCTTGGCCAGCGAGCCTGGAACATTGCTGGGGTTGCCGAACTTGTTGCGCCAGTATTGATATTCCAGACCGACGCGGAAGGTGTTCTTGCCCATGCCCAGCGGCATGCCGACGTCGTACATGATCTGGCCGTCGAAGTTCAGTTCAGGCGCGGTGCCGCCGCCGAATTCGTTCTTGCCCTTGGCGGCGATGTAGTTCACATAGCCTTCGAACGCAAAGCCGCTGGTGCCGAATGGGATGCCCCAGGCGGCATTCAACATCGGGTGCGTGTCGTAGGAATAGCGGCTGGACAGACGCACGCCGTTATTCAGCGGCTGGTTGCTTTCCCACAGGGCCAGCAGGCTGATGTTCAGGAAGCCGGGCACATCCATCATCAGCGTCGGACCGGCGACATACATGCGCTTGCGCGAGCTGTAGCCTGGATCGTTCTTGGTGTTCCAATCGAAGCCCAGTGTGAAGCCAAGGCCGCGTGCAGGGCCGAAGGACAGGTCCTTGCCGCTGATCTTGCCGATATCCAGCGTGTGGCGATAGACGATGTACGCTTCTTGCGCTTCATTGTCCTTGCTATCGGAATTCAGGAGGTCGACGTTCAGGAAGTTGGTGCCGTATTTATAACCGCTGGCATGCGTGAAATTGACGATCTTCTTGGAAATATCCTGCGAGTTGAACGGCTCGGCAAACTTGGTGCCGTAGCGAATCCCAACCGAATTATCCGCCCAATCCGCAGCATTGGCCGACATGCTGCCCATGGCCGAGACGGCCAACGCTGCGGTAGTCAAGCACATCCCCATTGCACTTTTCTTCATACGTTTCTCCCTTTTTACAATTCACGAAAAATAAAATCCGGATCCCATGCGCGCATCGTGCAATTACTAATAACTGAGCATGCGTTTTATCGTTTGATCAGTCGTCGGTCACCTACGTTGACGCGCTCCTTCATTTGCTCACCCATTCAAACAAGGTCGGGCATGTTGCATCGGCATCTGCCGAAGCTCAATCCGCCGGGTTCGATAATGCAAACGCCGTGCCAGCAAAAAAGCGCGGGCAGAAAAAACTGTCGACAAAGAGAGGGACGATTAAAAACAGAATCCGCGACGCCGGCATACCGCTGCTGCACCGCTACGGATGAAGCACGCCTGAAAAAAGCATGCTGCAGGAAGAGACAGCCCACATGCCCGGCACCGCGTGCATTGCCGCACCTGACCGGCAAGATCCGATACGGCGCAAGCAGATTGTCGACAGGATATAGAACGACAGTACTAAATCGAAATCTGCGCCTCATCCAGTCCTTGCAAGGCTTACAAGCGCGTAAGAATACTGTTTTTAGTGCAGCCGCTTCTAGACAGGTGCAGCAAAGCACCAAATTGTTGCAAAACATTTTTTAGATTGTCGACAAAATAGAGCCTGCCGGAAAGTCGACAACGCCATCGCTTTTTCTCTTCCTCCCCGCCACCCCGGCGACAAGCTCGCCGCCGTACCGGACATATTTGATGTTCTTGGCACAGTAAATGCTTTTCACAGCACATCGTTTGTAAAAAACCGGTTCACAAAATACGGACGCATTGGCGACAGCATCAGGGACGGTGCCGAGCCAGTCACCAGACGAAGCACCAACCGATCATCGGATCAAAAAAGGGAAGCCAACCATGCACGCAAAGAAATTCTTCAAATACACCGCCGCCTTGTTACTCAGCGCCGCCTGCGCATCCGCCTTCGCGCAGGAAACCAAGATCAAGTTCCAGCTCGACTGGCGTTTTGAAGGGCCGTCCGCGCTGTTCCTGGTGGCGAAAGCGAAGGGTTATTTTGCACAGGAGAAACTGGACGTCGTCATCGACGCCGGCAGCGGCTCCGGCAACGCGGTCAATCGCGTGGCGTCCGGCACCTACGACATGGGCTTTGCCGACATGGCGGCGCTGATGGAATTCACCGCCAACAATCCAAGCTCACCAGGCAAGCCGATGGCCGTGATGATGGTCTACAACGACACGCCGGCGGCCATCTTCTCGCTCAAGAAAACCGGCATCAAGACGCCGGCCGACCTGGTCGGCAAGAAGCTGGGGTCGCCGGTGTTCGACGCCGGCCGCCGCGGCTACCCGATCTTCGCCAAGGCCAACGGCCTGGACGCGTCCAAAGCCAACTGGATCAGCATGGATCCGCCGCTGCGTGAAACCATGCTGGCGCGCGGCGACGTCGACGCCATCACCGGCTTCTATTTCACCTCGCTGCTGAACCTGAATGCGCGCGGCATCAAGGACTCCGACATCAACATCATGATGTACCCGGACTACGGCGTGAAGCTCTACGGCAACGCCATCATCGCCAACGAGAGCCTGATGAAGACCAATCCGGAGGCGCTCAAGGGCTTCCTCCGCGCCTTCGCCAAGGCGACCAAGGACGTGCTGGCCAATCCCGAAGCCGCCATCAAGGTGCTCAAGGAACGCGACGGCCTGATCGACGAGAAGCTGGAACTGCGCCGCCTCAAGCTGGCCATCTCCAGCGCCATCGCCACGCCGCATGCCAAGGCGGAAGGCTACGGCCAGGTGTTCCTGCCGCGCCTGACGCTGATGGCGTCGCAAGTGTCGGACGCCTACGGCACCAAGACGCGCGTCAATGCGGAGAAGATCTGGACCGCCGCTTACCTGCCGTCCAAAGAAGCGCTCAACGTTTTCGGGAAATGATGTTGCAAGCTGAAGCCACCGAAACAATCGTGAACGACACCTTCGTCGATTTCCGCCGCGTCTTCCTGTCCTATGACGGCTCCGACGAGTTCGCGGTGGAAGACATCTCCTTGCAAACGAAGCAGGGAGAATTCATTGCCATCGTCGGTCCGTCCGGCTGCGGCAAGTCGACCTTCATGAAGCTGGCGACCGGCCTCAAGCGCCCCACGCGCGGCAGCGTCGCCATCGCCGGCGCCGAGGTCACCGGTCCGCTGAAGTTCGTCGGCATGGCCTTCCAGGCGCCGACCTTGCTGCCTTGGCGCACCACGCTCGACAACGTGCTGCTGCCGCTGGAAATCGTCGAGCCGTATCGCAAGGACTTCAAGAAGAACAAGGCGCAGTACACGGAACGCGCACTCAAGCTGTTGAAGACCGTCGGCCTCGACGGATACGCCGACAAGTTTCCGTGGGAGCTGTCGGGCGGCATGCAGCAGCGCGCCTCGATCTGCCGCGCGCTGATCCATGAGCCGAAGATGCTGCTGCTGGACGAACCGTTCGGCGCGCTCGACGCGTTCACGCGCGAAGAGCTGTGGTGCGTGCTGCGCGACCTGTGGACCGAACGCAAATTCAACGTGATCCTGGTCACGCACGATCTGCGCGAAGCCGCCTTCCTCGCCGACACCATTTATGTGATGAGCAAGCGCCCCGGCCGCATCGTGGCGCGCAAGGAAAATCCGCTGCCGCGTCCGCGCGAACTGGAACTCACTTACACCGATCCCTTCAACGCCCTGGTGCACGAGTTGCGCGAGCATATCGGCCGCGTCAGAAATACCTAAGCCGAGGCGAACATGAAAAAACCGTCTTCATTGAACAAAGCCGCGCGCACGCTGGCGCCCTGGATATTGCTGCTGGCGATCCTGGTGATCTGGCAGTTCCTGTGCAGCGTGCTGGAAGTCTCCGAATTCATCTTTCCGAGCCCGATGGCGATCATCGAGGCCATGATTGAATTTGCCGGCCCGATTGCGCATCACGCCATCAGCACCTTCTGGGTCACCATGGTGGGCTTCGCCATCGCGGTGGCGGTGGGCGTGTCGCTGGGCTTCCTGATCGGCTCGTCGCCGCTGCTGTACGCCGCCGCTTACCCGCTGATGACGGCGTTCAACGCGCTGCCCAAGGCCGCCTTCGTGCCGGTGCTGGTGGTGTGGTTCGGCATCGGCGCCGGGCCGGCGATCCTGACGGCCTTCCTGATTTCCTTCTTCCCTATCATGGTCAACATCGCCACCGGCCTGGCCACGCTGGAACCGGAACTGGAAGACGTGCTGCGCGTGCTCGGCGCCAGGCGCATGGACATCCTGCTCAAGGTCGGCCTGCCGCGCTCGCTGCCGTATTTCTTCGCCTCGCTGAAGGTCGCCATCACGCTGGCTTTCGTCGGTTCCACCGTGTCGGAGATGAACGCCTCCAACGAAGGCATCGGCTACCTGCTGGTGTCGGCCGGCTCGTCGATGAAGATGCCGCTGGCCTTTGCCGGCCTGGTCGTCATCGGCGCCATGGCCATGGCGATGTACGAGTTGTTTGCCATCATTGAAAAACGCACGACGCGCTGGGCGCATCGGGGCGGCAACAAGTGATGATTTTCCTGATTTTTCCTGATTGTCGACAATCTGGCTATGGTAAATTCCGCAGATCATTTGAATAACGTAAAGACCGCCTGCGCGCTTGTCCGCGCCGGTCTCTGAAGGGGAATCCGTGACTGCACCATCTTCCCGCCTGCATATCGCGCACATCCGCAAAGCCTATCCCGGCGTGCTGGCCAACGACGATATCAATCTGAGCGTCGCGCCCGGTGAAATCCACGCCGTGCTCGGCGAAAACGGCGCCGGCAAATCGACGCTGATGAAGATCATCTTCGGCACCGTCAAACCCGACGCCGGCGAGATCTACTGGAACGGCGAACTGGTGCACATCGCCAATCCGCACGTCGCGCGCAAGCTCGGCATCGCCATGGTGTTCCAGCACTTCTCGCTGTTCGACACGCTGACGGTTGCCGAGAACATCGCGTTGGGCCTGGAGTCGGATACCGACATGCAGGACCTGATCGCGCGCATCCGCCAGACCGGCGAAAAATACGGCCTGGAGCTGGAACCGAATCGCCACGTCCACACGCTGTCGGTCGGCGAACGCCAGCGCGTGGAAATCGTGCGCGCGCTGCTGACCAATCCGCAACTGCTGATCCTCGACGAACCGACTTCGGTGCTGACGCCGCAGGCGGTCGAGAAGCTTTTCGTCACGCTGCGCAAGCTGGCCGACGAAGGTTGCAGCATTCTCTACATCAGCCACAAGCTCGATGAAATCCGCGCGCTGTGCCACAGCGCCACCGTGATGCGCGGCGGTCGCGTGACCGGCAACTGCGATCCGCGCAATGAAACCAGCGCCGGCCTGTCGCGCATGATGATCGGCGAAGAGCTGGTGCGCCTGCGCCGCGAACGCAATCCAGAATCCCAGCGCAACGAGCGCAAGCTGCACGTCAATCGCCTGTGCCTGCCGAAGGCGCACCTGTTCGCCACGGAACTGAAGGACATCGAATGCGAAGTGCGCGCCGGCGAGATCGTCGGCATCGCCGGCGTGTCCGGCAACGGCCAGCAGGAGTTGCTGGCGGCGCTGTCCGGCGAAGACCAGCGCGCCGCACCCAACATGATCATGCTGGGCGGCAGCGCCGTCGGCCATCTGGCGCCCAACCCGCGCCGCGCCAAAGGCCTCGGCCTGGTGCCGGAAGAACGCCTCGGCCGCGGCGCCGTGCCGACGCTGAGCCTGTCGGCCAACATGCTGCTGTCGCATCAGAAGGTGCCGTACGTGAAGCACGGCATGATCGATTTCGGCTACACGCGCAAGATCGCCGCCTCCATCATCGAACGCTTCAAGGTCAAGGCCAGCGGTCCCGATGCGTTGGCGAAAAGCCTGTCCGGAGGCAACCTGCAAAAATTCATCGTCGGCCGCGAGATGGAACGCAAACCCGGCGTCTTCATCGTCGCGCAACCGACCTGGGGCGTCGACGTCGGCGCCGCTGCGCAAATCCACGCCGAAATTCTGGCGCTCAAACAAGAAGGCTGTGCGGTACTGGTGATCTCCGAAGAACTCGACGAATTGTTTGCCCTGTGCGATCGCCTGCACGTCATCGCCAAGGGACAGTTGTCGCCCTCCATTCCGATCGAACAGGCCACGCGCGAGCAGGTCGGTTTGTGGATGAGCGGATTGTGGCATGACGAAGCGCCGGACGCTGGTGCGTCGGAGGCTGCCCATGTTTAAGAATCTTCCCTTCCGCCTTGAACTGCGCGGCACGCCGTCGCGCCGCATGACTTATCTGTCGCCGGTGATCGCGATCGTCCTGACGCTGTTGCTCGGCGCGCTGCTGTTCATGGCGCTGGGCAAGGATCCGGTTGCGGGACTGAAAGTCTTCCTGGTCGATCCGTTCAGCAGCAAGCGCGCCATCAGTGAATTGCTGTTGAAATCGATCCCGCTGATCCTGTGCGCGCTCGGTCTTGCCGTGTGCTTCCGCGCCAGCATCTGGAACATCGGCGCCGAAGGCCAGTTCACCGTCGGCGCCTTGTGCGCGGGCGCGATGCTGGTATGGATCGACGTGCCGGATCACGCCGTCTCCGGCGGCGTCGGCCTGATCCTGATGATCATTGCCGGCGTAATCGGCGGCGCGTTCTGGGCCAGCATCACGGCGCTCTTGCGCGACAAGTTCAACGCCAATGAAATCCTGGTGTCGCTGATGCTGACTTACGTGGCGCAGCTGTTGCTGATGTATGCCGTCAACGGTCCGCTGAAGGACCCGAACGGCATGAACTTCCCGCAATCGAAAGTGTTTTCCGGCGAGTTCATGCTGCCGATGCTGATGAGCGGCACGCGGCTGCACGTCGGTTTCGTGGTCACCATCGTCGCGGCGATCGTGATGGCGGTGTTCATGATGCGCAGCTTCCGCGGCTTCTCGCTGATGGTCGGCGGCGTGGCGCCGCATGCCGCGCGCTACGCAGGTTTTTCCAGCCGCAACGCCTTGTGGGTGTCGCTGCTGATTTCGGGCGGCTTCGCCGGGCTGGCCGGCGCGTTTGAAATCGCCGGACCGATCGGCCAGTTGTTGCCGTCGGTGTCGCCCGGCTACGGCTTCGCGGCGATCATCGTCGCCTTCATCGGCCGCCTGCATCCGGTCGGCGCGGTGTTCGGCGGACTGATCATGTCGCTGCTGTATCTGGGCGGCGAGCTGGCGCAATCGCGCCTCGGCCTGCCGTCGGCGATCACGGGCGTGTTCCAGGGCATGCTGCTGTTCCTGCTGCTGGCTTGCGACACGCTGATCGACTATCGCCTGCGCTGGAAACAAAAAGGATAAGCACAATGGACCAACTCGCTCCTCTCATCGCCGCCTCGATCAATGCCGGCACCCCGCTGCTGCTGGCGGCCATGGGCCTGCTCATCAACGAACGCGCCGGCGTGCTCAACCTCGGCGCCGAGGGCATGATGCTGGTCGCGGCGATTGCCGGTTTCGCGGTCGGCTACACCACCAAAAGCCCGCTGCTCGGTTTCTTCGCCGGCGCGATCTGCGGCATGTTGATGGCGACGCTGTTCTCGTGGCTGGCCTTGATCCTCGCAACCAACCAGGTGGCGACCGGGCTGGCGCTGTCGATCTTCGGCACCGGCTTGTCGGCCTTCATCGGCCAGCGTTTCGTCGGCCTGGCGCTGCCGTCGCAAAGTTCCGGCATTCCCGGCCTGAACAGTATTCCGTTCGTCGGCCCGGCCTTCTTCAACCAGCACTGGATGAGCTATGTGGCGCTGCTGCTGTGCGCGGCGATTGCATGGTTCCTGTACCGCACGCGCGCCGGCCTGATCCTGCGCGCGGTCGGCGAGTCGCCGGAGTCGGCGCACGCGCTGGGCTATTCGGTGCGCGGCATCCGCTTCATCGCGCTGCTGTTCGGCGGCGCTTGCTGCGGTCTGGCCGGCGCCTACCTGTCGCTGGTGTACACGCCGATGTGGGTCGAAGGCCTGGTGTCCGGCCGCGGCTGGATCGCGCTGGCGCTGACGGCGTTCGCCACCTGGCGTCCGGCACGGGTTTTGCTGGGTTCGCTGCTGTTCGGCGGCGTGACGATTCTGCAGTTCTATCTGCAAGGCATCGGCGTGACGATCCCGTCGCAGATTTTGTCGATGCTGCCGTATGTCGCCACCATCGTGGTGCTGGCGCTGATCTCGCGCAATCCGGACTGGATCCGCCTGAACATGCCGGCCTCGCTGGGCAAGCCGTTCCGCCCGGGAGCATCCTGATTTTTGTAGTTCGATTGATGTAGTCGATTTTGCTGTTTTGCTTTTTTTACCAACAACGCTTAAGTCCAGGGAGAAACTAATGAAAATTTCGCGCAGAGCCTCGATTGCGATGCTCGCCACCATCGCCGCCGCCTCGTTGATCGGCTGTGGCAAGAAAGAAGAACCGGCACCGGCCGCTGCGCCTGCTGCCGCGGCCGCTCCTGCTCCCAAGGCAGATCCGCTGAAGGTCGCCTTCGTCTACATCGGACCGGTGGGCGACGCCGGCTGGACTTTCGCGCATGACAACGGCCGCAAGGCGGTCGAAGCGAAGTTCGGCGACAAGGTCAAAACCACCTTCGTCGAAAACGTTCCTGAATCGGCAGCCGACGCCGAGCGCGTGATGCGCCAGCTGGCGACCGACGGCAACAAGCTGATCTTCGGCACCACCTTCGGCTACATGGAAGCGATGCTGAAAGTCGCCAAGGAATTCCCGGACGTCAAATTCGAACACGCCACCGGCTTCAAGACTGCCGACAATCTGGCGCAATACGACGTGCGCACCTATGAAGGCGCTTACCTGGCAGGCGTGGTCGCCGGCAAGATGAGCAAGTCCGGCAAGCTGGGCGTGGTCGCCTCGGTGCCGATTCCCGAAGTGATCCGCAACATCGACGCCTTCACCCTGGGCGCGCGTTCGATCAATCCGAAGGCCACCACCCGCGTGGTCTGGGTCAACAAGTGGTTCGATCCGGGCAAGGAACGTGAAGCCGCCACCACGCTGATCGGCCAGGGCGTCGACGTGCTGATGCAAAACACCGACTCCGCCGCCGTCGTCCAGACCGCGCAGGAAAAGGGCGTCTACGCATTCGGCTGGGACAGCGACATGACCAGCTTCGGCCCGAAGGCACACCTGGCAGCATCGATGATCAACTGGGGCGTGTACTACACGGCACGCGTGCAAGCGGTGCTGGATGGCTCGTGGAAGACCGGCAGCACCTGGATCGGCCTGAAGGAAGGCGGCATCGACCTGGGCGGCTTCAATCCAGAACTGCCGGCTGACGTGAAGACGCTGGTCGAGGAACGCAAGAAGGGCATCGCCGACGGTTCGGCGCCGATCTGGAAGGGTCCGATCAAGGACAATACCGGCAAGGAACAAGTCGCCAAGGATGCCGTGGCTGACGACGGCTTCCTGCACGGCGTGAAGTTCTACGTCGAAGGCGTGGAAGGCAAGGTACCGGGCTGATCGTACCATCCGCCTGGCTTGCCAATGTAGCAATCTGCCGGAGACATCGCTGTCTCCGGCATTTTTTTGTCCGCTCGCTTCACTTCTCCAGGCTGCATAATAGGCTCCTTGCCTACGGAGACCTGACCATGCCCAAGCCTCTTCCCACCCGCCTTCTCCACGTCACCATCGAGCGCCGCCTGCCGGACGTCTACGACTTTCTTGCCGATCCCGCCAACATGCCGCAATGGGCCTCCGGACTTGGCAAAGGCATTGAACAAATCGATGGAAAGTGGCTCGCCGATACGCCGGAAGGCAAACTGGAAGTCCGCTTTGCGCCCGTCAACGATTTTGGCGTGCTCGATCATGAGGTAGTGACGGCCTCGGGAGAAAGCGTATTCGTCCCCATGCGCGTGGTTGCCAACGGCGACGGTTGCGAGCTGACCTTCACCCTGTTCCGCCAATCGGGCATGAGCGATGACAAATTCAACGAGGACACCGCCTGGGTGACGCGCGACCTGGAGACGCTCAAAACCTTGCTGGAAGCCTGAAATTGCCGCTCGGCTGCCTGCCCGGCTGACTGTATAATGCCAAACCAATACAGGCTGGCGGCACGTTTGCCGGCGCAAGACGGTTTGAGATGACTCCCCCGAACGCAATGAACCTGACCGTTTTCCCGCAGGAAAATGCAGGCACTGAACAATTTATGCAAAAAGCTCGTAAACCGATCGAAATCAAGATATCCACGGTGGTCGCCATTTCCGCGATCCTGCATGAAACCGATCCGGCGGCGCTGGACAAGGCGCTCAAGGACATGACCGGCGGCGTGTCCGACTTCTTTGAAGACGAATTCGCCGTGCTCGACATCGGCGCCCTCGACACCGCCGCCGCCGGCATCGACTGGACCGCGCTGGTGGCCTTGTTCAAACGCTATCGCCTCAATGCGGTCGCCGTGCGCAATGCGCCGGAAGAACTGCACGCCGAGATCGCCGCGCAAGGACTCTCCATCGACGGCGGCGCGCCGCGTCCGCAGCAACCCGACGCCGCCGCCGAGGCAGAAGCAGCGCCCCAGCCGGCCCCGGCGCCGATTGCAGCGCCTGCTCAACCGGCACAGACAACGCAAGCAATACAGGCAACACCGGCAGCACCGGTTGCACAAGTAACACCGGCCGCAGCCACGATGATCATCGACACGCCGGTACGCGCCGGCCAGCGCATTTATGCGCGCGGCGCCGACCTGGTGATCATGGCGGCGGTCAACAACGGCGCCGAGATCATCGCCGACGGCAGCATCCACGTCTACGCCCCTTTGCGCGGCCGCGCACTGGCCGGCGCCAGCGGCAATACCGGCGCGCGCATCTTCGCGGCGAGCCTGGAAGCGGAACTGGTGTCGATTGCCGGCGTCTACCGTACCTTTGAGAACGGCCATCCGCCCGAACTGGCGCAAAAACAGGTGCAGGTGCGCCTGACCGGCGACCGCATCGACGTGTTGCCGATCAATACCAGCAAATAATTTAGTATTCGAACAATCAAATCTGAATCTGATCTTCTAAGGAGTCTTTTGTGGCAAAAATCATCGTTGTGACATCCGGTAAGGGCGGCGTCGGCAAAACGACGTCGAGCGCCAGTTTCGCATCGGGTCTGGCTCTGCGCGGACACAAGACCGTCGTCATCGACTTCGACGTCGGCCTGCGCAACCTCGACCTGATCATGGGCTGCGAACGCCGCGTGGTGTACGACCTGATCAATGTCGTCAACCAGGAAGCAACGCTGAACCAGGCGCTGATCAAGGACAAGCACTGCGACAACCTGTTCATCCTGCCGGCTTCGCAAACCCGCGACAAGGACGCGCTGTCGGAAGAAGGCGTGGAACGCGTGCTGGGCGACCTGCAAAAGATGGACTTCGAGTACATCATCTGCGATTCGCCGGCCGGCATCGAACACGGCGCCGTGATGGCGCTGACCTTCGCCGACGAAGCGATCATCGTGACCAATCCGGAAGTGTCCTCGGTGCGCGATTCCGACCGCATCCTCGGCATCATCCAGGCCAAGTCGCGCCGCGCCCTGAGCGGCGGCGAGCCGGTCAAGGAACACCTGCTGATCACCCGCTATTCGCCCAAGCGCGTCGAAGCCGGCGAAATGCTGTCCTACACTGACGTACAGGAAATCCTGCGCATCCCGCTGATCGGCATCATCCCCGAGTCGGAGTCGGTGCTGCACGCGTCCAACCAGGGCAATCCTGCGATCCACCTGAAAGAGACCGACGTTTCCGAGGCCTACCAGGATCTGGTCGGCCGCTTCCTCGGCGAAGACTTGCCGCTGCGCTTTACCAGCTACGAAAAGCCGGGCCTGCTCCAGCGTATTTTCGGAGGTAAATGACATGGCTTTGCTTTCCTTCCTGTTTCCGCCCAAGGCGAAGAGCGCCACGGCTGCCAAGGAACGCCTGCAGATCATCATCGCGCGCGAACGCGGCGGCCGCCAGGGCCAGGGATACGACTTCCTGCCGGCCTTGCACAAGGAGCTGATCGAGGTCATTTCCAAGTACACCAAGGTCAACGCCGACGACATCAAGATCTCGCTGGATCGCCAGGGCAACCTGGAGGTGCTGGACGTGAACGTGGTGTTGCCGGACTCCGACGCGGCTTAAACATCCTGCCCATTGCCATTGCGCCGGACTCGATCCGGCGCAATGCTTTCCGGGTCTGTACTTTGCTCATTCGGGAAACGCCTCTCCAGCGCGCCATGCACATCGCCGTCTTCAGCAACTCCGCCGCCGACATCGCCCTGATCGCACGCAGCCTGCCCGCGCACGATTGCCACGGCGTGCAGCAGCGCGCCGACCTGCGCCGTGCGCATCCGCAATTGCTGATCGTGGATGTGGCCAGCGCCGGTGCGCATCTGGCGGACATCTTGCAGATGGCGAAGACGCCACCCATCCCGGTGTTGCTGCTGGCGACGGATACCGCAGCCGACTTGGCGGCGTTGACGACGTTGCCCGCAGAGCCCGCCGACGAACGCCTGATCGACAGCGAATTCAAACCGCTGCGACGCAACGCGGTCGCAGCGCGCGTCAGACTCCTGCTGCAACGCTCCTATCCGGACCATAGCGAAAAACGGGTGCAACAATTCGGTGACTATATCTTCGAGTCGCCCGCACATGTCGTCGCCCACGCCGGCATCCATACAACGCTGACGCAAAAAGAATTTGCGCTCGCCGTTTTACTGTTCGGCAACCTGGGCCGACCGCTGTCGCGCGCCTATTTGCAGGAAAGCGTCTGGGGCCCGGAAGATGAGAACGAATTGCCGACCCGCACCATCGACACCCATGTCTCGCGCGTGCGCAACAAGCTGGACCTGAAGCCGGAAAAGGGTTTCCGCCTGACGACGGTATACGGTTACGGCTATCAGCTGGAGCGGCTGGCGACGCCGGTTGCAAGGAAGTAAGCACCCATGCCGGGATCCCGCACCGACTATTTCCTGACGCGCCTGTCGGCATCGCTGGCGCATGTCCCCATGCTGCCCGCGAACCTTGGGTACGTCGAGACCGCTGCGGGACGCGTGCATGTATTCGATTCGGCGAACGAGCATGGCGGTAAAAACAATCCCGCCGACCGTCCCTGCATCGTCTTCACTCCCGACGGCCCCAATGTCGTGGCGCATTACCGATACCTTATCACTCTGCTGGCACCGCATTTCCGGGTGGTGTGCTTTGACATGCCCGGTTTCGGCTTTTCGCTGCCGGCGGCAAATTACGGACATAGCCTGGAACAGGGAGCGCGCGCCGTACTCGCCGTTCTCGACCGGCTCGGCATCGCGCGGGCGACGCTGGCCTTCAGCTGCGCCAACGGCTTGTATGCCATCCGGGCGGCGCAACTGGCGCCGGCGCGCATCGCCAGCCTGATGCTGTCGCAAACGCCGTCGCTGCAGGCCATGCAGGCCTGGGCTTACCGCATGATTCCACGGCCGCTGCGCCTTCCGGTTGCGGGCCAGTTGATTACCTGGCTGGCGCGCCGCAAGCTGGCGCAACTCTGGCATCGCAGCGCCCTGCCGGCGCAGACCGATGCGCGACCGTTCCAGCAACCGACGCGGCAATCCTTCGACGCCGGCGGTTGTTTTTGTCTGGCGGGAGTCGTGCAAGGTCTGCTGCGTGAAACCGCTCTCACAGACCTCCCGGCCCCGCTCGCGATTCCCTGCACCCTGATCTGGGGAGAGCAAGACCGCTCGCATCGGATGACGCCGCCTGAGTCGCTGCGGGAATACCTGCCGCAACTGGATATCCGGCGCTTCGCCGATTGCGGGCATTTTCCCGATCTGGAGCAGCCGGAACGATACGCGCAGGAAATAATTGCCCATATGAAAAAAATTGCTGCAGCCCCTCAGCCCGGCCTTGCGCCGACATCGTTCGATAGTCTGCGCATATAGTCATTATTGATACAGTTCAAAACCCCTTTACGTGCAGCGGGTATAATAGGGAGCTGATATTGCTCCATTTTTTACGCTGTCTAGCCCCGTAAACACGCCATGCACCTGCTTGCCGTCGGACTGAACCACACCACCGCGCCGGTTTCCCTGCGCGAGAAGGTTGCGTTCCCGGCTGACCAGATCGGTCAGGCGGTGGCTTCGGCGCGTGCCTGGTTCGGTCGCGCCGATCCGGCGTCCAACCTGGCGCAGACCGGCGAAGCGGCGATCCTCTCGACCTGCAACCGCACCGAACTGTACGCGGCCAACACGGCCTCGCATGGAGGCGTCGACGACGCCATCGACAGCACGGCGCATTTCCTGGCCGACTATCACCAGCTTTCTTACGCCGACCTGCGCCCCTTCCTGTATGCCTTGCCGCAAGACAACGCCGTACGCCATGCCTTCCGCGTCGCCTCCGGGCTCGATTCGATGGTGCTGGGCGAACCGCAGATCCTCGGCCAGATGAAAGACGCAGTGCGCCAGGCCGATGCCGCCGGCGGACTCGGCACCTATCTGCACCAGTTGTTCCAGCGCAGCTTCGCGGTCGCCAAGGAAGTGCGCAGCACCACCGAAATCGGCGCACACAGCGTGTCGATGGCCGCTGCTGCCGTACGCCTGTCGCAACGGATTTTCGACTCCATCTCGGGCCAGAACGTGTTGTTCATCGGCGCCGGTGAAATGATCGAGCTGTGCGCCACCCACTTCGCCGCGCAAAACCCGAAATCGCTGACCGTCGCCAACCGCACGCTGGAGCGCGGCGAAACGCTGGCGCATCGTTTCAACGGCTCGGCCTTGCGCCTGGCCGATCTGCCGACGCAATTGTCGAAGTTCGACATCGTGGTGTCCTGCACCGCGTCGTCGCTGCCTATCATCGGCCTCGGCCTGGTCGAGCGCGCCGTCAAGGCCCGCCGCCACAAACCGATCTTCATGGTCGACCTGGCCGTGCCGCGCGACATCGAATCCGAAGTCGGCCGCCTCGACGACGTCTTCCTGTACACCGTCGACGATCTGGCCTCGGTCGTGCAAAGCGGCGTGGAAAACCGGCAAGCCGCGGTCGCGCAAGCCGAAGCCATCATCGAAACCCGCGTGCAATCCTTCATGCACTGGATCGACAGTCGCGCCGTGGTGCCGGTGATCCAGGATCTGCACGACGCCGGCGAATCGCTGCGCCTGGCCGAGCTGGAACGCGCGCGCAAGCTGCTGGCCAAGGGCGAAGACATCGACGCCGTGCTCGACGCGCTGTCCAAAGGCCTCACCGCCAAATTCCTGCACGGCCCGCAACAGGCCCTGCATCACGCGCAAGGCGACGAGCGCACCCAACTGGTCCAGCTGCTGCCGCAACTGTTCCGCGCCAAGCGTTAGCGACTCCATTCGCACGCCGCGATCCCGGTGATCGGCGGCTCCCTTCAGCCCATGTCTTCAGCGGGCATCGCATCACCCCCTCTTCAACGTAAAGTAAGCCCATGAAACCATCCATGCTCGCCAAACTCGACCAGCTCGCCGAACGGCTGGAAGAACTCAACAATCTGCTGATGCAGGAAGACGCGACGTCCGACATGGACAACTACCGCAAGATGACGCGCGAGCACGCAGAACTCGGCCCGCTGGTGACGCTGTACCACACCTATTCGCAAGCGGCGAACGACATCACGACGGCGCAGGAACTGCTGTCGGATCCCGACATGAAAGAGTTCGCGCAGGAAGAAATCAACGGCGCCAAGGCGCGCATGGAAGCGCTCGAAGGCGACCTGCAAAAGATGCTGCTGCCGAAGGATCCCAACGACGAGCGCAACATCTTCCTGGAAATCCGCGCCGGCACCGGCGGCGACGAGTCGGCGCTGTTCGCCGGCGACCTGTTGCGCATGTACACGCGCTTTGCCGAGCGCAATCGCTGGCAGGTGGAAATGATGTCGGCCTCCGAATCGGAAATCGGCGGCTACAAGGAAGTCATCGTGCGCATCGCCGGCTTCGGCGCCTACTCGCGCCTGAAGTTCGAATCCGGCGGCCACCGCGTGCAGCGCGTGCCGGCCACCGAAACCCAGGGCCGCATCCATACCTCGGCCTGTACCGTCGCGGTGATGCCGGAAGCCGATGAAGTCGAAGACGTCGACATCAACCCGGCCGATATCCGCATCGACACTTATCGCGCCTCGGGCGCGGGCGGCCAGCACATCAACAAGACCGACTCGGCGGTGCGCATCACCCACATGCCGACCGGCATCGTGGTGGAATGCCAGGACGACCGCAGCCAGCACAAGAACAAGGCCTCGGCGCTGAAAGTACTGGCGGCGCGCATCAAGGACGTGCAACTGCGCGAACAGCAATCCAAGGAAGCCGCCACGCGCAAATCGCTGATCGGCTCGGGCGACCGCAGCGAACGCATCCGCACCTACAATTTCCCGCAAGGGCGCATGACGGATCACCGCATCAACCTGACGCTGTACAAGCTGGACTTCATCATGGACGGCGACCTGGAAGAATTGACCAACGCCCTGATCACGGAACACCAGGCGGAGCTGCTGGCGCAACTGGGCGACGACGAATAGAAGCAGTCCCCGATCTTACTGCGAGGCCATGATCCGGCGTCCGGCGGTGCCCGGAATCCTCATGTACTAAAGTACACTCCGAGGATTACACAACTGAGCTCCACTCCGGCGGCCACCGGCTGACGGCCTCTCGCTACAGATCGGGAACAGCTTCGCAGCCATGTGAATTGTTCCGCAGAAACGACCAGTAACCCGGCATTGTCGCGGCCTGTGGCACAATGCAGCAGCGCCGGAACCAATTGCACGAAGGCCTCTCTGAGGTACAGCTTCAAGTGCAGCCACCTTCGAACAACATCAAAATCAAACGCTCATGAAATCGTCCAAATCCCTGTTTCTGTCAGTCGCCCTTCTGTGCATCGCCTTGCTCGGCGCCGCCCTTTATCTCCAGATCGTCGAAGAAATGATGCCGTGCCCGTTGTGCATCATCCAGCGTTACATCTTCGTGGCCATCGCCATCATCTGCATCATCTTCGCCTTCCTGCCGCCAGGTTCCGCCAAACCTGGCGCCGGCCTGGGCGTACTGGCTGCGCTGGGCGGCATCGCCACTGCCGGCTGGCATCTGTGGGTGCAGGCGCATCCGGGCACTTCCTGCGGTATCGACCCGCTCGAAACTTCCCTGAACACCATCCCGACCGCCAACCTGTTCCCGACGCTGTTCAAGGCTGACGGCCTGTGCGCGACGCCGTACCCTTTCCTCGGCCTGTCGATTCCGCAATGGTCGCTGATCTGGTTCGCCATCATCGCCATCCTGCTGGCGCGCCGCGTCTTCAAGCGCGGTTAAGCGCATCGTGGCGGACGATTTTCCTGACATCTTGTCAGGCATCAGCCTCGCGGAGACGCTCCGTACCGCGCCGCTCGACGCGCTGGAAAATCGCATCCTGATCGGCCATGCGCTGCAACTGACGCGCATCCAGCTGATCACGCAATCAGAACGCCTGCTCACGGCGACGGAAGCAGGGCAATTGTCCGTGCTGTTTCGCCGCCGCCTGCAAGGCGAGCCGATTGCCTACATCGTCGGCGAGCGCGAATTCTTCGGCCTCGCCATGCAGGTCACGCCGGATGTCCTGATCCCCCGCCCCGATACCGAACTGCTGGTGGAGCTGGCGCTGGAACGCCTGCCGCAACAGGGCAAGGCGCTCGACATGGGCACCGGCTCCGGCGCCATTGCGGTTGCGATAGCGCACACGCGGCCGGATGTCGACATGACGGCGCTGGATGTCAGTGAAGGCGCACTGAAGGTTGCTGCGAGCAATGCGCAGCGGCATGGCGCGAAGGTGACCTTCCTGCGCAGCGACTGGTACGCGGCGCTCGGCGAAACGCCCCAGCCCTGGCTCGACCTGATCGTTTCCAATCCACCCTACATCGTCGCCGGTGACACGCATTTGTCGCAGGGCGATTTGCGCTTCGAACCGCTCGGCGCGTTGACCGACCACGCCGACGGCTTGTCGGCGCTGCGCATCATCATCGACGGTGCAGCATCTTATTTGAAACCGGATGGCTGGCTGCTGACGGAGCATGGCTACGATCAGTCGGAAGCCGTGCGCAAGCTGCTGGCACAGCACGGTTTCGCCGAGGTACAAAGCTGGCGCGATCTGGCGGGGATTGAACGGGTCAGCGGCGGCAAGCTCCCCCGCGCTTCGTAACAAATCTCACGCCCGAAAACAAAAACACCGTCGTCCTGACGAAAGTCAGGAGCCAGCGACGTTTGTCGCATCCAATAAAATCCATTGAACGCCATACGACACTGGGTCCCAGCGTTCGCTGGGACGACGGTGAGTGCCTGGGCCTGTCAACCGGCCCCAGTGCTATCTGCAGGACTATCAGGCAGCCTGCTTGCCACCCGCCGGCACGTGCGGCTTCTGTCCGGCATCAAACATCCGCAGCAAATCCGCTTCCTTCTGCTTCGCAGCTTTCAGATGACGATCCTTGACGTGACCGTAACCGCGAATCTCTTCAGGAATGCGCGCAATCGCCACGGCCTGTGCAAGATTGTCGGCACTGAGCTTGCCCAGCAATCCACTGACCGTCTTGCAATAGTCGCCGATCAACGCGCGCTCCTGCTTGCGCTCGTCCGTGTAGCCGAACACGTCCAGCGGCGTGTTGCGCAGGAAACGCAGCTTCGCCAGCACGCCGAAGGCGCGCATCATCCATGGACCGTATTCCTTCTTGATGAGATGGCCATTGCTGTCGTGCCTGGCCAGCAACGGCGGCGCCAGATGAAATTTCAGCTGGTAGTCGCCCTCGAACATGCCGGCGATTTTTTCGCGGAAAGCCGGCGCGGTGTAGAGACGTGCAACCTCATACTCGTCTTTGTACGCCATCAGCTTGAACAGATAAGTCGCGACCGCCGTGCTGAGCTTCATCGCCTTGGCCGATTCGCCCAGGGCGGATTCCGCCCGACGCACTTGCTCGACGAAATCGCTGTACTGACGCGCATAGGCGGCGTTCTGATATTGCGTCAGGAAATCGACGCGCTTGCCCAGCACCTCCTCCAGCGACGGCGGACGCTTGAAGTCGATCACTTGCGCGGTCATGCCGTTGCGGCGCGCAGCCAGCGCCACGGCATCCGCATCATGCGCGGCGGCGCGACCCCAACCGAAGGCTTGCTTGTTGAAATCGACCGACAAGGCGTTCAGTTCGATGGCCTTGAGAATCGCGCCTTCCGACAACGGCACCCAGCCGCGTTGCCAGGCGTAGCCGAGCATGAACATGTTGGTCGCGATCGCATCGCCCATCAGCGCGGTGGCGATGTTGCCGGCATCGATCAGCGCCACGCGATCCTTGCCGCAGGCGCTCTGGATGCTGCCCTCGGCGGACGCCGCCGGGAACTGCCAGTCCGGATTGCGCACGAAGGCCGCCGTCGGCATCTGCGTCGAATTGACCGCCGCGTGCGTGCGCCCTTCGCCCATGCGCGACAAGGCGTCGCGACTGGCGGTGACGATCACGTCGCAACCGATCACCAGGTCCGCCGCACCGGTGCCGACGCGGGTCGAATACAGATCGTCGGCATGATCGGACAAGCGCACATGCGACATCACCGGCCCGCCTTTTTGCGCCAGACCGCTCATGTCGAGCACCGAGCAAGCCTTGCCTTCGACGTGCGCCGCCATGGCCAGGATCTGGCCGATGGTGATCACGCCGGTGCCGCCGATGCCGGTGACGATGATGCCGTAGCTGTCGCCCATGGCCGGCAATTGCGGCTCGGGCAACGCCGGCCCTTGCGCAGCGGCTTCGGTCTTTTCCACGGCGACGCGTTTGGCTTTTTTCAGCTTGCCGCCTTCCACCGTGACGAAGCTCGGGCAGAAGCCGTTCACGCAGGAATAGTCCTTGTTGCAGGACGATTGATTGATCTGGCGCTTGCGGCCGAATTCGGTCTCCAGCGGCTCCACCGACAGGCAGTTGGATTGCACGCTGCAGTCGCCGCAGCCTTCGCACACCGCGTCATTGATGACGGCGCGCTTGGCCGGGTCGGGATAGGCGTCGCGTTTGCGGCGACGGCGCTTTTCCGAGGCGCAGGTCTGGTCGTAGATCATGGCGGAGACGCCCGGCACTTCGCGCAGTTCGCGCTGGACGGCGTCGAGTTCGCTGCGATGGCGGATCGTCACGCCTTCGGCCCATGGCGTGCCGGCGGGATACTTGTCCGGTTCGTCGGTGACGACGATGATGGGTCGCACGTTTTCCGCTGCCAGCTGGCGCGAGATCATGGCCGGGTCGAGCGGGCCGTCGAACTCTTGTCCGCCGGTCATCGCGACCGCATCGTTGTACAGAATCTTGTAGGTCATGTTGACCTTGCCCGCCACCGCGGCGCGCACCGCCAGCAAACCCGAATGGAAATAGGTGCCGTCGCCGAGATTGGAGAACACGTGCTTCTCGCTGGTGAACGGCGCCTGCCCGACCCAGGTCACGCCCTCGCCGCCCATGTGCGAAAAGATCGAGGACTCGCGATCCATCCAGGTCACCATGTAATGGCAACCGATGCCAGCCAGCGCGCGACTGCCGTCGGGAAGTTTGGTCGACGTATTGTGCGGACAGCCCGAGCAGAAATGCGGAATGCGATCCTTGTTGGGATCGGGCCTGGTGCTGACGTTGAGCGTGGCTTCCTTGGCTTCGAGGAAGGCGATGCGCGCCTTGACGCGCTGTTCGATGGGATGGCCGGCGTAGTACTTGGAAATGCGCGTGGCGATGGCGCGCGCGATCTGCGCCGGGCTCAGTTCATAGGTCGCGGGCAGCAGCCAGTTGCCATGGCCTTCGCGCGGCGAGCCGCTCCATTCGCCGGTGTCGTCGAACTTGCCGACCACGCGCGGACGGACGTCGTCGCGCCAGTTGTAGAGTTCTTCCTTGATCTGGTATTCGAGTATCTGGCGCTTCTCTTCGACCACCAGGATTTCATCGAGGCCTTGCGCGAACTCGCGCACGCCTTCGGCTTCCAGCGGCCAGGTCATGCCGATCTTGTAGAGACGGATGCCGATGTCGCGCGCGACCTGTTCGTCGATGCCGAGGTCGTACAGCGCCTGGCGCGTGTCGAGGTAGGACTTGCCCGCGGTGACGATGCCGATGCGCGCATGCGGACTGTCCCAGATGATCTGGTTGAGTTTGTTGACGCGGGCATAGGCCAGTGCGGCGTACCATTTGTAGACGTTCATCCGCGTTTCTTGCTCGAGCACGGTGTCGGGCTGGCGGATGTTGACGCCGCCCGGCGGCAGTTCGAAATCGGTGGGAATGATCGGTTGCACGCGCTGCGAATCGATCATCACCGACATGCCGGATTCGACGATGTCGGTCACGCATTTCATCGACACCCACAGACCCGTGTAACGGCTCATGGCCCAGCCGTGCAGTCCATAGTCGAGGTATTCCTGCACCGATGACGGATACAGCACCGGAATGCCGCAGGCCTTCAGGATGTGTTCGCTCTGGTGCGCGGTGGTGGACGATTTGGCGGCATGGTCGTCGCCGGCGATCACCAGCACGCCGCCGTGCCGGGAGGTGCCGGCCATGTTGGCATGCTTGAAGACGTCGCCGCAGCGATCCACGCCGGGGCCTTTGCCGTACCACAGCGAGAACACGCCGTCGTATTGCGCCCCCGGAAACAGGTTGACCTGCTGCGTGCCCCACACGGCGGTGGCGGCCAAGTCTTCGTTCATGCCGGGATGGAATTTGACGTGCGCGGCGTCGAGGTATTTCTTCGCCTTGGCGGCGGTCTGGTCGACCGTACCCAGCGGCGAACCGCGATAGCCGGTGACGTAGCCGGCGGTGTTCAATCCGGCCTGGAGGTCGCATTGCCGCTGCAGCATCGGCAGCCGTATCAATGCCTGTATGCCGGTCATGAAAACCCGGCCGCGCTCCAGCGCGTATTTGTCGTCGAGGGAAATGTCATCCAGCAACAGGCGTTGACTGGAAGGTAGGGGTGCGTTCATGCGCTTGTCTCCGTGCCAAAAATCGTGTCTTTGTTTGCACATGGATCTGTTCGAGATCCAGCTTAAAACGCTTCCGCCTTGTGGGCGAATGGTTTCGTTCTTTTTGATGTGGCTACAGTAGCACAAGCGGCGTATTGCCGCTACGCACGGCGCAACACGCCGGGAGCCCGGCTGAGTGTGAAACTGACTGAGCGCTGACGGCATGAAAAAGCCCCTGTTTTTCATGCAGGGGCTTGATGACTTGGCAAGGAGACAAGGCCCGGTCAGCCGACCGGAAAGTTGTGCTCTCCCGGCAACAAGGTATTGGCCGGCAGCGCATCCTGCGCCTTCAGTTGCTCATACAGCGCGGTGAAGTCCGGCGCCGTGTCGTCGAACAGTTGCTGGAAGTCGCGGATGACGAAGTAGGTTTCCTGATACGAGTCGATCTTGTACAGGGTGCGCATGACGCGCTCGAGCTGGAACGGGATGCGGTTCGGCTGCCGGTTCTGCTGTGAACCGCGCAGGGAATACTCGATCTCGCCGCCCGACGACAGGATGCCCGCGCCGTAGATGCGCAAGCCCTCGGGACTCTGGATCAGGCCGAACTCGATGGTGTACCAGTACAGGCGCGCCAGGAAAGCCAGGCCGTCGAGCTTGAGCGCCTTGAGGCCGCCCTTGCCGTATTCCTGCAAATGCTCGGCGAAGATCGGATTGAACAGCAGCGGCACATGGCCGAAGAAATCATGGAAGACGTCTGGCTCGACGATGTAGTCGAACTCGTGCTCTTCGCGCAGCCAGACCGTCACCGGGAAACGGCGATTGGCCAGATGCTCGAAGAAGGTATGATCCGGCACCAGTCCCGGCACCGCGACCAGTTGCCAGCCGGTGGCCTTGTACAGCGCCTCGGTGGTGCGGTCGAATTGCGGGATGCCTTGGGAGACCTCGAGCGCCTTGATGCTGTCGAGGAAGACGTCGCAGGCGCGGCCCGGAATCAGCTTGGCCTGGCGCTCGTACAGACGCCGCCACAGCGCGTGTTGTTCAGGTGTGTAGCCGGCCCAGTTCTGGGCCACGACGTAGTTCTTGTCGGCGTGGGTGTAATCGCCGCGCAATGCCCCGCTGTCGGATTTTGTCGCGACGCTGGCAAAGAAATCGTCGGTAGAGACGGTGGTTTCCATGGAAATGTTATTGAGATATGTTGATAGCCGCGTTGATAACCGTATTATGCGCCTTCCGACCGGTTTGCATCCAACCCTGGCGTGGATCTCTGATCCGGGTCAAGCCGGGCTCAGGATTTGGGCTTGCCGATGCCGGTGACCTTGCCTACCCATTTGAACAGCGCGCGCATGTTGGCCTTGACGATGTAGTCGATCATGGCGACCTGTTCTTCCATCGCTTCCTGGAAGACGGTGACGGAATTGGCGGGCTGGAGTTTGAGATAGGCGTCGGCCTCGCCGTAGTCGCGATGGATTTCCATGCCGGCTTTGCGGGCGATGTGCATCATCACTTTATTCGACGAGAGGCAATGCATATAAAGCGTGTCGACATCTGCGTTGCGGCAGTGAATTGCCCCGCGCTCGAACAGCTTGGTGCCCACGCCCATGCCGCGCGCCGCCGCCGATACCGAGACGCCGAATTCGGCCACCTTCGCCTTGATGGTGGCGCCGGAGACGCGTGAGGTCTCGCGTGGCGCAAAGGCCAGATGGCCGACGCCCAGCAGACGCAGCTTGCGATCGTAGACGCCAAAAATGGTGTCGCGCGTGAAGTCGATTTTTTCCACGTAACTTGTCACCAGTTCGTCGGACAGCTTGGTGCCGAAACGCAACAGCCGGTCTTTTTCTTCGAGCGCCAGAAAATGCCGCAGCAGATGCCGGCGCGAACGCGGCGACAGCTCCTTGACGAGGATCAGCGGTTTGTCCGAAGCCTCGATGATGAGGCGCTTCAGACTCTCCAGTCGGGCGCGCAGTTGCGTGGTGAGTGTTGACATGGACGCAGTTTAACGAACCTGAGCCGCATAGTCAGCCACGGCCTCGGTACGCGCCGCCAGGATCGCTTCGGGAATGCGTTGCGGCTGCTCCCTGTACCTCGCCGCGATGGCGCCGGCGTCGACGCCTTGCGCGACTTTCAGTGCGCCCAGCAGATATCCCAGCTGCGGAAATTCGACGTCTTCGAAACCGGTGCGGCCGCGGCGATCGCACTCGGATGCCTGCAGCATTTCCTTGAATCGCTCCGGCTTGCGAAAGCCGTCGCAACGCGCCAGCAAATTGACGATGGTGGCCGGACGCAGTTCGAGCGCGCGGCCGACGTTGCCATGTTCGCGTGCGGTGATGACGGCCAGATCGCGGCAATCGTTGGGGACTTTGAGGCGATCGCAAATACCTTGCACCAGTTCGACGCTGCGGACTTCATGGCCATGATGGCTGGGCCACAAGTCCGGCGGCGTGGTGCCTTTGCCGAGGTCGTGCATCAAGGCGGCAAAGCGCACGCCCAGCGAATACGATCGGCTCGCCGCGTAGTCGAGCACCATCATGACGTGCACGCCGGTGTCGATCTCGGGATGATATTTGGCCGGTTGCGGAACGCCCCAGAGTGCATTCAGCTCGGGCAGGATGCGCGCCAATGCGCCGCATTCGCGCAGCACGTTGAACATGCGCGACGGCGTCTGCTCCATCATGCCGCGCGCCAGTTCCTGCCACACGCGTTCCGGCACCAGCGCATCGACTTCGCCGGCGCGCACCATCTCTTGCATCAGCGCGTTGGTTTCAGGCGCAACGGTGAAATCGGGAAAGCGCGCAGCGAAACGGGCCAGGCGCAGGATGCGCACGGGATCTTCGACGAAGGCGTCCGATACATGACGGAACACGCGGCGGCGGATGTCTTCCTGCCCGCGATAGGGATCGACCAGCACGCCGTCCTCGCCCTTGGCGATGGCGTTGATGGTGAGGTCGCGGCGCGCCAGGTCCTGCTCCAGCGTGACGGTGCTGTCGGTATGGAAGACGAAGCCCTTGTAGCCCGGCGCCGTCTTGCGCTCGGTGCGCGCGAGGGCGTATTCCTCTTGCGTCTCGGGATGCAGGAACACCGGAAAATCCTTGCCGACCGGCCGGAAACCCCGGTCCAGCATGTCTTCCGGCGTGGCGCCGACGACCACGTAGTCGTGATCCTGCACCGGCAAACCGAGCAGTTCATCGCGCACCGCGCCGCCGACGACGTAGATCTTCATGAAGAGCTCAATGGTCCGGCAGGATTTCTTTTTCAGCCAGCGCCTCGGCGATCCACTTCGCTACCGCAGGGTGAGCGACGACGCGGTCGACGTAGGCTTGCAGCGCCGGCGCCAGCGACACGTGATAGCTGCGAAAGCGCATCACTACCGGCGCATAGAAGGCGTCGGCGATGGAGAAATCGCCGAACAGGAATTCGTGATGGCCGAACTCGGAAAGACAGTCTTCCCAGATTTCGCACACGCGACCGATGTCGCCTTGCGCCTCCGGCGTACGGCCCTTGCCCGGATAGCTGCCGCGGATGTCCATGCTCATGGCGCTGCGCAGGCCGGTGAAACCGGAATGCATTTCGGCGACGATGCTGCGCGCCACGGCGCGCGCGGAGGTTTCTTGCGGCCACAGCGCGCGATCGGGGAATTGTTCGGCCAGGTATTCGCAGATCGCCAGCGAATCCCATATGTGGGTCTGGCCGTCGAGCAGCACCGGCACGCGGCCGGCGGCGGAATATTCAGCGATCTTGCTGGCGGTGTCCGGCTGGTCGAGACAGATGCGGACTTCGCGGAAAGGAATGTCGAACGCAGTCAGCACCACCCAGGGGCGCATCGACCAGGACGAGTAGTTCTTGTTGCCGATGACCAGCGTGATGGCGTTCTTGCCGGCCTTTTCCAGCGTGGCCGACAGGGTCGGATCGAGTTCGGTGTTTTGCATGCTGTCTGTCCTTTGATGACTTGTCTCGCTCTTGTCCTGTTTTTACCGTGTTCAGCGCCGCGCGCCGCGGCGGTAGGCGTCCATTTGCTGTTGCACGTGCACGCCGGCAAGATAGCGCGGCGCAATCGCTTCCAGCGCGGTCGGCGTAATGCCCAGTTCGGCGGCCATCGGCGCGCCGGCGACATTATCTACCTGCATGGAAGCAAGATTATCGCGACTCATCATGCGTCCTGGCAAATGTTCCAGGCAAAAAGCCTGCAAAGTTGCCAATGCCGGCGGCAGACCGACGATAGTACGCGGATGGCCGGAATAGATGCCGGCCAGTTGCACCAGCTGGCGCAGGGTATAAATCTTCGGTCCGGCCAGTTCGTAGGTTTTGCCGCGGGTCGATTCGCGCTGCAAGGCGGCGACAAATGCTTGCGCCACGTCGCCGACATAAACCGGCTGGAATTTGGCGTCGGCACCGCCCAAGGGCATGAGCGGAAACCGTTTTTGCAAGGCCGCGAACATGTTCAAAAAACGGTCCGATTCGCCGAACACCACCGATGGACGAAACACTGTCGTGGCGATATCGCTGTCGGCAAATGCCGCCGCTTCGCCGGCAGCCTTGGAACGCAGATACATCGATGGTCCCTGCGCCGAGGCGCCGAGCGCGCTCATGTGCAGATAGCGTCCGACGCCGTGGCGACGACAGGCGGCGACGATCTTGCGGGGCAAATCCACGTGTGCCTGGCGGAAGTCGGGACCATAGTCGCTGCCGCTGGGACCGCTGCGCGAATGCAGGATGCCGACCAGATTGACGACCGCGTCGACTCCTTCGAAAAGTTTGTCCAGCGCCGCTTCGTCGTGCACGTCGGCGACTGCGGTGCGCACGGTCGGCATCACCAGCAAATGCTTGCTGCGCTCATAACGACGCGTCGGCACCACGACGCGGCTGGCCGTGCTGCGCGCCAGTTGCGCCACCACCTGGCTGCCGATGAAACCGGAACCGCCGATTACCAGTATGTTTTTATACGCCATGGTCTTTATCGCTTTCTCTGCTTGTGTGCTTCACCGTAGCGCTTCCTGCCCGGAGCAGGTTCTAAAGCAAAGTCACGGCAAGTCGGTCGGGGTATTGGTGCGCGGCGCCACCGTGCCGAGGCGCTGCTTGAGCGACTGCGGTTTGTTCTCGAACAGCGCGGCGTAGTAGGTCGCGTTGGACATCACGTTCTTGACGTAGCCGCGCGTCTCGTTGAACGGAATCGATTCGGCGAAGATCGCGCCTTCCACCGGCCGGCTCAGGGTCGAACGCCAAGTGCGCGGACGCCCCGGACCGGCGTTGTAGGCCGCCGTCGCCAATGCCTGCGAGCCGTCGAGATTGTTGAGCACCATGTTGAGATAGCTGGTGCCGAGCAGCAGGTTGGTGTTGATGTCGTTGATCTGGTCTTGCGTAAATTCGACGAGGCCGATTTTCTTGGCGACATACTTCGCGGTGGACGGCATCAATTGCATCAGGCCGGACGCGCCGACATAGGATTTGGCGTTCTTGATGAAGCGCGATTCCTGGCGGATCAGACCATAGACCCAGGCGTTTTCCAGGCCCAGCGGACGCGTGTTGGCGCTCATCTCGGTCAGGTGCGGCGCCGGGAAGCGCTGGGTGAAATCCATCTCCAGCCTGGTGCGATCCGAGGTGTTGACCATGCGGTCGAGCACGTCGCTCTGGCGCGCGAATTCCGCGGCGGCGAGCAACTGGCGGTCATTCATCTTGCGCAGTTCCCAGTTCCATTCGCGGATGCCTTCGTAGCGCATGTTCAGGTCGTAGAATTTGAGCGCGCGCTTGAAGCCGGGGTTCTGCGCCATCGGCGCGATCTCGGCCGGCGTCGGCGGCACCGGGCCCGGCGGGATCACGATTTTCTGGCCGAGGTCTTCGGTGGCGAGCTGGCCGTAGAAGCTGACGTTGGAGGCAATCGACTGGAACAGGCGCTGCGCCGCTTCGGCCTGGCCGTCCTCTTTCAGCGCGCGCGCCAGCCAGTAGGTCCAGGTGATGTCGTTGCGCAAGGAACCGGGCATGGCGTCGATGGTCGATCTGACCATTTTCCAGTCGCCGGCGCGCAAGGCGATGCGCGCCTTCCATTGATAGGATTCGTAGGACAGCGGCGCATCCTTGGTTTTGCGCCAGTAATCGATGGCTTCCGGCATCAGCTTCATCGACGCCGGCAAGGCGATCTGCGCCCAGGCGATGGCCTGCTCCTGCGCGGTCAGCCCGGAGGCGCTGCCGAGGAAGCTCGCCGCCTGCTGCGGATTGCCCTTGGCGGCGCGGCCGATGGCGATAATGTACAACTCGTGCGCGGTGCGCCCCTGCCCCGGCCCGCGCGCCAGCATCAGCGCCGGCTTGTCGATGACTTGTTGCAGGCTGACGTCGCCGTTGTCGGTGAAGATCGCCGCGCGGCGCGCCACGGTGATGTTGCCGGCCTCGACCGCCTGGCGGATCTGCGCCCACAGGTCGCTTTCGCCGAACTGGTGGTTTTGCGCCAGCGTGCCGATCAGGTCGCTGCAACCCTGGCCGTAGTCCTTGGGACTGGTCAGCAAGGCGCGCGCTTCATCGGCGACGTTCTGGCCCTTGAGGGCGCGTGAATTGAGCGCAAAACATTTGACCTGCACGTCGTCGTTGAGCACGAACAAGGGATACTGCTCGTCGAAAGTCGCCCAGTCGCCGGTCTTGCCCAGCGCCAACAACCAGTCGTTGCGCAGGCGGTCGGCAATGGCGCTGCCGTCGTAACGCGTCAGGAAATCGCGAATCTCGGAAACCGGCGCGGTGAAATCGCGCACGCGCGGTTTGAGCCGATAATAGTCGACATAGGAAGGAATGACATAATCCGGCAGACGCGCCGCCAGATTCATCGCCGTCGCCGAATCGTCCGCGCGGGCGGCGTCGCGCAAGGCGAGAAAGACGTCATCGGACGCGGCGTTGGCGGAAGGACGTTTTTGCGCATGGGCCGGCATCGCAAAACCAAGTGCCGCTGCCGTTGCTACGGCGCAGGTGATCACAACCACGCATTTCTTTAATTGCATTCTTATACAACCTTAGATTGAGACAGATGACGACTTCAAGGATAGCACGCGACACCACGCCGTCCGACACTGCCCTGACCACGGCAATAACGGCATCGCCGGCTTCGGACAAATCCGCGCTGCGCACCCGCTTGCTGGCGGCCCGCAAAGCCATGACGCCTGCCGCCAAGGCCACGGCGGAAGCCGTCATTTGCGCGCGCCTGCTGGCCTGGCTGCAGACTCGGCAGGTTTCCGGCATCGGTGTCTACCATCCGATCCGGCAGGAACCGGATCTGCATCCGGCTTATAACGCGCTGAGTACCCAAGGCGTGCACCTGTCGCTGCCGATTATTCGCGGAAAAGAGCAGCCGCTGGAATTCGTGCGCTGGACGCCGGGGGAAACGCTGGTCAAGGACGCCATGGGGACTTCCGTCCCGATGCATGGAGAGATCGTACAGCCCCAGGCCTTGCTGATTCCCTGCCTGGGGTTTAACGCCGCGCGGCTGCGGCTGGGCTACGGCGGCGGCTTCTACGACCGCACGCTGGCGCAGATGCCGCGTCCGCTGGCGATCGGGATCGCCTATGCCGATGCGCAGGTGGATTTTGAGGGACAAGCGCACGATGTCGCGCTGGACTTGATTATTACTGACGCCTGAATCGGGTGATGTCCCGTCGCGCAGGGACATGAAAAAAGCCGGCAGATGCCGGCTTTTTTGCTTGCGACCCAATCTCTCCGGATGATTCAGGCGACCAGACGTTGCCAGATTGCCATCGTCGCGGCAGGTTGATTGAGCGTGTAGAAATGCAAACCGGGCGCGCCGCCTTCCAGCAACTGTTCGCACAGTTGTGTCACGACGTCCAGGCCGAAGGCGCGGATCGACTCGCCGTCATCGCCGTAGCTGGCCAGCTTGAGACGGATCCAGCGCGGGATTTCGGTGCCGCACATGTCGGAAAAACGCATCAGCTGCGAGTAATTCGTGATCGGCATGATGCCAGGTACGATGGGCGCGCTGACACCCAGTTTTTCCGCTTCGTCGACGAAATTGAAATAGGCGTCGGCATTGTAGAAATACTGCGTGATGGCCGCATCGGCGCCGGCCTTGATCTTGCGTGCGAAGTTCTGCACGTCGTCCTGAGGCGACTTGGCCTGGGGATGCATTTCCGGATAGGCGCCGACTTCGATATGGAACCAGTCGCCGGTTTCCGCGCGAATGAATTCGACCAGCTCATTGGCATAATGGAATTCGCCGGAGGCCGTATCGACCGCGCCGAAACCGCTCGGCAAATCGCCGCGCAAGGCGACAAGTTTCTTGATGCCGTGCGATTTGTAATTGCTGAGGATGTCGCGCAATGTCGCGCGCGAGCTGCCGATGCAGGAAAGATGCGGCGCGGCGATGTGGCCTTCGCGCATGATCTCGAGCACCGTGTCGAGCGTGCCTTGCTGCGTCGAACCGCCGGCGCCGAACGTGACCGAAAAATACTTGGGCTGCAGTTCGGCCAGCTTGGCGCGCGTGACGCGCAGTTTTTCCGTGCCTTCGGGCGTCTTCGGCGGGAAAAACTCGATACTGAAATTGTGTTGTATCATGGAAAAATCGATCCGTAGTCGAATTACCGCGCAATCAGCCGCGCCCGGATTTCAGCAGCAGCGTGGACAAGGCCCAGGAGACGATGCTGTACAACAGCGCGCCGCCGACGGCCGCCCAAAAACCCGCCACGTGGAAACCACCCACCAGTTGCGCCACCACCCAGAACATCAGGCCGTTGATCACCAGAATGAACAAGCCCAGCGTCAGCAGCGTCACCGGCAAAGTCAGGATCACCAGCACCGGGCGCACCAGCGTATTGACGAAACCAAGAATAAGCGCAGCGATCAGGGCCGCACCGAAACTGTCGACCTGCACCGAATGCATGAGATAGGGCACGGCCAGCAAAGCCAGCGCATTGATCAGCCAGAGAATCAGCAAACGCATCATGAAACGTCCTTTCGAGCGGCGCATCGGCCGGCTTTCAACAATCTGCGCAATTGCTGCAATCCGGCCGATGGCATGGTGAAAACCGGGCAAGCGGGCAGTGACCCGCGTCGCCCGTCAGGCTGCTTAATTCAAGCTGCTTGGCTCAAGCTGATTAATAACGGTAGTGATCAGGCTTGTAAGGGCCGTCTGTCTTCACGCCGATGTAAGAAGCTTGTTCCGCGGTCAGTGTGCTCAACTGGGCATTGAGTTTCTTCAACTGCAGACGTGCAACCTTTTCGTCCAGATGCTTCGGCAACGTGTAGACGCCGACCGGATAGTTCTTGGTGTTGACGAACAATTCGATCTGGGCAATGGTCTGGTTGGCGAACGACGAGCTCATCACGTAGGACGGATGGCCGGTGCCGCAGCCGAGGTTGACCAGGCGACCTTCCGCCAGCAGGATGATGCGCTTGCCGTCGGGGAAGATGATGTGATCGACTTGCGGCTTGATGTTTTCCCAGGTGTATTGCTTCAGCGCGGCGACTTCGATTTCGTTGTCGAAGTGACCGATGTTGCAGACGATGGCCTGGTCTTTCATCTTCTTCATGTGATCGTGCGTGATCACATGGTAGTTGCCGGTACATGTCACGAAAATGTCGCCGTGTTCTGCGGCGTAATCCATGGTGACGACGCGGTAGCCTTCCATTGCCGCCTGCAGTGCGCAGATCGGATCGATTTCAGTGACCCAGACTTGCGCCGACAAGGCGCGCATGGCTTGCGCCGAACCCTTGCCGACGTCGCCGTAACCGGCGATGACGGCAACCTTGCCGGCGATCATGACGTCGGTGGCGCGCTTGATGCCGTCGACCAGCGATTCGCGGCAGCCGTACAGGTTGTCGAACTTGGACTTGGTGACGGAGTCGTTGACGTTGATCGCAGGGAAGGCCAGCTTGCCGTCCTTGAACATCTGATACAGGCGGTGCACGCCGGTGGTGGTTTCTTCGGTCACGCCCTTGATTTGCGCCAGGCGCGTGGAATACCAGTTTGGCGAAGTCGCCAGCTTTTTCTTGATGGAGTTGAACAGGCAGATTTCTTCTTCCGAGCCAGGATTGTTCAGCACCGATGCGTCTTTTTCAGCGCGCGTGCCGAGGTGCAGCAGCAGGGTTGCGTCGCCGCCGTCGTCGAGGATCATGTTTGCCTGTTCGTTCTCGCCGCCTTGCCATTCGAAGATGCGGTGGGTGAATTCCCAGTAGTCGTCCAGCGACTCGCCCTTGAACGCGAACACCGGCGTGCCCTTGTCGGCGATTGCCGCGGCAGCGTGATCTTGCGTCGAATAGATGTTGCAGGATGCCCAACGCACCTTGGCGCCCAGCGCTTCCAGCGTCTGGATCAGCACGGCGGTCTGGATGGTCATGTGGATGGAACCGGTGATGCGTGCGCCTTTCAACGGCTGGGCGGCTGCGAATTCTTCACGGATGGCCATCAGGCCCGGCATTTCGGTTTCTGCGATCTTGATTTCCTTGTGGCCCCATTGCGCCAGGCCGATATCGGCGATCACATAGTCTTTGGTAGTGGAATTGGTAGTCATGACTGCGGCGTTCTCACGCCCTCCTTTCAAGAAATCAGAAAAAAAGTAACGTGAGCGCAGTTGCTTGGTGACGGTATCAAGCCTGGCAAGATCTGGGTCTTGTCGCAACGCTCCTTGATACGGAAAGGCATTGTAAATCCTTTAGGTGTGCAATGCCAACACACCGCAGCAATCCGGCCGCAAGAACCGGATTGCGCCCGGGGAATTACAGACCGGCGGCAGCCTTCAGTGCGGCAGCCTTGTCGGTGCGTTCCCACGAGAATTCCGGCTCTTCGCGACCGAAGTGGCCGTAAGCGGCGGTCTTCTGATAGATGGGGCGCAGCAGGTCCAGCATCTGCACGATGCCCTTGGGACGCAGGTCGAAATACTCCTGCACCAGTTGCGACAGCTTTTCATCGCTGACCTTGCCGGTGCCGAAGGTGGTGACCATGACCGAGGTCGGCTTGGCGATACCGATGGCGTACGACACCTGGATCTGGCAGCGCGACGCCAGGCCGGCGGCCACGATGTTCTTGGCGACGTAACGGCCGGCGTAAGCCGCCGAACGGTCGACCTTGGATGGGTCCTTGCCGGAGAATGCGCCGCCGCCGTGCGGCGCTGCGCCGCCGTAGGTGTCGACGATGATCTTGCGACCGGTCAGGCCGCAATCGCCTTGCGGGCCGCCGATGACGAAACGACCGGTCGGGTTGATCAGGTAACGGGTATTCTTCAACCATTCAGCCGGCACGACCGGGCGAATGATTTCTTCGATCGCCGCTTCTTCGATGGCCTTGTGCTCCATCTCGGGCGCATGCTGGGTCGACAACACGATGGTGTCGATGGCGACCGGACGGCCGTCGACATACTTCAGCGTGACTTGCGACTTGGCGTCCGGACGCAGCCATGGCAGGCGGCCGTCCTTGCGCAATTGCGACTGGCGTTCGACGATGCGGTGTGCGTAGTAAATCGCGGCAGGCATCAGTTCCGGCGTTTCGTCGCAAGCGTAGCCGAACATCAGGCCCTGGTCGCCGGCGCCCTGGTCGAGGTCGAGGCCCTTGCCTTCGTCGACGCCCTGGGCGATGTCCGGCGATTGCTTGTCGTAGGCGACCAGCACGGCGCAGCTCTTGTAGTCGATGCCGTAGTCGGCGTTGTCGTAACCGATGCGCTTGATGGTTTCGCGAGCGACGTCGATGTAGTCGACGTTGGCGCGCGTGGTGATCTCACCTGCGAGGACGACCAGGCCTGTGTTGCACAGGGTTTCGGCGGCGACGCGGGACAGTGGATCCTGGGCAAAGATGGCATCCAGAATCGCATCGGAAATCTGGTCGGCTACTTTGTCTGGGTGGCCTTCCGAGACGGATTCGGAAGTAAAGAGAAATTCATTGGACATCACAGGCTCCTGCTATATAGAGATTTAACCGATGTCGCGGCTAATCCCTAGCCTGCGACGCTTTAGCGAAATTTATATCCCGTCTCGCAAGTTGTCATTAACTCGACGGCTTTCGTGCTATTTTACGCCTCTTGTAAAAATTCGGCAATTTCACGGCATTATTCACGGTAACGGCAAGTATGATTTTTTCTTTATTCCGCCTGCTATCTTTTTTCCCGCTGCCCCTGCTGCACCTTACCGGGATCGCGATGGGCTGGCTTGTCTACCTGGCTTCGCCGTCCTACCGCAAGCGCCTGAAAGAGAATCTGACCCGCGCCGGCCACCGGCAACATTTGTTTGCGGCAATCAACGAATCGGGCAAAGGCATCTTCGAATTGCCCTTCGTCTGGTGCGCCTCTCCCAAACGCGTCCTGCGCACCGCCCGTATTGAAAACTGGAAACTGGCGCAACAAGCGCTGGACGCCAAAACCGGCGTAGTCTTCCTGACGCCGCACCTTGGTTGCTTTGAAATCATCGCGCAAGCCATTGCCGAACAAACATCGCTCACGGCGCTGTATCGCCCGCCGCGCAAGGCCGCCTTGAAACCCTTGATCGAAGGCGCGCGTTCGCGCCCGAACCTGCATCTGGCGCCGGCCAATCTGTCCGGCGTACGCGTTCTGCTCAAAGCACTGAAAGCGGGCAAAGCGATCGGCCTGCTGCCCGACCAGGTGCCGCAACACGGCGAAGGCGTGTGGGCGGATTTCTTCGGCAAACCGGCATACACCATGACCTTGTCGGCCAAGATGCATCAGATGAGCGGCGCGCCGATCATCCTGTCGTATGCCGAACGCCTGTCATGGGGCCGCGGCTTCGTGATCCGCTTCGTCGCCTTCGAGGAAGAACTGGGCGAGACGCCGGAGCAGCAAGCGCGCGCCATCAACCTGGCCATGGAAAAACTGATTTCGCGCTGCCCCGCACAATATATATGGAGCTATAACCGCTACAAGACGCCGCCCGGCGTCATTGCCCCGGGAGCGGCGCAATGAGGGCGCTGATCGCCATGATGTGGCTGCTGCACTGGCTGCCGTTGCCGATCCTGGGCCGTCTCGGCGAAGGCTTGGGCTCGTTGCTGTTCATTATCATGAAGCCGCGCCGCCACATTACCCTGACCAACTTGCGGCTGTGCTTTCCCGACAAGTCGGAGGCGGAACGGGAAACCATCGCCAGGCAGCACTTCCAGGCGTATGCCCGCAGCGCGCTGGAACGCGGCATCCTGTGGTGGGCCTCGGAAAAACGCCTGAAGCGCCTGATCAGGATCGACTCCGGCGTGCCGGTGGATGTAATCAAATCCGGCCCTACCATCCTGCTTTGCCCCCATTTCGTCTGCCTGGAGATTCCCGGCATCGCGCTGGTGCTCAATTCAGACCTGTCCATTTGCACTATTTATTCCAAACAACAAAACGAAGTCGTTGATCAGGCACTGCTGAAAGGCCGCTCCCGCTTCCGTCCGGTGACCCTGCTGTCGCGCGAAAAAGGCGTCAAGCCCATCATCCGCGCCATGCGCGACGGCTTGCCTTTCATCATGTTGCCGGACATGGACTTCGGCCTGCGCGACGCCGAATTTGTCCCCTTCTTCGGGAGACCGGCTGCCACCTTGACCGCCACTGCACGCATTGCCGCAGCAACGCACGCCAACGTCATCCCCATGATCACCACCTTCCTGCCGGATTACCAAGGCTGGAAGACCACGTTCTATCCGGCCTGGGAAAATTACCCGGGTGACGACATCGTAGAAGCTACGCGCAAAATGAATGCCTTCATCGAACAGCGCGTACTGGAAGCACCGGCGGAATATTTCTGGGCGCACAAACGCTTTAAAACCCAGCCTGAAGGCCTAACTAATGTATACGGCCAGGATGACTAAGCGCACCCGGCATCTATAATAAGTGTCATGAAAATCAAATTCACCAAAATGCACGGCGCCGGCAACGACTTCGTTGTGGTGGACGCCATCAACCAGAACATCGATCTGACTGCAGATCAGTGGAAGTTCATCGCCGACCGCCGTTTCGGCATCGGCGCCGACCAGATGCTGGTGGTGGAAGAAACGCAGTCGCCGGGAATCGATTTTCGCTATCGTATTTACAATGCCGACGGTGGCGAGGTCGAGCAGTGCGGCAACGGCGCCCGCGCATTCGCCCGCTTCGTCAGCGACAAGGGACTGACGACAAAACGCGCTATCCGCGTGGAAACTTTGTCCGGCGTGATTGAGCCGACGCTGGAAGACGATGGGCGAGTGACCGTTGACATGGGTGCGCCGATATTGACGCCGGAGCAAGTGCCGTTCGACGCCGCCGGCCTGTCCGGCAAGACGGAAGGCGTCGATACGCTGTGGCCGCTGGACGTGAACGGCAAGACAACGTGGATTTCCGTGGTGTCGATGGGCAATCCGCATGCCGTGCAAATCGTGGCGGATACCGAAGCCGCGCCGGTGCTGATCGACGGCCCCGTGATCGAACATCATCAGCGCTTCCCGAAACGCGTCAACGCCGGCTTCATGCAGGTAGTCAATCGCCACAACGTCAATTTGCGCGTCTTTGAACGCGGCGCGGGCGAAACCCTGGCCTGCGGCACCGGCGCCTGCGCCGCAGTCGTCGCCGGCATCCGGCGCGGCTTGCTGGATGCGCCCGTTGCCGTGCAAACCCACGGCGGAGAACTGGTGATCAACTGGGCCGGCCCCGGCTTGCCGGTGATGATGACCGGTCCGGCCGTTTCGGTGTTTGAAGGCGAAATCGAAATCTGACCGCTGTTTTGAATACGGCATTCCACCAATAAAAAAAGAGATGGCAAGTTGCCATCTCTTTTTCATTTCTGCGGCCTTGCCAAAGGAGTCAGGACTCTTCGGCCAGATCGCTCTCTTCTTCGCGCTCGTCCGCAGCCTGAGGCAAGGCTGTTTTCAGGCGATACATGCGCTGGCGATAATTGCCTTCCGGTCCGTTCAGGCTGCAATCGACATCTTCGAACAGCCGACCGATGCGATTGAGCACCTGCCGCTCGTCGCCGGTCTCTATTAATATGAGGCGCCGCTTGCTGCGCGCATAGTAGTCACGGATATCGACCACCAGGCAGTGGCCACAATCGGCCTGCTTCAGGTCGAGCAGCAAGGCCTCCGGTCGCGTCAGCCCGAACAGGATCGCCAATTCCAGCCGCGCCGCCAGAAATGGGTAGGCGCTCAGGAATTCACGCGTCATGTGACGCCGCGCCTCGACCGCCCAATCGGCGGACGCCGGACGATCGGCGATTTTATCCAGCAGGTCGCGGGCATCGGCATTGTTCTGCGCCGCCGCCTTTTGCAACCAGTAGACCGCCCGCACATCGTTGGACGGATCGTCGCGGCGATTGCGCCAGGCACTGCTGCCGCATTCCAGCTGCGCCAGCGCGTGCCCCATTTCGGCAGCGCGCTCCAGGTAATGCTGCGCATCCGCCAGATTGCGCTGGGAGAACTCGGGCTTCAAATAGATGCGCGACAAGGCAAACCACGCCGACGCCAACCCGCGCTCCCCGGCCTGGGTCAGCCAGCGGATCGCCTTCTTATAATTAGCGGACCCGAAATCGGGAAAAGCGCGGCCGCCGTCTTCCTGCATGCGCGCAAAGAACAGCCCCAGCGACAATTGCGCTGTCTTGTCGTCGGCATAGGCCCCCAGCTCCAGCAATTGCTGCGCTTCGTCGACATCAAGATTTTCGATTTTCGACAACACCTGCGCCAGACGGGACAGTAAAACAATATTGCCGTCCCCCAGATACCGCGCAAGCGCCTCCGAGGGAGCATTCAATTGCGGCAGATCGGCGCCGTATTGCGCCAGCAGACAACGCCCCAGCGGCAAAGCCCGCCGGATGAAATCTTCCCGGTCATGGCGCAGCCAGGCGGCGTCGGCCAATGACAACTGCGCCGGACCGACGCCGGCATCCGCCGCTTTTTGCGCCCATTTGGCGGCAGCTTGCGTCGCTTCCTGCCGGGACTCTCCGGCGACTGCAGGCGCCGCACCGGCAATCTGGCCGCCGCCGGCCTGCTGCTGCGCCAGCAGCCATTGCGCCTCGGCAGTGCCGGCATGCGCTTCCGCCTCCAGCACCTTGATTGCCTTGCCCAGCATGGACTGGGCCTCGGCCTGCGCCCGATGCGCCAGCACCAGGCGTGCAAACGCCAGGCCGGCCGTTTTCAGACCGGCGTCGAAAGCCCGCTCGTACCACAGCACATAATCAAGCGGTCGCGGCGCCTGCGCCACCACGTCATAAGGAATGTGTTCGCCGATCAGCGACCAGGCATCAGCGGCCCCTTGGCGTGCAGCACGGTCCAGCCAATGCAGCGCCGTCGCGAAACTTTGCGGCAAACCGTTGCCGCCAAACAGATAGCGCCGTCCCAAGGCCAACTGCGCCTCGGCCTGCCCGGCGCGCGCCGCCCGAATAATTGCCAGATCTTCCCGACTCGCCATAAATCAATCCAAGTCCACTTTCGAAGGAAAAAATTATCCCCCATAAATCACTATATTTTTTTAATCTGTCTATTTAGCGAACAATATGGAGCTTTAAAACAACAAATCAAGTCTTTAAACGCCATTTTGTTGCCGTCAAAACAATTGCGTAACGCTATGACATCGGTAAATCGCAAAAATGCGGCCTGCACGGAGAAGCCTGGCTAAAGCGTTAGAAAAAAACAACACTCCTGCAGGGGTTTCGGAATTTCAACCAAAACTCTGTCCGCCAAACGACCAATCTAAGGTCATGGTTAATGAGAACCCTTAATGTCTCACCATCCGACTAGATGTACGGATCCTCAAGACTATTTTTATAGAAGGATGTCAAATGAAAAAATCTCTGCTTGCACTGGCCGTTCTCGGCGCGTTTGCAGGTGCTGCACAAGCACAAAGCTCCGTCACTATCTACGGTATCGTTGATACCGGCATTACATACACAAGCAAGGCTCAAACTCCAGCTGGCGGCACTAACACTGGCAGCAAGTTTGCAGTGAACTCGGGCGTTATCCAAGGTTCGCGCATCGGCTTCAAGGGCGTTGAAGATCTGGGCGGCGGTCTGAATGCAGTGTTCCAACTGGAAACTGGCTTCAACAACGACAACGGCGCTTTGAACGGTCAAGATTCCACAACTTCCAACAACCTGTTCCGTCGTAAATCGGTTGTCGGTCTGGCCGGCGGCTTCGGCTCCGTGCTGCTGGGTCGTCAAACCGACTTCGCTGACACAATCAGCGCCTACACAGCTGTGAACGATTTCGGCGGCGTTACTTCGAACTCCGGTTCGAGCCTGAACCGTCTGCAAGGTACACGTACCAACAACTCGATCAGCTACACAACCAACAGCCTGGGTGGCTTCACAGGTAACGTGATGTACGGCTTCGGCGAAACAGCTGGCAAGACTTCTGCCGGTCAATCGTTCGGTCTGGGCGCCAAGTACGACAACGGCCCACTGGGTCTGGGCGCCAACTACTACCAATCGAAGCAAGGCGCAACACCTAGCGACACTTCCCTGATCTCGACAGCTACCACTTTGGGTGCTGCTAACGTAGGCAACACTGCGGCTAAAGTGTTTAACCTGGTTGCTAGCTATCAGTTCGGCCCAGCACGTGTGTACGGTAACTGGTCGCGCGTCAAGCAAGATCTGAACACGGCAACAAACCTGGCAGGTCTGACACCAGCAGTCGCCCTGACACCAGCAAACCGCACAACTACCGCAACACTGGGTCTGTCGCGCAAGGCTGACATGTTTGAACTGGGTACAGCTTACTCCCTGACTCCATCGTTGAAGCTGTTGGCTGCTGTTGAATACACAACTGCAACTTTCGACGGCCTGAATGGCAAGGGCAAGCTGACTCAGTACAACATCGGTACTGACTACTGGCTGTCGAAGCGTACTGACCTGTACGCATTCGTGTCGAACCTGCGTGCTAAAGACATGAAGAACCCAGGCGTTGTTGCTGACACAACTGGTAACGATGCTAGCCAAACAGCTGTGACTGTTGGTATCCGTCACAAGTTCTAATTTAAGGCTCTGACTCTCTGACGTGAAAACGTCGGAAAAATCAGATACTTGATTAGATAATTCGGGCTTACATGAGCAATCATGTAAGCCCGTTTTTATTGGCAGGCGCAGCTCCGACAGCCTGATTAAAAAGTTGTCAGCACCGCCGATAGCGTAGATAATCTCGCGATATTGCGGATATGCAAGCCCGCCCGCGTCCAGAACGCGATGCCGTAAAACACTCAACCCAACAAGCATGCACATGACTCCTCTGGACTCCGATTCGATCGCCGACTACTTGCTCGACCATCCGCACTTCTTTGAAGAGCATGCAGAGTTGCTTGGCCGGATCCGACTCACCAGCCCGCTGCTGGGACGCGCCATTTCCCTGCAAGAGCGTCAGATGGAAATCCTGCGTGAGAAGATCAAAGTCCAGGAGCTGCACATGGCAGACCTGATGCGCATCGCGCAAGAGAACGACGAGATCACCAGCAAGTTCCAATCGTGGACGCGTTCCCTGCTGCTGGCCCGTAATGACAGCGACCTGCCCCAGGTCTTGTCCGGCAATTTGCAAACCATCTTCAATGTGCCCCAAGTTACGCTGCGACTCTGGAACATCGCCGAAAAACACGACGGCAACTGGTTCACCGCAGCCGTATCGGAAGACGCGCGCATTTTCGCCAATGGCCTGACCACGCCGTTTTGCGGCCCCAACAACGAATTCGAAGCCGCCGGCTGGCTCGAAGACGCTGCGTCGGTCAAATCCATCGCCATGCTCCCCCTGCGTGTCGGCGCAGCGCCCGAAGCGTTTGGCCTGCTGGTGCTGGGTTCGTCCGATCCGAACCGTTTTACGGCGGACATGGGCACCGATTTCCTGACGCGCATCGGCGAAACCGCCAGCGCAGCCCTGGCCTGCCTGCTACACTGAAACATCTCTTTTCTCCTCGACCACCCGTGTGAGCGCCGAATCCACTCAAGTCGCTGCCGATCCTCACGTCGAAGGCTATCTCGACAGCCTGCAGAACCAACGCATGCTGTCGCACCACACCATCACCGGTTATGCACGCGACCTGGCTGAACTGAGTGCATTGGCACAGGCCGCCGGCGTCATGCTCGCTGCCGTTTCCCACTTCCAGATCCGTAAATTCGCCGCACAGTTGCACGGCAAGGGCCTCAACGCCCGTTCCATCGCGCGCAAATTGTCGGCGTGGCGCGGTTTTTACGAGTGGCTGTCGGAACAAGGCGGGTTGAAATCGAACCCCGTCGATGGCGTCAAGGCGCCCAAAAAAGCCAAGCCCTTGCCCAAGGCGCTGGCTGCCGACGATGCCGTACATCTGGTGTCTCACAGTAATCCGCTCAAGGATGCCGAAGCGCCGGCCCAGCTTTGCAATCTCGCCATGTTTGAACTGCTGTATTCCAGCGGCCTGCGCGTGTCCGAGCTGGTTGGCCTGGACACACGCTATCACCACGAAGCGGAATATACCTCGTCGGGCTGGATCGACATGGACAGTTGCGAAGTCACCGTCACCGGCAAAGGTAACAAGATGCGTGGCGTGCCGGTAGGGCAACCTGCCATGATGGCGCTGAAGAACTGGCTCGCGGCACGGGAAAGCGTTCTCGCCAAACACGCCGATGCCGACCGCCGCGCTCTTTTCCTGAACGAACGCGGCGCCCGCATGTCGGCCCGCGTGATGCAATTGCGCATCAAAGCCCATGGCCAGGCGCTGGGCATGGCGACGAACGTGCACCCCCACGTGTTGCGTCACTCCTTCGCCTCGCACGTCTTGCAAGGCTCGGGCGATTTACGCGCAGTCCAGGAGATGCTCGGCCATGCATCCATCACGGCAACGCAGGTCTACACTTCGCTCGACTTTCAGCGACTCGCGCAGGTCTACGACGCCGCCCATCCCCGCGCCAAGAAAGTTGCCCCGAAATAATCGCAGAAGAGAAGCGCGACGATACTTTATTGCACCGGCCTGGCGCGAGCGGAACGCTAGCCGCGGCGAATTGCGGCATAATTCGTCCATAGGCTTTTACTTCAAAGCCGGCCCCCAGCAAACGCCCCATGAAATCCAAACCAACCGACACCGTCATGCCAACCGCTCTCGCCCACGATCCGGCCAAAGCGCAAGCGTTGGCTGAATTGCAATTGCGCGACGCTTCCGTGCGCGTGACGCAGGCGCGCGTCAGCGTCATGGCGACATTGCTCAACGCGCGCAGCGCCGTGTCGCATCAGGACATTCAGGATCAACTGGTCGACATGGACCGCGTCACGCTTTACCGCGCGCTCGATTGTCTGACCGAAGCCGGGCTGGCGCACAAGATCGCCAGCGACGACCGCATTTTCCGCTACAACGCCGGCGCCGGCGCGGAACATCATGACCATGGCGCTCATCAGCATGCGCATGGCCACCCGCAACACCAGCACGGCCACTTCAAATGCACGCGCTGCGCCCGTGTGTTCTGTCTCGACGGCAGCGGCGAAGCAGGTTTTCTGGAAAGCGTCCTGCCTTCGTCCGGCAAGCGCCAGAGCACGGCGGCACAGCTCCAGACCGCCTTGCAAAAATCCCTGGGCAAAGGCTTTCAAAGCCACGAAATCGAATTGACCATCAAGGGCTGGTGCGCGGATTGCGCGGATTAAGCACGCGAGAGCAAGCGACGCAAATGGCCGGTCAGTTGCCGCACCGACCTCACCTTGACGTCGACGTAAGACGGATGCATCGTCAACATGCGACGCACTCCGGCCGAAGAGAAATGCGGATTTCCGGTCAGATATTGCGTCACCCACGCCGTGCGCAAACCCAATTCCTTGGCTGATTTCAGGTTGGCCGGCGTATCTTCCACCAGTACGCAGCGATGGGCGGCGACACGCTCGCGCGCCAGCAGCTTGCGCAGCATCTGCCGCGACGGCTTGGGTTTCAATTGCCGGTGCACACGCATCGATTCGATGGAAATGTGCTGGTCGAAATGCCGGTGCAGACCGAGATAGCGCACGACGTCCCGCGAATAGCGCAAGGGGGCATTCGTCAGCAAAATCTTGCGACCCGGCAAACGCTTGAGCATGTTCAGCAAACCACGCTCGGCGCGGATCATGTCGAACAAGTCGTCGAAGTGATGCGCCTCGCGCAGGAAATCGTCCGGCAGCACCTGATGATGCTGCACCATCCCCAGCAAGGTCGCGCCATACAAACGCCAGTAACGCTGACGCAACGCATTGACGGCCTCCTCGTCGGACGGCAGGCCTTGCTCCTTCAGCACGCGTTCCATGAACACATTCATGTTGGCGTTGATTGCCGGGAAGATCGCGTGGGAAGCGTTATGGAGGGTGTTGTCGAGATCGAAAAGCCAGAGCGGTGTAGTATTCGGCACGATGAAACTGGATGAAGTGAACAAGGATACGAAATGGTGCGACGTCTGATTATAGTGATATTCGCCTGGACGCTCGGTCTTTATCTGCCCATGGCGGAAGCCGCCGGTGCGACACAGGCTGCGACAGAAAACGGACGGCATGGCGCATTGTTCAAAGTCCGGGATGCACGTCACACGCTGTATCTGTTCGGCACCATCCACGTCGGCGCGGACAATTTCTATCCGCTCGAACCTCGCGTCATGCAAGCGCTGGAACAAGCTCCCGCCATCGCGCTGGAAATCGATCCGCAGAAAATTCCGGCGATGCAGGCAGCGCTCCTGCAATACGGTTTCTATCCCGACGGAAAAAGCTATCTCACCGAGCTGAATCCCGAGCTGTTGCAACAAGTCCGGGCTGCGCTGCAGAAATACCATGTCCCGCCCGACGCAGTCGGTCGCTTCCGCCCGTGGATGATCGCCAGCCTGCTGACCATCCGGGAATTCGAGAGCAAGGGCTACCACTCCGAACTTGCCGTCGACAGCTACCTCGCCAACCTCATCCAGAAACGCAACAAGCCCATCATCGAACTGGAGAGCGCGGCAACACAACTGGCGTTGTTCGGCGCACTGAGCGAATCGCAGCAAGACCTGCTGCTGGAAGACACCATCAAAGAGTTGAATGACCCCGCCGGCGCAGCCAAGGTGGTGGAACTGGCCGAATGCTGGCGCACCGGCAACCTGCAAGGTCTGCAAGGCTTGCTGGACGAAATGGAGAGCGACAAGAGTTTCGTCGGCCGTTTTACCAAGGAAGTGTTGCTGGACCAGCGCAATCCCTTGCTCACCGATCGCATCGCCGCGCTGCTGAAACGGCAGGACGGCGTCTTCGCCGCCATCGGCATCCTGCATCTGGTCGGCCCCGCGGGCGTGCCGGCATTGCTGAAACAACAGGGGTATACGGTCGAACGCATTTACTAGGCGCAAGCGTCCCGCGCACCAGATGAAAATGAAAAAGGCGCCGCCGGTTTCCCGGAAAGCGCCTTTTCCTTTAAGCGGCAACGATCAGTGCGAACGGATCATCGTACCGAATGCCTGCTCGGTCAGCACTTCCAGCAGCAGCGAATGCTCGATGCGGCCGTCGATGATGTGAACGGTGTTGACGCCCGACTTGGCGGCGTCCAGCGCCGACGAGATCTTCGGCAACATGCCGCCCGAAATCGTGCCGTCTTCGAACATCTCGTCGATTTCGCGCGCCGACAGATCGGTCAGCAGATTGCCCTTCTTGTCTTGCACGCCGGCAATGTTTGTCATCATGATCAGCTTTTCGGCGTGCAGGATCTCGGCGATCTTGCCGGCCACCACGTCGGCGTTGATGTTGTAAGCCTGGCCATCGTCGCCGAAGCCGATCGGCGAAATGATCGGAATGAAGGCGTCATCCTGCAAGGCCTTGACCACCGCCGGATTGATCGCTTCGATCTCGCCGACAAAACCGATGTCGAGGAATTCGCCCGGATGCTCCTTGTCCGGCATGCGCATCTTGCGCGCACGGATCAGGCCGCCGTCCTTGCCGGTCAGGCCGACCGCCTGGCCGCCGTAGTGATTGATCAGCATCACGATGTCCTGCTGCACTTCGCCGCCCAGCACCCACTCCACCACTTCCATGGTTTCTTCGTCGGTGATGCGCATGCCTTGCACGAAGGTGCCTTGCTTGCCGATCTTCTTCAGCGCATTGTCGATCTGCGGACCGCCGCCGTGCACCACCACCGGGTTCATGCCGACCAGCTTGAGCAGGATGACGTCGCGCGCGAAACCATGTTTCAGGCGCTCTTCCGTCATGGCGTTGCCGCCGTATTTGACGACGATGGTCTTGCCGTGGAATTTGCGGATATACGGCAAGGCTTCGGCCAGGATTTCGGCCTTGATTTGAGGGGCAACGTCGGTCAGATCGGTCAAGTCGGTCATAGCGCAAATCCTGAGCTGGGAAGAGATGTTCGGAATGTCCGCGATTTTACATGGAAAGCGCGCAGCTATTGTTGCGGATGTTGTCTTTTATCGGCACTCCCGCCAAATCGACCCGGGTCCGTAACCCGCGCCGGCCTTAGCCCGCGCAACTGCGCATTTCCTGATTCGGGAATTTTGCCTTGAGGCTGTCCAGGGAAGCCTTGGTCGCTCCGTCAATGCCGCGCCATTGGTATGCCTGCCTGGTTGAAGTGACATTGCGCGCGATGATGCGCGCGCTGCGCACGCCTTGCGAGATCAACTGACCGATGTAGGCCTTGGCGGCTTCCTCGGTCTTGAATACGCCCAACGAAATCGCCCAGCGCAGCGCCGGATTGGGTTGCGATTCCGGCATCACGTAGAAGTCCTGGATGTCGAGGCGACGCAGCTCGGCAGCCTTGCGGTCGGCGCCATCCCTGCCGTCTTGCGACGGCAGATAAACCATGTAACTGCCCGCCTCCTGAAGGCTGCGCGACACCGGCTTGACGGACAAGTGCAGACCGGCAAGTTGGGCTTCGAACTTGCGCGCCTCGACGGCATTGAAATTGCCAATCTCGGTGCAAGCGATGGTTTCCGCCTTGGCGGCGTTCTTAGGATCAGGCTTGGTGTCCGCTTTCGATTCGGACTTGGCCTCGGCCTGCACAGCCGGCGTCTCGACGGCAGGCTTGGCATTCTTGTCGGCATCAGCAGCCGCAAGCGGTGCCGCAGCCTTGGCCGGCGCCACCAGCTTCTCGCTGTTCGGCGGCAGGATCGTCAGCGTTTCCGGCTGCAGCTGCAACGCCATGCGCTTGGGCTCGTGGCGTTCGGAAGCCGTCGCGCCCAGATAACCGCGATTCACCGCAAACAAAACGCCATTCGCAATCAGCAATAGCCAAAAAAACAATTTCAGCATAGATAACGGTCAGCCCGATTCACCAAGAAAGAGAAAGCCTCAGACGCTCGCTGCCACATGCAGCCCGATCAACACGAGATTATCGACCTTTTCGCACGGCATCGCCAGATACGACGCCAGCACGGGCCCGGCGCCGCCGGCCAGCACGCACAGCACGTCGCCGTGCAGCTCGCGATGCCGGACGACCGCGCGTTCGATGGCGCCCGTCTGCGCCGCGATGCAGCCGGCGACGATGGCGTCGGTCGTGTTGTCGGCGAAAGGAGTAACCATCTGGCTGATGGCCTGTATCTGCGGAAGCTGGGCCGTATTGAGCGCCAGCGACGTCGCCATCACGCCGAGACCGGGCAGGATCATGCCGCCGATGAACTCGCCGCCGGCGGTAACGGCGTCGACCGTCGTCGCCGTGCCGCAGGTGGCAACAATCAGCGCGCGGCCCGGAAACAGCGCATGCGCGCCGATGGCGGAGGCGAAACGGTCGCATCCCAACTGGGCGGGATTTTGATAGCGGTTGCGCAAGCCGGCCAGTTCGGCTTGCGACGCGAACCAGGTCACCTCGATTCCTGCCCCGAAGACACCCTGCAATACTGCCAGCAATGCCGCGCGCAGAACCGGTCCGGCAACGTTGGAAACCACGACGCGCGCAATCTGCAATCCGCTCCACGCCGCAGACAAATCAGCCACCTCGCCGCGCGCCACCGAACCGGCATGCAGCCAGCGATCGGTCTGGCCCGACGCGAACGCGACGTCGCGCGGAACGCCCCATTTGACGCGCGTATTGCCGGCATCGATCAACAGCAACATGGCGTTACTCCTGCAACCGCAGCGACACGTCGCCCGCCACCACGGCAATGCGTCCGCCCACGGCATCCATCAAAAAACGACCTTCGTCGTCCACGCCGACGGCCGTGCCTTCGTGCACCACGCGGTCGTTGTCCAGGATGCGCACGGCACGTCCGGCATAGGCGTGCAGGCGATTCCAGCGTGCCACGAACGCGGCAAAACCCTGCGCGTCGAATTCGGCCAGCGCGTCGGACAAAGCGCTCAGCAACAAGGCCAGCAGGCGCTCGCGGTCATGGCCGAGCAATTCGGACACGTCGGCGACCGCGCGTCCGATGCGGTTTTGCAAATCCTGCGGCATGGCGAGGTTGACGCCGATGCCGATCACGGTCCAGGTCGATGCCACCGTGCCGGCGTCGGCCGCTTTGTCTTGTGCCGTCTCGATCAGAATGCCGGCGAGCTTGGCGCCGTCGCGCAGCACGTCGTTGGGCCATTTCAATTCGACCTGCACGCCGAACACCACCAGCGCTTCCGCCAATGCGACACCGATGGCGAGCGGCAGGCCGATCAGCGCATGCACAGGACGGCGGAATTTCCACGCCAGCGAAAACGTCAACGCCGAAGTGGCCGTCGTATGCCAGGCGCGACCGGCGCGGCCCCGGCCCGCCGTCTGCGATTCGGCGACCAGCAAAGTCGGCGCCGCCAGCGTGGCGATGCGCGCCAGCAAATCGGCGTTGGTCGAGCCTGTTTGGGCGACCACTTCGATCGCGACAGGTTTGGCGTGGTCATTGCTCGATGCCGCGATCAATGCGGCAATGCGCGCGGCCGAAATCGCGGGCGTGGCCGTCACAGCGCTGGGGGATGGGGAATCGGTGGCGTACATGGCCTGCATTGTAACGGTTGTCGCAGATGCAAGCGACGAAGAAATCGGGTACCCTCGCCGGCATGGATGCCTCCCGCCGACCTCCACAACCGCCTGCGCCGGCCGCCCAGCCGACCTCAGTTGCTGCCGCATCCGCGGTAGCCGCTGCATCTGCAACAAGGCCCGTCGCCTCGTCATTCGCGCGCGTCAGCCTGCTGATGTATACGCTGCTGATCGTCTACGCCAGCTGGTATCCGTTCACCGGCTGGCGCGACATGGGCCTGCAACCCTGGGATTACCTGTGGGCGCGCCTGCCCTACTACTGGACCGGTTTCGACCTGTGGACCAACATCGTCGGCTATGCGCCCTTCGGTGCGCTAGTCGTGTTTGCGCTGTATCCGCGCCTCCGTTCGTACTGGGCCGTGATCATCAGCATCATTGCCGGCATAACACTGTCGACGGTGATGGAAGCGGTACAGACGTATCTGCCGACGCGCATCCCATCCAATCTCGATTTGCTTACCAACAGTTGCGGCACGGTGCTCGGCGCATTGCTGGGCGCCTGGAGCGGGCGCTATTTCCTGCGTGAAAGCCGTTTTCTCGAATTGCGCCGGCGCTGGTTCTCGCGCGAAGCCAGCCGCGGACTGGTGGTGGTCGGGCTGTGGCCGCTGGCGCTGATCTATCCGCAAAATCCGCTGTTCGGCCTCGGCCACCTGGTGCCGCCCTTGTCCGCCCTGCTCTCCGACCTGCTCGACACCCCCATCGACCTGGCGACCTGGTGGACCAACAATGCCCAGTTGAGCGCCGAACAATACTGGCTGGCCGAGATCATCGTAACCGCCTGCGGCGTGACCGGCGCCATGTTGACCATGCTCCTGCTGCTACGCAAGCAGGCGCCGCGCAATGCATTGACGGCGTGCTATCTGCTGGCCGCGGTCTTCATCAAGTCGCTGGCATGCGCCTTGTTCTTCGCCCCTGAAAACGCCTTCGTCTGGTTCACGCCGGGCGCCGCCGGCGGCATGATCATCGGCGGCCTGATGGTCGCAGGCCTGTCGTTCGCGCCGCTCAACGCGCAACGGCGCGTGGCAGGACTGGCGCTGATTTTCAGTCTGCTGGCAACCAATGCCGTGCCCGCCAACCCTTACTTCATATCGACGCTGCAAACCTGGGTGCAGGGCAAATTCCTGAATTTCGACGGCGCGGCGCAATTCCTCTCGGTGCTGTGGCCCTTCCTGGCGCTGTGGTTCCTCTATCATCCCGTGCACCGCAAGCCGGGCGGCCATAAATAACGAGGTGTATCATGGTGCCTTTGGTCCATTCCCCCCGAGCTCCCGATATGGCAGACACCGCAGATACAACAGACACTCCAGACAAACCATTCTACGAACACCACGTTTTCTTCTGCCTGAATCAACGCCAACCCGGCGAACGCACCTGCTGCGCCGACAAGGGTGCGCAGGCGGCGCAAGAGCACGCGAAAAAACGCATCAAGCAACTCGGCCTGGCCGGCGAAGGCAAGGTCCGCATCAACAAGGCCGGTTGCCTGGAACGCTGCGAAGAAGGCCCGGTCGTGGTGATCTATCCGCAAGGCACCTGGTACACCTACGTCGACAATCAAGACATCGATGAAATCATCGACTCCCACATCGTCGGCGGCAAGATCGTCGATCGCCTGAAAATCTGAACACCTGAATGCCACGCACGCAATGAACGCCCAAACACAACCGTTCCTGATTCCCGGCGCAGTCGGCCAGCTCGAATGCGCGCTGGACCTGCCGGACCCCGAGCAATTCGCCGCGCCACGCGGCCTGGCGCTGGTCGCCCATCCGCATCCGCTGTTCGGCGGCACCATGGACAACAAGGTCGCGCAGACGCTGGCGCGCTCTTTCCTGGCGCTCGGCTACGTCACGGTGCGCATGAATTTCCGCGGCGTCGGCAAATCCGAAGGCGTGCATGACCACGGCCAAGGGGAAACCGACGACATGGCGCTGCTGCTCGCGCACATGCGCCGGCAATATCCGGAGTTGCCGCTGGCGTTGGGCGGCTTCTCGTTCGGCACCTTCGTGCAGGCGCAACTGCAGCAGCGCCTGATCGCCGAAGGCACGCCGGCCGAACGCCTCGCGCTGGTCGGCACCGCCGCCGGCAAGTGGCCGATGCCGGATGCGCCGGCCAATACCATCCTGATTCACGGCGAGCTGGACGACACGATTCCGCTGACTGCCGTTCTCGACTGGGCGCGTCCGCAGGAATTGCCAGTCATCGTGATTCCCGGCGCCGATCACTTTTTTCATCGCAAACTGCAACATATCAAGAACTTGATAGTCCAAATGTGGCATCGCTGATTCCTGTCCCATGCTCCTACTGCGAGGCCGTGATCCGGCGCCGTCCGGTGCTCGGAATCCTCGTGTACTGAAGTACACTCCGGTATCCTGCGCTCCGGTCGTCGCCGGCTGACGGCCTCTCGCTACGGACCATGAAACAGGAAGACACTGCAAGCAAACAGACGCCGTAAAGCCTTATTGTGAGGCTCGGCGTTTATAATCCCGGTGCGATGTTCACTCATCTCTTTTCAAACGACAGTCCCGCGAGCAGTCCGGCGGGGCACATTTTTACACCTGAAGATGAAAAAACTACTCGCGGCTGTTGCCGCAACCGCCCTGACCTTGTCGGTCACTTTCTCGGCAGCAAGTGCCCAGACCCTTCCACCTCCCGGCGTTGCCGCCAAATCCTGGCTCCTGCTGGATGCCTCGAGCAACCAGATCATGGCCTCGCAAGAAGCCGACATGCGCGTCGAACCGGCATCGCTGGTCAAGCTGATGACGGCTTACCTGGCCTTCGCCGCCGTGCGCGACAAGCGTCTCGACCTGAACCAGGAAATCCATGTTTCCGTCAATGCGTGGAAGGTCGATCCAAGCAGCTCCAAGATGTTCATCGAACCGAACAAGCCGGTGTCGGTCAACAACCTGCTGTACGGCCTGATCTCGGTCTCCGGCAATGACGCGGCGGTGGCGCTGTCCGAAGCCGTGTCCGGCACCACCGACGCCTTCGTCGTGCTGATGAACCGCGAGGCGCAACGCCAGGGCCTGACCGGCACGCACTTCAGCAATCCGCACGGTTTGCCCAGCCCGGATACGTACACGACCGCGCGCGACCTGGCGATCCTGTGCCGCAACCTGATCAACGACTTCCCCGAGTTTTACAAAACCTATTACTCGGTCAAGAAATTCACCTACAACAACATCACCCAGCCGAACCGCAATCGCCTGCTGTGGCTGGATCCGACCGTTGACGGCATGAAGACCGGCCACACCGAAAGCGCCGGCTATTCGCTGATCACTTCCGCCAAGCGTCCGGTCGCCAACGGCGAGCGCCGCCTGATTTCGGTGGTCATCGGCACCGTCTCCGATCAGGTCCGTACGCAAGAAAGCCAGAAGTTGCTGAACTGGGGCTTCCAGAACTTCGACGCCGTGAAGCTGTACAGCAAGGGCCAGGCGGTCGACACGCCTGACGTGTGGAAGGGTTCGCAAGGCAAGATCAAGATCGGCTTTCTGCGCGACGTCTACGTGACCGTGCCGAAGGGCACCGCCGACAAGATCAAGCCGCGCGTCGAACGCAACGATCCGCTGATCGCGCCGATTTCCGAAAACGCCAAGGTCGGCACCCTGAAAGTCATGATCGACGACAAGGTGGTCACCGAATTGCCGCTGGTGGCCTTGGAATCGGTTGGTCCTGCCGGCATCTTCGGCCGTGCGTGGGATTCGATGCGCCTGCTGTTCAAGTAGTCCCGCAACATCGCTTGGCGCCGGGAAATCCCGGCGCAATAAAAAAGCCACCTCGCGGTGGCTTTTTTACGTTTGGCTCACTACTGAAACGAATACGCCAATCGCTATCAGGCTGCGACAGCTTCCTTCGCAGCGACGACCGGCGCTTCTTCCGGAGCCGAAGTGCGGATCAGGTGATCGAAGGCGCTCAGCGCTGCCTTGGAGCCTTCGCCCACCGCGATGACGATCTGCTTGTACGGCACCGTCGTCACGTCGCCGGCTGCGAACACGCCGGGGATCGACGTCTGGCCCTTGGCGTCGATTTCGATTTCACCGTGCCTGGACAGGGCAACCGTACCCTTGAGCCATTCGGTGTTCGGCACCAGGCCGATCTGGACGAAGACGCCTTCCAGTTCGATATGCTTGACTTCACCTGTGGCACGTTCCTTGTAGCTGATGCCGTTGACCTTTTTGCCGTCGCCGGTGATCTCGGTAGTCTGCGCCGAGGTGACGATGGTGACGTTGGGCAGGCTCTTGAGCTTGCGCACCAGCACCGCATCAGCCTTCAACTCCGCAGCGAATTCCAGCAGCGTGACATGACTGACGATACCGGCCAGGTCGATTGCCGCTTCCACGCCGGAGTTGCCGCCGCCGATGACAGACACGCGCTTGCCCTTGAACAGCGGACCGTCGCAGTGCGGGCAATAGGCGACGCCGTGGTTGCGGTATTCGCGCTCGCCCGGCACGTTGACTTCGCGCCAGCGCGCGCCGGTAGACAGAATCACGGTCTTGCCCTTCAGCACGCCGCCATTGGCCAGCTTGACTTCGATCAAACCATTGCCCGGCACGAGCGCTTCGGCGCGTTGCGTGTTCATGATGTCGACGTCGTAAGCGCGGACGTGCTGCTCCAGCGCGGTCGCGAACTGCGGGCCTTCGGTTTCCTTGACGGAGACGAAGTTTTCAATCGCCAGCGTGTCCAGCACCTGGCCGCCGAAACGTTCGGCGACGACGCCGGTGCGGATGCCCTTGCGCGCCGCATAAATCGCGGCAGCCGCGCCGGCAGGGCCGCCGCCGACGATCAGCACGTCGTAGGCTTCCTTGGCGCTCAGTTCCTCACCCTTGCGCGCTGCCGCGCCGGTGTCGAGCTTGGCGAGGATTTCTTCCACGCCGGTACGGCCCTGGCCGAACACTTCACCGTTCATGTAGACGGTCGGCACTGCCATGATCTGGCGCTTCTCGACTTCGTCCTGGAACAGCGCGCCGTCCACCGTCACCGAACGGATGCGCGGGTTGATGATAGCCATCACGTTCAGCGCCTGCACGACTTCCGGGCAATTCTGGCAAGTCAGAGAGATATAGGTTTCAAAGGTGTAATCGCCATCCAGATTGCGGATCTGTTCGATCACCTTGTCGTCGAGCTTGATGGGGTGGCCGCCGACTTGCAGCAGCGCCAGCACCAGCGACGTAAATTCGTGGCCCATCGGGATACCGGCGAACTGCACGCTGATATCGGTACCGGGGCGATTCAATGAAAAGGACGGCTTGCGTGCGGCGTGATCGTTGCGCTCGACCAGCGTGATGCGCTCGGACAGCGTGACGATTTCCTGCAGCAGCTCCTGCAACTCACGAGACTTGGCGCCATCATCCAGCGACGCGACGATCTCGATAGGCTGCGTGACCTTTTCCAGGTAGGCTTTTAATTGGGCTTTGAGATTGGCATCCAACATGGTGATTTCCACTTTCCTCTGATGTGAGATTTCAATATTGTCCGGACTCCGCCGCTCGGCCTCGTGAGCTCTGCGGCGTTGCTTGCGCCGAATCCGGACTGGTACTTCAGTGTTTGTTTCTTTACTTCCAAATACTAACTAATGCATTAAATCGTCGAGTGGGCGTAGCGAGCGGTCCGAGGTCGAAGCGAGAAGCGCAGCCGTACGGACGTACGGTGAGCATCACAGCTTTGAGATCGGGCCGCGCAGTAGCCCAATCGGCGATTTAGATCTTGCCGACCAGATCCAGGGATGGCTTCAGGGTTTCTGCGCCTTCAGTCCACTTGGCCGGGCAAACTTCACCTGGGTGCGAAGCAACGTATTGCGCCGCCTTGACCTTGCGCAGCAGTTCGGAAGCGTCGCGGCCGATACCGTTGTCATGGATTTCCAGAACCTTGATCTGGCCTTCCGGGTTGATCACGAAAGTACCGCGCAGCGCCAGGCCTTCTTCTTCGATCAGGACTTCGAAGTTGCGAGCCAGTGTTGTCGTCGGGTCGCCGACCAGTGGGTATTGCACTTTCTTGATGGCTTCCGATGTGTCGTGCCATGCCTTGTGCGCGAAATGGGTGTCGGTCGACACGCCGTAGATTTCCACGCCCAGTTTCTTGAATTCAGCGTAGTTGTTGGCCAGATCTTCCAGTTCTGTCGGGCAGACGAAAGTAAAGTCAGCTGGGTAGAACACGAACACGGACCATTTGCCCTTCAGGCTTGCTTCGGTGATGTCGACGAATTTGCCGTCGTGGTAAGCAGTTGCCTTGAATGGCTTGATTGTCGTATTGATCAGGGACATTGCTATTTCCTTTACTTAGGGGTTGAAAGAGAGTGAAGAGATAGTAAAGCGCCTCTATATATTAATCAAATTTATTTGTTTAATACTTTCGATTGCATTTGACTATCAACATTCGTGTGAAACGGCATGCTGCGTGTAACGAGGGATAAGAAGCATATGGGCACGAAGGCGCCATATGCAACCATGGGCTTCCCCTCCCCCGCTGCGCCGCCAAAGGCGATCGCTTGCACTGCTGACTTGCCGTTCAGTAGAAATCGGGAGACGGGCTTCGTTCCCGTCGCAATATTACTTCAGCACGGCAACACGCGTGTGACCAGCCCAAGACAAACACGCCGCCCCGTGAAGGTGCCGGACCGCATGCGCAGCGTGCTGCAGACTATCTTGCGACCATAAAAAAACGGCCGTCGAAAATCGACGGCCGTTTTCCTTGACAGTACCGGGAACTTGTCAGCCCGATCAGGCCGCCAGCTTCTTCTCCAGCGCGACCTTCACTTCGACCAGCTCCTTCGGCAAGTTGTGCTTCAGCTTGTCGAACAGTTCGGCGTGCAACTCGACTTCCTTGGCCCAGGCCGCCTTGTCGATCGAGGTGATCAGGGCGAACTGTTCCGGCGTGAAATCGATGCCGTCCCATTGCAGGTCTTCGTAACGCGGCGACACGCCGAAGATGTGCGGCGTACCGCCGACGCGCACGCCTTGCGGATCTTCGATGCGTTCCAGCATCCACTTCAAGACGCGCATGTTGTCGCCGAAGCCGGGCCAGACGAACTTGCCGTCGGCGTCGGTGCGGAACCAGTTGACGCAATAGATCTTCGGCAGTTCGGCAGGCGAGGCGGCGATCTTGCGGCCCAGGTTCAGCCAGTGCTGGAAGTAGTCGCTCATGTTGTAGCCGGCGAACGGCAGCATCGCGAACGGATCGCGGCGCACCACGCCTTGCTGGCCGACGGCGGCGGCAGTGGTTTCCGAACCCATGGTCGCGGCCATGTAGACGCCTTCCACCCAGTTGCGCGCTTCGGTCACCAGCGGCACGGTGGTCGAACGGCGACCGCCGAAGATGAAGGCCGAAATCGGCACGCCGGCAGGATCGTCCCATGCAGCGTCGATCACGGGATTCTGTGTCGCGGCGACGGTGAAGCGCGCGTTCGGATGGGCAGCCTTGCGGCCGGTTTCCTTGGCGATTGCCGGCGTCCAGTCCTTGCCTTGCCAATCGATCAGATGGGCAGGCGCTTCCTTGGTCATGCCCTCCCACCAGACGTCGCCGTCGTCGGTCAGCGCGACGTTGGTGAAGATGGTGTTGGCGCGCAGCGAGGCCATGCAGTTGAAATTGGTCTTTTCGTTGGTGCCCGGTGCCACGCCGAAATAACCTGCTTCCGGGTTGATCGCATACAGGCGACCGTCCTGACCAGGTTTGATCCAGGCGATGTCGTCGCCGATGGTGGTGACTTTCCAGCCGTCGAAGGCTTTTGGCGGAATCAGCATCGCAAAATTGGTCTTGCCGCACGCCGACGGGAAGGCTGCCGCGACGTAGTGCTTCTTGCCTTCGGGCGATTCCACGCCGAGGATCAGCATGTGTTCCGCCAGCCAGCCCTGATCGCGGCCCATGGTCGACGCGATGCGCAGTGCGAAGCACTTCTTGCCCAGCAGCGCATTGCCGCCGTAGCCGGAACCGTAGGACCAGATTTCGCGGGTCTCTGGATAGTGCACGATGTACTTGGTGGCGTTGCATGGCCAGGCGACGTCTTTCTCGCCCGGTTGCAGCGGCGCGCCCACGGTATGCACGCACGGCACGAAATCGCCGTCCGCGCCCAGCACGTCATACACGGCCTTGCCCATGCGGGTCATGATGCGCATGTTCACGGCAACGTAAGGCGAATCCGACAACTCCACGCCGATGTGCGCGATCGGCGAACCCAGCGGCCCCATCGAGAACGGCACGACATACAAAGTACGGCCGCGCATGCTGCCGGCGAACAGGCCGTTCAAGGTCGTGCGCATTTCGGCGGGGTCGGTCCAGTTGTTGGTCGGGCCCGCGTCTTCCTTGTTCTTGGAGCAGATGAAGGTGCGGTCTTCCACGCGCGCCACGTCCGACGGATCGGAGCAGGCCAGGTAGCTGTTCGGACGTTTTTCCTGATTCAGCTTCTTCATGGTGCCGGCGGCGACCATCTCGGCGCACAGGCGATCGTATTCTTCCTGCGAACCGTCGCACCAGTAGATGCTTTCCGGCTTGGTCAGCGCGGCGATCTCGGTGACCCAGTTGATCAGTTTCTGGTGTTTGACGAAAGCGGGGGCGTTCACTGCTGCGACGCCTTCCATGACAGGTTGATTCATAAACACTACCTCCAATGCCTAAAGTTAAATCGAATTCGTTGGCACGGCAGGATCGTCGTTGCATGCAGCCGGCGAGGCGGGTGGCGCCATCAGCCGGTGGTACGGCGGTCTTGTCGAATGCTTCAGGTCAGCAGGCCGGATGAGCCGTGGGCATCGCTGAAACCGTTCATAAATGCGCTGCCGGAAATCGCTCCGCAGCCGCTGCTTTTATGAAAATCAGGCGGCGATTGTACACCCGTACCCTGCTTAATTGTAGTGAAAAGTAACCGACTATTGTAGTAGGAAATTTGCTTTTGACGCGATCGCGTTTTTTCATTACGAAGCAGTGCAGCAAAAGGTATTTCCCGAGATTTCACCTGCGGAAGCCTTGCTGAATGGACATCGTGGGAAGAGCAAAGTGCCGCAGGACAAACGACCGATTTGTTGTCGGCGCCTGACCGACATTGCTGTGCAGCAGCAAAGAAGAAAACGAGGATGAATGAAAAATGATGTTTAAAAGACAGCCGCGACGAAATCGACGAAAGCCTTGATTTTCGCCGCCCGATGATGCTTCTGCTGAAACAGCACCGACACGTCCGGCCCCGGCGCCAGCCAGTCCTGCAACACCGGCACCAGTTCGCCGCCGCGCACCGGCGGGATCAGCGACACCGACATCTGCTGGACGATGCCGCAACCGGCCTTGGCGGACTCGATCAGCGACTCCACATGGTCCATCGCCAGCGCGCCTTGCGGGATGTGCGTATAGCTGTCCTTGCCGTGGGTAAATTGCCATGGGCGCACCATGCGCGATTTGGGATTGAGGAAGCCGAGACAGGCGAAATCCGGCAGCTCCTGCGGCGTCTTGGGCGCGCCATGACGCTCGAGGAAAGCCGGCGAGGCGCAGGTCATGAAACTGGTCTTGAACACCGTTTTCGCAATCAGGTTGGAGCTCGGCAGATCGCCGATGCGGATCACCACGTCGACACCCTCTTCCACCATGTCGATCATGCGGTCGCCGACGGTGATCTTCAGCGCGATGTCCGGATATTGCGCAAGGAATTCGGGCAAGGCCGGCGCAATGTACTGCCGGCTGATGACGCTGGGCATGTCGACCCGCAAGGTGCCGGCAGGCATGGCGTTCGACTGCATCAACCCCTCTTCCAGCTCGCTCATGTCGCCGAGCAGCTTCAGCGCCTGCTCGTAGCATTGTCGGCCCTCCGCCGTCAGCGACATGCTGCGCGTGGTGCGGTTGAGCAGCTTGATGCGGAAGTGCGCCTCCAGCGCTGAAATCTGATTGGTCACCGACGACGTCGAGATGCCGAGCCTATCGGCGGCGCGGCTGAAGCCACCGGCCTCGACCACGCTGCAAAACACTTTCAGGGCATCCAGTCGGTCCATGCTCTTCTCTCTTTTTTAATCGATCGTTTTGCGTCTTGCGTGCCGTTTTGGGCCGCAACCGATTATCCACGTTTTCATCATTCTGTATTGTCGCCTGCCCCGTTTTTCTGCGTCCTTTCCCTCTCTACACTGGCTCCATCGCTGAAGACACACCATCCGGCGCCCAACCATCACCATCGAAAGGAAACGTCATGAACACCAACACCATGCAAGCCGTCCTGCTCAACGCGCACGCCACACCGTTGCAAGTCGCCCATATCGCCCGCCCGGTCGCCGGTCCCGGCCAGGTGCTGGTGCGCATCCACGCCAGCGGCCTGAACCCGCTCGACGCCAAGATCCGCGCCGGCAAAGCCGGACATGCCCAAGCGCAATTGCCGGCAGTCCTCGGCATCGACATGGCCGGCGTGGTCGAAGCCGTCGGCGCCGGCGTCGCCGGCTTCAGCATCGGCGACGCGGTCTACGGCATGACCGGCGGCGTCGGCAACGTGCAAGGTTCGCTGGCGCAATTTGCCGCCGTCGACGCCGACCTGCTGGCGCGCAAGCCGTCCAATATCGGCATGCGCGATGCCGCCGCCCTGCCGCTGGTCTTCATCACCGCCTGGGAAGGCCTGGTCGACCGTGCGCACGTGCGCGCCGGTCAAAAGGTATTGGTGCATGGCGGCGCCGGCGGCGTCGGCCACATCGCCGTGCAGATCGCCATCGCTTTCGGCGCCGACGTCTACGCCACCGGCTCGGCCGAACAGCGCGACACCATCACCGCCTACGGCGCCACCTTCATCGACTATCGCGCCGCCACGGTGGAAGAATACGTGCAGCAATACACCAACGGCGAAGGCTTCGACATCGTCTACGACACCGTCGGCGGCGCCACGCTGGATGCCTCCTTCGTCGCCGCACGCCGTTACCACGGCCACGTCGTCAGTTGTCTCGGCTGGGGCACGCACGCCCTGGCGCCGCTGTCGTTCCGCGCAGCGACTTATTCGGGAGTCTTCACGCTGATGCCGCTGTTGAGCGGCAAGGGTCGCGCCCATCATGGCGAAATCATGCAAGAAGCCACCAGGCTGGTCGAAGCGGGCAAGCTCGTCGTGCAGGTCGATGAACGCCGTTTCGGCTTCGATCAGGCCGATGCCGCCTACGACGTCATCGACGCCGGTGGCGCGCGCGGCAAGCTGGTGATCGAAATGGCAGCCTGATCTTCTTGCCGCTGAAAAGGTCGCGGCAAAAATCCGGCGGGCGCTTTATGATGTGGCTTTCCTCAACAGCGACCGCCCGGAGACCCTATGAAGATCGCCATCCTCGACGACTACCAGGACAGCGTCCGCCAGCTCGACTGCTTCAAGATGCTGGAAGGACATGACGTCAAAGTGTTCACCAACAGCGTGCGCGGCGCCGGGCAACTGGTCGCGCGTCTGACGCCCTTCGACGCGGTTGTACTGATTCGCGAACGCACGGTCTTCAACAAGGCATTGCTGGAAAAACTCCCGGCGCTGAAACTGATCTCGCAAACCGGAAAAGTCAGCGGCCACGTCGATGTCGCCGCCGCCACTGCGCAGCGCATCGCCATCGTCGAAGGGGTCGGCGATCCGACCGCGCCGGCGGAACTGACCTGGGCGCTGATCATGGCCGCCGCGCGCCGCGTGCCGCAATACGCCGCCAACCTCAAGGCCGGCATCTGGCAGCAAGTCTCCGCCGTGCCGGAACACAATCGCCTCGGCGTCGCACTCAAGGGCCGCACTCTGGGCATCTGGGGCTACGGCAAGATCGGCCGCATGGTGGCCGGTTACGGCAAAGCCTTCGGCATGAAGGTGGTGGTGTGGGGACGCGACGCCAGCCGTGCACAGGCACAGCAAGACGGCTACGCCGCCGCAGCGAGCAAGGAAGAATTTTTCGCGACGGCGGATTTCGTCTCGGTGCACTTGCGCCTCAACGACGCCACGCGCGGCATCGTCACTGCGGCAGACCTGGCGCAGATGAAGCCGACGGCGACCTTCATCAACACCAGCCGCGCCGAACTGGTGGCCGCAGGCGCGCTGGAAGCAGCGCTGCAGCAAGGACGTCCCGGTTTCGCCGGCCTCGACGTATTCGAAACCGAACCGCTGCCGCAGGATTCGCCGCTGCTGCGCATGGACAACGTGGTCGCCACGCCGCATCTCGGCTATGTGGAAAAAGACGGCTACGAGTTGTATTTCCGCGCGGCGTTCCAGAACATCGTCGACTTCGCCGCCGGCACGCCGAAGAACGTCCTCAATCCTGAGGCGTTGGCTTGATCCTCACCGGAATCGGCGGAGCATACTGCGCATGCGACACCTTCCATAGGTGCATCCAGCCGGGCGGCCACGACAGCGGCGGCCCGGCGTAAGACGCGACACCGCGCCGCACGGCAATCACCGGCAACTGCTCCGGCATCGGCCCGACGTGATCCCATCCCATGCTGTACGCATGATCCGGCAACAAGGCATCGCACACCGAGGCGAACCACGCGGTGTGATCTTCATCGCGACCCAGCGCCTGCGCCAGTCCATGCGGATCGAATTGCGCGAGTGCGCTGGCCAGTTCCTGCGCACTCGCGCCCGGCACGTCGCCCCAGCCGAACACAGGATTGAAGTTGTAATCCGCGCCCGAACCGTACCAGCCTTCGCGCCAGGGGCGCTCGCTCCATTGCCGCGGTCCCGCGAACAAATGCCAGCGCCAATGCAAACCCGACGGCTTGGGCCAGCTGTATAAATACAAGCGCTGGTAACCGGCCGCATGCAGTTCGCGCACCATCGCCATCAGCCGCGCATGCGGCATGCGGTCCGGCGGCGCGCGGCGAAACAGGATGGGCGTGCCGTCGGCGTGCTGCACTTCATCGGAAGACAGATTCAGATCGAGCGTGCGCACCTCGCTGCCGAAGCGCGCAGAAATCCACCCCGTCAACAAGTTGACGGAGACGATGACGCCATAGCCGCGATGACGATGAAAGATGACGGTGCCGGGAGCGATCGGTTTCATATCCCCTCGATTTTATCCAACTATAAAAAATCTGACTGACGACGTCATGACTGTTGTGTGACGCCTGACCGATCCAGGTGCCTCTCCTTTCGCGAAATTCAAGCGCATGCTTTTTTATTCTTCCGTGAAACGCTCCTCGAATTTCCACGCGGAAATCTTTCAAAGCCAGTCTGTATGCGGCTTTGCGGACCATCTTGTAGACAACATGAATGTCGATTCATCAATAAAATGCGTGGCACGCAATTTGCGTAGTGACAACTGAGCGCCGGCAATAGCTCAGAAACTCATATCAAACATAAGCACGGCGCGGATAGGTTCTTGCGGGCTTCTTCAATTAAAAGGGACAACATGAGCGAACACGTAGCGATTCAAACCGAGACCTTTCTGCCATACATGCGCGATGTGACGAAATGCGAACAGTCATTGCAGGAGCTGAATCTGATGTGGCGCGTAATCGAAGCCTCGGCCAAAATGAATTGCCCCGGCGAAGCCAAGACCATCCTGCCGACCATGGCGGCAACGCGCACCGGCTTCAGCCGCCTTGAACGCGAGTTGGTGGCCAGCCTGGTCCAGGAAAAGGTTCGCAACGTGCTCACCGAGATCGGCACCAAGGCGCAATACGTGATCGACATCGTGGTCCGCAATCTGTTCGAGCGCACCGCCGACGTCGGCTTTCTCGCCACTGATCGCGAATTGTGCAATTTCGTCGCCGGCATCACCGACAACACCGACGCGATCCGCTATCGCCTGCGCGAGTATCGCAACAAGTACACCGTCTACGATGAGATCATGCTGCTCGACACCGAGGGCAACGTGCTGGTGCAGATCGATCCGGCGACACCGCTGGAACACAGCGCCGACGCGCTCATCGCGGAAACGCTCAATTCGGATACCTATGTCGAGACCTTCCGCTTCAGCGACCTGCGGCCCGGCAAGGAACGCGCACTGATCTACTCGCGCCGCATGCAGCATCCCCAAACTGGTGCGGTGGTCGGCATCCTCTGCCTGTGCTTTCATTTCGAAGAAGAGATGGCCGGCATTTTCTCTTCGCATCGCGATGCCGAATCGCGCTCCAACATGCTGCTGCTGGACGCCGACAACCGCGTCATCGCCAGTGCCGACAAGCTATGGGTTCCGGTCGGCACCGAAGTGCCGGTCAACCGCGACGGCAATGCATCGCTGATGTTGTTCTGCGGCCGCGAATATCTGGTGCGCACGGTGTCTTCCGATGGTTATCAGGGCTATCCGGGACCGAGCGGCTGGCAAGGCCAGGTCATGATTCCGGTGGAAGTCGCCTTCAGCGGCGTCATCAGCGACGCACTGACCAAGCTGCCGTCCGACATCGCCGAAGGCTTGCTGTCGCATGCGGAATCCTTCTGCCCGCCGCTGTTCGACATCATGACCGCCGCCAAGACCATCCAGCGCATCGTCTGGAACGGCCAGGTCATGACCGCCGGCCAGCGCGGGGAAATGCTCAAGCTCAAGACCATCCTCGACCAGATCAGCGAGACCGGCAACCGCAGCAATGAATTGTTCGCGCAGTCGATCCATGACCTCTATCAGACCGTGCTGGTGTCGGGCATGCGCGACGCCGAATTCACCACCAGCCTGCTGGTCGACCTGCTTGATCGCAATCTGTATGAGCGCTCCGACGATTGCCGCTGGTGGGCGTTGACGCCGGAACTGCGCACCGCGCTGGCGCAGCCGGAGCAAGATCAGGCGACGGTGGAGAAGATGACCAACATCCTTGCCTACATCAACGGTCTTTACACCGTCTATACACGCATCTTTGTCTACGACCGACACGGACGCATCATCGCCAGCACCGGCGACAATGCCGCCGCGATGATCGGCACGCATGTGGATGAAGACAGCCTCAAGCAAGTGCTGTCGCTGCGCACGCAGCAGCAATACTACGTCAGCCAGTTTGCTACTACGCCGCTGTACGACGACAAGAACACTTACATTTATCACGCGGCAATTCGCGATCTCGATAATGAAGCCATCGTGGTCGGCGGCATCGGCATCGTCTTCGATTCGACGCCGGAATTTTCCAACATGCTGGCCAGCGGCATCACCGGCAAGAAGAAGATGACTGCCTTCTACATCGACCGCAACGCGCGCATCATCTCGACCACCGACGACAAGCGCGCCGTCGGCGACACGCTCGACATCGATCCGGCGCTGCTGGCCATCGCCAACGGCGGACGCGCGTCGCAAGTCACCGTGCATGACAACGAATACGCCATCGTGGCCTGCTCGGTGTCCAGCGGCTATCGCGAATTCAAGGTCAGCGACGGCTATCAGGAAGACATCATCGCCGTCGTCTTCGAATCCTTCGGCGCGGTACAAGGCGCAGGTTCGCAAACCGACAGCCGCCAGTTCCTGCTGGAGACCGATATCACCATCACCAACGGCAGCGAATACGCGACCTTCTTCAGCGACAACAACCTGTTCGCCATCTCGGCCGCGCATGTCGTGGAAGCGGTTCCCTACAGCGCCGTGCTGCCGACATCGATGGGATCGCGTGCAGAACAGATCGGCGTGCTGGGCTTGCAGCGCGACGATGCGGACAATAAGCACAAAGAGTTCATCTGGGTCTTCGACCTAGGTCAGATGATGCGCGGCACGCGCTCGACCGTCAGCGGCAGCAGCCAGGTGATGATCGTGCGCGAAGGAGAGCACACCATCGGCCTGCTGGTCGATGAATTGCACGCCGTACCGCAATTCAATCCCGGCCAGATCATCCACACGCCCTTCGCCGTGCAAGGGGCGTCGATGCTGGTGACGCAGGTCATCAAGGCCAACAATGGCCAATTGCTGATCCAGGCCATCGACGTCGAACGCCTGTTCGCGCTGCTGATCGACGGCCAGATTCCGATGCCGCCGGAGGCGGCTGAACAGGCCGCCGAAAATACCGGCTCGACGCTGCAGCTCATGGCAGCCTGAGGCCGCACAGTGCTGCCGGCGCCGAGATGTGGGGTATGATGACTACGACTCATTCTTTCTGATTCGTCACCATCATGACTTTACGCATCATCGCCACCGGCGGCACCTTCGACAAACACTACGACGAGATCGCCGGCCGGCTCGGCTTCGCCCACAGTCACCTGCCTGAAGTGATCGCGCGGGCACGCCTGACCATCCCCGCGACACTGGAAGAACTGCCCCTGCTCGACTCGCTCGACATGCAGGACATCGACCGGCGACGCGTACTGGCCTCGTGCGACCGCTCGGAAGAAAACGCCATCGTCATCATCCACGGCACCGATACGATGCAAGACACCGCACGCGTATTGGGCGCGGCGCAGCTCGCCAAGACCATCGTGATCACCGGCGCCATGATTCCCTACGCCATCCGGGGATCGGACGCGCAATTCAACTTCGGCTTTGCCTGCGGCGTCGCGCAGGTGCTGACGCACGGCGTCTATGTTGCGATGAACGGCCGCGTTTTCGCATGGGATCAGGTGCAAAAGAACCGCAGCGCCGGCGTGTTCGAGCCGATCGATCCGCAAGGCTGATTCCGCTTTTCTGCCGATTCATAAAAAAAAGCGAGGCCGACGCCTCGCTTTTTTCACATCATCACAAGCGGTGGAAGTCGCTACAAAATGAAGCCGGCTAGGCGCACCGATGCAGACAGTACTTTAGTACGGCAAATCGGTGCTACAACGCCAGCTTCATTCTTAGCAGCTTCTACGATTAAAACCGGTGTTGCATGCCCAGTGTCACACCGGTCTGGCTGTTGCCAAACCCGACATCGTCGCGCGACAGGCCAACCAGTTGATTGTTCTTGGCCTTGGCATAGGCACCGCTGGCATACAAATCGGTGCGTTTGGACAAGGCGTATTTCAGACGCAGCGAATACATGATCGGGTCGGCATCTGTGACCAGGTTCTTCTGGTTCTGATAGTAGACGACGCCGATCAGGCTCCATGCCGGAGTGAACTTGTAGGTCGCGCCGCCCCAATAGAAATCGCTGCGCAGGTCGGTCGCACCGGAAGCCAGGCTCTTCTTGAAGTAGCGGTAGCCGAGATTGAACTTCAGTGATTCCATGACCTGATAACCGGCCGCCAGATGCACCGTAGTGGTCTTGTCGTATGCACCGCCGGCAACCGCCGCCGTGCCGTTGACGCGATCGTAGGTGGTCGCCAGCGAGAACGGACCGGTGCCGTAAGCCACGCCGACGCCATACTTCGACGTGTCGCTGACGCTACCGGCCACTTCGCCGAAGCCGTACATCGCGCCGATCTTGACGCCGCCGAAATCACCCTGGTACTTGATCATGTTCGACACGCCGGTCGGCATGCCGTCCTTGCGTCCGCCGGTGGCGCCGGCGGACGTCACCCACGAATACTGCGCCGAGTAACCCATCGGGTCGAACGGCAGGATGAAGTCATAGGTGGTGCTGAACGAGCGTCCGGCGACGACGCGGCCGAAGCTGCCTTCCAGGCCCACGTTGGATTGGCGGTTGAACAGTTGGTTGGCATCGCCGTCGAAGGCGCCGGTATCCAGCTTGAAGCCGTTTTCCAACTGGAAGATCGCCTTCAATCCACCGCCCAGATCCTCGGTGCCGCGAAAACCGATGCGCGACGTATTCATCGCGCCCGAACTCATACGCGTCACGCTGCCGCCGTTGGCGCCGGCGTTGTTGACGTATTCGATGCCGGTGTCGATCAGGCCGTAGACGGTCACGTTGCTCTGTGCCGCCGCCGCGCCGCTCAGGGCCGACAGGATTGCTGCTGCCAATAGTTTCTTTTGCACTCTTCGTTCTCCTTGGTAAAAATCGTTTTTATGGTCCTGTGACATTTTCTTATTCATGCTCCTCCCTGCTGAGTGAATCAATCAAAAGGCCCAGAGCGCTTGCTCCGGCAGGGTCAGCCAGTACTCGCCCTGTTCCAGCTTGTGCGGCGCGTAGGCGCGCAAGCCGACCGTTGTGCTGTCCGCGCTTTTGGCTTTGAACAGGCACTCCCAGCGATCGCCCAGATACATGCAGGTCGACAGGGGAAGACGAATGGCGTTGTCGGTCTGGTGATCGGCAATGCGGACTTGTTCGAGGCGGATGATCCCCGTGACGTCGTTGCCGGTACTGCCGCCGCGCGCCGTGGCGAGCACGGTGCCGCCTTCGACCTGCAAGGTGACGCGCTGGCCGTCGCGCCGCAGCACCTTGCCGGGCAGGCGGTTGTTGCTGCCCATGAATTCGGCGGTGAACAGGGTGTCCGGCGTCTGGTACATGCTTTGCGGCGTGCCCTGCTGTTCGATCTTGCCGTTGTTGAGCAACAAGATGCGATCAGAAATCGCCATCGCCTCGCCCTGGTCGTGCGTCACCATCAGCGCCGACAGGCCGAGACGCACGATCAGCTCGCGCAGGAAGGCGCGCGCTTCTTCGCGCAGCTTGGCGTCGAGGTTGGACAGCGGCTCGTCGAGCAGGATGACCTGCGGGTTGTAGACCAGCGCGCGCGCAATCGCGACACGCTGTTGCTGGCCGCCGGAGAGCTGATGCGGGAAGCGTTCGCCAAGATGACCGAGGCCGAGTTGCGACAATACGGCCTTCACCCGTTCGGCGATCTCGCTGCCGCCCATCTTGCGCAGCTTGAGGCCGTAGGCGACGTTGTCGAACACGGTCTTGTGCGGCCACAGCGCATACGACTGGAACACCAGGCCGAGGTTGCGTTCTTCGGCCGGCATTTCAAACTTGCGCGAGCCGTCGAAGACGCGACGGTCGGCGATGTCGATGGTGCCCGCCTTGGGTGATTCCAGCCCGGCCACCGCGCGCAGCAGCGTGGTCTTGCCGCTGCCGGAAGGTCCGAGCAGGGCGACCACTTCGCCGCGCTGCAATTGCATGGAAACGCCCTTGAGAATCGGATTGGCGCCGGCGCCGCTGCCGTAGTCCAGGTGCAGGTCGTTGACGGTAAGTTCTGACATGATGATTCCTTTGGTTGCAGACTGCGGCCGACGTCATTGCGCCGCAGCCTCGTGTATTGGATAAGTTAATCGTGGAGCTTGATGCCGAAGCGCAGCGCAATGCCGAGACCGATCGCCACCAGCGTGATGTTGATGAAGGACAGCGCCGCCACCAGTTCCACCGCGCCGGCCGCCCACATCGAGACGATCATCGAGCCGATCACTTCGGTGCCCGGCGACAGCAGGTACACGCCGGTCGAATACTCGCGTTCGAAGATCAGGAACACCATCAGCCAGGCGCCGAGCAGGCCGTACTTGACCAGCGGCAAAGTAACGTCGCGCGTCACCTGGCCGCGCTGCGCACCGACGGCGCGCGCCGCTTCTTCCAGCTCCGGACCGACTTGCAACAATGCAGTTGTAATGAGGCGCAGGCCGTAAGCCATCCACACCACCGAATACGCCAGCCAGACCGAGAAAATGGTCGAGCGCAGCGAGCGCAACTGCGGAATGAAGCTGTCCGCCAGCCAGCGCGCGACGTCGTTGTCGAAGCCCTTGAGGAAGTTGTCCAGCAACGACGGCACGAACAGGAACACCCACAGGAAGGACAAGCCGGCCAGCAGGCCCGGCACCGCACGCGGCACCAGCACGCTGTAATCGAGGAAGCGGGTGATGCCGTCGTTCTTGCGATGCATCGCCAGCGCAATCGCGCTGTAGCAAGCAACAGCGATCGCGCCGCCGATCACGCCGATCAGCACGGTGTTGATGATGCCGCGCACCAGCGACGGCTGGTCCCAGACGTCGCGGAAGTTTTGCAACGTCAGCACGTCGAGCAACGTCACGCCGTCGCCCCAGTGCGAAACGAAGGTGCGCAAGGCGATGCCCGACAGCGGCACGATCACGGTGAACAACAACCAGCCGGCGATCAGCGCGAACGCGATCCAGCGCCACTTGCCCAGCGGCAGCGCTTTCTGGCGCGCGCCCTTGCCCTTGATCGAGACGTATTTGTTGGCCGACTTCAGCAACCAGCGTTGCAGCATCACCAGCGGCATGGTCACCGCCACCAGGCAGACCGCGACCGCCGCCATCAGGTGATACGAAGGCGTGCCGAGCTTGTTGGTGAGTTTGTAGAGGTAGGTCGCCAGCACCAGGTGGCCTTCCGGATCACCGAGCACCAGCACCAGGCCGAACACTTCGAAGCCGAGGAAAAACACCAGCACGCCCGAATACGCCAGCGCCGGCATGATCATCGGCAGCGACACGTTGAGCGCCACCTGCAGCGGCGATGCGCCGGAGACGCGGGCGGCTTCTTCGACGTCGGAACCGAGGCTCTTGAGCGCCGCGGAGGCGTACAGGTAGACGTGCGGCACGTGCGTCAGGCCGGCGATGACGACGATGGCCGGGAAGGAATACACGTTCCACGGATCGCCTTCGAAACCGAACACCGACAAGACATTGCGCACCCACACCGTATAGAAACCGACCGGCCCCATCGATACCACGTAGCCGAAGGCGATCACCATCGGCGACACGAAGATCGGCACCAGCAGCATCGGCGCAATCCAGCTGCGTCCCGGCAAATCGGTGCGCACCATCAGGAAGGCCAGCATGCCGCCCAGCGGCACCGCGATCAGCGCCAGGCCGGACGCCAGATAAAAGCCGTTGATGAAGGCCTGGCGGAAATCCGGATCGTCAAAAATGAAGCGGTAGGAATCCAGCGTCAGCGTCTTCACCGGCGCGAAGAACGGCGCCGACAAAAAGCTCTGATAGAAAATCAGCAGCAGCGGCACGAAGATGGCCAGCGACGCCAGGGCGACGACGATGCCGCGCGGCCAGTTCAGGCGCATGCGGAAACGCTTGCCGGCAGGCTCGAGGCGTTGAGGGGTTGAAAGTGTTTGCATAAATGTTGCCACCTAAGAAGAAGACAGGTCCGCGCCGCTTCCCATCCGGAAATCCGGACAAGCCTCCGGCCAGGGAGGGCGCAAAAGCGGCTTCCCACACGAAGGGAGGAACGGTGATGTCTTGAAAACTGCAGCCCGGCCGGTTAGCCGGACTGCTTGTTGCAGAGGACGCGCAGCAGCTTATTTCTTGCCGGCGGCGTCCTTCCATTGCTTCAGGAAAGCCAGACGCTTGGTCTGGTCCAAGTACTCCAGCAATTCGGTGCCGACCGGCATCGGCTTCAAGGCCGAGCCCAGTTGCTTGTTCAGATCCGCCGATGTGGTGGCGCCGGTCACGTCGCCGCGGATGGCGAACAATTGCGCGTCATTGGCGATGATGGTCTGGCCGCGCTTGGACAGGATATAGTCCAGCCACAGCTTGCCGGCATTGAGGTTCTTGGCCGACTTGTTGACGAAGATCACGCGCGACAGCACCAGGTTGTAATCCTTGGTGAAGGCGATGCCGATCGACGGATCCTTCTTGGCGCGGGTCAGCGCGTAAGGGCCGAGGATGTTGTAGCCGATCAGGTTCTCGCCGGAGGAAATGCGTTCGAGCATGGTGCCGGTCGAGGACTGCACGCGCACCGCCACGCCGCCAAGTGCCTTGGCGAAGTCCCAGAACTGCGGATTGAGTTTCAGGTCATGGGTGATCAGGCTGAAACCGACGCCGGACTTTTCGATGTCGTAGGTCGTGACCTTGTTCTTGTACTTGTCGAGCCTGGTGGTCAGCAGTTTGGTGAATTCCGCGTGCGTGGTCGGCACTTCGGCTTCCGGCACCAGTCGCTTGTTGTAGACGATGGCGGCAGGTTCATAGGTGGTGCCGTAGGCGGTGTCTTTCCAGTTCGCCCATGCCGGGATGGCGGCGGCTTCCGGCGATTTGTAGGCCAGGCCGTAACCTTCCGACGCCAGCTTGACCTGCAGGTCCATCGAGGACGACCACATCACGTCGGCAGTGGCGCCGCCGGCAGCCGCTTCGGAGATGAAGCGGTTGTAGACTTCGGTGGAGTTCATGTCGTTGTATTCCACCTTCACGGCCGGATACAGCGCGCTGAAATCCTTGATCAGCGCTTCCGCCGCCTTGGAGTCCGTCGTGCTGTAGACCACAACCTTGCCCTCTTTCTTCGCCGCTTCGACGACCTTGGCGTAGTCGGCGGGATAGCCGGCCGGCACTTGCGCCAAAGCGTACGAGGACAAACCGGCCAGCGGCAGAGCCAGGGCCAGGGCAACAGTGATGCGGCGCTTCACGAATACACGAACGGACATGCGAAATCTCCTTTAGGTTTATGGTGGGCAGGAAGAACCCGGTCAATGCTCTTCAATATGCTTATCTGACCAGCCCCAGCTCCTGCGATTGCTTGCGATATTGCTCAACGATCTTGCGGACGTATTCGGTCAGTTGCGAGCCCGTCATGGAAAACGGATAGAGGCCGCTGGCCGCGCGTTGGCGCTTGAATTCTTCCGTCGCCATGGCGCGGTCGAAGATCGCGACCCAGCGCTGGTAATCAGCGTCCGACGCATGCGCGCTCATATAGAAGCCGCGAATGATCGGCCACACCACGTCGAAACCCTGCTCGCGCGCGGTGGCGACGCCGGACAACACGCCGGGCAGGCGTTCTTCGGCCAGCACGGCGAGGATGCGGAACCGGCCTTCCTTGATATAGGCGGCAGCCTCGGAGGCATCGCCGGAAATCACTTGGACGTGATTGGCCTGCAAGGCCGTGAACGAATCGCCGCCGCCTTCCAGCGCGACGAAACGAAAATTCTTCGGATCGATATCTGCACGGCGCGCAATCATCGCTACCTTGAGCCAGTCCTGGCTGCCCACCGTGCCGCTGACGCCGATGGTGATCTTGCCCGGGTCGTTGCCCATGGCCTCGACCAGCTCGCGCAAATTCTTGTAAGGCGCATCGCTGCGCACGGCGATCATGCCGTAGTCGGTGCCGACGCCGGCCAGCCAGCGCACATCCGACACCGCGGCCTTGCCGTACTTGCCCTGCGCCAGGTTCAGCAGCGAACCGCCCGAAAACGTCACCAGCGTGTCCGGCCCGCCGCGCCGTTGCGAGACCACCGAGCTCCAGGCCACGGCGCCGATGCCGCCAGGCAGATAACTGATCTTGATTTCGGGCGCCCCCTCTTTCGCCGGCAGCACCTTGCGCATCATCTTGCAGGCGCCATCCATCCCGCCGCCCGGCTTGGCCGGCACGATGCACTCCGTCGCCTGCGCGGACAGGGCGCACAGCGAGAGCGCGCCCGCGAGCAGCAACAGCATGGAATGCCGGATGGTCGACGTCATGACGGCGATCAGGCGTGGTGCAACGGACAGGTGAAAATGCGCGCGCGAATACAAGTACAAGTACGTATTGGGATCATGCCGGGTCTCCACTTTATATATTTTGTTTTTATTGATTCGATGATGTGGGCGCATGCTACCCGCCCAAACTTTCATTCGGCTTTCAGTGTTGCGAAACGAGCCGTCGGGCAGATCGCCTCCGCGCCAGCCCGCTATTGCAAAGGCTGCGCATCTGTTAGCATCCGCAGCTATCCGTGTTTGCCGATTGCCGCCCTGTGGTGATTCATTCATGGATTCAGTCCTTGTATTTGATCCTTGTGTCGGTCCTTGCCTCATTGCACCGCACCATATTTTTCATTGTCATCATGCGCATTCTATTGGTCGAAGATCACGTCGAACTTTCCCGCTGGCTGTCGAAGGCCTTGCAGGACGCGCATCTTACCGTCGAGTGCGCCAACAACGGCGCCGATGCCGACAGCCTGCTGCTGACGCAGGAATATGCGCTGGTGATTCTCGACCTGACGCTGCCGAGGATGGACGGCCTGGAGGTCCTCAAGCGCCTGCGCGGACGCGGCAGCCGCACGCCGGTGCTGATCCTGACGGCGCGCGGCGGACTCAACGACCGCGTCAACGGACTCAACCTCGGCGCCGACGACTATCTCGCCAAACCCTTTGAACTGGTGGAACTGGAAGCGCGCGTCAAAGCGCTGCTGCGGCGCGCCCAGGGCAATGAAGCGGTCACCGTCAATTGCGGCGCACTGAGTTTCGATACGGTGTCGCGCATGTTTACCTACGGCGGCGCCATGCTGGCGCTGACGCCGCGCGAGCATGCCGTGCTCGAGGCGCTGATCACGCGCGCGGGCCGCACGGTGCCGAAGGAAAAACTGTTTCAGGAAGTGTTCTCGCTCGACGACAACGCCAACGTCGACGCCATCGAGATCTACATCCACCGCTTGCGCAAGAAACTCGACGCCGTCGAAGAGGGCCGCGTCTCCATCACCACCTTGCGCGGCCTCGGTTACCTGCTGCAAGCCGCCGGATGATACGGCATTTCACCATGGCCAGGCTCGGCAGCCTGCGCAGCCAGCTGATGCGCTGGCTGCTGGTGCCGTTGCTGATCCTGGTGGCGCTCGACGCGGTGTCGGTTTACTACAATGCGCTGGAAGTCGCCGACATCGCCTACGACCGCTCGCTGCTGGCGTCGACGCGCGCGCTGGCCGAGCGCGTCTCGGTGGTCAACGGCCATGTCGTGGCGGACGTGCCGTACGTGGCGCTCGACAGCTTCGAGACCGACACGCTGGGCCGCATCTATTACAAGGTCACCGGCGTGAAAGGCGAATTCGTGTCCGGCTACGACGACCTGCCGCCGCTGCCGCCTGACGTCAAACGCTCGGAAGCCTATCCGGCGCTGGTGCGTTTCTACCAGGCCGATTATCACAACCAGCCGGTGCGCATCGCCGCGCTCCATCAACCGGTCTACGACGACAGCATGCGCGGCATCGCCCTGATCCAGGTCGGCGAAACCATGGATGCGCGGCGCGGCATGACGCGCAAGATCCTGTTCGACACCATGTGGCGGCAAGGCGTGCTGGTGGTGGTCGCGGCGCTGCTGGTGTGGTTTGCCGTGCGCTTCGTGCTGCGCCCGCTGATGCAATTGCGCAGCGACGTCGAGTCGCGCGCGCCGACCGATTTGTCCGATTTCGATCCGGACCGGGTGCACAAGGAAATGCGTCCGCTGGTGCTGGCCATGAACGGCTACATGGAGCGCCTGCAAACCCTGATCACCGGACAGCGCCGCTTCATCGCCGACGCCTCGCATCAGTTGCGCACGCCGCTGACGGTATTGAAGACGCAGGCGGAACTGGCGCTGCGCGAATTCGACCGCGCGCCCGACCGCCTGCGCGCGCATCAAGACCTGCGCGCCCTGCGCGAACTGGTCGAAAGCATCGCCGGCACCACCGACTCCACCGTGCATCTGGCCAATCGTTTGCTGACGCTGGCGCGCGCCGAACATGGCGCGGCCGAAGGCGGCATCGCACCGGTCTCGCTCACCGGCGCGGCGCGCCAGGTGGCGTTGGAACTGGCGCAGCACGCCGTCGCCAAGCACATCGATCTGTCCTTCGATGCCGCCGGCGACGTGCTGATCGACGGCAGCCCGCTGCTGCTGCACGAACTCGTCGTCAACCTGCTCGACAACGCGATCCGCTATACGCCCGCGCACGGCAAGATCGGCATGCGCGTATTCGAACAGCGCATCGGCGACGACTTGCATGCGGTGCTGGAAGTGGAAGACAACGGTCCGGGCATTCCCGCCGCCGACCGCGAGCGCGTGTTCGCGCCGTTCTATCGCGCTCCGGCGGCGCAGCTCGCCAATCCGCACGGCGCCGGCCTCGGCATGTCGATCGTGCGCGACATCGCCTCGGCGCATCGCGGAGAAATCATCTTGTCAGACGGCGCCAACGGGGGAGCCGACAATCCGGACCGGCATCATGGCCTGATCGTGAAAGTGCGCTTCCCCGCCTCGTCGCGCAAACAATGACGCCCGGCCTCAGCCCTGTTCGCGCTGCAGCGCCCAGTTGCGAAAGAACTCCAGCAGCGATGCCAGCCGCAGCGACAGCACGCGATGTTTGTTGCGCACCAGATAAAAGTGCCGGCGCAACACCGGCAGCGGCGTCGCCAGTTCGATCAGTCGTCCCGACTCCAGCAAATCCTTGACCACCGCGCGCGACAGGCAACTGATGCCCATGCCTTCCGCCGTGGCGCGCTTGATCGCTTCCGAATTGCCGAACTCGCAGGCCGACGGCAAGTGATGCAGGTAAGGCAGCAAGGCGTGCTCGACGGCTTCACGCGTGCCGGAGCCGCTCTCGCGCAACAGCCAGTCGGCCTCGCTCAGTTTCTTCAGCGCGAGTTTCTTGCCTTGCGCCGCCAGCGGATGCGTCGGCGCGGCCACGACGATCAGCTCGTCCGTCATCCAGGGTTCGACCAGCACATCGCCGGCATGGCACGGTCCCTCGATCAGGGCGGCATCGACCTCGAAATTGCTGACGGCGGCGACGATGTCGGCGGTATTGGCTACCAGCGCACGCACGCGCAGTTGCGGGTGATCGCGGCGGTAGGCGGCGACCATCGCGGGCAGCATGTAACTTCCGATGGTGGTGCTGGCGCCGATATGCAGTTCGGCACCGGCCTGGTCGGGCGCCAGGAATTGCTGCTCGATGGTGTGCGCGGCGTCGAGCATGTGCTGCGCCTGCGGCAGCAGCAGACGGCCATTGTCGTTCAGCACCAGCCGTTTGCCGACGCGATCGAACAACTGCACGTTCAAGCCGCCTTCCAGTTCGTTGAGCGCGGCGCTGGCCGCCGATTGCGACAGAGCCACGGCGTCCGCCGCAGCCGTGGTGCTGCCCGACTGCGCCACCGCCAGGAAAATCTGTAATTGCCGCAAGGTAATTTTCATTGCATCGCTCAATCTACCTGTTATTTAGGTAGATATTAACAAAATAACGTGTTTTTCTTTTAAATTACCGCACGTTAAAGTGCCCTCATTCCGATCACCCAAGAATGACAGGCACATCATGAATACCTCGCCGCTCTCTGCAACCGCCATCCCGACACCGCCGCTGGCGCGTTTCATCCCCGGCCTCGCGCTGAGCGCCGCGCTGGCACTGGCGTCCATCGAAGCCGGCAAGAACAGCTGGCTGCAGGCGCACGGCTTCAGCGCGCTGACAGTCGCCATCGTGCTGGGAATGCTGATCGGCAATACGGTATTCCCGCGCATCGCCGCCGGTTGCGGCAGCGGCGTGGTGTTCTCCAAGCAAAACCTGCTGCGCCTGGGCATCGTGCTGTACGGCCTGCGCCTGACCTTCCAGGACATTTCGCAGGTCGGCGTCGGCGGCGTCGTCATCGACGCCTGTATGCTGACGTCGACGTTTGCGCTGGCTTACTTCATCGGCGTCAAGGTATTCAAGCTGGAACCCCATGCCGTCATGCTGATCGGCGCCGGCAGTTCGATCTGCGGCGCGGCGGCGGTGATGGCCACGGAACCGGTGCTGCGCGCGCGCAGCGAACAGGTGACCGTGGCGGTCTCGACCGTGGTGGTGTTCGGCTCGGCGGCGATCTTCCTGTACCCGCTGCTGCACGGCCTGAACTTCTGGCAGGGCCGTGCCGACTTCGGCGTCTATATCGGCTCGACCGTGCATGAAGTGGCGCAAGTGGTGGCGGCGGCGCGCTCGATCGACGAGCACACCGCCAATACCGCCGTGATCGCCAAGATGGTCCGCGTGATGATGCTGGCGCCCTTCCTGCTGATCCTGTCGGCTTATGTGCAGCGCGGCAAATCGGCGGCGCATGCTGGCGGCGGCAAGACTTCCCGCGTGGCAGGCATTCCCTGGTTTGCCTTCGCTTTCATCGGCGTGGTGGCGATCCACTCGCTGTTTTCCATCCCGGCCGCCGTCACCGGCGCCCTGCTCGACGCCGACACCTTCCTGCTGGCGATGGCGATGGCGGCGCTGGGCCTGACCACGCACCTGTCGTCGGTGCGCCGCGCCGGGATGCGTCCTTTGCTGCTGGGTGGGCTGCTGTTTGCGTGGCTGATCGTCGGTGGTGCGCTGGTGAATGCCGCTATTGACTACCTGCTTCGCTGACCGTTTCAAACATTTCACGAAGACAACTTCCGGCATCTCCGTCCTTTGAAGGAGGCGCCGTATCTTGGTCTGGCGTCCGCCAGACCATCCCGGCCTGACCAGGCTCCAATACTTCGCCGATCAATCTTAACGTTATTGCCAACATCAAAAACGTGGCTGCCAGCGGCAAGCGCGTAGTTTTTGTTGCGGGTAACTTCAATACCATGCACCCGGGTCACCTTCGCCTTTTGCGTTTTGCGGCGGAATGCGGCGACTGCTTGGTGATCGGTGTAGCGGATGACCATATTGAAGGGGTCTTGCTACCGGCGCAACTTCGACTCGATGGCATCAAGGCGATTGGATTTGTCGATTTCGCCTTCGTCATGCATACCTCCGTAGAAGCATTGATCAGCGAACTCAAACCGGCCGTGGTGGTCAAGGGCGGCGAACACGAGTCGCAGCTCAATCCGGAGCAGGCCGCAGTCGACGCCTATGGCGGAAAGTTGTTGTTCAGTTCGGGAGAAATGCGCTTCTCTTCAATGGATTTGCTGAAGCAAGAGATTCTGGAACCGAATCTGTCGTCGATCGTTCGCCCCACCGACTATCCGGAACGGCATGGTTTTTCGATGCATGATTTACGCGCCATCATGGACAAGTTCAAAGGCTTTCGCGTGACCGTGCTGGGCGACCTGATCGTCGACGAATATATCAATTGCGAAGCGCTAGGCATGTCGCAGGAAGATCCTACTCTGGTGGTGACTCCCCTGCAAAGCGAATGCTTCATCGGCGGCGCCGCGATTGTCGCTTCGCATGCGCGCGAGATGGGGGCGGAGGTTAATTATTTCTCTGTGTCCGGCGCCGACGCATCGGCCATATTCGCACGAGACAAATTGCATAAGTATGGTGTGAAGGCCTCAGTATTCGAAGACGATAGCCGCCCGACGACTCTCAAACAACGTTTTCGCGCCTCTGGAAAAACGCTGTTGCGCGTGAGCCATCTGCGTCAGCATGAACTAGAACAGCAACTGGCTCGGCGCTTTGTAAAGGCAGTGAAAGCGGCATTAAAGTCGTCGGATTTATTAATTTTTTCGGACTTCAATTACGGTTGTCTACCGCAATCGGTCGTCGACGAAATCAGCGAAGAATGCCGTCGACGTCATATTCCAATGGTTGCGGATAGTCAGTCATCTTCTCAAATGGGCGATGTATCCAGGTTCAAGGGAATGATGCTGCTGACGCCGACCGAACGCGAAGCACGCCTGGCGGTACGCGATTACAACTCCGGGCTGGTGGTACTCGCCGAAAAGTTGCGCGAAAAATCACAGGCAGCAAACATTCTGCTGACACTGGGCGCGGAGGGCATTATTGCTCACGCCACCTCCTCCAACCCTGACGAGTGGTTGACCGACCGGCTGCCGGCATTCAACAGGTTTCCAAAGGATACCGCGGGGGCGGGCGACAGCCTGCTGACTTGCTGCTCAATGGCGATGGCGGTAGGTGCCGACATATGGCAAAGCATGTATCTCGGATCAATTGCCGCCGCCTGCCAGGTCAGCAGGGTCGGCAATATTCCCTTGTCGCAGCGTGACATGAAGCAAGAACTGGCGGACTAGGATGCGCGCACTGCTCTTGGCGGCAGGTCTCGGTACCCGCTTACGTCCGCTGACCGATCATTTGCCGAAATGCATGGTGCCAATTCATGGCCGTCCGCTGCTGGACTACTGGATGGAAACACTGATTGGCCATGGCGTCGAAAAAATATTGATCAACACCCACTATCTGCCGCAATTAGTACTGGATTTCGTGAAGAGAAGCAGTTGGTCGCCTTGGGTGACGTTCGTACATGAGCCGGTATTATTGGGAACCGGCGGCACCATCTTGAGAAATCGCGATTTTTTTGAAGAGCAGGCATTCATGGTGGCGCACGCAGACAATCTGACCATCTTTGACGCTGACGATTTCATAGGCGCCCACCGCATGCGTCCGTCCAATGCTGCGATGACCATGATGCTGTTTGAATCGGATGATCCTCGCTCTTGCGGTATTGTTGAGCTTGATCAAAGCGGCTTGGTTCAGGCCTTCCATGAAAAGGTCGCCTCACCGCCGGGAAATCTTGCGAACGCGGCCGTCTATATTTTTGAACCGTCAATATTCGGCCTTCTGACTGGTGTACCGAAAACCGAGATAGATCTGAGCACTGAAATCATCCCCCGCTTGATTGGTCATATCAACACGTACAAAAATACAAACTATCACAGGGATATTGGCAATATCGCGAGCTGGCGAGAAGCCAATCACAGTTTTCCAGTGAGCCCTGCGAATCCACAAAATGCACTCGCTTGGTCACTGCTGGGCGGCAATGACGAAAGATATGATCCGCGCCATTTTGATGCCGCGCCATGACGCGGCATCACGGGCCAGGATCTTCCCGCTTACATGTTGTTCAATAGCGCATCTGCCGCAAGGATGATTGGCTTATAAATTTCCTGAAAATTCCGAGATTGCTTTTCTGCCTCAGTGACGCCGGCGAATTTCGCATAAAACAGGTTTTTCGTGGCCGTATGAAAATAAGGCTCGTTTTTTATCCGCTGCCTTAGTTCGTAGTCGGCTAAATACTTCAAGATCAACAAGCCCATTTCAAATACAGCCCTACCGGTATGGACGTAAATGCTATCTGTCGAAAGCTGGTTGGCGACCTTGCGGAAGCAACCACAATATTCATCGAGGAAATAGATACGATCCGGATGAGCTATCGCCATTTCCAGTGCAAAATTCCAGTCGTGAGCGCGAAGCATCCCAAGCCCGTCGGCCTCTACCAGTTTGTCCAACGACAAATCGTACAGAAACTCACCGCTGCCATGCTTGGGAAGAAATTCCTTGCGCATTACGATCAGGAAGGTGTATTGATCGAAGCCCATCAAGGCCTCAAAGTCGCATCCTGGTTTAAAGCGCCTTGCCTGCCAGCCAGGATGGTTCAACTCGGTCAGTTGTTCACCTTCGAGAATCATATATTTGCCGTAACCCATATAGGCGTCGCGACGTACGGTTTCTTCAAAAACCTTCGCCAATTGTTCAGGGAAAAATAGATCATCACTGGCCAACATCATCACGTAAGGCGTTTCCACCAACGAAAACATCATCTCGCATGTACGCATTGCACCTATGCTGGTCGCATTCTCAAATAGTCGTATGCGCTTGTCACCCGAGTATTTTGCGAGAATTTCTGCGGTATTGTCCGTTGAAGCATCGTTGCAAATGAATAATTGGGTAACTGGCGATGAACCAGAAAACACGACGTTTTCCAGCAGGTTCTCCAGATAAATACCGTGGTTTTTTGTAGGGATGATCAGGGTTAGCATAGGGGATCGTAGTTAGAGTGACTTCTGTGACAAATCGAGACCCAGCAACGATGGCGCCATTGACGGCCCCTTGGAGATAACTAGCACCATACGAAACAAGTGCTTTTTATTCGTGATTCAACGGGTCTGATCTCGGCAGTGCCTACATGATTGCAGATTTACAGTTTCTCACGGTTTCACGCCTCCATTACTTTCGATTTAGAGGCAAAAGCCTCTGTATTTGTGCGTTTGCCAAAGTCTCTCCGGCGGGTTCTTACGGGCCCTTCGTCTTAACGTCTGGTATCAAGTAGTTTTCGAGTACGAACGCGCAGGGGGTGTTGACTGCTCAGGAACACCGACAACGGCAATCGATGCCAGCAGCTATCCCCAAAACGTTATTGCCGAAAGCATATCTCGCAAATTGATTATTGACAGCTCCTAGTGCATCGAACCTTTAACAACCAGCTCACGAATGATGCGGATGGTGTCGATATCCGCCTCTTCATACGCCGAGCGGCGGAACTGGTCGTAGAAGGCTTTCTCGGTATCAACTTCTTCCGGCGCGCCGTCGTCGTATTCGAAACGCACGAACAGCGCGTCCTCCTCCGGCTCTTCGATGGTCATGCTCATTGTGGAGTTGGGAATTTCTCCCTGGGCCGGCACCTGATAGTGCACACGCTGCAGCGGTTCGTAGGTAACGATGTCGTGAATGCGCAATTCGCCGTAACGCAACATGCGCTTGACCGAGTCGGCGGTCTTGTCGGACAGCCGGCATTCGTCGAGATGTTCCATGAACAATTGCGGCGCTTCGGCGCGCATGACGAGGCCGCGCCACAGCTGTTCGCGGGTCAGATTGTCGATCAGCGGATTGAGCGGATCGTTGATTTGAATCAAGTGGTTGAATTTCATGCTTCGGCCTGTTCCTGTATGCCGTTATTGTCCCACAGAAGGCCCCGGCCCGGCTGGCCCGGCCTGCTACAATGGCGCGTTATCCCCCACCGTACCGAATCGATCCCCGCATGTCTGCCGCCCCCGCATTTGGCCTGAACGCTCCGCAAAGCGAAGCTGTGTTGTATATGAACGGCCCTTGCCTGGTGCTGGCCGGCGCCGGTTCGGGCAAGACCCGCGTGATCACGCAGAAGATCGCCCACCTGATCGAGAACTGCGGCTACGAGTCGCGACACATCGCCGCGCTGACCTTTACCAACAAGGCCGCGCTGGAAATGCAGGAACGCATCGCCAAGCTGCTCAAGGAACCCAAGCAGGCCAAGCACCTGACGGTGTCGACATTCCACTCGCTGGGCGTGAAGATCCTGCGCCAGGAGGCCAAGCACCTGGGCTTGAAGGATCGCTTCTCGATCATGGACAGCGACGATTGTTTTTCGCTGGTGCAAGATTTGGCGGTGACCACCGACAAGCAATTGATCCGTCGCATCCAGAATTCCATGTCGCTATGGAAAAACGGTCTGGTCGATCCCGATCTTGCCCTCAGGAATGCCGTCGACGAGGAAGAAGCAGTAGCCGCGCGCATCTATCGCAGCTACGTCGCCACGCTGTCGGCGTATCAGGCGGTCGACTTCGACGATCTGATCCGCCTGCCGGTGGAGCTCTTCCGCAATAACGAAGAAGTACGCGACCGCTGGCAGCGCCGCCTGCGCTACTTGCTGGTCGACGAATACCAGGACACCAACACCTGTCAGTACGAACTGGTCAAGTTATTGGTCAGCGGCATCGGCAAGAAACCGATGTTCACCGCCGTGGGCGACGACGATCAGGCGATCTACGCCTGGCGCGGCGCGACGATTGAAAATCTGAAGACGCTGCAGATCGATTTCCCGAATCTGCATCTGATCAAGCTGGAACAGAATTACCGTTCCAGCACGCGCATCCTGCAAGCCGCCAATTCGGTGATTTCCAACAATCCCAAGCTGTTTGAAAAGGCGCTGTGGTCGGAGCACGGCCTGGGCGACCCGATCAAGGTCATGGCGATGGACGACGACGAAGCGGAAGCCGAACAGGTCGCCATCATGCTGTCGGCGCATCGTTTCGAGCGGCGCGCGAAATTTTCCGACTATGCGATTCTGTATCGCGGCAACCATCAGGCGCGCATCTTTGAAAAAGCCTTGCGGCGCGAACGCATTCCTTACGTGATGTCGGGCGGACAGAGTTATTTCGACCGCGCGGAAATCAAGGACATCATCAGCTACCTGCGCCTGATCGCGAATCAGGATGACGACCCGGCATTCATCCGCGCCGTCACCACCCCGCGCCGCGGCATCGGCCAGGCAACGTTGGAAGTGCTCGGCACCGTGGCCGGTCAGTGGCAATGCTCGCTGTTCGAGGCGGTGTACAAAGGCGCGTTGGAAGACAAGCTGCCCGACAAGCAATTGCTGCCGCTGCGCCAGTTTTGCGATTTCATCAACAACCTCGAATCGCGCGCCAGCCGTCCCGGTCCGTCCGGCAGCGGCGAGAACGCAGCGCAGGTGCTCGACGACATGATGGAAGCCATCAACTACGAAGGCTACGTCTACGATGCCTTCGACGAACGCCAGGCGCAAAGCAAATGGCAGAACGTGGTCGACTTCACCACCTGGCTGAAAGAACGCGGCAACGGCGGCAAGGACGGCGAAGGCGAAGAAAAGAATCTGCTGGAACTGACGCAGATGGTTGCACTGATGACCATGCTCGAAGGCAAGGACGAAGAGCAGGATGCGGTACGCATGTCGACGTTGCACGCTTCCAAGGGGCTGGAATATCCGCACGTGTTCTTGATCGGCGTGGAAGAAGGCATCCTGCCGCACAAGGGCGATGCCGACGCGCCGGCCGAAACCATTGCTGCGCGCATCGAGGAAGAGCGCCGCCTGATGTATGTCGGGATCACGCGCGCCCAGCGCAGCCTGCAGATCAGCTGGTGCAAACGCCGCAAGCGCGCGCGCGAATACACGGCCTGCGATCCGTCCCGCTTCATCAAGGAAATGAACCTCGATGTGGGTGACGCCGTGCCCAAGGAAAGTGAAGTCATCACGCCGCAGAACCGGCTGGCCAACCTGAAGGCGCTGCTGCAACAGCCGCGCTCGACGCCGACACCATCAAACGATTGAGTCTGCAGCCGTTGCCAAGCGTGGCGAACCGGGCCTGCCGACCGCATTGGGATGTTGCGTATTATTCAATATTCATGCGACAAGCGCGCCCTTTACCCGCACTTCTCTGCAAAACGCGCTTATCTGCGTCATAAACGTTTACAATCCTTCCCTTTCCGAATTCCCCTGAAAGCATTAGCCGGCGCGGCTTCGGAGTCCGTATTGTTTTCATTTTTACAAGGCAGCTCATGAGCAAGTTCTTCAAACAATTGGTTCCCCTGTTGGCGCTGGTGTCCGCGCTGTCCGCTTGCGGCAAAAAAGATGAACCGGTCGCGCAAGCGCCGGCGGCCAAGGTGTATCTGGTCGGCGTGGAGTCGGCTTATGCGCCGTTCTCCGCAGAAAACGAACAAAAAGATGTGGTCGGCTTCGACATCGACGTGATGAAGGCGCTGGCGCAAAAGATCGGCATCGAAGTGAAGTTCGTGCCGACACCGTTTGAAGGTTTCTTCAACTTCCTCGCGCAGGGCGACCGCGACCTGCTGATCTCGGCCATCACCATCACCGACGAGCGCAAGCAGACGGTGGATTTTTCCGAGCCGTACTTTGAAGCGACGCAACTGATCGCGGTGCCGGCCAACGACGCCAAGGTGCAGAAGTTCGACGACCTGAAGCCCCTGAAGGTCGGCGTGCAGAGCGCCACCTCGGGCGACGAGATCGTGCAGCAGTTGCTGGGCAAGAACAATCCCAATATCAAGCGCCTGGACTCCACACCGCTGGCCCTGAAGGAACTGGAAACCGGCGGCGTCGACGCAGTCGTGGCCGATGACGCGGTGGTCAAGAACTACATCACCAACAATCCGTCGAGCAAACTGCGCACCGTCTCCGACGCCGGCTTCCCGAAAGAGTATTACGGCATCGCCGTGCGCAAGGGCAATACCGAGCTGCTGAACAAGGTCAACAAGGGCATGGCCGACCTGAAGGCCGACGGTACGTTCGACAAGATCAGCGAAAAATACTTCGGCGCGAAGAAGTAATTTTTACCTGCCGCCGGAGCCCGCTTCCGATCAATAGAATCAAGGCTGGCAGCGGCGCTGCGGTATAATTCGGACAAATGCGTAATCCGGCCGGATTGCGCATTTTTCATGTCCACTACTCGACTTTCACCATGGATTTCCGCTGGAGCATCATCGAAGGCTACGCGCCGCTGTTCGTCAAGGGCTTCTTCATGACGCTGGAAGTCGCCGTGATCAGCATCGTCGCGGGCACCGTGATGGGCCTGTTGCTGGGCATGCTGCGGCTGGCCGACGTGCAGCACGGCGCGTGGAAATACGTGTTGCGCACGACCAGGTGGATCGCCGGTTTTTACGTGGCTTTCTTTCGCGGCACGCCGCTGTTCGTGCAGATCCTGCTGATCCACTTCGCCGTGATGCCGGTGCTGATCCATCAGGACCACGGCCTGCTGATTTCCGGCGAACTGGCGCGCACCATCAAACAGGACTACGGCGCTTTCGTGTCCGGCATCGTGGCCTTGTCGCTCAATGCGGCGGCATACATTTCCGAGATTTTCCGCGCCGGCATCCAGTCGATCGACCGCGGCCAGAGCTATGCGGCATCGAGCCTGGGCATGGGTTATCGCCTGCGCATGCGCTACATCATCCTGCCGCAGGCGTTTCGCCGCATGCTGCCGCCGCTGGGCAATGAAGCGATCACGCTGCTCAAGGACTCCTCGCTGGTGTCGACCATCGGCCTGGCCGAACTGGCCTACGCCGCGCGCACCGTCGCCGGCAGCTACTCCCGCTACTGGGAACCGTACATCACCATCTCGGTGGTGTACTTCACGATGACCATTTGCCTGGCCATGCTGGTGGCCAGACTGGAAAAGAAATACAGTGCACCATCCCGCCACTGATCCGGAAGGCGTCGCCAAGGTCGCCATCATAGGCGGCGGCCCGGCCGGCCTGATGGCCGCCGAAGTGCTGGCGTTGAACGGCGTGCAGGTCGATCTGTACGACGCCATGCCGTCGGTCGGACGCAAGTTCTTGCTGGCCGGGAAAGGCGGCATGAACATCACGCATTCGGAAGACATTGACGGCTTCCTCTCGCGCTACGGCATGCGCCGCAACGAGATTGCGGCGATGCTGCAAGACTTCGGCCCGAACCAGTTGCGCGAGTGGATACACGGGCTTGGCATCGACACCTTCGTCGGCAGCTCCGGCCGCGTTTTTCCCGCCGACATGAAGGCGGCGCCTTTGCTGCGCGCCTGGCTGCATCGCCTGCGCGAAGCCGGCGTACATTTTCACATGCGACATCGCTGGCAAGGATGGGATGCCGAGGGCAAGTTGCGTTTCGCCGCACCTGATGGAGAAGTCTCGGTGCCGGCTGCAGCCACGATTCTTGCGCTGGGAGGAGGCAGTTGGGCACGACTCGGCTCGGATGGCGCCTGGATGCCGCTGCTGCGCGAACGCGGCGTCGACGTCGCGCCATTGCAGCCGTCCAACTGCGGTTTCGACGTCGACTGGAGCGAACATTTCCGCAGCCGCGCCGCCGGCGAACCGCTCAAGACCGTTGCGGCCACTGTCATGCTGAGCGACGACACCCCGCTGCGCCGCCAGGGCGAATGCATCATCACCGATACCGGCATTGAGGGCGGACTGATCTATGCGCTGTCGGCGCCTTTGCGCGCCGCCATTACGCCATCCATGCCGGCGACGCTGTATCTCGACTTGCTGCCGGACTGGACGCCCTCGCGCGTGCTGAGCGAACTGTTGCATCCGCGCGGCGCGCGCTCGATGTCCAGCCATCTGCAAAGCCGCCTCAAGCTCAAGGGCGCGAAAGCGGCGCTGCTGCGCGAATGCACCAGCGCGGAGGATTTCCGGGACATGCACAAGCTGGCACGGGCCATCAAGGAACTGCCGGTCCGGTTGCGCGCACCGCGGCCTATCGACGAAGCCATCAGCAGCGCCGGCGGTGTACCATTTGAAGCCATGGAAGATGATCTGATGCTGCATCGCATGCCCGGCGTATTCTGCGCCGGCGAAATGCTGGATTGGGAAGCGCCTACCGGCGGCTATCTGCTGACCGCCTGCTTCGCCAGCGGGCGTGTTGCCGCACGAGGCGCATTGCGTTGGTTGAACACGTCGTCAATCGACAAGGAGAAAACATCATGATCGACGAAGAACGTCTGGTCGACATCGAACTGAAACTGACGCATCAGGAAGACACCGTCGATGCGCTCAACAAGATCGTCTACGAGCAGCAAAAGAAAATCGATGAGTTGGAAAAGCTGTTGACCACGCTGGCGCGACAAGTCAAGGACACCGCCGACAGCGTCGGCGAACAGCGCTCCATCGAAAACGAAAGACCGCCACACTATTGATTGCATTCGGCCATCCCGGCCGGATTCGATCGCCCATGCTCTCCGCCCCATGAACTCCGCCCTTCGCCGCATCGCGCACCTCGACATGGATGCGTTCTACGCATCGGTTGAATTGCTGCGCTATCCGGAGTTGCGCGGCCAGGCGGTCGTCATCGGCGGCCGTTCGGTGCACCAACCGGTCATGCGCGAAGACGGCATGCGCGACTTCGCGAAACTGCGCGACTATGTCGGCCGCGGCGTCATCACGACGTCGACCTACGAGGCGCGCGCCCTGGGAGTGTTCTCGGCGATGGGCATGATGAAGGCGGCGCAACTGGCGCCCGACGCCATTCTGCTGCCGGTGGATTTCGACTCGTACCGGCACTATTCGCGCCTGTTCAAGAAAGCCGTTGCAGGCATTGCCCCGCTGATTGAAGACCGCGGCATCGACGAGATCTACATCGACCTGAGCGAACACACGGAAGAGACCCGCGCACTGGCGACACGGATCAAGGAAGCGGTGCGCGAAGCCACCAAGCTGTCGTGCTCGATCGGCATCGCGCCCAACAAGCTGCTGGCAAAGATTTGCTCGGATCTGGAAAAACCCAACGGCCTGACCATCCTCACGATGGACGATGTGCCGACGCGGATATGGCCGCTGCCGGCGCGCAAGATCAATGGCATCGGCCCCAAGGCGGCCGAAAAACTGACGGCGCTCGGCATCGTCACCGTCGGCGATCTTGCCCGGGCCGATGCCGGCCTGCTGCAGGAACATTTCGGTCGCAGCTATTCTGCCTGGCTCGGCAATGTCGCGCAGGGCATCGACGACCGCCCGGTCTCGACCAGTTCGGAACCGAAATCGATCAGCCGCGAAACCACCTTTGAACGCGACCTGCACGCACGCCATGACCGGGAGAAGCTGTCGGGAATTTTCACGGCGCTGTGTCAGCGTGTCGCCGACGACCTGCACCGCAAGGGATATCTGGGGCGCACCATCGGCATCAAGTTGCGCTACGCCGATTTTTCCACCGTCACGCGCGACGTCACGCTGCCGGAGCCGATCTCCGACGCGGCGTCGATTCGTCAGGCTGCGGGCGAATGTCTACGCCGCGTTCCGCTGGAACAAAGACTGCGGTTGCTCGGCGTCCGGGTCGGTGCGCTGTCGCGCCCCGGCGCCGAAACGCAAGAATCCGGAGAGATCCAGGGCGACCTGTTCGTCGCCCAATCGCCGGGCGATCCTGCGTGAACATGGCGCAAGAATTCCGATAGTCCGCTGCCATGCATCGCTCCGCGCGCGACGGAGATGCTTGCCTTCTTCGTCGATCCTGTCTTGTCGAGAACAGGCGACCTGCGACGACCCGATCAGCCCGGTGTCCGTGTCTGCGGCAAGTCGGCGTGAACTACCGCTTTCCGTTTTCGATGGAGCACGGGCGGTCCCTTCCCTCTTTTTTACCTTCTGCAGCACGGCACAATAAAGCTGTCCTCGCCCTGTCAGGGCGTGCAGGAGAAATTTTCTTTGAGGCGTGAAGCCAGAAAAATTTCGGTCGTTTCCCCTCCTGCGTCAGGTAAGCGTCAGCTTGTCGTTTCATGGAATCACACGCCACCCCTTTTGAGAATTTTCTTATATTTTTATCAACTTTCCATCCCTAACATGCGTCCTGTGATTGAGGTTTGAGCAAGGGATGAAATTCATCATTGCCGCCGAACGCAAGGAACGCAGCACCACACGAGTTTCCGCGCGTCCGAAAATCTTGATGATCACAACAACCCACTGTCTTTACATTCTTTTGGAGTACACCACATGAAAAAAACCATCCTCGCCTCCTTGCTGGCGGCTGCGGCACTGGCGCCCATGGCTTCCTTCGCCAGC
>Ga0209759_1000071_pt1 | contig 178632 bp, 155 predicted proteins | sample AraplaCL_Col_mMS_FD_184261 | JGI IMG/M metagenome (GOLD analysis project Ga0209759, IMG submission 184261) | Arabidopsis root microbial communities from the University of North Carolina, USA - plate scrape CL_Col_mMS (SPAdes) (version 2) | ecosystem: Host-associated > Plants > Roots >... | reverse complement strand
ATGCCATTGAGAGTCTGAACATGCAACTGCGCAAGATCATCAAGACCCGTGGTCACTTCCCGAATGACGAGGCGGCCATCAAGCTGCTGTGGCTGGCGCTTCGCAACGTGCTGGCAAAGTCCGTACGAACCACCTTCGACTGGAAATCTGCCATGAACCAGTTTGCCATCCTGTTTGGCGAGCGCTTCACCAACGCACGCGGCTAGATCCGCTAACCGCCTCGCACACAAAAATGCGGACAGGTTCGTGCTGTGTCACAGGCGCCGAATGCGCGACAGCACAGATTCCAGATGCACCACTATCGCGGCTGCGCGGGGGACCCGCTTAAGAATTAGCGGTGTGAGCCGCTTTCTCTTGCCTACTTCTCTTTGCGGCGGCAAAGAGAAGTAGGTGCCGCCCCGCACAGGGGCAACGCTAATAGACCACTAAAAATTCAAGGAAAGGCCAACACCCCAAGCACAACGAACCACACCAAACCAAGCACCAAAACCCTTATGAAATAGCCAACTCCACAGCCCGCACCCGCTCCTGATGCACAGCGTCCTTAATCCCGCCAGGCGCGTCGACAAGCCGCTTAGCCACAGCACCGGCATCAACGCCACGCGCAGCAACAAGCGCCACCCTTAACCGCTCAGCCTGCGGATACTCCCGCCTCTCAAACCCAAGCCGTCCGCGAGCATCCGCCTCACAAGCCTGCAACGCTTCAGCAAACCGCGCAGGTTTCCGAATCGCATCGCTGCGCTCCAACAACCTCACCAGCGCGGCAGCGCCCATCTCCATCACGCGATGAATATTGCCATGCTCACGCGCAACCAGCACCGCAAGATCGCGGCAATCGTTCGGCACCCGCAATCGCTCGCATAACGGTTTCAACAGATCCACGCTGCGCCCCTCGTGGCCAATATGCCGCGGCAACATATCTTCGGGCGTGGTTGCCTTGCCGAGATCATGCGCCAGCGCAGCAAATCGAACCGGCAGCGCATAACCCTGCTGCGCGGCATGATCGACCACCATCATCACATGCACACCCGTGTCCACCTCAGGGTGATAATCGGCGCGCTGCGGCACGCCAAACAGCGCGTCAATCTCCGGAAGAATCCGCGCCAACGCCCCACACTCGCGCAGCACCTCGAACATGCGCGACGGCTTCTTCTCCATCAACCCGCGCGACACTTCCTGCCACACGCGCTCAGCCACCAGCGCATCCACTTCGCCGTCAGCCACCATCTTGCGCATGAGCGCCAGCGTCTCCGGCGCGACCGTGAAGTCCACAAAGCGCGCGGCGAACCGCGCGATCCGCAAAATCCGCACCGGGTCTTCCAGAAACGCATCGCTGACGTGACGAAACACGCGAGCCTGCACGTCACCCTGACCGTTGAACGGATCGATCACCGGGCCGGTCAACTCGCCGTCCGGGCGCACCTCGCGCGCCATGGCGTTGATGGTCAGATCGCGGCGCGCCAGATCTTCTTCGAGCGTGACGTCGGGTGCATAGAAGAACTGGAAGCCGTGATAGCCGGCCGCCGTCTTGCGCTCCGTGCGGGCGAGCGCGTACTCCTCATGCGTCTGCGGATGCAGGAAGACCGGAAAATCCTTGCCCACCGGACGGTAGCCCTGCGCCACCATCTGCTCCGGCGTCGCACCGACCACCACGTAGTCACGGTCCTGCACCGGTACGCCCAGCAACTCGTCGCGAATCGCGCCGCCTACTGCGTAGATGTTCATGGGCACACGTCCAGGTACGGAACCGCGTGCGATTCACTCAGCGCGTCGTCGATCCACGCTCGCACCGCCGGCAGTTCCGTCACGCGCCGCATATAAGCTTTGGAGACTTCCGACAGCGCCGGCTGCCACGTTTTAAAACGCATCACGACCGGCGCGTACATTGCATCGGCAATGCTGAACTCGCCGAATAAAAACGGGCCGCCGTAAGTCTCGAGACAGTCGCGCCAGATCGCCTCGATCCGAGCGATATCGGCGAGCGCGCCCGGCGTCGCGTTCTTGCCCGGAAACGACGCGCGAATGTTCATCCACATGTTCGAGCGCAAATCCCCGAAGCCCGAATGCATTTCCGCGCTCACGCTGCGCGCGCGGCTGCGTGCCGCCGCGTCGCGCGGCCACAGCGCGTGTTGAGGTAAGCGCTCAGCCAGCGTTTCGGCGATCGCCAATGAATCCCACGTGGCCGAGCCGTCGTCGTTGACCATGCATGGGATCTTGCCCGGACCGGATGGCGCAAGCGCGAGCACTTTCGCGTTGGTGTCCGGCTGATTCAGATGAATCAACACTTCCTCGAACGGAATGCCGAAGTGTTTGAATAGCAGCCACGGCCGCATCGACCACGACGAGTAGTTCTTATCACCAATAAGCAGCTTCATGCTTTGTATAAGGAATGGGAGGGAAATTAACGTCCCGCGCTGGCGCGGAATGTGTCGAAGCGTGAACGCGTCGACGCACCGGTCAGATAGATCGGCGCGATCGCTTCGATGCTGGCCGGCTCGATGCCGAGTTCGGGCGCAAGCGGTCCGCTCAACACGTTGTCGACTTTCATCGAATCGAGATTGTCGCGCGAGATCACCGGTTCGCCGGGCGCCATTTCGAACGTCAGCGCCTGCAGGCGCGCCAACGCCTCCGGCAAGCGGATGATGCGTGCATGCTTGCCAATCACATCGCCGCAATATTTGACGAGCTCTTCGAGCGAGTAAACGGTCGGGCCGCCGAGTTCATAAGTGCGGCCGCTGGCGGCATCGAGGTCGAGCACGTTGACGATCGCCTTCGCCACATCGCCGACATAGACCGGCTGGAATTTTGCATCCGGCATGGCGAGCGGAATCACCGGAAACATCCGTTGCAGAACGGCGAACTTGTTGAGGAATTGATCCTCCGGGCCGAACACCACGGAAGGCCGGAAAATCGTCCACGCCAGATTCGCTGCGTGCACTGCCTTCTCACCGTCGCCCTTCGAGCGTGTGTACATGCTTGGACCGTTCGGATCGGCGCCCAACGCGCTCACATGAAGCAGCCGGTGCACGCCCTTGCCTTCGCATGCGGCCACGATTTTGGTCGGCAATTCCACGTGCATGCGCGCGAACTCGGGCCCGTAGGGCGTGCCGCGTTTGCCGTGCAGCGTGGCCACGAGATTGATCACGCAATCAGCGCCTTCGACGAAGCGCGCGAGTTGAACCGGATCGAACACATCCGCTTCGATCACGTCGATGGGCAAGAGGGTGAGATGGCGGGCGTTGTAACGCCGCCGGGTGGCGATGCGCACGTCTTTGCCCATTTCGACGAGGGCGTTGACGAGATGGCTGCCGATAAAACCGGAGCCGCCGATAATCGCAATGGCTTTATGTCGCATTTTCGACTCCCTGGTGGAAGCCGCGGCAACGGCTGGCGTGGCGCGCCGCCGCCTCTGAATGAAGCGGCGGCGGCACGGCGCTTTACGGTGCGATATAACCCAGACGCGCCTTCAGCGATTGCGGACGGCCTTCGAACAATGCCGCGTAATAGACCGTGTTGGACAACACATTCTTAACGTAGTCGCGCGTTTCCTGGAACGGAATCGCCTCGGCGAAGATCGCGCCTTCCACCGGATGCTGCAAGGACTGCCGCCAGTTGCGCGGACGACCCGGGCCGGCGTTATAGCCCGCGGTGGCCAGCACGGCCGACCCATCGAACTGATTGTAGATCATCGACAGATAGTTCGTGCCCAGCAGGATGTTGGTGTTGATGTCGTTCATCTGTTCGCGCGAGATCGGACCGAGGCCGATCTTTTTCGCGACCAGTTGCGCGGTGCCCGGCATCAACTGCATCAAACCGCTCGCGCCGACTTCCGAGCGCGCGTTCATGATGAAGCGCGACTCCTGGCGAATCAGGCCGTAGGCCCATTCCACGTCCAGCCCATTCGACTGCGAATCGCGCTCGACGATATCCTTGAACGGCGACAGATAGCGCAGCGAGAAATCATGCTCGCTCTTCGTGCGGTCGGCCGTGTTGACGGTGCGGTCATACAGTTCGATTCGGCGCGCGTATTCGGCGGCCGCGATCAATTGCCGGTCGCTCATGGTGCGCAGCGGCCAGTTCCATTCGCGATTGCCTTCAAGCCGCAGATTCAGCGCGTAGAAACGCTGCGCCAGATCGAAACCGGCCGTGTTGCCGGCCTGTTGCACTTCGGCGTCGCTCACCGTGGTTTTCGGCGGAACCGTGATCTTCTGGCCCAACTCTTCCGCCGCCAATTGACCGTAGAAGTTGTAGCCCTGCGAGATCGACTCGAATTCCTGGTTGGCGGTGGTCGTGTCGCCGGCCTGCTTGAGCGCGCGGGCATGCCAGTAGACCCACGACGGCTGATTGCGCAGCGCAGCGGGCATCTGTTCAATCGACCAGCGCACCATCGTCCAGTCGCCCGCGAGCAAGGCGGTGCGGGTGCGCCACTCATACGCGGGGTTCGACAGCGGCGCATTCACCGACAGGCGATACCAGTCCACCGCACTCGGCATCTGCTTGGCGGCGGCCTGATAGGCAATCGTGCCCCAGCCGATGGCGCGTTCGGGCGAACTCAGCGACGGCGCCACCGACGCGAACGTGGCCGCGGCCATGGCCGGATCGTTGCGCGCCATGCGTGTGATGGCCAGCAACGCGAGCTGATGCGACTGCGTATCCGGGCCGACGCCGCGCGCGAGCAACAGCGGCGGCGTGGTGGTGGCCTGATTGAACAGCACCGGATCGGGCGGCTGGTTGCTGAGCGCGTCGACGAGCTTGGCGCCCGTGTTGGTGTAGTTCTGTTCGTAGGCGAGGCGGATCTGTTGCCACACGTCGGCGGAACTGAACTGCTGGTTGATGGACAGCGAGGTGATCAGATCGACGCAGCCGTCGCCGTACCACTTCGGATCGACCAGCAGCGCGCGCGCCGCGTCGGCGACGTTTTCGCCGCGCGAGGCACGCGATTCGAGCGCGTAGCATTTCACCTGCGTGTCGTCGTTCAGCACGAAGCGGGCGTATTGCTGATCGAAGTTGCGCCAGTCGTGCCGCGCCCCGAGCACCGTGAGGTAGTCGTTGCGCATGCGGTCGGCGATCGCCTGGCCGTCGTACTTCTGCAGGAACGCCAGCACCGGCGCGTCCGGCGCGTCGATCCGCGCGTGGCCGCTCGAGTCGAACAACTGCGGCTTGATCTGGAAGTACTCCAGATACGAAGGCGCCGGGTAGCTCGGGATCATGGCGGCCAGTTGCGCGGCGCGCCCTGCGTCATTATTGCGGGAGGCTTCGCGCAATTGGACGAAGATCTGGTCGTCGTTCGTGAGTTGCGAAAGGGGAAGGGGCTTGACGGCGGAGGCCGTGCTGCACGCGACGAGTGCCGCAGCGGCAAGCGCCAGACCGGCCGCGCGATATACTCGGTAAAGGCGTTTTGACATCGTTGTTTCTGGAGCGCGAATTGAACCCAAGCATAGCATGCAACCCTGCCGCGGAATCGAAAAAGGCGCTGCGGAAAATGCTATTGGAAGCAAGGCTGCAGGCCGCTTCCGACCCGGCGCACAATACCGCGCTCGCCCGGCACCTGCTCGATGCATTGAAGCAGTACGGCGTGCACAGCGTGGGATTCTACTGGCCGCTCGCCGGCGAGTTCGACGCGCGCGCCGCGATCTCGGTCTGGCTTGCGGCCGATGCGCAACGCGAGGCGAGTCTGCCGGTGGTCAAGGAACGTAGCGCCCCGCTTGAATTTCATGCATGGACGCCCACCACGCCGATGACGATCGGCCACCACAAGATCGGCGAGCCCACGTCCGGGCGCATCGTGATTCCGCAACTGCTGTTCGTGCCGTGCGTGGGCTTCGATTCGCATGGCTACCGGCTCGGCTACGGCGGCGGCTATTACGATCGCACGCTGGCTGCGTGGCCCGCAGAGACCAAGCCGATCACGGTCGGCATCGCGTATGAAGCATGCCGCACGCAGGCATTTCTACGCGAAGTCCACGACATTCCGCTCGATCTGATCGTCACCGAGGCCGCGCTTTATCCGCGCCCGGTGGATTGAGCATCCAGCAAGCGCCGCGCTGCGGCAAACAGACATCCCTGCGTTATAAAGACGCCGCCGCCCGCGCGGCCGTGTCGTAAAGACCTGACGCGTTGCGCATCAGTTGCGCCGCTTCGCCGATCTGCTCGTTGGTCAGGCCGCTTTCCTTCAGCGTTGAAATCAGACAGCTCTCGCGCACCTCGCGATATTTCAGACAAAGCGCGCGGCCCGCATCGGTTGCCGAGAAGAACACTTCCTTGCCGGTCTTTTCGCTTTTTACATACCCTCTAGCTACGAGCTTCTTCAACGCGTAGGTGGCGACGTGCGTGTCCTCGATGTTCAGCACGAAGCAGATGTCCGCCAGCTTCTTGCGTCGCTCGCGATGGCTGACGTGGTGCAGCAGCGAGACCTCGATGGCGGTCATGTCCTTTTCGCCCGCCGCCGACATGCAGCGCACCATCCATCGGTTGAATGCATTGCCCGCCATGATGAGCGCGTACTCGAGTTCGGACAGTTCCGCGCTGGTCTCGGACACGAGATGTTCCGAGGAGACGATCTTGGTGGGATGGCGCGACATGGTGACGATTCTCGGCAAACAGGTTGGGAAGGTGTCGGGAGTGTACGACGCGCGTCGAATCCCAGGGAGCCTGGCACAAACGCTTATTGAGAAATTGTTGATATTTTATTGATAATGTACGCTTCAACCGTCGCCTGCCCTATGCCGATAACCGATCAAAGGCGTGCTGTGCCCGAATCTTCCGACTCGACCTGGGCCCTAATCCATGAGCCAACCTAGAATCTTTCCGCTCGGCGATGCCGCGCTAGTCTGCGAAGCGCCGCCGCCCGCCACGCTGGAATGCCAGCGGCGCGTGTGGGCGGCCGCCGAGGCCGCGCGCGACTGGCCGCATGTGCTGGAGGTGGTGCCGGGCATGAACAACCTCACGCTCGTCTTCGACCCGCTCGAGGCCGACCGCGACGCGCTGGTGAGCCTTCTTCAGGCGGCCTGGGACGCGGTGAGCGACGCGCCCGCGCTGGGCCGCGAAGTCGAGATTCCGGTGCAGTACGGCGGCGAGTTCGGCCCCGATCTGCAGACGGTCGCGAATCACACAGGCTTGAGCGTGCGCGAGGTCGTCGAACGTCATTCGCAGGGCGACTATGTCGTGTTCTTTCTCGGTTTCCAGCCGGGGTTTGCCTATATGGGCGGCCTCGAAGCCGCGCTGCACACGCCGCGTCGCGCGTCGCCGCGGCTGGAAGTGCCGGCCGGCTCGGTCGGCATCGGCGGCGAACAGACCGGCATCTATCCGGCCACCTCGCCCGGCGGCTGGCAGTTGATCGGCCGCACCGAGCTGCCGCTTTTCGATCCGGCACGCCGGCCGCCCACGCTGTTGCAGCCGGGCGACCGGGTACGTTTCACCATCGCGGGGATACACGCATGATCGATGTGATTCGCGCGGGTCTGTTGACCACGATTCAGGATCTCGGCCGTCACGGCTACCGGCACCTCGGCGTCGCGATGGGGGGCGCGCTCGACCGTCTCTCGCTCGAAGTCGGCAACCGGCTGGTCGGCAACCGGCCCGATGCGGCGGGTCTGGAAATCACTTTCGGCCCGACCGTGCTGCGCTTTCTGCGCGCCACGCGGGTTGCCATCACGGGCACCGAATTCGGCGCGACGCTCGACGGCAAGCCCGTGTACTCGTGGTGGAGCCTGCCGGTGCAGGCCGGCCAGGAGCTGGTGCTCAATGCGGCGAAGCGCGGCATGCGCGGCTATGTGTGCGTGGCGGGCGGCGTCGACGTCCTGCCCATGCTCGGCTCGCGCAGCACCGATCTCGCCGGTCATTTCGGCGGACTCGGCGGCCGCGCGCTGCGCGACGGCGACCGCCTGCCGGTCGGCGCGCCGCCGCAACGCGGCCATCTCGGCTTTACCCCCGAGGCGCCGGAATTCGGCGTGAAGGCGCCCGCCTGGTGCAAGTTCGTGCTGGTCCATGAGCCGTTGCGGCGTGGCCGTCATCCGTCGGGCGTGCCGTGGGCGGTGCCGATCCGTGTGCTGCGCGGACCGGAGTACGAGAGTTTCACCGATGAAGCCCACGAGTCGTTCTGGTCCGATGAATGGCTCGTCACGCCGAACAGTAACCGCATGGGCTACCGCCTCGCGGGCACCGAACTCAAGCGCACGCGCAAAGCCGATCTGCTTTCGCACGCGGTGCTGCCCGGCACGATCCAGGTGCCGCCGAACGGCCAGCCGATCGTGTTGATGAGCGACGCGCAAACCACCGGCGGCTATCCGAAGATCGGCGCGGTGATTCAGGCCGATCTGTGGAAGCTCGCGCAAGTGCGCCTGAACGCCGCGGTCCGCTTCATCCCGACGACGCCCTACGAGGCGCGTCAGGCTTTGCTGGAAGAACGTACGTATTTGCGGCAGATCGACGCCGCGATCGCAATGCATGAAGAACGCTGCGCACGGCAGTCGGCCGTCGCGACACTGTAACGACGAACGATAAGCGTCTCCAACCTGGTGCTTCGCGCCAGTTGCCGGGGAGCCCAGGAAACCTGCGGCCGCCCGGCGTTTTGTTGAAAAGTAGAGGAACACCATGGAAATCGATTTGAACGCCGATCTCGGCGAAGGCTGCGGGTCCGACGAAGCACTGCTCGACCTGGTCAGCTCGGCGAACATCGCGTGCGGCTGGCATGCGGGCGGCGCCAACGCGATGCGCGACTGCGTGCGTTGGGCGGTGCAGAAAGGCGTGTCGATCGGCGCGCATCCGAGCTTTAACGACCCGGAGAATTTCGGCCGCAAGGAAATGGATCTGCCGGCCAACGACATCTACGCGGGCGTGCTCTACCAGCTCGGCGCCCTGTCGGCGATTGCCCAGGCCGAGGGCGGGCGCATCGCGCACGTCAAGCCGCACGGCGCGCTCTACAACCAGGCCGCGCGCGACAGCAAGATCGCCGATGCGATCGTCTCCGCGGTGCACGATTTCGATCCGTCGGTGGCGGTGTTCGCGCTTGCCAACAGCGGACTCGTGACGGCCGCGCGCAACGCGGGTCTCGTCGCCGTCGAAGAAGTCTTTGCCGATCGTGGCTACCGCGCGGACGGCTCGCTGGTGCCGCGCAAAGAACCCGGCGCGCTGCTCGACGACGAAGACGAAGTGCTGACGCGTACGCTCGCCATGATTCGCGAGCAACGCGTGCAAGCCGTGGACGGTCAATGGGTGTCGCTGAACGCACAGACCATCTGCCTGCACGGCGACGGTCCGCATGCTCTGGCGTTCGCGCGGCGCATCCGCGGCGCGCTGCAGGACGCGGGCATCGAGATCCACGCAGCCGGCGCCGCGCGCGCCTGAGGCCCCGGCCGGAGCGCCGCCCGAAGTGTCGCCAGGAGCGCGAGCCGGACAGCGCGATTCAGACCTCGTGCATCTTGCAACGCCCCGCTCCAAGCGGGGCGTTTGCCAGGTACAGGACGCATTGCAGTACCCGCAGTCGATCAGCAGGCTCAGGTGTAGTTGCAGGTGTAGTTGCAGGTGTAGTTGCAGGTGTAGTTGCAGGTGTAGTTGCAGGTGTAGTTGCAGGTGTAGTTGCAGGTGTAGTTGCAGGTGTAGTTGCAGGTGTAGTTGCAGGTGTAGTTCGAAGCAAACGCGGCCATCAAGAGCCGTGGCAACAAGACGGCGTCTGAAGCACCAGCCGCCGGCCCACGTTAGCCGTCACAAGCGGCGAGGTTGAAACCCTGTTTGGAGATCCAGATGCAGACAACAGTCAGTCTATGGCCGCTCATTGGCGTGGCCGTCATCATCGTCGGCTTTTTATTACGGTTCAATCCGATGCTGATCGTGGCGGTCGCCGCGATTATCACCGGCCTGGCCGCGCACTTCCCGCCTGAAAAGATTCTTGCCGATATCGGCACCGGCTTCATCAAGACCCGCAATATCCCGCTGATCATTCTCCTGCCGCTCGCCGTGATCGGTTTGCTCGAACGGCACGGCCTGCGTGAACGCGCGCAAACGTGGATCGGCGGCATCAAGGCCGCGACCGCCGGGCGTCTTCTGATCGTCTATCTGCTGGTCCGCGAGCTGACCGCCGCGGTCGGTTTGACCGGACTCGGCGGTCATCCGCAGATGGTGCGTCCGCTGATCGCGCCGATGGCCGAAGGCGCCACCGAAACCCGCTTCGGCAAGATCAGCGACGCGGTGCGTTTCAAACTGCGCGCGTTCTCCGCGGCGACCGACAACGTCGGCCTCTTCTTCGGCGAGGACATCTTCGTCGCGTTCGGCGCGATCGTGCTGATGACCACTTTCCTGAAAGAAGCGGGGATTGTCGTCGAGCCGATTCACGTGGCCGTGTGGGGCATCCCGACCGCGATCTGCGCGTTTCTCATTCACGGCTTCCGCCTCTATCTGCTCGACCGCAAGCTCGAGCGCGAACTGCGCGGCAATGCCACGGCGAGCAACGCCGCCGGTACGTCGACGCAATCCGCCGCAGGAGACAAAGCATGACGCTCACGATCACCTATCTTTTCTGGCTGCTGGGCGTGGTGCTGCTGGTTGTCGGCGGCATGATCGTCACGGACAAGGATCACCCGCGCCGCTTCACCGCCGGCGGTTTCTGGATTCTCTACGCGCTGATCTTCCTGATCGGCGACAAGCTGCCGCCCGCCGTGGTCGGCGTGCTGGTGATCGTCATGGCGCTGATCGCCGGCTTCGGCGGCGTCACCGCGGGCAAGCCCAGGGTGCTGTCGCTCGAAGCACGCAAGGCGAGCGCCGCGCGTCTGCGTAACAAGCTGTTCGTGCCCGCGCTGACCATTCCGGTCGTCACCGTGATCATCACGCTGTCGGCGAGCCATCTGGTGTTCGGCGGGATTCCGCTGATCGAGAAGGCCAACGTCACGCTGATCGGCTTCGGCATCGGCTGCGTGATTGCGCTGGCGATCGCCTGCGTGATGACGCGCGACACCGTCGGCCAGTCGATGAAGGAAACCCGCCGGCTGGTCGACGCGCTCTCGTGGGCCGCCGTGTTGCCGCAGATGCTCGGCATGCTCGGCCTCGTGTTCTCGGACGCGGGCGTCGGCAAGGCGGTCGCGCACGTGACCACGGCGTACATCAGCCTCGACTATCGCTTCATTGCGGTGGCCGTGTACTGCATCGGCATGGCGCTGTTCACCATGGTGATGGGCAACGGCTTCGCCGCGTTCCCGGTGATGACGGGCGGTGTCGGCGTACCGATTCTGGTGGGCGTGTTTCACGGCAACCCGGCGGTGATGGTCGCGATCGGCATGTTCTCCGGCTACTGCGGCACGCTGATGACGCCGATGGCCGCAAACTTCAACATGGTGCCCGCCGCGCTGCTGGAGTTGCCGGATAAGAACGCGGTGATCAAGGTGCAGATTCCCACTGCGCTGACCTTGCTGGTCGTGAATATCTTGCTGCTGAATTTCCTGATGTTTTTATAGGACTCTTACCGCTGATGTCGAGCAACACCGACGCATCGCAGGATTACTCTGCGATACGTCGGTGAAATGGACTCACTGCAACGCGCGGACGCGACCGAATTAGGATGCGTCCGATCGTCGGGAAATGGGCGGCGACCCTACGATGCTGGACGCTCTCCCATCCACACGGCGGTGCGCGCAACGCACGCCGCCGACGCTCTCCCGCAGGTTTCCATGGAACACCGATCCCAGCCTGATCGCGTGCGCACCGAACCGTCGCACGCCGCTTACCTTGCCTCATTGATCGACGCCGCGCTCGAAGCGCATCAAGCCGGCCGGCTCGACGCCGCCGAATCCCTCTATCGCGAAACCCTCGTGCTCGATCCTGCTCATACGGGAGCGCTGCACTACTTCGGCGTGCTGCAATTCCAGCGCGGCGATCACGACACGGCCGCGAGCCTGATGAGCCGCGCACTCAAACTCGACCGTCACGATGCCGCCTGCTGGAGCAACCGCGGACTCGTGGCCGCCGCACTCGGCCACCTGGACGAAGCGATGATCTGCTATGACCAGGCGCTGCAACTCCAGCCTGATTTCGCCGATGCGCACAACAACTTCGGCGTCGCACTGCAAGCGCAAGGCGATCTCAGTGAAGCGATCGAGCAGTATCGATTGGCGCTGGCCTCGAACCCCACGCTGCTCGACGCACGTCTGAACCTCGGCACGGCGCTCAGCAAACTCGGGCGTTTCGACGAAGCGTTGGCGTGCTATCGGGAGGCCTTGTCGCTCGATCCGACATCGGCGGAAGCGCACTTCAATGTGGGCAACGCGCACAAAGCGCGAGGCGATCACGGCGCGGCAATCGCCAGCTTCGAGCGAGCGCTTTCGCTGCGCGCGAATTACACCGAGGCGCACATCAATCTGGGTAGCCTGATCGGCAAGCTCGGCGACTACGCGGGCGCTGAAGCGCATTACCGGCGCGCGGTCGCGCTCAAACCGAATACGACTCACCTCGTGTGTCTGGGCGGATCGCTCGGCGCGCAAGGCCGGTTGGGCGAGGAGGAAGGCTTTTATCGCCGGGCGCTCGCACTTGATCCGCACTATGCGGACGCGCATCAGAATCTCGCGTGGCTGTTGCTCAAACGCGGCGACTATCGACAGGGCTGGGCCGAATTCGCGCTGCGCTGGCGCGCGAGCGACTATGACGCGATTGCGGTGCCGGGCGTTGCTGAATGGCGTGGCGAGTCGTTAGAGGGGCGCCGTCTGTTGCTGGTCGGCGAGCAGGGTTTCGGTGACCATTTCCAGTTCCTGCGTTTTGCGAGCGTGCTCGCCCAGCGGGGTGCAACGGTCGAGCTGTGCGTGCGCGAGCCGCTGCTGCCTTTGGTCGAACGCATCGCGGGCGTGCATCGCGCATTCTGCGGCAAACCCGACGGCGAATACGATCTCTGGGTACCGATGATGAGCGTGCCCTCGTGTATCGGTTTGGATCGTCTTGCCGATATTCCCGCAGAAGTGCCCTACCTGTTCGCCGACAAAGCGAAGATCAAGGCATGGCGCAAACGGCTCGGCGCGACCGACAAGTCGAAGCGCAAGGTGGGACTGGTCTGGGCCGGCAGCCCTGGATTCGGCAACGACCGCTACCGCTCGATGCAGCTAGCCGAACTAGACGCGCTCAGCGTGATAGAAGACGTTGCCTGGTACGCGCTGCAGAAAGGCCCCGCGCATGCGCAACTGGCCGAGGCGCCGCCGGCTTTCCGTGCCCACGATTTCACCGCCGAGCTGAACAGCTTCGAGGACACGGCCGCGTTGATCATGAACCTGGATCTGGTGATCGCCGTGGACACCGGCGTCGCGCATCTGGCCGGAGCGTTGGGCAAACCGGTGTGGTTGATGCTGCCCGCCAATTCGGACTGGCGCTGGCTCGAAGCGCGCAGCGACTCACCGTGGTATCCGGGGATGAGATTGTTCCGGCAGCCGATGCTAGGCGATTGGGCGCCGGTCGTCGAGGACGTGATCGGCGCACTGCGCGAAGGCGGGCTTTGACGGCCACACTGCGCTGAGGCCCGACGCCTGAGCGCGGCACCGCTGACACAGGGCATCGACGAAGTGCGGCGTTACGGACGCCGCCGCTGCTGCGCCAGCATATAGGCGCGCAACAGTTTGTTGATGCGCGTCTGATAACCCTGCCCCTGCTCCTTGAACCAGTTGAGCACGTCCGCATCCAGACGCATTGTCACGGCCTGCTTTGGCGGAACGTGCAACTCGGCGCGTTGAAAAAAATCGTCGCCCAGTTCGGGCACGTCGGTTGTATCGATTTGCGCGTCGTCTGTTTTGGCGAGTCGCTTCCAGTCTGTTCCCGATGCCTTAACCATCATTTCACCTCTGCTCATGCCTGATTGCCACAGTGCCCGTCAATGCCAGACACGCTGCTTGAAGTGCCTGACCTCGTGCCGCGTTGCCTTGCGTGCCGAAATGATCCGCACCACGTCTTCGACGCGTTCGACATACACCACAATGCCCACAATGTTTGCGATCCAGCCCATCGCGAACCAGCGGTCTTCGCCGTAGTCTTCCCGCTGGTCCAGCGCCGTGAGTAACGGGTGATTGAACACGTCGATAGCATCCTGAAAATCGATGCCGTGTTTGCGGATGTTGATCTGATTTTTGATTTCGTCCCATTCAAACAGCACGCGCCACCTGTATTGACGTTTGTACATACATCATAGCATGCAAAGGGCCGCTATGGCTGCGTGTGCCGCGAGCTTTTTGCGGCATACGTGTACGTCGGACTGGGTGCTTCAGATACCGGTTCCTGGGATGGCCGAACGGCCGAGCCGGTTTAGGACGTTTGAGTCGTTACGCAAGTTTTTCGTGTCCGGTTCCGATGAACCTCACCCCGCCTCGACCACGAACCCATGCTGCCGCAAAAGCTGCAGCACGCCCTTGCGGCCGCCCAGATGCAGCGCGCCGATCGCCACGAAAACAGGCTTGTTCGGCGCGGCGATCATCAGCATCCGCGAGACGAAGCGCCGGTTGCGGTCATACACGATCTTGTTGTCGATCGAATCGGAGATGCGTTTGTCACGGGCCAGCTTTTCGGATTTCGCGGCCTGCCAGGCTGCGATCGCATCCGCGTCGCCCACGCGCCACAGCCGATGCAAGGTCCGCACGTCCGCGACATTTTCCGCGGGCGTCTGCACCAGATCCTGTGCCAGCATCTCGCGCTGCTGCGCGAGCGACAGCCCCGTAAATGCGCGCATCTGCTGCGACAAGGTTTCGAGACCGACGATCTTGCCGCGCGTGCGCAAATAAACGTTTTGCAGTTGCGCTTCCGACCCGTACTCGGTCTGCAGACCGGCACTCAGCGAATCGTAGGTTTCGACCAGCAACGAAGCGAGCCACGGCCGCATCTTCTTGATGGCGTCCAGCGCCGCCGGGTTGCCGTGCAGCCGGAGGGCCAGCTTGCGCCACAAAGGATCGGGCAGCAGTCCCGGCAGACAGTCGCGCCGGCAGACGCCGTACTTCGAGACGTCGTCTTGCGAAACCAGCAGTTCGTCGGGCGAGAGTTCGAGCGCCAGCGTCGGCGAGGCGGCGAGCGCGCCGAGGATCGGGGCGCGGAAAGGCTGATCGGTGGGGTAGTCGGCGGGATCGCCGACATGCAGTGTGCCCAGTACGTAGATGGTGGTCGTGCCGCGCGTCGCGACATAGAACGGCATGCGCGCCGGCTGCGCGCGCACCGGGCCGCTCGCCGTGGTGCCCGGCAAAGCAGGCGGTGAAGCGGGAGGCGGGTTGGAGCCCGGCAAGCCGACGCGTGGCGGGGCCGGCATGTTAGGCACCGGCAGCGCCGGACGCCCCGCCTGCGCGGGTGCGTTGGCGGCGGCCCCGGCGGCATGCGCCACGCCGGACTGCCCTATGCCGAGATGAAATACAGAACAAACGCCGAAGAGCGCGGCACCAGCCAGTGCACGCGCCCTCCAGCGCCGCGTTGAAGCGGCGTTCAGGCCGCCATCACGCAAGCGGCGCGCAAGACGACGCGCCGCCAACCCATCAGGCATCCACGTCCCCCACCTCCTCGGCGCGGTGACACGACACCTGGCGGCCATCCACTTCACGCAGCTTCGGTTCTTCGCTGCGGCAGCGGTCGATCACGTACGGACAGCGCTGATGAAACGTGCAACCCGACGGCGGATTCAGCGGCGAAGGCATTTCGCCTTGCAGCTTGATCTTGATCGTGCGATCCGCCTCGAAGATCGACGGCGTGGCCGACATCAGCGCGCGCGTGTACGGATGACGCGGGTTCGAGAAAATCCGCTTCTTGTCGCCGAGCTCCGCCACGCCGCCGAAGTACATCACCATCACGTCGTCGGCGATATGCTCCACCACCGAGAGGTTGTGCGAGATGAACACGTAGCTGGTCTTGAACTGTTCCTGCAGATCCATGAACAGATTCAGAATCTGCGCCTGGATCGACACGTCGAGCGCCGACACGGGTTCGTCGGCGACCACGATCTGCGGGTCGAGAATCATCGCGCGCGCAATCGCCACACGTTGCCGCTGACCGCCGGAGAACATATGCGGATAGCGCTTCGCATGTTCCGGACGCAGGCCGACGGTGCGCATCATCTGCGCGATCCGTTCGGCGCGCTCGGTCGCGCTCAGTTGCGTGTTGATTGCGAGCGGTTCGCCGAGCGTCTGCTCGACGGTCTTGCGCGGATTGAGCGAGGCAAACGGGTTCTGGAACACCATCTGCACGCGCCGGCGCAGCGCCGCGATCTTCGCGTGATCGGCGCCGGCCACGTCTTCACCGTCGATCAGCAGACGGCCCGCGGAGGGCGCTTCGATCATGGTCAATTGACGCGCGAGCGTCGATTTGCCACAGCCGGATTCGCCAACCACTGCCAGCGTCTTGCCGCGTTCGAGCGCGAACGAGACACCGTTGAGCGCCTTCACCGTGCCGGACGCGAACATGCCGCGCTTGACCGTGTAGTAGCGCGCCAATTGCTCCGCGACCAGCACGTGGTCGCCCGCATGGTCCGACTGGCGCCGCGTTTCGAGTACTGCGTTCATCGTGCGCCTCCATGGGTGTGAACGTTGGCGTCGCCGCTCAGGTTCAAAGGTTTGATGCAGCGCACGCGCGCCACTTCAGCGTGACCTTGCATCGGCGCGAGTGCCGGTCGCGCTTTCAGGCAGTCGTCGACCACGTACTTGCAGCGCGGCGCGAACAGACACCCTTTGGGACGGTCGTCGCGGCCCGGCACCATGCCCGGCAATGCGGCGAGCCGCACGGCGCCGACATTGTGCTCGGGAATCGCCGCCAGCAACGCTTCCGTGTACGGATGATGCGGCGCGGCGAAGATGTCCGGCACTTTGTTCGTTTCGATCACTTCGCCAGCGTACATGACCGCGACGCGTTGCGCGACTTCGGACACCACCGCCAGATCGTGCGAGATCAGCACGAGCGCCATGCCGCGTTCCTTCTGCAGCTTGATCAGCAACTCCATGATCTGCGCCTGGATCGTCACGTCGAGCGCGGTGGTCGGTTCGTCGGCGATCAGCAGCTTCGGGTTGCAGGCAATCGCCATGGCGATCATCACGCGCTGGTTCATGCCGCCCGACATCTGATGCGGAAACGAACCGATGCGCCCTTTCGGGTCGGGAATGCCGACCTGATCGAGCAGTTCCAGCGCGCGTTTGTCCAACGCGCTGCCGCGCAAGCCTTCGTGCAGTTTCAGCACTTCCTTGATCTGATAGCCGACGGTGTAGCTCGGATTCAGACTGGTGAGCGCGTCCTGGAACACCATGGCAATGTCTTTGCCGATGATCTTGCGGCGTTCCTTCGCCGATGCCTTCAGCAGGTTCTTGCCGTTGAAGGTGATTTCGTCGGCGGTGACTTTGCCGGGTGCGTCGATCAGGCCCATCAGCGCCATCATCGTCACGCTCTTACCCGAGCCCGATTCGCCGACCACGCCGACCACTTCGCCCGGCGCGACATCGAGGTTGATGCGGTCGACAGCGGGCAGGCCGTTGAAGTTCACCGCCAGATTGCGGATGGTCAATAAGCTGGACATTTAGGCCATCCTTTTCAGTTTGGGATCGAGTGCGTCGCGCAGCCCGTCGCCGAGCAGATTGATGGCGAGCACCGAGATCAGGATGGACAAACCCGGCATGGTGACGATCCACCAGGCGCTGTCGATGTAATCGCGCGCCGAGGCCAGCATCGCGCCCCACTCCGCCGACGGCGGTTGCACGCCGAGGCCGAGAAAGCCGAGTGCGGCGGCATCGAGAATCGCCGACGAAAAGCCCAAGGTGGCCTGCACGATCAACGGCGCGGTGCAGTTCGGCAGCACTTGCGAGAACATCAGGCGCATGGTGCCGGCCCCCGCCACGCGCGAAGCCGTCACGTACTCCTTCTGCAACTCGCCCTGCGCCGATGCACGCGTCAAACGCACATAGCCCGGCAGCGCGACGATCGCGATCGCGAGCATTGTATTGACGAGGCCCGGACCGATGATCGCCACGACAGCGACGGCGAGCAGCAGCGACGGCAGCGCGAGCAGCACGTCCATGATGCGCATGATCGGCGTGTCGGCCCACTTCTCGAAGAAAGCCGCGATCAGACCGAGCACGACGCCCGGAATCAGCGCGAGCACCACCGAGACGAAGCCGATCCAGAACGACAGCCGCGCGCCGTACATCAGACGCGAGAGGATGTCGCGGCCCGCTTCGTCGGTGCCGAGAATGAACTTCCAGTTGCCGCCCTCGAGCCAGGCGGGCGGAATCTTCACGAAGTCGCGGTACTGTTCGATCGGACTGTGCGGCGCGATCAACGGCGCAAAGATCGCGATGAAGATCAGCACGAGCACGATGACGCCGGCGCTGACCGCGCCACGGTTGCGTGAGAAATTCGCCCAGAATTCACGGGCGGCGATAGCGCGGCCACTCGGGGGAGTGACCGACTGGGGGACTGTGTTTTGAATGTCTGCCATTTCGGTTTACCTCGTATGGCGGATGCGCGGGTTCAGCACGCCGTACAACAAATCGACGACGAGGTTCACGACGATCACCAGCGTGGCGATCATCAGAATACCGCCCTGCACCACCGGGTAGTCGCGCCGGCCGATCGCGTCGATCAGCCACTTGCCGATACCCGGCCACGAAAACAGCGTCTCGGTCAGCACCGCGCCCGCGAGCAGCGTGCCAACCTGCAGACCGATCACCGTCACCACCGGAATCAGCGCATTGCGCAACGCATGCACGACGATCACGCGCCCCGGCGACAAGCCCTTCGCGCGCGCGGTGCGGATGTAATCCTCACGCAGCACTTCGAGCATCGACGAACGCGTCATGCGCGCGATCACCGCCAGCGGAATCGTGCCGAGCACGATAGCCGGCAGGATCAGGTGACTGAGCGCGGATTTGAACGCGCCTTCGTCGGTGGACATCATCGCGTCGATCAGCATGAAGCCGGTCACGTGCGGAATGTCGTATTCGACCGCGATGCGGCCGGACACCGGCGTCCAGCCGAGCTTCACGGAGAACACCATGATGAGGATCAAGCCCCACCAGAAGATCGGCATGGAATAGCCGGTCAGCGCCGTGCCCATCACGCCGTGGTCGACCACCGTGCCGCGCCGCAAGGCCGCGAACACGCCCGCCGGCAAACCGACGATCAGCGCGAACAGCATCGCGCAGATCGACAGTTCGACGGTGGCGGGAAAGCGTGCGAGGAATTCGCCCATCACGCTGGTGTTGGTGATGATCGAGGTGCCGAGGTCGCCGTGCAACGCGCGTCCAATGTAGTGGACGTACTGCATGGGCAGGGATTCGTCGAGCCCGAGCCGGTGCATTGCCGCGGCGTGCATGGCGGGATCGACGCCGCGCTCGCCCATCATCACTTCGATGGGGTCGCCCGGTATCAGGTGAATCAGCGCAAACGCGAGGATCGTGATGCCGATGAAAGTCGGAATCACCATGCCGATGCGGCGCAAAACAAAGCGGAACATGGTTCGTCCCTATGGTCTTGGTGAAGAAAAAACGCAACCGGCGACGAGGGCTCGTGACCCCGGTCGCCGGACCATTTCGACCAGTTTTCTAACCGTGCGAAAAGCGTACTGCGCGAATTTTACGACTAGCTTGACGAATTACTTGATGCTGACGCCGTCGAAGCGCGCATAGCCGAGCGGTTCGATACGCATATCCACCACCTTCTTGCTGACAGGCTGGTACACCGTGGAGTGAGCGATCGGCGAGAACGGCAGTTGTTGCGCGAAAATCTGCTGGGCCTGCATGTAAGCCGTCGTGCGCGCGCCCTGATCGGACGTGACGCGGCCCTTCTGGATCAGGTCGTCGAACGGCTTGTAGCACCACTTCGAGAAGTTGTTGCCGTTCACCGCTTCGCAGCCGAGCAGTGTGCCGAGCCAATTGTCCGGATCGCCGTTGTCGCCGGTCCAGCCGATCAGCATCGTATCGTCCTCACCTGCATGAGCGCGCTTGATGTACTCGCCCCACTCATACGTGACGATCTTCGCCTTCACGCCGATCTTGGCCCAATCAGCCTGGATCATTTCCGCCATCAGGCGGGCGTTCGGGTTGTAGGCGCGTTGCACCGGCATCGCCCACAGCGTGATGTCAAAGCCGTTCGGATAGCCAGCCTTGGCCAGCAGCGCCTTGGCCTTGTCCGTATCGTAGGCCGCGCCCTTCAGGTTCTTGTCGTACGACCATTGGGTCGGCGGCATCGGATTCGTGGCGGCCTGGCCTGCGCCCTGGTACACGGAGTCGATGATCGCCTTCTTGTTGATCGCCATGTCGAGCGCCTGACGCACTTCGACCTTGTCGACCGGCTTGTGCGACACGTTGTACGCGAGGTAGCCGAGGTTGAAGCCCGGTTGCGACGGCATTGCGATGTTCGCTTCAGCCTTCAGCGGCGCGATATCGGCCGGACGCGGATAGCTCATCACCTGGCATTCGTCGCGCTTGATCTTCTGCACGCGCACGCCGGCGTCCGGCGTGATCGAGAAGATCAGCTTCGAGATCTTCACCGTGTTCGGCTTCCAGTAATCCGGATTGCCGTCGAAGCGGATCGTTGCATCTTTCGTGTAGCTTTTGAAAATGAACGGGCCCGTGCCGACCGGGAACTGGTTGATGTCGGCGGCCTTGCCGGCCTTCATCAACTGGTCGCCGTATTCGCTCGACAGGATCGACGCGTATTCCATTGCCAGATTCTGGATGAACGGCGCGTTGACTTCCTTCAACGTGAACTTGACCGTGTACGGATCGACCTTTTCGACGCCGGTGATCAGCTTGTCGAGGCCCATGTCCGTGAAGTACGGGAACTGGACCGGGTAAGCCTTATGAAAGGCCGAGTTCGGGTCCAGCATGCGTTGGAACGTGAACACGACGTCGTCCGCATTGAATTCGCGCGTCGGCTTGAAGAACGAGGTGGTCTGGAACTTCACGCCATGACGCAGATGGAACGTGTACGTCTTGCCGTCCGCGGACACATCCCACTTTTCCGCAAGGCCCGGTTCGACCTTGGTGCCGCCGCGTTCGAATTCGACGAGACGGTTGTAGACGGTGAACGTATTGGCCGTGAAATCGGTGCCCGTGGTGTATTGGGCAGGATCAAAACCCGCAGGGCTGCCTTCTGAGCAGTAGACCAGGGTTTTATTCGGAATCTCGGCGCGCGCGACACTTGCGCCCACCATCGATGCCGCTGCAGCTGCGACGAGCGTCGTAACACGCGCGGCGCGCAACAGATTGTTTTGCTTCATGTTTCCTCCAGGTTCGTGGCCGGCTCCCGCCGGCGTAGCGCGATATTACTTGAGCTTGGCTCACAGCACCAAGCGGAGGAAATTCCTGGTGTTGCGATCGGAGTTAGCGCTTCAGCGGTTACTCCGATCCCACGCAGCGCGGACGATCGGAAACCCTTCGGGCGTCAGGGCGGCCGCACGCCGGCGCTGGCCGGGCATGCGGCTCTAGAGGGCTGTCTCAGCAAAAAACGGCCCGCCGTCCTTACTTCAGGCCCACGTTCATGAATTGCGTCGGGCCGAACGGGTCTACCTTGAAGCCGGTAACATCTTTGCTGATCGGCTGATAGACCGTCGAGTGAGCGATCGGCGTGAACGGGACTTGATCCTTGAAAATTTCCTGAGCTTCGGTGTAAGCCTTGGTGCGCTCCGCCAGATCCGTCGTGCCGCGCCCCTTTTTGATCAGGTCGTCATACGGTTTGTAGCACCATTTGGAAAAGTTACTGCCGTTCACCGCGTCGCACCCGAGCAGCACCCCGAGCCAGTTATCCGGATCGCCGTAATCGCCGGTCCAGCCGATCAGCATGGCTTCATGCTCGCCGGCATGGCCGCGGCGAATATATTCGCCCCACTCGTAAGTGGCGATCTTTACCTTCACGCCGATCTTCGCCCAATCGGATTGCAGCATTTCCGCCATCAGCCGCGCATTCGGGTTATAGGGCCGTTGAACCGGCATCGCCCAGAGCGTCAAATCGAAGCCGTCCGGATAACCTGCCTGTTTCAACAGTGCCTTGGCTTTTTCCGTGTCGTATGGCGCATCCTTCAGATTCTTGTCATAGCCCCACTGGGTCGGCGGCATGGGGTTGGTCGCCGCTTGTCCCGCGCCCTGATACACCGACTCGATAATCGCTTTCTTATTGATCGACATATCGAGCGCGCGGCGCACCAGCACGTTGTCGAGCGGCTTCTTGGTAGTGTTGTAGGCAATAAAGCCGAGATTGAAACCGACCTGATTGGGGACCACGAGCGACGCGTCGGCTTTGGCTTGCGGAATATCAGCGGGACGCGGATACGACATGACCTGGCATTCACCGCGTTTCAGTTTCTGCAGACGCACGGCCGGATCGACGGTAATCGCAAATATCAGTTTGCCGACTTTGACGACGCCCGGCTTCCAGTAATCCGGATTACCGTCGAAGCGAATCGTGTCGTCTTTCGTATAGCTTCGGAAAATAAACGGACCCGTGCCGACCGGATATTGGTTGATATCCGACGCCTTACCCGCTTTCAATAACTGATCGCCGTACTCAGCCGAGATAATCGACGCGAACGGCATGGCGATCTGCTGTAAAAACGGCGCATCGACTTCTTTCAGCGTGAATTTCACGGTGTACGGATCGACCGCTTCGACCTTCGCGATGTTCTTGGCCAGGCCGAGATCGGTGAAATACGGGAACGGCACCGAGTACGCTTTGCGGAACGGCTGCTCGGGATCGAGCATGCGCTGATAGGTGAAGACGACGTCGTCGGCGTTGAATTCGCGCGTCGGTTTGAAGAACGACGTGGTCTGGAACTTCACGCCGTGGCGCAAATGAAACGTATAGGTGAGCCCGTCAGGCGATACATCCCATTTTTCGGCGAGGCCCGGTTCGATATCCGTGCTGCCGTGCGCGAACTCGATCAGCCGGTTGTAGACCGTGTACGACGCCGCGCTGAACTCGACGCTGGTGGTGTATTGCGCACTGTCAAAGCCCGCCGGACTGCCCTCGGAGCAGAACACGAGCGTCTTGTCGGGCAGCTTGGCCGCGTCGGCGAAGGCGGGCAGCAGCGCGGCGCTCAGAACTGCACAGGCGCTCAGCACTGGAAGGCAGGTTTGGCGAACTGCAAACAGCAACTTGGGTACCGTCATCACGTTCTCCGCACAGCAGCCACGTCAGCTGCGCTTTGATCATAGACAGCACAAAAATCGGGTTCAATGAGGGCTTACGCGCCGCAAGTTTCATTCGCGCGGGCGTGTTTATTGCGGCGCAGCAGCCGCTGCTGCGGTCGTACAAGCACGGAATCCGCGGTTTCGGCTTCGTTCGCGTGGCGCTCGGCGGGCACCGCTATGAGGCTCGCGCCGCCCGCCGCCGCGCCATTCGTCGCGCGAAAAAAAACCGCGCGGCCAAACGCGCCGCGCGGTTTCGTCTCCACGACGTGATGCGAGCTTAAACGGCTAGCCGCTCGCAGATCGCTTTCGTCGCCGCCGCGCCGTTCAAAGTGTAGAAGTGCAGGCCCGGCACTTTGGCGTCGATCAGACGCCCGCACAGGTCCGTCACCACGTCCAGCCCGAACGCGCGAATCGACTCGCGGTCGTCGCCGAAGCTTTCCAACCGCCGAGCGATCCAGCGTGGCACTTCAGCGCCGCACATCTCCGAGAAACGCATCAGTTGCGAGAAGTTCGTGATCGGCATGATGCCCGGCACGATCGGCACATCGACGCCGAGTTTCCGTGCGTCGTCGACGAAACGGAAGTACGCGTCCGCGTTGAAGAAGTACTGCGTGATCGCCGAATTGGCGCCGGCCTTCACCTTGCGAGCGAAGTTGTCCAGATCGTGACGCGGCGAGCGCGACTGCGGATGGTATTCCGGATAGCCGGCCACCTCGATCCAGAACCAGTCGCCGAATTCGGCGCGAATAAAGCTCACCAGTTCCGACGCGTAACGCAACTCGCCGACCTCGCCCATGCCGGACGGCAGATCGCCGCGCAGCGCGACGATATGGCGGATGCCATGCGCGCGGTATTCGGTGAGAATCGCGCGCAGGCTCTCTTTCGACGAGCCGATGCACGACACGTGCGGCGCCGCCTCGAGCCCTTCCTTCGCCATTTCGACGACGGTATCGAGCGTGCCCTGTTGCGTCGAGCCGCCGGCGCCGAACGTAACGGACATGAACTTGGGCTTGAGCGTGACAAGTTGTGCGCGCGTGGCGCGCAGCTTGTCGACGCCTTCCTGCGTTTTCGGCGGGAAGAATTCGAATGATAGTTCGATCGGGTTCATGATTCAGTGTTTCAACCGAGACTGCGGTTGCCGAAAATAAGCGCGGACAGCAGCCAGGAAACGATGCTGTACAGAATCGAGCCGATGAACGCCGACCAGAAACCCGACACTTCGAAGCCCTTCAGCAGCGACGCGCACAGCCAGAAGCACAGCGCATTGACCACCAGAATGAAGAGTCCGAGCGTGAGGATCGTGACGGGCAGCGTCAGCAGGATCAGCACCGGCCGCAGGACCGTGTTGATCAACCCGAGCACCACCGCGACGATCAATGCGGTGCCGAAACTGCGGATATGAATCGACGGAACGAGGTAGGTGATGATCAGGAGCGCAAGCGCATTGATCAGCCAGGTCAGCAGCAAGGTCATGTAGAGCTCCTTCGGCAGGATGTCCGATAACGGGAAAAGCGCGTAAAGCGGCGGGCATGGCGGACAAAGCGGCGCATCATGCGCCGCCCTGTCGTCAAACTGTCATGCGGTCAAACCGCCGCGACGCGCTTAATAGCGGTAGTGGTTCGGCTTGAACGGACCATTCTTGTCGACGCCGATGTAGCCGGCCTGATCGTCCGACAGCACGGTCAGGTTCGCGCCGATGCGCGCCAGATGCAGGCGTGCGACTTTCTCGTCCAGATGCTTCGGCAGCACGTACACCTTGTTCTCGTACTTCTTGCCTTGCGTGAACAGTTCGATCTGCGCGAGCGTCTGGTTCGTGAACGAGTTCGACATCACGAACGACGGGTGGCCCGTCGCGCAACCCAGGTTCACGAGGCGGCCTTCAGCCAGCAGGATCACGCGCTTGCCGTCCGGGAAAATGATGTGGTCGACTTGCGGCTTGATGTTGTCCCACTGGTACTGGCGGGTCGACGCAACGTCGATTTCCGAATCGAAGTGCCCGATGTTGCAGACGATCGCGTTGTGACGCATCGCCTTCATGTGGTCGTGGCCGATCACGTGGTAGTTGCCGGTTGCCGTCACGAAGATGTCGGCCTTGTCCGCCGCGTATTCCATGGTCACGACACGATAGCCTTCCATCGCCGCTTGCAGTGCGCAGATCGGATCGATTTCGGTGACCCACACGGTCGCGCCCAGACCGCGCAGCGATTGCGCGCAGCCCTTGCCCACGTCGCCGTAACCGGCCACCACGGCGATCTTGCCTGCGATCATCACGTCGGTCGCGCGCTTGATGCCGTCGACCAGCGACTCACGGCAGCCGTACAAATTGTCGAACTTCGACTTGGTGACCGAGTCGTTGACGTTGATCGCCGGGAACGGCAGACGGCCTTCTTTTTCCATCTGATACAGACGGTGCACGCCGGTCGTGGTTTCTTCCGTCACGCCCTGAATGTGCGCGAGGCGCGTGGAGTACCACGTCGGGTCCGCGTCGAGGTGAGAAGCGATCGACTTGTACAGCGCGACTTCTTCTTCATTCGTCGGCTTCGAGATCACCGAGCGGTCTTTTTCCGCCTTCGAACCGAGGATTAGCAGCAACGTGGCATCGCCGCCGTCGTCGAGGATCATGTTGGCGAATTCGCCGTTCGGCCATTCGAAAATGCGGTGCGAGAATTCCCAGTACTCGTCGAGCGATTCGCCCTTGAATGCGAACACCGGCGTGCCGGCCTTGGCGATCGCCGCGGCGGCGTGATCCTGCGTCGAGAAGATGTTGCACGACGCCCAGCGCACGTCCGCGCCGAGCGCGGTCAGCGTTTCGATCAGCACGCCGGTCTGGATGGTCATGTGCAGCGAACCTGCAATGCGCGCGCCCTTCAGCGGTTGCTGCGCCTTGTACTCTTCGCGCGTTTGCACGAGACCGGGCATTTCCGTCTCGGCAATGTTGAGTTCCTTGCGGCCCCAGTCGGCAAGCGACATGTCGGCAACAACGAAGTCCTGGGAATTTTTGGAATCGATAACAGCGGCGTTCATCACGCCCTCCTTTCTAAGTAGTGACTAGAAATTTGACGTGAGCGCGGTTCGATGCGGTGGACAGGAAGCGCTACGCGCATCCAGCCCTCCGATTGAAGTCTCCGAGCCTGGCGGGCGGCCGGCGAATAGCTGATTCGCGGTACCCGTCGCAACGCTCCTCGAAGACGAACGGCGATTGTAGCAAAACGAGATGGCTTCGGGGCACGGATCGGGTTTTCAGGCGATGCGGATTTCTTGCGCTTCGTGCGTGCGCGTAGCCGCTGTGATGGACGCCTTGCAGGCGTCGCACGGCCTAGGAGGCGGTGGTCTCGGCCGTCAAATTCGCCGCGCGCAATTGCGCGATGCCGGTGCGCGCGGTGTCGAGAAACTGCCTCGACACGCGGAACGCTTCGGCGACATCGGCGGGATCCGGGATCTGCAGTCCGAGTGCAACGCGGAAATAGCGTTCGGCGTGAATGCCCGTGTGGTAATGCATGCGCACACGCTTCGCATCGCTCAGCCGTGGGTTGCCGAAGATATCGCGCAGCGCCCACGAAAACGCGCCGTCTTCGCCGCCGATACGGCGAAACGCGTCGTCCATCGGAAAGCCGCCGAGCGCGAGATAAGCCGCCCGGCGAATGAACAGGCCGCTGGGCACCGTATTGCTGAGCGTTGCAGCATGCGTGGCAAAGTCAGGGTGAGCCGTGAGCTCGCGCGGAAAATCCGCGTACTCGACGTCGAGCCGCACGGACACTTCTTTCGGGTTTTGCGCGAGGAATGCGCTCGCGGCGGCGAGGGCGCCGGGCAGATATTCGTCGTCGGCGTCGAGGAAGGCGATCAGGTCGTGCGACGCATGCATCGCGCCCCAGTTGCGCGCTCGCGCCGCGCCGCCGTTGTACGGCATCCGTAGCAGACCCACGCGCGCGTCGAGGCGGCCGCATTCGGCCACGATGTCCGCGGAGGCATCGACCGAGCCGTCGTCCACCACGACGATCTGTGTGGCTTCAGGGTGGATCCGGCAACTTTGCAGAGCGCGCGCGAGCGTCGCCGCGCCGTTGTAGCAGGGAATGATGATCGAAATGGGCGTCATGACTAATGGGTGCGATAGGCGGCTCGGCGGTGAAAATCCCCTGATGTTATTCCGCTTGCCGCCAGGCGCATCTTGAAATGACCGTGACGTCTCTCGATCGGCACTCTGCGATATAAATATATTGACTTACAATCCACCGGATCATTCCAATTTGGAATTCTGGAGCCTGAGATCGTGGAACTACGTGCGCTGCGGTATTTCGTCGAAGTGGTGCGTCAGCAGAGTTTCACCGTCGCGGCCGAGCAGATGTTCGTTACGCAGCCGACCATCAGCAAAATGGTCAAGTCGCTGGAAGACGAAATCGGCTCACCGCTGCTGCTGCGCGACGGGCGCCAGATGGTGCTGACCGATGCCGGCCGGATCGTCTACCAACGCGGCCAGGACGTGCTGGCGGCGCACGCGCAATTGCAGGCGGAGCTGAACGATCTCGACACGCTCGGCCGCGGTCAACTCACCATCGGCATTCCGCCCATGGGCGGCTCGCTCTTCACGCCGGCCATCGCCGCGTTCCGCCAGCGCTATCCGAAAATCGAACTCAAGCTGTTTGAGCAGGGATCGCGCGCGATCGAAACAGCGCTGATCAACGGCGAACTGGAATTAGGCGGCGTGCTGCAGCCCGTCGACCCGGAAAATATCGACGTGCTGCCCATGACGCGTCAGTTGCTGTGGCTCGTCGCCCGCACGGGCTCGAGTTGGGACGATCTGCACGAGGTGCCGCTCGCGCAACTCGCCAACGAGCCGTTCGTTTTCTACGGCGAAAGTCTCGCGCTCAATGACGTCGTCTTGAACGCGTGCCGCACCGCCGGCTTTGCGCCGACTATCGTCGGACGCAGCGGGCATTGGGATTTCATGGCGGCGCTGGTGCTGGCCGGTGTCGGCATCGCCCTGTTGCCTGCGCCGTATTGCCGGCGTCTGGACCCTGCGCAGTTCACCTGCCGGCCGGTGGTGGAACCGGAAATTCCGTGGGAAATGGCGATCGGCTGGCGCCGCAATGGTTATCTGTCGCACGCCGCGCGCGCCTGGCTCGAAGTCGCACGCGAGGCGCTGCCAGGCCAGGCCGCCGACGATTTCATGCTGGGGCCGGGCATCGGCGTGACCGGTATCACGACACCGTTTCCGGCACGGCCCGCCGAGTGAAGCAATGCCGCCGGGCGCAAACCGGGCGGCATGTCTTACGCGATGATTCCAGCCCGCAGTTACTGCTGCGCGACGAACTCGATGCGGCGGTTGGCAAAGCGCCCGCTCGCCGTGTCGTTGCTCGCCACCGGACGCGCCTGGCCATAGCCTTGCGCCAGCAGAGAATCAGCCGGCACGCCCGTCTTGACGAGGTAGGCGCGCACCGCATTGGCACGTTGCTTCGACAATTGCAGATTCGCCTGCTCGCCGCCGACGTTGTCCGAATAGCCCGCCACTTCCAGCCGCGCCGTCTTGCCGTTGCCCGCGCAGGCGTTCAGCACGCGCGCCGACTGCTTCAGATCATCCACGGCGGAAGCCGGCACATGCGCGCTGGCGCTTGCGAAGTTGATCACCTGCAGATTCAGCACTTTGACCACGTCCGCTGCCGCACACGAGCTATCCGGCGCGAGCAGGTTCTTGATCGCGCTGCGGAAGTTCTCGTTGGCATCGGCGACGGCGTGCGCGACGTCGAACGAACCGATCTGATACGACGTGCCGAGCAGCGACTTCAGCTTGTCGAGCCAGCCGAGCTTCTTGTCCGCGGCAGTGCCGCTCAGTTCGATGTGCGTGCCGGCCACTTTCACTTCCGCGCCGGGCAGCGACAGCAGCGGCAACAGGCTGTCGAAATGAGCCAGCCAGTCGGCCGGTTTCGTGGCCGGGTCCACCGTGATATTCGGCACGAAGTTATATTGACCGAGGCGCTTTGTCAGCTCGTCCATCAGTTGCGTCTTTTCGGCTTCGCTGCCGACGGTGGCCGTCAGCGTCGGTTTGCCGGCGGCGTCGACGGTGAAGCTGAACTGGCTGTCTTGAGTCGGCACGATCGCGGCGGCCGGTTGCTGGGCGTCGCTAGCCGAACTCGCGGGCGTCGCGGCGCTGGCGGCGGGTGCCGACGCTGCCACATCGCTGGCGGCTACCACAGCGGCCGGAGCCTGAACCGGCGCCAGAGCCGGTTGCGCGGTAACCGGCGCGTCGGCACTGTTGTGCGCGCCGACGCGACCAGCGCTCTGCTCACCCTGGCAGCCGCGCAAAAACAGAAACGCCAGCACCGCAGCGATTGCCGCGAGCAACCACCACAGCCACGTGTGCGAGCGGCGCTCTTCGCGCACCACGGCGTCCACGGGCACCTGGATGCTCGGCGACGCGTCGCCCGCCGGCTTGGCCGCGGGCGTCGGATGATCGATGTGCGACGAAACAGCCTTCAATTGCGCCAGTATGTTGCCGGCAAACGCGCCGACGCCACCCAGACCGAGTGCGGCCATCAGGCGATCGTTAAGAAAAGGCGCAATGACAGGCAGTTGATGGCCCAGCAGCGTGGGCAATTGCCCGGCGTTGCCCTGACCTTCGAGACAATGCCCCTTCAGCAAGCCGAGCAGCGTTGCCCCGACGATCCCCGTCATGGCATGCGTGGCGTGCGCCGGCACGCCGGTTTGCGAGGCGACCTCGTCGCTCAGCACGTCGACGCGGCGGTCCAGCGTGCGTTCGAGCAACTGCCGGCCGGCCATTTCCAGTTGGCTCAAGCCAGTCGTGCTGCCGATCAGGCGCGGCAGCTGTTCGGCGATATGGCCGTTCACTTCCGGCGAGAGGATCGTGGCGAAAAGCGAACGCGCACCGTCGAGCGTCGCGCCCTTTTGCATCAGACCGGCAACGAGCGCCGGCGCCGCGACGGCCAGCACCTTTTGAGTCGCGTCCGCCGGCAGCCCGAAGCGCCCCGCTAGCTGCCGCACCACACCGTCCGTCATGGCGGACTGAATCAGTTGAATTGCGTTGATGCTCATCGCTTCGCTTCCTCGAGTTCCCGAACGCGCCACCTAGCACGCTCCCTTTTGCGGCGCGATTATAGGTTTCGGGAAATCTCATAAACGAAACGGCACAATTTATGACGAATTGGCAGACGTTCGCTCAAGTTGTCTCATATTTAGCGGCAAAATCTGACATGTCGCTGAGGGCTCAGGCAGTATCCGCCGCCATGCCCGCTCTGCTGGTCGACGCGATCTTCAGCTCCGTTTGCGATTCGCGACGGGCCGCCGCGATCAGATCGGCCGCGCGCTCGCCGATCATCACCGTTGGCGAATTGGTGTTGCCGCCGATCAGCGTCGGCATCACCGAGGCGTCGACGATCCGCAGCCCCGTGACGCCTCGCACCCGCAACTGCGGATCGACCACGGAGCGCGCGTCGCCGCCCATCCGGCACGTGGCCACGGGATGATAGATCGTGTCGGCATGCTCGACGATCGTGCGGCGCAACTCCGCGTCCGACTGGCCAGAATGGGTGTACAACTCGCTGCCACCATGCAGCGCGAGCGAGGGCGCATCGAGAATGCGCCGCGCCATTCGCGCGCCGTCCACCAGCAAATCGAGATCGCGCGGGTCGCTGAAGAAACGCGGATCGATCACCGGCGCGGTTCGCGCATCGGCGCTCGCGAGAGTCACGGTGCCGCGACTGTGCGGCCGCAACACGCACACGTGCAGCGAATAACCGTGGCCCCAATGCATATGACGGTTGTGATCGTCGACGATGGCCGCGCAAAAATGCAATTGCAGATCCGGCCGGTCGAGCGTCGGCTTGCTCTTCAGAAAACCGCCCGCCTCGGCGACATTGCTCGACAGCATGCCGCGCCCATGACGCATGAACGTGACGAACTGCGGCAACATCCGCGCAATGCCGCGAATCGAAAAGCCGGTCGGCTCGATCGACGAAACCCGCTTGTTGATCGTGAAATCGACGTGGTCGATCAGGTTCTGGCCGACCTCCGGCGCGTCATGCAGCACCGCAATGCCGAGCGACTGCAGATGCGCCGCCGGTCCGATACCCGAGCACATCAGCAGTTGCGGCGAATTGAACGCGCCTGCGGCAAGCACCACCTCCGCGCGCGCTTCGAGCGTTTCCGTGCGGCCGCCGCGCACGATCTCCACGCCGCTCGCGCGCTTGCCGTTGAAGGCGACGCGCACCACCGTCGCGTCGGCGATCGTGTGCAGGTTGGGACGCGTGCGGTCGTAGATATAGGCGCGTGCCACGCTGCAGCGACGTCCGTCGCGCTGCGTCACCTGATAGAAGCCGATCCCTTCCTGATCCGCGCCGTTGAAGTCGCCATTCGGCTTGTAGCCGGCTTCCATCGCTGCCTGCACGAAGCGCCGTGAAAACGGATTCTGATAGCGCAGATCGGAGACGGTCAGCGGGCCACTGTCGCCATGCCACGCGTCGGCGCCGCGCTGGTTGCCTTCGGCACGGCGGAAATACGGCAGCACCTCGGCCCACGACCAGCCTTCACAACCCAGTTCCGCCCATTCGTCGTAATCGAGCGGATGGCCGCGCGTGTAGATCATCGCGTTGATCGCGCTCGATCCGCCGAAGCCGCGCCCGCGCGGCTGATACCCTTGCCGTCCGCCGAGCCCCGGCTGCGGCGTGGTCAGATAACCGTAATTGGTCTTGAGTTTGTGCGGCACCACGGCCGCCACGCCGACCGGCATGTTGACGAACAGATTGCGGTCCGTGTGCGGGCCGGCTTCGATCAGCGCGATCGTCGCGTCCGGGCAGCTATCCGCGAGACGGCTCGCCAGCGCGCAACCGCCCGAGCCTGCACCGACGATGATGTAGTCGTATTGCATCCGCTCCTCCTGATGGGCCGCGTTGCTCGCGAACCCTTATGTCGTGCACACTTGTCTACGTGTGTTTCCCCGGCATTGTAGGGAGCGTTCGGATGGCGCGGCGGCTTCGCGCCAGAGCGATTCCTCTAAACGGAACGGCCGCCGCGCCCCTATGATGAAAGACGCGCTAACGCCCGCCTGGCGGCTGCGCGCGGCATTCAAACACGCCGTTGCACACGCCGTCCTTTCGACGCGCGGCAAGACACGCGGCGATCAAACAGCGCATTACCGGCCTGCATCGGCGAGCATGCGTTGAACGGAGACAGCAGATGGAACGGCACAGCTTCGGCCAGACTCACGAGGTGACCAATCAGGTTCCGCCGCTGGCGGACTACAACCTGTTTTCCAGCGACGCCGCGTTGTCCGCCGCCCTCGAACGCGACGGCGCCGGGTGGCATCGCGGTGCATTGGTGCGGCACGGTGCGGCGCTCACCACGCCCGAAACGCTGGCGCTCGCCGAGCTGGCCAACCGTCACGAGCCGGAACTCGTCACGCATAGTCCGCGCGGCGAGCGCATCGACGCGCTGGAGTTTCATCCTTCGTGGCACGCGCTGCTCTCGCTGCTGCGCCGCGAAGGCCTGCACGCGCTGCCGTTTTCCGATCCACAACGCGGCGCGATGGTGGCGCGCTGCGCCGGTTACTTCCTGCATGCACAAATCGAATCCGGCTCGCTCTGCCCGCTGACCATGACCTTCGCGAGCATCCCCGTGCTGCAACGCGAACCCGCGCTATTCGCCACATTGCGCGACAAGCTCTACGCGCGCGAGCACGATTCGCGCGATTTGCCGCTCAAGCATAAAACTTCGGCGATGATCGGCATGGGCATGACCGAAAAACAGGGCGGCTCGGACGTGCGCAGCAATCAGACCCGCGCCTACTCCACCGCCGGCAGCGGCCGTGGCGCCGCCTACCGGCTTGTCGGTCACAAATGGTTTTTCTCCGCGCCGCAGTGCGACGCGCATCTGGTACTCGGCCGCACCGACGAACACGAAGGCCTTTCGTGCTTCTACGTGCCGCGCTTCGCGCCGGACGGCCGCAAGAACAACGTGCAGATCCAGCGCCTGAAAGACAAGCTCGGCAACCGCTCGAATGCAAGCAGCGAAGTCGAATTTCTCGACGCGTTCGGCATCATGATCGGCGACGAAGGACGCGGCGTGCCGACCATCATCGAAATGGCGAATTACACGCGGCTCGATTGCGTGATCGGCAGCGCGGCGCTGATGCGCGCGGCGCTCGTGCAGGCGATTCACCATGCGCGTCATCGCAGCGCGTTCGGCCGGCATCTCGCCGATCAGCCGCTGATGCGCAACGTGCTCGCCGATCTGGCTTTGGAATCGGAAGCGGCGACGGTGCTGTTCATGCGTCTCGCGCGCGCTTTCGAAGAGTCGACCGACGCCGCCTCCACCTCGCTGGCCGAGCGCGCGTGGCGCCGCATCGTCACGCCCGCGGCAAAGTACTGGGTCTGCAAGCGCGCGCTGGAATTCACCGGCGAAGCGATGGAGGTCTGGGGCGGCAACGGCTACGTTGAAACCGGTCCGATGGCGCGCTTCTACCGCGAAGCGCCGGTGAATTCGATCTGGGAAGGTTCCGGCAACGTCATGTGCCTCGACGTGCTGCGCGCGATGGAGCGCGAGCCGGAAGCGGCGCAAGCATTGTTCGCCGCGTGGCATGCGGATGCGCAAGCGCATCCGGCGTTGAGCGCCGCACTCGGCAAACTCGCCGCCACGCTCAACGGACCGGCCGAGCATCGCGAAGCTTCGGCGCGGCGGATCGCGCAGCAAGTCGTGCTGATCGCGCAGGCCACCTTGCTGCTCAAACACGCGCCAGCGGAAGTGGCCGAGGCGTTCATTGCCACGCGTCTCGCCGACGGCTGCGGCGAAAGCGGCCGTGTTTATGGCACGCTGCCGGCCACGTTCGATCACGCGGCGATCATCGAAAGAGCGTTTCCTGTCTGACGTTCGGCACGTACGCTTCAATCAAGCCGCGAAGCTACGGAAAAGCAGCACAAGCAAATCCAATAAAAGCGCGCCTCGACGCGCAACGCAATCCATCAGGGAGTGGACACACATGAAGAACGATCTGCCGGAAGTCGCCGCGCTCGAAGCGCTGCTGCGCGAGCAGCGCCACGCCTATTTACGCGCGCCGTATCCTTCGTGGGACACACGCGCCGCGCATCTGAAAGCGCTGCGCAAAGTCATGCTCGACAATCGCGACGCACTCGCCGATGCGATGAACGCCGACTTCGGCAATCGTGCGAAACAGGAAGTGCTGCTCGCGGAATTCCTGCTGGTGAAGGAGGAAATCGACGGCGCGCTACGGCATGGCAAGCGCTGGATGAAATCACAACGCCGCAGCACCAACAAATGGCTGCTGCCGGCGCGCGCGAAAGTCGTGCCGCAGCCGCTCGGCGTGGTCGGCATCATCGTGCCGTGGAATTATCCGGTGCTGCTCGCCGTCGGTCCGCTCGTCAGCGCGTTGACCGCCGGCAATCGCGCGATCGTCAAAATGTCCGAACTGACGCCGCGCACTTCGGCGCTCTTCGAGCAGTTGATCGGCCAGACCTTCGCGCGCGATCATGTCGCAGTGGTGAACGGCGACGCCGCGCTCGCCGCCGCCTTTAGCGCGCAGCCCTTCGATCACTTGCTGTTCACGGGTTCGACCAAGGTTGGTCACGAAGTGATGCGCGCCGCCGCCGAGCATCTGACGCCGGTCACGCTCGAACTGGGCGGCAAGTCGCCGGCCATCATCGGCACGCATGCGCGTTTCGACAACGCGGTGGACAACCTCATCGCCGGCAAGACGCTCAACGCGGGGCAAACCTGTGTCGCGCCCGATTACGTGCTGGTGCCGCGCGGCAAGGAGCAGGCGTTCGTCGAACGGGCGCGCGCGCGGATGGCGAAGATGTATCCGAATTTCGCCAATAACCCCGATTACACCTCGATCATTTCGGCGCGCCACTTCGCGCGGCTGGAGCGTCTCGCCGACGAAGCCCAGGCCGCCGGCGCGCAATTGCACGCGCTCACCGACAGTTCACCCGATGCAGCGAGCCGCCGCTTCCCGCTGATCGCCGTCACCAACGCGCCGGACGAATGCGCGCTGATGCAGGAGGAAATTTTCGGGCCGCTGCTGCCTATCGTGTCCTACGACACGCTCGACGACGCGATCGCGTGGATCAACGCCCGGCCGCGTCCTCTCGCGCTGTATCTCTACGCCGACGACGCTGCCACCATCGAGCGCGTGACGCACGAAACCATCGCAGGCGGCATGGCGATCAACGAAACGCTGATGCATCTGGCGTGCGAGAGCCTGCCGTTTGGCGGAGTCGGCGCGAGTGGAATGGGCGCGTATCACGGCTACGAAGGCTTCGTGACGTTCTCGAAGATGAAGCCGGTGTTGACGCAAGCGCGCCTGAACGCGCGCGGCTGGATTTCGCCGCCGTACGGCAAACGGGTCGACGCGCTGCTGAAACTGATGATGCGGTTCTGACGCTCAGCGCGTCGCCGGGCCGCCTTCGATTTCGGTGGCCACGACGTCAATGACATCCGGCGCGTCGGCGTTCGCGGCTGGCGGCGGCTCGTTTTCAGCGCCGCTTTCCAGCCGATGCAGCCACGCGAGCATTTCCGCCACCGCCTGATAAAGCTGCGGCGGAATGCGCGCATCGAGATCCACCTGCATCAGCAGCGAGACCATTTCGGGCGCTTCGTGCACGTACAGGCCAGCCTCCTTGGCCCGCTGCACGATCATCTCGGCCAGCATGCCGTAGCCTTTGGCGATCACGCGCGGCGCGGGATCACTGCCTTGGGCGTCGTAGACGAGCGCGGCCGCGCTGCGGCGATGTTTGCGGCTCATCACATGTCCCAGTCGAAATCGTCGAGCGGCGTGGCTGCGGTGCGACGCCGGACGCCCGCGGTTCGGTTCGCCGCCGAAGCGGCCGCACCGCCCGCCTCCGCCGAACCGGTCGCCGAAGCCGAGCGCGCATACGCCGACGCCGCCGCCTGAGCGGCCGCCGCGCCCGCGGCATTCGCGGCGGTGGCGGGCGCGCCGCCGCCGATCTCGCGAATCGTCAAGCCATTTAACTGGATGCCCGCCGCCGCAAGCCGCTGACGGAAGCTCTCACCCTGCATCGCAAGACGCGCGGCGCCGCCGGGACTCGCCTGCACGCGCGCGACGAGGCGCGTGCCGGTCAGTGTCAGTTCCGCGTCGACGGTGCCGAGCGTCGGCAGCGATAGCGTCAGGCGCGTGCGCCACGGCTGATCGTCCTCGCTTGCCGTGCCGCCGCCGCTGCGGTCCCATTCGTCGCCTTCCTGCTCGATGGTCCAGTCGAGCTTGGCGCCCGGCCATGCTTCGCCGGTCCAGCGAAACTGCCCGGTCGCGAGCAGATCGAGCTGCTGACGCACCAACGGCACGGTCGCGGGATGAACCGCGGCGGCCATCGGCTGCGAATTCTGCGAGGCGCCGCCGTCGACGGTTTGCGCGGCCGCGTTATGCAGGCTCGCATGCGCGGGCTGGCCGTTCAGGTCCGACAGGGAACTGGCCAGCACTTCGCCGGCCACGAAACGCGCGGCTTGCGCGTTGGGGATCGAAGGCATCCCGCGAGCAGCGGCGCCGGCGTCTTGCGTGCCGCCGTTCGATGGACCATTCGGCGCCGCACCCATGCCCTGCCGGGCGGACGGATTGGCGGGCGACGCGTCGCCGCCGTCGTTCGCCCAGTCGAGCGGCAGTTGCGCGGCAGCGGCAACGAGTTTGTTCTGCGCCTCGCCAGCGAGCGAAGCGGGCGAACGCTGTCCCGCCAGCCATTGCGCGAGATGCGCTTCATAAAAGAGGCCGCTATCGCCGACGGTCTGTTCGAGCGCTGCGGCGAGCGCCGCGATCGGCACCTGGGCCGCCGCGACATTGGCGGTGGCCGCGGTGGCAGCGGAATTCGGATTGGCGGTGGATGCAGTGGAAGCCGTTGCGGCAGCGGACGTGTCGAACAGCGGCAACGCGTCCACTTCGATATCGAGCGCGGGCGCGGCCGGCCAGATCGGCGTCTGGCCGATCACGGCGGGCGTCGCCTCGCCGCCCGAGCGCACGATCGCATTGAGCGTCAGCGCGACGGCGGACAGCGCGGTCTGGGCGGAAGGCTGCGGCGCGGGCGTCTCAATGAGCGCCGGCATGGTCGGCGCGGTTTCGACGCCCGCCGTGCCGGCCTGCGAAGCAGCCGCACTGCCTGGCGCGATATTGAGCAGACTATCGATCCGGCTCGCGAGCACCGAAGCGACAGTCGTGTCGATCCCGTTCATGCCGATTCCTTGGTCACATTGGCGGCGTCGCGCTCAAATAAAGTCAGTCAGCCGGATGAATAGAGGCGCCTCTCGGCGCGCACGGCGCAACTCAGCGCGCTCCGTACAGCTCCTTGAGCACGCGCGTGGGCCGTCCGGCGAACAGCGCGGACAGATTGGCCATGCGCGGATTCGCCAGATCGCGGATCGCGGCGTCGTCGGCGAGGATCTGGCGGATCAGCGCGTACTTGCGCAGACGCTCCGCCTCGTCGAGCTTCACGCCCGTTTCGGCGTCTTTCAACGCCTCCACCAGATGGCGGTATTCCTCCTGCAGGTGGACCAGATCGTTCCACAGCGCGCGCCGGGCAGCTATCAGCATGCGGCAGGAAATCGCTGCAATCGCCTCGTAGCGGGCGAAGTATTCTGCGTTCGATGTCATCTCATGCTTTCCGCGGCGGGCTGGGCTGCCATCCGCGCGATCTCCGGGGCAATCCCGATCCATGCCTCTTCGAGAGTGGCCAGAAGACCGTCCACCTCGACCAGCATCGCCTCGCTTTGTTTTATGTTGGCTTCGAGCAGCCGGCGCGACATATAGCTATACAGCGCGTTCAACCGCTCCGCAATCTCACCGCCCGCCTCGAGGTTGAGCGATTGCTGCAGCCCGCTTTCGACGATCTGAATCGCCTTGCCGACCGCCTCTCCGCGAGCCGGCACATTGCCCTGCTGCAAATGCATGCGCGCCTGCGCGATCGCTTGCCTTGCGCCCTGATACAACATCACGATCAGACGATGCGGACTCGCGCCCATCACCCCTGTCTCGACGCCGACGCGTGCGTACGCATTGGCTCCAGAGTGTCCTGGGGAAAACATCGGCGCTCCTCCTCTCTTGCACTGCGGTTGGTCGTGGCACCTCGTCCGGGCACGTTGCCGCGCCCCGATCTCTGCCTGTACCTTGTTATCGGAAAGACAGCGGGAAAGCTTTAGGCCAGCGCAAGGAGGATTAAGCGGCCAATGGTGCAGCCTTCGAGAGCCGCACGGCGCGCACGCTTTCGGGCGGGCGGAACAGCCTTGCCGCCCGGGTCGCGTTCACACCGACATCTGCATGATGTCGTTATAGGCGGACACCAGCTTGTTGCGCACCTGCAGGCCGAACTGGAAGCCCACGTTGGCCTTTTGCATGTCGACCATCACGTCGTTGAGCGACACGTTCGACGAGCCGAGTTCGAACGCCTGCGATTCGCCGACCGCCTTGGTCTGATCGCCGCTGATCTTGTCCAGCGAGGCTTTCAGTGCCGACGCAAAGCCGGTGGGCGTCGCCGCGCCGGACGTGTCGGCGACCGTATTGCTGCCGCCGGCCGCTTGCGCCGCCATCGACTGCATCTGTTGCAGCGCCGACGAAAGCGCGTTCACGGGGAAAGTCATGTTTTCTCCAGGGAAGGACGACCGGCATGCCAAACCGTACCGATCTGGACGAAAGCATAGCAGCGGGCCATACGGGAAAGCCCCGAAACTAGGGGGGAAACCCGGCTCTATTCAAGCAATCGGGTTGAGCCGCGCTGCGGATAATTTCAAGGGTGAAAGTCTCTGTCCGTGCGCCCGCCGACCCTCGGTGCGGTAGCGGGCAGAACGCAAAAGGCATCCCGGAGAAACCCGACGCATGGATTCGTCAGCCAACTCTTTGATCAACCCCGACGCCCGCATGGGCCTCGCCGGTGCGCAGCCCGGCGCCGGTGCGGCCGGTGCCGGCCAGGCCGGCGGCGCAGCAGACCTCGGCGGCCTGGGGAGCAACCTCGGTGGCAACTTCGGTCAGCGCCTGTCCGGCCTCGCGCAGATGCGCGGCAACCCGCGCGCTCCGCTGATCTTCGCGGTGGCGCTGCTGGTCGCCGTGGTGGCGGGGCTGTTCCTGTGGTCGCGGGCGCCGGACTACAAGGTGCTCTACAGCAACCTGTCGGACCGCGACGGCGGCGCCATCATCACGGCACTGCAGGCGGCCAACATTCCCTACAAGTTCTCCGACGCCGGCGGCGCGATCCTCGTGCCGGCCGAACAGGTGCATGAAATGCGTCTGCGTCTGGCCTCGCAAGGCTTGCCCAAGAGCGGCTCGGTCGGCTTCGAACTGATGGACAACCAGAAGTTCGGCATCAGCCAGTTCGCCGAGCAGATCAACTATCAGCGCGCGCTGGAAGGCGAACTGGAACGCACGATCGAGTCGATTTCGTCGGTGAAGTCGGCGCGCGTGCATCTGGCGATTCCGAAGCCTTCCGTGTTCGTGCGCGACAAGGAAGCGCCGTCGGCCTCCGTGCTGGTCAACCTTTATCCGGGCCGCGCGCTCGACGAAGGCCAGGTGCTGGCGATCACGCATATGGTGTCGTCGGCGGTGCCGGACATGCCGGTGAAAGGCGTGACCATCCTCGATCAGGACGGCAACCTGTTGACGCAGCCGTCCACCGGCAGCGGACTCGACGCCTCGCAACTGAAGTACCGCCAGCAGATCGAGCGCAGCACCCAGCAGCGCATCGACGCGATCCTCGCGCCCCTGTTCGGCTCGGGCAACGCGCATTCGCAGGTCAGCGCCGATATCGACTTCTCGCACAGCGAGCAGACCTCGGAAAACTACGGCCCGAACGGCAACCCGCAACAGGCGGCGATCCGCAGCCAGCAATCGAGCAGCGCCACCGAAATGTCGCAAGGCGCGGCCTCGGGCGTGCCGGGCGCGCTGTCGAACCAGCCGCCGCAGCCCGCATCGGCGCCGATCAACGCGCCCAACGGCGCGAGCGGCGTGACGACCACGCCGGTCAGCGACCGCAAGGACTCGACCACCAACTACGAACTCGACAAGACGGTGCGTCATCTCGAACGGCCGATGGGCGGCATCAAGCGTCTGTCGGTGGCGGTGGTGGTGAACTATCTGCGTGTGGTCGACGCCAAGGGCCACGCCACGATGCAGCCGGTCACCGCCGACAAGCTCGCGCAGGTCAACCAGCTGGTGAAGGACGCGATGGGCTTCGACCAGGCGCGCGGCGACTCGGTCAACGTGGTCAACAGCCCGTTCAGCACCGAGGTCGATCCGAACGCCGACCTGCCGTGGTGGCGCACGCCGGACATGATTGCGCTCGCCAAGCAGATCGCGACTTACCTCGGCATCGGCGCGGTCGCCCTGTTCCTCTACTTCGTGATGGTGAAGCCGGCGCTGCGCCGCGCCTTCCCGCCGCCGGAGCCGGCCGCCGTCGCGGCGCTGGCGTCACCGGACGAGCCGATTTTGCTGGACGGCATTCCCGCCGCCGAGCGCATGGGCGCGAACGGCACCAGCAGCAGCGTCGCCGAACTGGAAGGCGACAGCGAGCTGCTGGCGCTCGAAAGCGCCAAGCACAAATATGAGCGGAATCTGGAATTCGCGCGCAGCATCGCGCGCCAGGATCCGAAGATCGTTGCAACCGTCGTGAAAAATTGGGTGTCCGATGAGCGCTGAAGGCGTAATGAAGAGCGCGCTCCTGCTGATGTCGATCGGCGAGGAAGAAGCCGCGCAGGTGTTCAAGTTCCTCGGGCCGCGTGAAGTCCAGAAGATCGGCGTCGCGATGGCCGCATTGAAGAGCGTGACCCGCGAGCAGGTCGACGAAGTCCTGCAGGAGTTCGTGCGCGAGGCCGAGCAGCACACCGGCATGTCGCTGGATTCGAACGAGTACATCCGTTCGGTGCTGACCAAGGCGCTCGGCGACGACAAGGCCGGCGCGATCATCGACCGCATTCTGCAAGGCAGCGATACCAGCGGTATCGAAGGCCTCAAGTGGATGGATTCCGCGGCGGTCGCCGAACTCATCAAGAACGAGCATCCGCAGATCATCGCGACCATCCTCGTTCACCTGGACCGCGATCAGGCGTCGGAAATCGTCGCCTGCTTCACGGAACGGCTGCGCAACGACGTGTTGCTGCGGATCGCGACGCTCGACGGCATCCAGCCGGCCGCGCTGCGCGAACTCGACGACGTGCTGACCGGCCTGCTGTCCGGCAGCGACAACCTCAAGCGCAGCCCGATGGGCGGCATCCGCACGGCGGCGGAAATTCTCAACTTCATGTCGAGCAATCATGAAGAAGGCGTGATCGAGAACGTTCGCCAATACGACGCGGAACTTGCGCAGAAGATTATTGATCAGATGTTTGTGTTCGAGAACCTGCTCGATCTGGAAGACCGCGCGATCCAGCTGTTGCTGAAGGAAGTCGAGTCCGAGGCGTTGATCATCTCGCTGAAGGGCGCGCCGCCCGCGCTGCGCCAGAAGTTCCTGTCGAACATGTCGCAGCGTGCGGCCGAACTGCTCGCCGAAGACCTCGACGCGCGCGGTCCGGTGCGCGTCTCCGAAGTCGAGACGCAGCAACGCCGCATCCTGCAGATCGTGCGCAACCTGGCCGAAGGCGGCCAGATCGTTCTAGGCGGCAAGGCCGAAGATGCATATGTCTGATCAGAACTCCGCAGCGAAGGAACGCCTCTCGGCCTACCAGCGCTGGGAGATGGCCTCGTTCGATCCGGTGCCGCCGGCGCCGCCCGAACCCGAAGTCGACGACGGCGCATTCGAAGCCGAACTCGAACGCCTGCGCGACGCCGCTCATGCGCAGGGCATCGCATCCGGCCACGTGGCCGGTCAGGCGCTCGGCTATCAGGCCGGTTACGACCAGGGCCACGCGCAGGGTTTCGAGCAAGGCCAGAGCGAAGCGCGCGAAGAAGCCGCGCGGCTCGCGGCGCTGGCCGAAACCTTCAAGGCCGCGCTCGACGGCGCTCAGGGCGCGATCTCCGAAACGCTGGTTGCGCTCGCACTCGACATCGCGCAGCAGGTGGTGCGTCAGCACGTGCAGCACGACCCGACCGCGCTGATCGCCGCCGCGCGCGAGGTGCTGGCCGCCGAGCCGACGCTGGTCGGCGCACCGGCTTTGATCGTGAGTCCCGCCGATCTGCCAGTCGTCGAAGCCTATTTGATGGAAGAACTGCAAACGCGCGGCTGGACCGTGCGTACCGATCCGGCGGTGGAGCGCGGCGGCTGCCGCGCGCAAGCCAACACCGGTGAAGTGGACGCCGGCATCGACACGCGCTGGGAGCGTGTGGCCGCCGCGCTCGGCAAGGTGAGCACATGGTGAAGCCGACGCTCGAAGAGATCCGCGCCAGCGACCTGACACCGCTCGAACGCGAGCTGGCGCTGGCATCGTTCGGCGCCGAAGCGCTCGCGGAAGAACCGGCTGCGGTGACACCCGCGGCGGCCGCCGTCGCGGCAATCGAAGCCGCCTTGCGCGATCCGGCCCATGCCCATCCGGCGACGGGCGCCGCCGCGAGCCGCGATGCCGCCGCCGCGAGCCCTGCTTCCGCCGCCGTCGCTCACCCGCCTTACGATCCCGCGCTCGACAGCAACCCGCACATGCAAGCGTGGCGTAGCCGCCTCGACGCACTACGCGCGCGCAATGCGATTGCCAAGCCGATGCGCGCCTGCGGACGTCTCACGCGCGCGGCCGGTCTGGTGCTCGAAGCCGTGGGCCTGCGTCTGTCCGTGGGCGCCGAAGTGATGATCGAACTGCCGCAAGGCAGTTCGCTGCCGATGGCCGAAGCCGAAGTGGTCGGCTTCTCCGGCGACAAGCTGTTTCTGATGCCGACCACCGAAGTGATCGGCCTCCTCCCCGGCGCGCGCGTTTTTCCGCTCGAAAGCGCGCCGATCGCCGATCCGATGGCGGGCGCCAAACGTCTGCCGGTCGGTTGGGAGTTGCTCGGCCGTGTGCTGGATGCCTCCGGCCGTCCGCTCGACGGACTCGGCCCGCTCGGCGCGCATGCCGACGCCCCGCTGTCCGCGCCGGTCATCAATCCGCTGAACCGCGAGCCGATTCACAAGGTGCTCGACGTCGGCGTGCGCGCGATCAACGCATTGTTGACCGTCGGCCGTGGCCAGCGCATGGGGTTGTTCGCCGGCTCGGGCGTCGGTAAATCGGTGCTGCTCGGCACGATGGCGCGCTACACCAGCGCCGAAGTGATCGTGATCGGCCTGATCGGCGAACGCGGCCGCGAAGTGAAGGAATTCATCGAGCAGATTCTCGGCGAGGAAGGTCTGGCGCGCTCCGTGGTGATCGCCGCGCCCGCCGACGTCTCGCCGCTGCTGCGCATGCAGGCCGCATCGTATTCGACCTCGCTTGCTGAATATTTTCGCGACCAGGGCAAGCACGTGCTGCTGCTGATGGACTCGCTGACCCGTTACGCGATGGCGCAGCGCGAGATCGCGCTGGCCGTGGGCGAGCCGCCTGCCACCAAGGGCTATCCGCCTTCGGTGTTTGCCAAGCTGCCGGCGCTCGTCGAGCGGACCGGCAACGGCCCGGCGGGCGGCGGCTCGATCACAGCGTTCTATACGGTGCTGACCGAGGGCGACGACCAGCAGGATCCGATCGCCGACTCGGCGCGGGCGATTCTGGACGGTCACATCGTGCTGTCGCGCTCGCTGGCTGAAGCCGGTCACTATCCGGCCATCGACATCGAAGCGTCGATTAGCCGGGCAATGACCGCGCTGATCGACGATAACCATCTGGACAAGACGCGTATGTTCAAGCAGATGCTGTCGCGCTATCAGCGCAACCGCGATCTGATCAACGTCGGCGCGTATTCAAGCGGGCGCGACGCGCTGCTCGACCGCGCGATTGCGTTGTATCCGCGGATGGAAGCCTTTTTGCAGCAAGGTTTTCGCGAATGCGCGAACTTTGAACCGAGTCTCGAGATGCTGGACGCGCTGTTTGCCCAAGGAGGCTGACGATGGCGAAACACTTTCCGATCAAGACGCTTATCGGCCTGGCTCAGGACGATGTGGACGCCGCCGCGCAACGTCTGGGCCGCGCACAGCGTGAGCGCAACGACGTGCAGTCGCAGCTCGACGCCCTCGTCCAGTACCGCGACGAATATCACGCGCGCTTCACCGCGACGGCCCAGACCGGCATGCCTGCGGGGAACATGCGCAATTTCCAGGCATTCATCGATACGCTCGACGCCGCCATCGAGCAGCAGCGCAATTTGCTGGTGACGGCCAACGCGCGCGTCGAGGCCGCCAAGCCCGACTGGCAGCGTCAGAAGCAGAAGCTGGGCTCGTACGAAGTGCTGCAGGCGCGCGGCGAAGCAGCCGAAGCCAAAACCACGGCGCGGCGCGATCAGCGCGACGCCGACGAACACGCCGCCCGGATTCTGCGGATGCGCGCCGAAGGCGTGTGACGTGCATCAGGCGCACGAGCGCCGTCCCGATTGACCGAACACCTCGTTTGACCGATTGACAGGATTCCCTATGTCGCTTCTTTCACAGATCGGCTCGCTGCTCGGCTCTGCCAGCAGCACGTCCAGCAGCGCGGCGATGGCCGCTGCGGCGAACGCCAAACCGTTCTCGCAAACCTTGCAGCAGAGCATCGATCAGCAGAACAGCGCGGCTGCGCTGAGCGCGAGCCAGCAGCAAGCTGCAGCCGCGGCGTCTTCTGGAACGTCGCCGTCTGCGTCGAGCGTGCACGACGCGCCGCCGCCGGCCGACCCCGCGCCGAAGAGCGCGGACGACGCAAGCAGCAAGGACACGAGCAAGCCGACGAACTCGGCTTCGTCCACGGCACCGTCGGGTGATACGCAACAGGCTTCGACCGACAAGACGAACGCCGCGCCGGCGAAAACCAGCAATACCGCGAGCCAGACCGACGCCGGCACGGCGGCGGCAGCCGCTGCCGCTCAAGCGCAGGCGCAGGCGCAAGCTCAAGCCGACGCGAACAATGCCAATACGCCGACAACCGCTGACCCGGCCACGGCTTTGACCGACGCCGCGACCGCGCTGCCGGGCACGGCCACGGACGCCACGACGAGCGGCACGCCGGGCAAGAAAACCGCCGCCACCGATCCGAAGTCACTGCAAGACGCGTTGCAGGCGGCGCTGGCCGCGTTAGCGAACGGGCAAGGCGTGCCCGCGCAAGCGTTGGCGAGTGGCGCGGCCGCGAACGCCGCGACCTCGGCAAACGGCTTGAACGGTACGAACGCTGGATTGAACGGCACAGCCGACGGCAAGACGTTGGGTGCCGGCCTGTTTGGCGACGGCAAGGGCTCGAGTGCATCGAAAGCGGCGATGACGACGGCGGCGACGACCGTGGCCGACCCGTCAGCGGCCTCAAAAGCTGCGGCTGACGCATTGACGGCAACGGCGGCCGGCGGCCCGCAAGCCGACGGCCTGGCCTCTTTCAAGAGCACGGCGGATGCCGCAACGGCGGCGCTAGCCGCCTCGCAGGCTGCCGCGAGCGCGGCGAGCACGACGGCGGCCGTCCAGACCACGGGCAACGCCGGCGCGGCGGAAGCGGCGAATACGTTGTCCCCGCAGGTCGGCACGACTGACTGGGAAGACGCGTTGAGCCAGAAGGTGGTGTTTCTGTCGAACGCACATTCGCAGAGCGCCGAGTTGACTTTGAATCCGAAGGATCTGGGGCCGCTACAGGTTGTCTTGCAGGTTGCCGATAACCATGCACATGCGTTGTTCGTATCGCAGCACCAGTCTGTGCGCGAGGCCGTCGAAGCCGCGCTGCCGAAGTTACGCGAGGCGATGGAATCCAACGGTATTGGTTTGGGAAGCGCGAGCGTCAGCGACGGCTTTGCGCGCCAGAGCAGCCAACAACAGAGTGCCGACTCTGGCCGTTCCGGCGGCCGCTCGAGCGGCGGGAGCGGATCGTTTGGCGGCGGCAGCGGCGACGCGGTGGCCTCGGCGGTCAACGTCCCCGTACGCCGCACGGTTGGCCTGGTCGACACATTTGCGTGAGTTTCGACGCCCGGGCAGCGGCGTTCGCCGCGCCAGGACGAGCACAAACCGCACCTCATCGCGGACGATCAGAGATCGGCGCCCTCCAGAGGGCGCCGATTTGCGTCCAGCGACGGGGAGATCAACCGCGACGGCGCGCGAAGCGCCGCCGGAAGAATGACTGCTTTGTCACTTACGCGGAGTGTGCGAGAGCACGGATTCCAGATGGACCACGAGCGCGACTGCGCGAGGGCCCCGCTTATGGGCTAGCGGTGTGAAGCGGCTTTCTTTGCCTACTTTCTTTGCCGCGGCAAAGAAAGTAGGTGCCGCCCCGCACAGGGGCAACGCTAATAGACCACAAAGGCTTCAAGGAAAGGCCAAAGAAGAAGCAAAAACAAGAGATAACCAACAATCCCCCTTCTTTTCGGCCCATCGCGCAGCGACCAAATCAACAACAATCACCATCACCAGCACTAAAGGCAAGCAAAGCGAACCAAATGGCAACCACGACCGCACCTCAACAAACCGCGCCGGCGTCTCCCGGCCCGATGAAGCGCATCATCCTGATCGTGCTGATTGCGATCATTGCCGCTGGCGCAGCAGGCGCGGGCGTCTGGTTCTTCATGTCGAAGCGGGCCCCGGCCGCGACTTCGGCTGAAGCAGCACCGCCGCCGGCGCCAGCACCGCTGTTCTTCCCGCTGGAATCGATGACGGTGAACCTGCAATCCGACGACGGCCAGCAGCATTTCCTGCGCATCGGCCTGACGCTAAAACTCACCGACGCAAAGACGCAGCAAGAACTCACCGACCACATGCCCGAAGTACGCAGTCGCATCCTGCTCGCATTGTCGAACAAGCACCCTGACGAACTCGCGCCGCTCGAAGGCAAGCGCGCCCTCGCCACGGAACTGCGCACGCTGATCGAGCAGCCGACCGACAAGGGCGCCGCGCCGATCCACGTCCAGGACGTGCTGTTCACCGAATTCGTCGTGCAGTGACGCCGGACGTGACGTTAATCAGCGCTGCCATCATCAACCGCCACGGGACGCACGAGGAATAAGGAATGGGCCACGAAGAGTTCATGTCCCAGGAGGAGGTCGATGCCCTCCTCAAGGGCGTAACCGGCGAAACCGACTCGGAAGCCGAGCAAAGCGACCGTGTAGGCGTACGGCCCTACAACATCGCGACGCAGGAACGCATCGTCCGCGGCCGGATGCCCGGCCTCGAAATCATCAACGACCGTTTCGCGCGCCTGTTGCGCGTCGGCATTTTCAACTTCATGCGGCGTTCGGCGGAAATCTCCGTCGGCCCGGTGAAGGTGCAGAAGTACAGCGAATTCACCCGCAACCTGCCGATCCCGACCAACCTGAACCTGGTCCACGTGAAGCCGTTGCGCGGCACCTCGCTATTCGTGTTCGACCCGAACCTGGTGTTCTTCGTGGTCGATAACCTGTTCGGCGGCGACGGGCGTTTCCATACCCGCGTCGAAGGGCGCGACTTCACGCAGACCGAGCAGCGCATCATCAACAAGCTGCTGAACCTGGTGTTCGACAACTACACGGCGTCATGGAAAAGCGTGCGTCCGCTGCAGTTCGAATACGTGCGTTCGGAAATGCACACGCAGTTCGCCAACGTGGCGACGCCGAACGAAATCGTCATCGTCACGCAGTTCTCGATCGAGTTCGGCACGACGGGCGGCACGCTGCATATCTGCATGCCGTACTCGATGATCGAACCGATCCGCGACATTCTCTCGTCGCCGATCCAGGGCGAGGCGCTCGAAGTCGACCGCCGCTGGGTCCGCGTGCTGTCGCAGCAGGTGCAGGCAGCGGAAGTGGAACTGACCGCCGACCTCGCGCAGGTGCCGGTCACGTTCGAACAGATCCTGAACATGCGCAAAGGCGATGTTCTGCCGATCAACATCCCCGAACACATCACGGCGAAAGTCGACGGTGTGCCGGTGATGGAATGCGGCTACGGAATTTTCAATGGTCAGTATGCGTTGCGGGTCCAGAAGATGATCAGCGCAGCCGAAACGATGAAGGAAGGTGGATATGAGTGACCTGAACGCAAAGACTGAGGCCGAACTGGCCGCTGGCGCGCCGGAATTTGCCGCCGACGCAGCCGCCGCCGAAGACGAAGCGGCGATGGCCGACTGGGCCAGCGCGCTGGCCGAGCAGAACGACAATTCGGAAGTCAGCGCGACGACGGCCGGCGTGTTTCAGCCGCTGTCGAAGGTCGAGCCGACCACGACGCGCAACGACATCGACATGATTCTGGACATTCCTGTTCAGATGACCGTCGAGCTTGGCCGCACCAAGATCGCGATCCGCAACCTGCTGCAACTCGCGCAGGGTTCGGTGGTGGAACTGGACGGCATGGCCGGCGAACCGATGGACGTGCTGGTCAACGGCTGTCTGATCGCGCAGGGCGAAGTGGTGGTGGTGAACGACAAGTTCGGTATCCGTCTGACCGACATCATTACGCCGTCCGAACGTATCCGGAAGCTGAATCGATGAATCGCGTTGCCGGTCGCGCCGTGTCGCGCACTGTTCTGAATCGCGCTGCACGGGCGGTGAACGTCGTCGCGGCCGCATGCTTCACTGCATCGATCTACACGCTGCTCGCACCTTCGGCCGCTCTCGCGGCGGACATGAACGCGGTCAACAACGCGGCGAAGATCGCCTCGGGCGTCGGCGCTGGTTCTGCTGTTCCGGCGCTCGGCGTCGGCGCGGTATTGCAAACCATTGTCGGGCTGCTGGTCGTGATCGGTCTGGTGTTCGGTTGCGCGTGGCTCGCGCGCCGCTTCGGCTTGCAGCCGGCGAATCGCGGCGGTCTCGTGAAGACCATCGGCGGCGCCTCGCTCGGGGGCAAGGAGCGGGTCGCGGTGGTCGAGATCGGCGATACGTGGCTCGTGCTCGGCACGGCGCCCGGCAATGTCCGTCTGCTTCACACGATGCCGGCCGGCTCGGCCGCCGTCGATCCGCTCGGCGCCACGCAAGCCCGTCCCGCCAGCGCGGCCGCCAGCGGCACGGCACTGCCAGGCACCTTCGGCCAACGCTTTCGCGACGCTCTAAAAGGCGAAGTGGGCAAACGTTTCAACGGGCAAGGCGGCGGGGTTCGGTAATGCAGTTCAGTCTCTCTTCGGCGCGTCACGCGCATTCCGCTCGCATGTCCAGCACCCTTTCGAAAGTGATTTCGGCCGTGCGCCGCGTGGCGCCTGTTGCCCCGATCGCATTAGCGGCGTTAATGCTCGCATTGCCGACTCTGTCGTTCGCGCAGGCCGCGGGCTTGCCGGCCTTCAATACGAGCCCCGGCCCGAACGGCGGCACGACCTACTCGCTGAGCGTGCAGACGATGCTGCTGCTCACGATGCTGTCGTTCCTGCCGGCGATGGTGCTGATGATGACCAGCTTCACGCGCATCATCATCGTGCTCTCGCTGCTGCGTCAGGCGCTCGGCACGAGCACCACGCCGCCCAATCAGGTGCTCGTCGGACTCGCGCTGTTCCTCACGCTGTTCGTGATGTCGCCGGTGCTCGACAAGGCTTATACCGACGGCTACAAGCCATTCTCCGACGGCACGATCCCGATGGAGACCGCCGTCAGCCGCGGCCTCGCGCCGTTCAAGACGTTCATGCTGCGTCAGACTCGCGAAAGCGATCTCGCACTGTTCGCGCGCATTTCGCACGCCGCGCCGATGCAAGGTCCGGAAGACGTGCCGCTGTCGCTGCTGGTGCCCTCGTTCGTGACGAGCGAGCTGAAAACCGGCTTCCAGATCGGCTTCACGATTTTCATTCCGTTCCTCATCATCGACATGGTGGTGGCGAGCGTGCTGATGTCGATGGGTATGATGATGGTGTCGCCCGCGACTATTTCGCTGCCGTTCAAGTTGATGCTGTTCGTGCTTGTGGACGGCTGGCAGCTGCTGCTCGGCTCGCTCGCACAGAGCTTCGTTTAACGCGCTTTCTACCGCGCCTTTAACCGCGCCCGCGCCCTTCACGCTTTCGGTCCCATCGCCATGAATCAAGAATCCGTCATGACGCTCGCGCACCAGGCCATGTATGTCGGCCTGCTGCTCGCCGCGCCGTTGCTGCTGGTCGCGCTGGTGGTCGGTCTGGTGGTGAGCCTGTTCCAGGCCGCCACGCAGATCAACGAAAGCACGCTGTCGTTCATTCCGAAACTGCTCGCGATCGCCGTCACGATGGTGATCGCCGGTCCGTGGATGCTCACGACCATGCTCGACTATCTGCGCCAGACGCTCACCAACATTCCGACGCTCGTCAACTGAGCGGCGCGCAGGTTCTCACCTTCCCTTCCGAGCCACGATGTTTTCCGTCACCTACGCGCAACTGAACGCCTGGCTCACCGCGTTCCTGTGGCCGTTCGTGCGCATCCTCGCGCTGGTCGCCACCGCGCCGGTGCTCGGCAGCCGCTCGCTGCCGATCCGCGTGAAGATCGGCCTCGCGGCCTTCGTCACGATCATCGTCGCGCCCACGCTCGGTGCGCTGCCGCAAGTCACGGTGTTTTCGGCCGAAGGCGTGTGGATCATCGTCAACCAGTTCCTGATCGGCATCGCGCTCGGAATGACCATGCAGATCGTTTTTCAGGCGATCAGTGCGACCGGCGACTTTGTCGGCCTCGGCATGGGCCTCGGCTTTGCGACCTTCTTCGATGCGCAGGCGGCCAGTTCGAGTCAGGTGCTGTCGAGCTACATGAACACCATCGCCATGCTGGTGTTTCTGGTGATCGACGGCCATTTGCAGATGATCAGCGCGTTGCTCGCCACGTTCCAGTCGGTGCCGGTGTCGGCGAACATTCTGGGCGCGCCCGGCTGGCGCACGCTGGCGAACTTCGGCAGTACGGTGTTTTCGGCCGGGTTGCTGTTGTCGCTGCCGGTGGTCGCCGCGCTTCTCATCACGAATCTCTCGCTCGGCATTCTGAATCGCGCCGCGCCGCAGATCGGCGTGTTCCAGATCGGCTTCCCGCTGACCATGCTGATCGGCATGCTGCTTCTGCAACTGATGGTCCCGAATATGATTCCGTTCTTCACGCGGCTGTTCGAGGTTGGTATCGATCAGATGGGGCGTGTGGCGGCGGGGTTTAGATAGCACGCTCCTCTCGTCGCGCGGCACCATGAAAAAGAAGAAGGGCGGAACCGGCTCACACCGGTTTCCGCCCTTCTCCGTTTCAGACTACATGCGCTATCAGCTCAGGTACTGAAACAGCGAGATATTCTGAATCTTCGCGAACGCCTGCTGCGCCGCTTGCAGCGCAGCCTGCGTCATCGTGTACTTGCCGATTGTCTTGACCATGTCGGTCTGCGTCAGATCCGCAAGATTGCTCGACGTCTGCAGCGTGTTGGTCTGCGTGACCGTCTGCAATGCCTGCACTTCCTGCTCGCGACCGCCCACGGCCGCTTGCGCCGTCACGACGTTGTTCATCGTGTTCTCGAGCTGGGTCATGCTGGTGGTCAGCGCGCTCTGGAAGCTCGCCGTCGACGCGCCGCCCGACACCGGCGTTTGCAGCGTGGTGATCAGCTGGCTCAGGTTGGCGAACACATCCATGCTGCCTTGCGTGGCCGGCGTCACGCTAAAGCTGTCGCCCGCGTTCGGCGCGCCGGTGATCGACACCGACTGGCCGCCGAGCGTGATCGCCGACCCGGCCGTAAACGCTTGCGGTGCGCTCGTGGTCACCGCGCCGGTAGCCGGATCGGTCTGGCTCACGGTATAGGTGGTCGCGGACGAGAAGTTGATCGAATACTTGTCGGCGTTGGTCGGATTGGTCGGATTGGTCAGGCTTACCTGGCTGATCACGCCCGTGCCGGTGTTGCCGGTCGTCGCGGCCGGCACGGCGCTGGTGCCGATAGGCGCAACGCTGCCGAAGATCGCAATGCCGTTGTCGCCGGTCTGCACCACGTGCGAATCCGTAACCTGCACGCCGGGCGTGCCGGTGTCGCCGGAATAGGTCACGACGCCGGCCGAATTCGTGGTGTACGGCTGCGCGCTGCTTTGAAAACCGGCGAACAGGTAGTTGCCCTGCGGGTCGGTCGAATTGGCGAGCGTCATCAGCTGGCTGCGCAGGCTTTGCAGTTGCGTCGCGATCGAACCGCGGTCGCCGTCGTTCAGCGAACCGTCGCCGGCGCGCAGCACCAGCGTATGAATGGTTTGCAGCACCGTATTGACGCTGCCGAGCGTGGTGTCTTCCTGTTGCAGCGAGGCGAGCGCAGTGCCCTGATTGGTCGTGTATTGCGACAGGGTCGTCGCCGTCGAGCTCAACTGCACGGCCTGCGCCGCGCCGAGCGGATTGTCCGACGGCGTGGAAAGGCTCACGCCGCTCGAAATCTCGGCATACAACTGCGACAACTGAGCTTGCTGATCGCTCATCGTCGCGACGTTCATATTGAAGTACTGCGTGCTGGAGATGCGCATTGTCAACGCCTCACTGGAAGATGCCGAGTATCGTCTGGAACAGGGTCTGCGCGGTCTGGATGACCTTGCTGTTCGCCTGATACAGCTGCTGATACTGAAGCAGGTTGGCTGCTTCTTCGTTGATGTTCACGCCGGAAACCGACTGCTGCGCGGTGGTGATCTGCGTCACCAGCGAGCTTTGCGCGGTGCTCGACGTCTGAATCTGGTTGGTCTGGTTGCCGATATTGTTGACGTAGTTCGCGTACGCGCCCGTCAGCGTGACCGTGCCGCCCGCCAGCGCTTTCGCGGTGGACAGATTCGACAGCGCCAGCGCGTTGCGGCCGTCGTTGGTCGCGCCGGTGTTCGGGCCGATGGTGAACTTGTCGCCGGCGGCCGGTGCGCCGCTGATCGTCACCGAGACATTGTTCATCTGGCCGGCGGTCGCGTTGTTGATCGTCAGCGTCGCGCCGGTGGCCGACGAATACGGCACCACGGTCGCCGCACTGGCGATGGTGTACGTGGTGGCGGGGGAACCGGCCACCGTCACCGTCGAACCGACCGGGAAGCCGGACAGGCCCGTGCCGTCGTACGAGAGCGTGGTGGTCGAATTCGGCATGGTGTAGCCGGCCGTTACCGTGCCCTGCGTGATCGTGCCGGTGCCGGTGTTGCTCGATGCGGCGGCGCCCAGCACGGGCGCGGCGGCGGCGATCGCCGAGGCGTCGGTGGTGGCGGTCGCGAAGCTGTTGAGCGCGCCGCGGGTCGGCTCGACCGTGAACGAGTCGCCGGCGTTCATCGTGCCGGTGGTCGAGAAATTCAGGCCGTTGATCGGCTGGCTCAGGTTGGTCGCCGAACCCACCACACTGCCCGTCGAATTGTCGGTCAGCGTGTACGTGGTGCCGTTGTAGGCCAGCGTGTAGTCGCCGGTGGTCGGCTGTGCGGGATTCGCGAACGACACGTTCAGCGACGCGTTGCCGGTGTTCTGCGTGTTCGCATAAACAGTCGGGCCGCCCACCGAGAACAGCGCGCCACCCTTGGCGCCGGCCAGCGTGATACCCAGTCCGTTTTGCGCGTTGACCTGCGCGGAGAAGCTCACGGCGATCGCGCCGAGTTGCGCCTCGCCCGGATCGAGCGTCTGGCTGCGAAACGCGAGCAGACCGCCGAGCGTGCCGCCGTCGATCTTGCTGTCGGGCAGGTTTTGCGGCGCGGCCGCCGGATTCGCACCCGCCTGGCCGAGGTACTGAACGGACAATTCGCTGGTGTCGCCGGTCGAAGGCGCCGTGCCCAGGTTATAGCTGTTGCCGGAGGACACCAGCGGCTGGCCGTTGCTCATAAAGACGCTGTAGCTGCCGTTGCTGTTCACCACATTCACGCCGATCAGTTGCGACAGATTCGACACGGCGAGATCGCGCTGATCCATCAACTGATTCGGCGGCTGGCCTTGCGTGCTGGCCTGAGTGATCTGGCCGTTCAACTGCGCGATCTGCTGCGTGTAGCTGTTGATCTGCGAAACGGTGTTGGTGAGCTGCGTGTTGACGCTCTGGCGCAGCGCATCGTATTGCTGACCCGCGGCGTTGATCTGATTCACCAGCGTCTGCGCACCGCTCATCGCGGTCTGGCGCGTGGCCAGGCTCGACGCGTTATTCGAGACGTTCTGCAAACCGGTGAAGTAGCTGGTGATCGCGCTCGCAATCCCGGCGGTCGGGCTGCCGATCAGATTGTTCAGTTGCGAAATCAACGTGTTGTACGTCGACAGCGAGCTGCCCGAGCTCTGCGCGTTGTTCAGCTCAGTGGTCAGATACTGGCTGTACTGGCGCGTCACAGTCGTGGTCGAGACGCCTTGCGGCAGATAGCCCGAGCCCGTGTACTGGCCGCCGCTTTCCGCATACACCGGGGTTTCGATGGTGTAGCCGGGCGTCGACGCGTTGCTGATGTTCTGGCCGGTCGTCGTGAGTCCCCACTGGGCTGCGTTCAGTCCACTGAGGCCGAGATTGATGAGATTGGACATGCGTCATCCTGAAGGGCGACACCGTACACATGCCGCCGCGTTACTTGAACATCTTGTTTAACGGCCTCAACTGGCAAAAATTGAGGTCATTCCGATGCGTGTTCGACGTTTGTTTCAACGTTTGCGAGGCTTGCCTGCCGGGCTTGTCATTCGTCGCGCGGTGAGGCGCGCCGGTGCGGAAAACAGGTGACAAGGAGGTGACGATGAACCGGCAGGCACACACGATGCGCGAGCAATCCGCCCACGCACCGCGAATCCAACATTTCAATCAGCGCACCAGCGAACGGCGCTTCATCTCGAGCTGCGTGATCAGACGTTGCAGCGTGTTTTCCGCGCTGCCAGGCAGTGTCAGAAAACGGAAGCCGAGCTGGTAACGCTGCGTGCCGTTCGGCAGCGCGGTGGAGCGATGCGACACGAGTTGCAGATCGAGCGAGAGCCGGCCGAGCGCGCCGAGCACCAGCTCGCAATCGAGCAGGCGCGTGCCCATCGGCAATTCGGCCACGCGTTCGTCGGCGGTGCGCATGCCGACGCCGCCAAGCGACAGGTCGTGCACCTCGAAGCGGAACGTGTCGCCTTCGGGCAAACGGCCGGAGCATACGTACGGATCGAGAATCGGCGCATCGACGCGGAAGTACTCGCGGCGCTGCACGTAGAACAGCACCTCGGGGAAGTCGGCCTCGAACGCGGGCAGTCCTTCAAAGCGCGTCTCGCGCGGCGTGGCGGTGGCGAATTCCACGCGCACGCCGTCCGGCTGCGCGTGGAACTGGCAGCGCGGTGCGCCCAGCAAGCCCCGGTTCTGATCGGACAAGGCGCCCCAATCGAACGTGAAAGTGCGCCCGCGCACGTCGACTTCGAGCAGACGCGTGACGAGCTGTCCGCCGGCATATTGAACGGTGAGGAAATCGCCGCGATTGACGAGATTGCGCAACTGAACGCCAATCTCCAGCGGATTGCGACGGCCAAAATCGTTGCCGCCTTCGGCTGTCTGAGCGTGCAACTGGCCGTGTGTGTCGGTCTGGCCGTTCGACTGGGTAGTATCCATGGGCTTGCCGGTATGCTTGTTCTTGCGGGCGCGTGCCAGAGCTCCTGTCGGGGCTTTCGCGCGGTCTTCATCGAAGCCGCAGCACGCGCATCCCACCCGGACATTACAACGCTTTCCGGTATCGGGTCTAACTGATTAGCGGCAGTATCGGTCCAAAATTTAGGGGCCGGTCATGAATTATTTGCCGCAAACGTTAAAACGCGCCGTCTCTTTCGCGGGTGGACCGGCCGCCCATGGGCGGCCGGCCTCGTCCGTCTTGTTATGCACCTGGCCCCGTCGCGTGCATGCTTTTGATTCGATCAAATGATCAGGCGATTCGAACCGCTGCCACGGCGGGTCAGCCCATCTTCTGCATGATGGACATCAGTTTTTTGGCGTAGTGCGGGTCGGTCGCGTACCCGGCGCGCTGCATGCCGTTGGCAAAGCCGTTCACGTCATGCGCCGAATTGATCACCTGCGCGTAACGCGGATTGCCCTTGAGCAGGCTCGCGTAATCGGTCATGGCTTCCTGATACGAGTCGTACGCGCGGAATTTTTCCACCACGCGCTGCGGCTTGCCGTTCACGTATTCGGTCGTGACCGTCGACACGGTCTTGCCGGTCCAGTCCTTGGTCGCCTTGATGCCGAACACGTTGTGGCTGGTCGAGCCGTCCGTCTTCTTGATCTCGCTCTTGCCCCAGCCGGATTCGAGCGCCGCCTGGCCGATGATAAAGCGCGCCGGAATGCCGGTCGCCGCGCTGGCGGCCTGCGCCGGTTGGGCGAGCTTATCGACGAAAGCGTCGACCTTCGGCGAGCTGCCGTCGCCCTTGAGTGGCGGAGTCAGCGCGCTGTTGGCCGAGTAGCCCTTGCCCATCGCCAGCTGGCCATTGGCCTGCGCGTTGCCGTACGCCTTGGCGAGCGCGTTCAGCGCTGCGGTCTGGCCTTCATCGCCACCGCTGCCGCCGCCCAGCGCGTTGGCCATGCCGGCAAGGCCACCCGCGCCGCCCGCACCGCCGCCTACCTGCATGCCCTGATTGCGCATCAGCTGCTTGAGCATGGCGTCCGCCACGCCAATGCCCTTTTGCGACATCTGTTGCGACAACTGCTGATCCATCATCGACGTGAAGGTGGCGCTGTCGTGCGAATCGAACGGGCCGTCTTGCGGGGTCGCGTCGCGCATGCTTTTGAGCATCATCTGTGTGAACACCGCGTCGAACTGCTGCGCGGCCATCTTCATGCCGGCTTGCGGAGATGCCTTCGCCTGCGCGCTCAGCTTCGCAAAGCCCTGCACGTCGAGCGCGAAGCGCTGGGTCAGGTCGTTCGCCGAAGCGGCGGAATTGGTCGTATCCGAATTCATCCTGTGTCTTCCTTAGATGATTTCCAGGTCGGCGCGCAGAGCGCCCGCCGCTTTCATCGCCTGCAGGATCGACATCAGATCCGCGGGCGTCGCACCCAATGCGTTGAGCGCCTTCACCACTTCGGCGAGATTGGCGCCGGCGGTCACCAGCTTCAGTGCACCGTTGTCCTGCTTCATCTGAATCTGCGACTGCTTGGCCACTACCGTCTGACCGTTCGAGAACGCGCCAGGCTGGCTCACCACCGGCTGCGTATTGATCACGACCGAAAGGTTGCCGTGCGCTACTGCGCAGTTCTGGAGCGTGACCATCTGATTCATCACGATCGAGCCGGTGCGCGCGTTCAGGATCACCTTCGCGGCGGCTTGCGCCGGCTTGACGTCGAGGTTCTGCAATTGCGCCATGAAGGCGACCTGCTGCTCCGGATCGCTCGGCGCGCGCAGTTGAATCGTGCGGCCGTCGAGCGCCGTGGCCGTGCCGCCGCCGAATGCGTTGTTGACCGCCGCCACCACACGCTGCGTGGTGTCGTAGTCCATGTCGTTGAGATCGAGCTGCATCGTGCCCGCTTGCGAGACCGAAGTCGGCACCGCGCGTTCGACGATCGCGCCACCGGCGATGCGGCCCGCGGCCAGCGTGTTGACCTGCACCTTGCTGCCGTTGGCGCTCGCGCCGGCGCCGCCGACCGCGAGATTGCCCTGGCCGAGCGCATACACCTGGCCGTCGGCGCCCTTCAGCGGCGTGAGCAGCAGCGTGCCGCCGCGCAGGCTCTTGGCGTTACCGAGCGACGACACGGTCACGTCGATCTGTTCGCCGGGACGCGCGAACGGCGGCAGCACCGCCGTCACCATCACCGCGGCGACGTTCTTCAACTGAATGTTCGACAGCGACGATTGCGAATTGCTCGAACCCGCCGCCTGGTTGTTGATCGAGATGCCAAGGTTCGCCAGCATGTTGGCGAGCGTTTGCGTGGTGAACGGCGTTTGCGTGGTCTGGTCGCCCGTGCCGTCGAGGCCGACGACAAGGCCGTAGCCGATCAGCGGATTGTCGCGCACGCCCTGGATCTGCACGAGGTCCTTCAGGCGTTCGGCATAGGCAGGCGTGGCCGCCGGCAGCGCCGCGCAGGCAAGCGCGACGAAGGCGAGCGCGCGGCCGAAACCGGCGAGGCGGGAGCGGATGCGTGCACGGAAGAATACGTTACGCATGATCACCACGGCGACACGTTGAGGAAGAAGCGCTGCAGGAAGCCCATATTCTCGGATTCGTCGATATAGCCCTTCGCGGAATATTCGATCTTCGCGTCGGCCACCTGGGTCGAGTACACGGCGTTCAGGTTGGAGATCGTGTTGGGATTCACCACACCTGAAAAGCGCACGAATTCATTGCCCTGATTGATCAGCATCTGCTTCTCGCCGCTCACCATCAAATTCCCGTTCGGCAGCACGCCGGTCACCGTGACGGTGATCACGCCGCTGAACGTGTTCGACGCGTTCGCGCCACCCGTCGCCGCGAACTTGTTGGCGCCGTTCGCGCTCAGGTTGACCTTGCCGAACAGGCCGCCGAGAAAGCCGGCGGTCGGCACGTCGAAGTTGGTGTTGCCGCTGCGGTTGACGCCCGCGCCCGAGGACTTGGTCGCGTTGACGTTTTCCTGGATCACGATCGTCAGGATGTCGCCGACATTGCGCGGCCGCTGGTCTTCGAACAACGGACGGCCCGCGTAACCCGGGTTGTAGATCGAGCCCGGCGACTGCGACGACGGCGGCATCGGCGGCAGCGCAGTCATCGGTTGCTGCGTGATGGGCTGCTTCGGCACGAGGCCGCAGCCACCCAGGGCCGCGAGCAGCATGAGCTGCACGAGCGCCTGAGCGGTGCGCGAATGAACCGGATTACGAGAGAAGTGCGACATCATCATTACCGCCTGTTAATTCCAGTCCCTTGAACCTTAGACCTGCATCTGGCTCAGGGTCTGCAGCATCTGGTCGGAGGTGGTCACGGCCTTGCTGTTGATTTCGTAAGCGCGTTGCGTCTGGATCATGTTCACCAGTTCCTGCACCACGTTCACGTTCGATGCTTCCACGTAGCCCTGATTCAGCGTGCCGGCGCCGTTCAGGCCCGGCTGCGCGACGTTCGGCGCACCCGACGAAGCGGTTTCCGCGAACAGGTTTTCACCCTTCGCATCGAGACCGGCCGGGTTGATGAACGTGGCGATCTGCATCGAGCCGAGCTGCTGGCTGTTGGTCGAACCGGCCACGGTGATCGACACCACGCCGTCGCTGCCGATGGTGAGCGAGGTCGCGTTGTTCGGGATCGTGATCGCCGGAATCACCTGGTAGCCGCTCGACGTCACGAGCTGGCCTTGGGCATTGGTCTGGAACGAACCGTCGCGTGTGTAGGCGGTCGTGCCGTCGGGCATCTGCACCTGGAAAAAGCCCTGACCGTTGATGGCGACGTCTTTCGAGTTGCCGGTCTGCTGCAGGTTGCCCTGCGTGTAAAGACGTTCGGTGGCGACCTGTTGCACACCCGTGCCGAGCTGGATGCCGGACGGCAGTTCGGTGTTCTGTGTCGAGTTCGCGCCCGGCTGGCGGACGGTCTGATACAGCAGATCCTCGAACACCGCGCGCGAGCCCTTGAAGCCGTTGGTGCTCACGTTCGCGAGGTTGTTCGAGATCACGTCCATCTGCGCCTGTTGCGCATTCATGCCGGTGGCGGCGATGTAGAGTGAGCGATTCATGGTTGTTTCCTGTTAGCTAAAGCTGAGCAGCTGGTTCGCGGACTGGTCGTTCTTGTCGGCGCTTTCCAGCAGCTTGGTCTGCATCTGGAACTGGCGCGCGTTGGTGATCATCGAAACCATCGCGCTGACCGGATTCACGTTGCTTCCTTCGAGCGAGGCCGGCGCAAGCGTGACGGCCGGATCGGCGTCGGCGGCATTGCCGTCGGCGGTGCGAAAGAGGCCGTCGTCGCCGCGCGTCATGGTTTGCGGATCCGGATTCACCAGCTTCAGCTGATCGACCGTCACCACTGCGGTCGGCGGATCGCCCGGCGTCAGCGCGGACACCGTGCCGTCCTTGCCGATGGTGATTTCCGCGCCCGGCGGCACCGATACCGGACCGCCGTTGCCGAGCACCACCTGGTTGGTGGCGTTCACCAGCTGGCCGTTTTCATCCACGTGCAGATTGCCGGCGCGCGTGTAGGCCTCGCCACCGTCGGCGGTTTGCACCGCCAGCCAGCCCGGCCCCTGAATCGCCACATCGAGCGGGTTGCCCGTCTGCTGGATCGGCCCGGGCGTGTAATCCGCACCCGGCGTCGACGACAGCACGAAGGTGCGCGTGGTGTTGTCGTTGATCGAACTGCCGTCGCCGAACGACATCGGCACGGCGCGGAAAGTCGCCAGTTGCGCGCGAAAACCGGTGGTCGATGCATTGGCCAGGTTGTTCGCGACGATTGCCTGCTGTTCGAGCGCTTGCGTGCTGCCCGACATCGCGGTGTAGATCAGCCGATCCATGGTGGGGGAGTCCCGGTCGCTTACAGGTTGATCAGGGTCTGGTCGACGGTCTGCTGGGTCTTGATCGTCTGCGCGTTCGCTTGATAGTTGCGTTGCGCGGTGATCAGGTTCACCAGTTCGCTCGTCAGATCGACGTTCGAGTTTTCCACCGCGCCGCCTTGCAGCACGCCGTGGTTGGTCGAGCCCGGCGCGGAAATCTGCGCGACGCCCGAAGCCGAGGTCTGCTGGAACTCGTTGTTGCCCAGATTCACGAGACCGTTCTGGTTCGAAAAATTCGCCAATGCGATCTGGCCGAGAGCCGCGGTTTGCCGGTTCGAATAGTTGCCGGTCAGCGTGCCGTCGGCGCCGATCGTGAAGCTCGTCAGCGTGCCGGCTTCGTAACCGTCGGGCTGCAGCGAGTTCACGCCGTCCTTGCCGCCGTACTGCGTCGTGCCGGCAATGTTCAGCGTCAGTTGCTGCGGCGTCGACGAACCGTCGGTGGTGGGAATCGAGAAGTTGTAGGCGAACGGCGTGGTGGTCGCGACACCGGCTGCGTCGGTGGTGCTGAGCAGCGTGCCCGACGAGTTGAAGTTCGCGTGGCCGATCAGCTGTGCCGTGCCCGTCGACGTGCCTGCGTACACGTTCCATGCACCGGCCGCTGTCTTGGCGAAGTACATGTTGACCGTCTGCGAACCGCCGAGCGAGTCGTACACAGTCGTGCTGGTCGAGTAGTCGTACGTCGACGAGCTGTTCTGATTGAACGCCACCGGGGTCGGCGCGATTGCGACGCTGTCGCCGGTCGCCGGCGTGCCGTTGAGCGTGATGGTCTGACCGTTGCCGAGCGAGATCGCCGTGCCCGCCGTGTACGTTGCGGGTGCGGTCGTCGTGCCGAGCGTGGTGTCGGTGACCGTGTAGGTCGTCGGGCTCGTGAAGTTGACGGTGTAGTTGTCGTTGTTCGTGCCGGAAGCGGTGTTCGTGATGGTCGCGCCGGGCGTCGTCAGCGTGCTGCCCGCGACGAGCGCCGGCGTCACGGTCGGCGTGCCGAGCATCAGCGGGTCCTGCGCGTTCAGGTTCAGGCCGGCGACGATCTTGGTGGTCGCTTGCGGCGCGATGTTCGCGGTCGGCACGGTGAGCGGCACGGTCTGCGCGGTGTTGATGATGCCCGAGCTGTTGGCGGCGTAGCCCATCAGCTGCAGGCCTTGCGCGTTGGTGATGAAGCCGTTCTTGTCGAGCTGGAACACGCCGTTGCGCGAGTACACCATCGAACCGTTATTCGACAGCTGGAAGAAACCATTGCCGTTGATCGCGACGTCGAGCGCCTGGTTGGTGCTGGTGATCGTGCCTTGCGAGAACTGCTGCTGCACTTCGGCGAGTTTGGTGCCGATGCCGACCTGGTTGCCCACCGCCGTCGCCACGGAATTGGCGTACATGTCGGCGAATTGCGCGGCGCCGCTCTTGAAGCCAACCGTATTCGCGTTGGCAATGTTGTTGCCGATCACGTCGAGGTCGCTCGACGATGCCGACAAACCACTCAAACCTTGTTGGTAACCCATGACGGTCTCCGTATCTGGAAAGTCGTAACTGACAGAATCTGAATCAGAGGATGGCGGCGACGCTTGTCAAGCCGACCGTCGAGCCGTTCGAGAGCACGAGGCCCGGCGTACCGTTGGTCTGCATGACGACGCTTTGCACCGTGGCACCCGTGAGCGTGGTGGCCGTGGCCTGCTGGCCGTTGATCGTGCCGACCGCGCTGATCGTGTAGTTGCCGTCGGGCAGCGTGGCACCCTTGGAATCGGTCGGCGTCCAGCCCACCGGAATCGTGCCGGCCGACTGCTTGCCGAGGTCGATCGTGTTGACGATCTGGCCCGCCGAGTTCTTCACGACGACCTGCAGATCGCTCACCGAGTTGGCGAGCTGCACGCCGAACGCACCGGCCTTGCCGCTCGCGACCGCCACCGAGCTGCCCGGGGCGAGCACGGTCGAGCCGATCAGCAGCGCGGCCTGCGACTGCTGGCCCGCCGACATCTGCGTGGCGAGCGAGCTGAGGGTCGTGTTCAACTGGCTGATGCCCGAGACCGTATTGATCTGCGCCAGCTGCGAGGTCATCTGCGAACTGTCCATCGGGTTGGTCGGGTCCTGGTTCTTCAACTGCGCGACGAGCAGTTGCAGAAACGTGTTCTGCAGATCGGTCGCCGAGGTGCCGGACGTGCTGCCCGTCGAACTCGTGGAACTCGAGGCACTGTTCGTGCCGTTCATCGTATCGAGCAGCGTTTGCGACACTGTCGTGCCGCTGCCGCCGATGGTGGTGTTGGTGGTCAAGGAGCTCTCCTCAGGTTCCGATCGTGAGCGTTTTCAGCATCAGTGTCTTGGCGGTGTTCAGGGTCTCGACGTTGGCCTGGTACGAGCGCGAGGCCGAGATCATGTTGACCATTTCCTGCACCGGATCGACGTTCGGCAACGTGACGTAGCCGTCCGAATTGGCGGCCGGATTGCCGGGGTCGTAGGCGGTCTTCATCGGCGTCGGGTCGTCGACCACGCCGGTGACCTGCACGCCGCCGACCTGCTGGCCGGAAGCCGTGCGCGCGCCGCCAAGCGGGCTGACCGCGAACACGACCTGCTTGGCCTTGTACGGCTGGCCGTCCGGGCCGGTCGTGCTGTCCGCGTTGGCGAGATTCGACGCCGTCACGTTGAGCCGCTGCGACTGCGCCGACATCGCGGAGCCTGCAACACCAAAAATGTTCATCAGGGATGGCATTTCCCGACCTCTCTCTTACCGGTTCGACCCGGCTTCACGTTAATCCCGTAGCGATTGTTCTTGCGTACTGCTGAGTCTGTCGGCGTGGCTTCTTACGAGCCCGACTGGATCGCCGACAGCATCGTTTTGATCTGGCTGGACAACACCGTCATGCCCGATTCGAAGTGCAGCGTGTTGTCCGCGAACTGCACCCGCTCCGTGTCGATGTCGACCGTGTTGCCGTCGAGCGCGGGTTGGGTCGGCACGCGGTATTGCAGATTGCCGTAGTCGTCGGACGGACCGCCGGTCGGCGTCAGCGTCGACTTGCCGGCCATGTGGCCCGGCGCCGTCGACACCATCGACATGCCGCTCGTCACGCCAGCGGGCTGCGTCATCGCCAGCGTCGCGTTGTTCGACGCAGCGGTGCCAGTGGCGCTGCCGCTCTTCTTCAGCGCGCCGGCAAGCGACGAGGCGAAGTCGACGTCGCGCGCCTTGTACCCAGGGGTATCGGCGTTGGCGATATTCGACGACAACAGCTCCTGCCGGTAAGCGCGCACATCGAGCGCCTGACGGCCAAAGGCGAATTCGGCATCGAGTTTGTCCAGCATAAGAATCTCCGGAGAACGTTCCCGAGGCTTCCCATGCATGCCTCGCGTGAGGACTGCACCAGGCGGGAAGACCTTTTTGCATGAGGTGCATCTTATGGGCCGAACGCAAGCGGCAATCGGACGAATAACCGGGAAAGGGGGCTTCTATTCAACGTTTGCGCAAAGGGGGCGCTCACTAGAATGCAAGGCGTACCGATGCATTCGATGGAGAAACACGATGGACCAGCCCGCCTTCGATCCGACGCACCGCGCGAATTGCGCGGCGGCGCATCGCGTGGGTGCGGGCACCGGCGTCGCGCGGCGTGCGGCGCGCACGGCCTCGCGTCTGCTGACGCGCCTCGCCGTGAATCTCGTGGTGTGGGTTGCCGGCGGGATCGTGTTGCTGCCAGCCACTACGCGGGCCCAGGAAGCCGGCGGCCCGATCGTGATTCCGGGACCGGGAGAAAAGAATCCGGCCGCCCTCGCCGATCTGGCCGAGCATATGCAAACCGCGCCGGCTAAACGCGCCGGTTCTGCCGCTACGTTGGCCGCGGCCACCGCGCAGTCGCTGACGCCGAATTCCACGGCTCGCGACGCCGATTCATTCACGCGCGCCGCCAATGCAAGCGGCTCGATCGTCATTCCGGGCGCGGGCGAACCGCCGGCTGCGCCGCAAATGATCCGCACCAACTTCAGGCCCGACGCCAACGGCGTCGTCACGATTCCCGCGCCGGGCAGCGCCAATGCGAACGCCATGGACGGCGTCGCACGGGTCAATGTCGTGCCGGGTTCACGCCAGGTGGTTCCGGTCGTGGTGACGCCCGCGCCGCAGGCCAATGGCGCACGGCAAGCCGCAGGCGTTCAGCCGGTGGCCGCCAATGCGCCGCTCAACGCAGCCGCAGGGGCATCCACGGCAGCGGGCTTCGACAGTTTGGCTTCGCGCGGCGAGCCGCCGCAGTTGGGTGCGAACGGCAAGGCGGTGTTGACCCGCGCCGCTGTCGCGCCGGTTGCGACGGCTACGCCCGCGCCGGCCACTATCGGCCGCAGGCCGGCCGTGCGGCAAGTCGCACCGGCCGTCGCGCAACAGAATCTGCGTCCCGCGACACTCGCGCCGGCCGCGCCGCTGCCCGGCCAGCAGGATCCGGAGGCGATCCGCAGCGCCGCGCTCGCATTCCTGCAGCAGCAGTCCGCCGGCTTGCCGGGCAAGGTCGATATCACCGTGGCGCCGGCGTTTCCGCGCGGTCTCGCAGACTGCACGATGCTCGAACCGTTCATGCCGAGCGGCGCGCGCCTGTGGGGCCGCATGACCGTCGGCGTGCGCTGCGCGGGCGAGCGTCCCTGGACCATTTATCTGCAGGCGCGCATCTCGCTGCACGCCACCTACTATCTGGCCGCCCGTGCCATGGCGCCCGGCGAAGTGCTCACCGCCGCCGACCTCGTCGCGCGTGACGGCGATCTGACCGGCTTGCCGCAGGCGATCGTCACGGACCCGTCGCAGGCGGTCGGCTCGGTCACGCTCACGCGAGTTGCCGGCGGCATGCCGCTGCGCCGCGACATGCTGAAAAGCGCGTCGGCGGTATCGATCGGGCAAACGGTGCGGGTCGTGGCAGCCGGCGAGGGCTTCGCGATTTCGGCGGAAGGCAGCGCGATGAACAATGCGTCGCCGGGCCAGCTGGTGCGGGTCAAAACGGCCAACGGCCAGATCATTTCCGGCGTCGTGAAAGACGGCTCGACCGTAGAGATTCAGCTGTGACCCACTACGGCGCGCACGCCACGATGGTTTCCCGTGCCACACCTGTTCCGGCGGGCACGAGCGGCGCGCCAGGCAGCCCCAAAATCAGGCCAGCCAAGGCCCCGGGTGGAGATGTAAGGAAAGGTAACGCCTTGATCGATTGCGCTAAAGTTTTGATCAGCAGTAGCCGTTATAAGGATCAAATCGTTCAGGAAGCCAATCGTGAAAGTCGATTCCACAACCAATTCGAATCTGCCGACGTTGAAAGACGCCCTGTCCCGTTCGCAACAAAGCGACGCGACGACCGCGAACAGCAACGCGCAGAATGCGGGCACGGCCTCGCAGACCACCACCAGCGGTTCGGGCGACGCCAGCGTCAACCTGTCGGGTCTGTCGCAACATCTGCGCAGCCTCGCGGCGTCCGGCTCGGCCGACATCGACACGGCGCACGTCGAGTCGATCAAGCAGGCCATCAAGGACGGCTCGCTAAAGATCGATTCCGGCAAGATCGCCGACGGCGTGCTGAACACCGCCCGCGAACTGTTGCAAAGCAAAACCTCGTCGACCGGCAACTGATCGACGCATCGAAGTACGGTGAAGTGCCGGGCGGCGTTCGACAAACCCGGTTCGCGGATCAAGCGCGAGCCGTCGTGTTCAGCGAGTTGTTGAGATGAAAGACGCCCTGCTTGCCACCCTCATCGAAGAATATTCGGCCGTCGAGGCATTTGCCTCGATTCTGACGCTCGAGACCAAGGCGCTGACTGCCTTGTCGCCGCTGGAATTGCTGCCGCCGATCGTCGAGAAGAAAACCGAACTGATCGGCGCGCTGGCCAAACTCGAAGCCACCCGCGACGGGCTGCTCGCCGAGTTGGGCTTTCCCGCCGGCTGGGCCGGCATGGAGCTCGCGGCCAGCACCGACGCGCGTGTCGCCGAGCAGTGGTCGCTGCTGCAGAAAGCCGCCGAACGCGCGCGGCGCTGCAATACCAGCAACGGTGAACTGATCCGCGTGCGCATGGACTACAACCAGCGGGCGCTCACGGCGCTGCAGGTGGCCGTACCCCAGAAGGTCGGCTTCTATGGCCCGGATGGCCGGATTCCCGCGCGTCCCGCTGTGTAAAGATTGTCGCTGGACCCGCTGGCCTGACGCGTGCGTCGGGCTGACACAAATGGATTGAAAAGGGCTCGTCTTTTGACGAGCCCTTTTTGCTTTTCAGGCACCCCGCTTCGGGCGCGCCGCACCTTTCCGCACACGTTAGCCATCCGGCCAGGTGGCGCGAAATCGCCCGCCGCGTTGAAATCACGGCTTCTCCCTTACTGAGTTGCTCCGCCGTCCCAGGCTCTTTCCAGGCTATCGGACGTGCATCGACGGAGTGCTAACCACTAGCGAGGTTGTGTAATGGTGTGTATGATTCGAGGAGTGCAGTATGAAAAGTGCCGAGGTCGTGAAACTCATTCAAACGGCGGGTTGGCAGGTGGTCCGCATAACGGGCAGCCACCATCATTTTCGTCACGCGGAAAGAACCGGTCTCGTGACCATTCCGCATCTGAAGAAAGATCTTCCGCCCGGCACATTGAACAGCATCCTGAAACAGGCGGGCCTGAAATGAAGAACCTGACTTTCCCTATCGCGATCGAGCCGGGGAGCGCGGATCACGCGTTCGGCGTCATCGTGCCGGACATTCCGGGCTGTTATGCGGCGGGCGATACGCTGGAAGAAGCCTACGCGAATGCCAAGGAGGCTATCGAGGCCCACCTTGACGTCCTGCTCGACGAGGGCTTGCCGATTCCCGCGCGGCGTACGCTGCAAGAGCACCGGCGCAATCCCGACTATGCGGATTTCACTTGGGGGCTTGTCGCCACCCGGAATATTCCCGCCTTGAAGAAGGCGGTACGTATCAATATCTCGCTGCCCGAAGCGCTGGTTCAGGAGATCGACACTTACGCCCAGGCGCGCGGCATGTCGCGCTCGGCCTTTCTGGCGCTGGCCGCGGAACATGAAATGGCCGAGGCATGAGAAAAAGCGGTTACGCGACATGCCGCTCACCGCTCCTTCACGCCATCGAATAATCGAAATTCAGGTCGCCTCGGCGTTCGCCCAGGCCATCTCACGCAAGCGCGTACGCAAACGGGCCACAGCTTGGCTGTGCAACTGACACACTCGCGATTCGCTGACTTCCATCACCGCGCCGATTTCGCGCAGGTTCATGCCGCGTTCGTAGTACAGCGACATCAGCAGCTTCTCGCGGTCCGGCAGGCGGTCGATCGCCGCCACCAGCGCCGAGCGCAGGCTGTCGTCGAGCAACGCCGACAGCGGGTCCGAGTGATCGACGCAGTAGCGGTCGAGGAACGGCTCGTCGTCCGCCGAACGGTCGAAGTCTTCGTAATAGATCAGCTGGCTGCCGTGCAGATCCTGCAGCATCGACTGATACTCGTCGAGCGGCATTTGCAGGTGCTCGGCAATCTCCGTTTCACTCGCCGAGCGGCCCAGATTCTGCTCCACCTTGTGCACCGCCGTTTCCACTTCACGCGAGGTGCGCCGCAAGCTGCGCGGCAACCAGTCGTTGCTGCGCAGCTCGTCGAGCATCGCGCCGCGAATCCGCTGGCTGGCGTAAGTCTCGAACTGCGCGCCCTGGTCTTCCTTGTAGCGGCCTGCCGCGTCCAGCAGTCCGATCATGCCGGCCTGGATCAGATCGTCGAGATCGACGCTCGCCGGCATCTTGGCGACGAGCTGCAAGCCGAGGCGACGCACCAGCGGTGCGTACTTCGTCAGAACTTCGGCTTGGGAAATCTTTCCCTGAGCGTTATACATCGTGCTCCCCTTGTCCTTGTGCCGCCACTCAGGCGTGCTGCGCAGACGGTTGGTCGGCGTGTTGCGCCGCTGTAACTGTCGCAGGCGCCAACCATGGCGTTTGCGACGACATCGCTGGCCGCATCGGCCAGTACTGCAACTCGGCGGCGAGGTGCCGGAAGTCGCGCGCAGCCGGTGTCGACGGAAACGCATCGACGACACAACGCGACAACTCCAGGGCTCGCGCCATCCGCGCATCGGCGGCAATACAACCGGCGTCTTCCAGCGCCACCGTCAGGTAGCGTCCGGCCACGCCAGCCAGGTTTGCAAACGCGGTATGCGCGTCGTTCACGCTCTGCACGTGGTTCACCAGCACACGGAACTGTGCGATGGCGTGCGCGTAGTGCAGGCGCTTCATGCATGCGTAGGCATCGGTGATCGCGTGCGCGGCCATGCGCGTGACGATCATCACGTCGTGCGCCTGCCTTGCGAGCGCCGAGAGATGGCCTTGCGCATCGAGTTCAGCGTCGATCAGCACGACGTCGGCGGAACCACGCAACACCACACCGAACTCCGCGGCCGTATGGCCTTCCCGGTTCGGACGCGAGGCGGCCAGCACCGAGAAGCCAAGCGAGTGCCTTGCGGCGGCGTCGTCGAGCGTCATCTCGCCGCGCATCACGGCGGCGAAATTGCCCGCGCCGCGCACGCCGCCAAGCATCGCGCTCACCGACTTCTCGCCGAGGCATTCGTCGATCACCAGCACGTCCTTGCCCTGCTGCGCCAGCGCGGCGGCGAGGTTCACCACCGTCGTGGTCGAGCCGACGCCGGCCGAGCCGCTCGTCACCGCGATCACACGCGAGCCGCTGCGAGCCAGCATCCGCCGCAGTCCTTCTGCCTGATCGGAGATGAGCTTATCCAAAGCGGACCTCGTGCAATTCGGCCGTGGAACGCGCGGACAAGGCGGATAGCAACGCCGGAATGTCGTCGTCGTGCGGCACGAACGGCGAGTTATCGCGCGGTATGCAGAAGGTGCTCTTGATCAGGAATTTCTTCGTCGCGACGTACAGGTTTTCCGGCACCTTCTGACCGGTCGACACGTAGTGCACCGGCAGCTTGTAGCGGATCACCGTATCGAGCACGCCGCCGAGATTGGTGGCTTCGTCGAGCTTGGTCAGAATGCAGCCGGCGAGCGGCTGTTGATCCGGCGCGCGCTGATAGGCCTGCACGACTTCGTTGAGCGTGTCGCCATGGCTGGTCGCGTTGAGCAGCAACAGGCGCTGCACCGGCTGACCGGCGTGGCACAGCATGGCGATCTGGTCGGAGACGAGGCGGTCGCGCTGGCTCATGCCGATCGTGTCGATCAGCACGATGTGCTTGTTGCGCAGCTCGGAGAGCGCGAGTTGCAGGTCGGCGCCGTCTTTCACCGCATGCACCGAGACGCCGAGAATCTTGCCGAAGATGCGCAGTTGTTCGTGGCCGCCGATCCGGTAACTGTCGGTGGTGAGCAAGGCAACCTTGCTGGCGCCGAAGCGCATCACGCAGCGCGCGGCGAGCTTGGCGGTGGTCGTCGTCTTGCCGACGCCCGTCGGGCCCATCAGCGCGAACACGCCGCCGCGCTCCATCAGCGCGTCTTCGTCTTCCATCACGGGCAGGTTCGAATCGAGTACCGAGCGGACCCAGTCCATGCCGCCGTCCATGCTCTCGATGTCGTCCGGCAGGTTGTCGACCATCATCTGCACGAGCTGCGCGGAGAAGCCGGCCGCGAACAGATGCTTGGTGAGCGAGGCGCGCACCGGGTTGCGGCGCTGGCGCTCGCCCCACAGCAGGCCGGCGAAGTGTTCTTCCATCATCCCGCGCATCGACGACAGCTCGCTCATCACGGTGTCGTTGACGACTTGCTCCATGCGCGCCTTGATCGCTTCGGCGACCGAAGCAGGTGTGCGAGTGTCGTCGGTCGAGGACGGAGCCGGTGCGTTTTTCTGCGCGGCGCGGCGCGCGGCGGCTTGCGCGCCTTCGCGCGCCCAGTCGGGCGTGTCGACGGCTTGCGGCGCGGCGGGCTTGCCCGGCTCGACGGCGGCGCCAAGGCCCTTGGCCATCGCGGCGGCCGGCGTCATGGCGGCGGGACGCGCGCTATATGCGCCCTCCTGCTGCTGTTCGGCGGCGATGCGGCGCGCGTGGTCGATCAGCCAGGGATTCGATTCGGCCATCGTGCGCGGCGTTTGCGCGTCGGCGCCCGGCGCGGCGGGCGCAGCCGGCACGCCGGCCGCTTTGAGCAGATCGGCGCGGATGTCTTCGGTGAGGCGCGAGGCCGCGGCGCGCGCACTCGGTTGCTCGGGGTTGATCGGTTTCGACGGCACTGCGGCGGCTGCGTTGAGCGGCGCGGCCGGCATCGCCTTGGGTGCGTTCGCGGCCGGCTTCAGGGCGGCGGCCAATGCGTCGCCCGCGTCGTCGTCCGTGTGGTCAGAGTAGGAAGCGCCGTTGCCCAGATGCTCCGCGCCGGCCTCCGGGCTTGCGCCGAACACCGACGAGAACACGTCGGGCATGCCGCTCGCATACGGATTCGCCTGCATCGGCGCTGCCGCCGGCATGGCGCGCGGTGCGGCCAGCGCGGGGCGTCCAGCCATCGCATTCATCGATCCAGTCTGCGGTGCAGCAGCCCCTGCTCGCGGGACTTTCGGCGAGAGGGCAACGAGGTCGCTGTCGGCCAGTGCGACGATCTCGACGCTGCCGTCGTCCATCGTGCGATTGGACAGCACGACGGCGTCCGCGCCCAACGCTTCGCGCACGAGACGCAGCGCATCACGACTGGTAGCACCGACAAATTTACGAATGTTCAAGCTGGACCCCCGATGAGGTAAACGGACTAACGGACCGGCAACATACCGCTTCCCATTGAGACCATTATTGCGAAACCCGTCGAGGCACGATCGATGGATAAAGACCGTTAAACGCGGGCAATTCGGACGATGGAAACGTGCGTCGATTCACACGCACGCCGGTTTGAAACGCGCCTGGCGGCGGCGTCGGACGGCGCTTTCGCGGACGCGGCGTGTACGTCGCCGTCCGCTCGCGGCATGCAAAGCCAGGCGCCGGAATGAAAACCGGCGCTCGATGAGCGCCGGCAAAAGACATCGGCCACAAACTGGCCTCGGTGAGCGATCCGCGTTAACCGTGCGCGCCGATCAGATTCACCACTTTGATATTGCGCGTGTCGGGCACCTCCGCATACGACAGCACCTTCAGCTGCGGCAGGCTGCGGCGCAGGAAGCGCGCGAGCATCGGCCGCAATGCATGCTGCACCAGCAGCACGGGCGCGAGCCCAAGGTTCTGCTGACGCGTCATCGCCTTCTGCGTTTCGTTCAGCAGCGTGTGCGCAAGTCCCGGCTCGAGACCCGGGTTGGAGCCGGTCGAGAGCGCCTGCGAGAGCACACGCTCGAGATTCGAATCGAGGCCCATCACCTGCATATCGCCGGCGCCCGGGAACCACTGTTGCGTGATCGCGCGACCCAGCGCGAGGCGTACGGCGGCGGTGAGATCGTGGGCGTCGGTGATCTTGGGCGTGTGTTCGGAGAGCGCTTCGAGGATCGTGCGCATGTCGCGGATCGGCACGCCTTCTTCCAGCAGGTTTTGCAGCACCTTTTGCAACGTGGTGAGCGGCAGCGACTTCGGGACCAGATCGTCGACCAGCGACGGCGTGTCCTTCTGCATGCGCTCGAGCAGCGCCTGCACCTCCCGGCGGCCGAGCAGTTCCGACGCGTGCGTGACCACCAGATGATTCAGGTGCGTCGCCACCACCGTGCTCGAATCGACCACCGTGTAGCCATACACCTGCGCCTGTTCGCGCAGGTTCGTATCGATCCAGATAGCCGGCAAACCGAAGGCGGGATCTTGCGTCGGCGTGCCCGGCAGCGCGGCGGACACCTGGCCGGGATTGATCGCGAGCCATTGGCCCGGATACGCTTCGCCGACGCCCACTTCGACGCCCTTGAGCGCAATGCGATAACCGTTCGGCCGCAATTCCAGGTTGTCGCGAATATGAATGACCGGCGGCAAAAAGCCAATTTCCTGCGCGAACTTCTTGCGGATGCTCTTGATCCGCTTGAGCAGTTCGCCGTCCGAGTTCTTGTCGACGAGCGGAATCAGCCGGTAGCCGACTTCGAGGCCGAGCGTGTCGATCATCGTCACGTCGTCCCAGCTCGCTTCGGTGTTTTCGACCGGCGCCATTGCGGCCGGCGCGACATCGACGAGCGCCGTGGTGTTCTTGCGCTCCTCGGCGCGCTTTTTCATCGTGCGGCCGAGCTGGATCAGACCGCCGCCGAGAATCAGAAACGCGAAGTGCGGCATGCCCGGAATCAGGCCCATCAGCACGAGAATGCAGCCGGTGATCATCAGCACGCGCGGATTAGTGAAGAGCTGTCCCGTGAGCTGGGTGCCGATGTCTTCGTTGGTCGCCACACGCGAGACGATCACGCCGGCCGCCGTCGAAATCACCAGCGACGGAATTTGCGCGACGAGGCCGTCACCGATAGTGAGCAGCGTGTAGTTCTTGCCCGCCGCCGCGAAGCTCATGTCGTGCTGCACGATACCGACGATCAGTCCGCCAATGATGTTGATCACCATGATCAGCAAACCGGCGATCGCATCGCCGCGCACGAACTTGCTCGCGCCGTCCATCGAGCCGTAGAACTCGGCTTCCTGCGAGACTTCGGCGCGGCGCTTCCTGGCCTGTTCTTCGTTGATGAGGCCGGCGTTCAGGTCGGCGTCGATCGCCATCTGCTTGCCGGGCATCGCGTCGAGCGTGAAGCGCGCGGACACTTCCGCGATCCGCCCCGCGCCCTTGGTGATCACCGAGAAGTTGATCACCATCAAAATGATAAAGACGACGATACCGACCGCGAAGTTGCCGCCCACGAGAAAGTGGCCGAACGACTCGATCACCTGGCCGGCCGCATCGGGACCGGTATGGCCTTCGAGCAGTACGACCCGCGTGGACGCCACGTTCAGCGAGAGGCGCAGCAAGGTCGAGAACAGCAGCACGCTCGGGAAAGCGGCGAAGTCGAGCGGCTTCATCGTGTACATGCTGACGAGCAGCACCATCACCGAAAGCGCGATGTTGAAGGTGAACAGCAGATCCAGCAGGAACGGCGGCAACGGCAGAATCATCATGCCGAGGATCATGCAGATCAGCACCGGCCCGGCGAGGGCGCGCATATTGGTGCTGCTCAAGGCATCCGGCCGTCGGGCGAGGAAACCGGCGCGAGCGTTCATGCGGAGGCTCCTGAAGCGTCGTCGTTAGTAGCGTTGAGGGTCTCGGCGGCTTCCTGCTCGGCTTCGTCGTCCGATACGCCGCCTTTGTCGAGTTCCGCGGGCACGTCGAGTTCGGTCGGTGCGAGCGGCACGTCGCCGCCTTCGGTCTTGAAGCGCCGCAGCTGATAGACCCACGCGAGCACCTCGGCGACCGCGCCGTACAGCGGGCCCGGAATCTCGCGGTTGAGTTCGACGTTGTGATACAGCGCCCGCGCGAGCGGCGGCGCTTCCAGCAACGGCACGTTATTTTCGGCGGCGATTTCGCGAATCCGTGCCGCCACGAGATTCACGCCCTTGGCGACCACCTTCGGCGCGCGCATCTCGCCGTCGGTGTATTGCAGCGCCACGGCGAAGTGCGTCGGGTTGGTGACCACCACGTCGGCCTTCGGCACGTTGGTCATCATGCGGCGGCGGGCAATCGCGCGCTGCTGCTGGCGAATCCGCCCTTTGACGTGCGGATCGCCTTCGCTTTCGCGATGTTCGCGCTTCACTTCTTCCTTCGTCATGCGCAGCTTTTTGTGGAATTGCCACAGTTGATACGGCACATCCATCGCGGCGACGACGAACATGCCCGCCACCGTCATGCCGCAGCACACGGCGATCAGGTGCACGGTGTTGGCGAGCGCGAGATGCAGCGGCTGCATCGCCAGCGCGAGAATCTCTTCACGGCGATTCCAGATCGCCGTGCCGCCTATCACGCCGACCACAAGCGTCTTCGCGAGCGACATGCCGAGCTGGATCGGACCGTTGATCGAGAACATCGTGCCGAGGCCGGCAATCGGATTGAGGCGGTCGAATTTCGGCTCGAGGCCTTTCGCCGACAGTTGCCAGCCACCCAGCGCCATCGGTGCGAACAAGGCGGCGACGCCGGTGAACGCGAGAATCGGCAGCAGCGCGTACAGCCCTTCGCGGCTCGCCACGCCCGCACCGATCATCATGCGGCGCGTTTCGAACGCGCCGGCGTGATCGAACGAAAAGGCCGCGCGCAGCATGCCCTGCAAATGTTCGCCGATGCTGCCGGACATTCCCCATACGCCGAAGAACCCCGCCGCCAGCAGGGCAAACGTGGACAGCTCCCGCGAACGCACGATCTGCCCTTCCTCGCGCGCCTTCTGCAGGCGCCGGGGAGTGGCTGATTCGGTTTTTTCGAGGTCGCTATCCTCTGCCACAAAAGCTCTCCAGTCGGCTGAGGCACGGCGCCTCTTTCCAGTGAAAGCGATTATTCCCGCTCGACGCAAGCACCGATCGGCGGATAAGGGCGGAGAAAGGGGGGTATTTCGAGGGATGGAGATGGCCGGAACGCCAGCCGGTCGGCCTTGCTGACGCGATGCGGCCGCGCGCGGCCGGACCGGACACGCGCGCGGTCTCGCGCGAGCGCCGGTCCGGTCTCAGGTTTCAGTACGACGCGTCAATCAAAACGCCACGAAAGGCGTTTGACCGCCATTCGCTGTCTGATCGATGCCGTAATACACATGGCGGCCGTAGAAGAACGGCAACCCGAGATCGAAGCTGCTGTTGCCGCCGATCTGCCCTGCCAGGTCGTTGAACGCGTAGTTGCTGCCGTTGCTGAACAGCGTCGCCGCACTCAGGATGCCGATGCTGGCGTTCGCCTGCGTATTGTTCAGTCCGACCAGCGTCAGCGTCCGTGTTTGCGCCGACGACGGGCAGTAAAAGCCCGCAAAGTTGCTGCCGCACTGCGCGAGCGAGCTATCGCCGAAGAAGTAGGCGTTCGAGCCCGAGTCGAGGAAGGCCTGCACCTTCGTGCCGTTGAACACGCTGTTGTCCATGTCACCGAAGGCGTCGGTGGTAAAACGCTGGACCCCGGTGAGCGCATTGTTCGCCTGCGTGCCGACGCCGAACACCAACGTGCCGGTGGCCGACGGCGCGCCGGTATTCGACACCGGCGGCATCTGCACGATCACGCCGTTGTTGTCGACCGGGAAATACGGGACCGGATTGGCGACCTGCTGCGCGATCGGCACCGGCGTGCGGGCGCACGACACACCGCCCGGACAGGCGAAGTAATTGCTGAAGTTGGCCGCCTGCGCCGGGTCCGAGCAGGTCGTGCCGCAGTCGGTGGGCGCCGTGCCAATGCCGAGAATGCCGTTGGCGCCGAGATCGCCGACCTTGTTTTCGGCCGAACCGCTGCCGCAGCCGCGCGTGGGCACCGTGCTCGAATCCTTGTCGCCGATGATCTGCATCGGAATCGCCGCCGTGGTCGTCTCGCCACCGATCGCGATGGTCGCGGTGCGCACCGTGCCCCACGTGAAGCCGTCCGCGAAGGTCGCGCACTCGGCGAGCTGCGCGCCGCCAATGGTGATGGGCTGCAACGCACTGAGCAGCGAGGGGTTCACGACCGAGCTGACCACGCGCAGCCCGTACGAACCGGTATCGACCTGGATATTGTCAATAGTCTGACAATTCGCAGTCGAACCGGGCGCGCATATTTTCACGCTGACGGCCGGGATATTGATCACGCCGTTCACGCCCCGGCCGACGGTGATGGGCACCGTATTCGCCGCGGTCGCGGCGATCGGCTGCTGGGTCGGACTGGCCGGCAGCGAGCCGCCGTTCAGCGTGGTCGACGAATCGTTGTTGGAGCCGCCACCGCCGCCGCACGCGACGAGCGCGGACACCAACGCCACGGCCACGACGGCCTGCATCCAGCCCTTGAGCTTCACAGCAATATGCTTGGTTCGCATGTCTCGTCCTCGCTATTACTGGATGTCCGAACCGCTGACGCCGGCGGGCAGCGCCGGAGGCAACCATGCCTGGCCATTGAACGAGCCCATGTGGCCGCCGGAGCGCACCACGAGGCCGCTCTGGTCGACCGCGACCGGGCCGCGGCTGCCGCCGCGCGCGGCGCGCACCGCCTTCACGCCGGCCACGTACTGCGGGAAATAGCTGCCGAGCAGATCGTTCAGATCCGGCATCTGCGGGCCGCGCCAGGCAATGCCGAACACGGAGCCGTCCGAGGCGAGATATTCGCGGACCACGGTACCGTTGCCGAGCGCCGTCTCACGCACGGTGTAAGACGTGGAAGCCGTAGCGGAAGACCCTGCGTTGGATGCGGAGCGCATCACGCTCTGCGCCGCGTTGACGGCGCTGCTGCCGGGCTGGACGATACGTGACGAGACCGACGCGCCCGCAGGCGGTGTCATGGGGGCGCCGCCCAGTCCCGCATGAGCGGACTGCACGGCGATGAGCGAACAGGGCAAAGCAAGCGCCGTAACGATCCCGGCGCGGCGTACACGACTCCACATGACAAGGCTCCTCCCGAGCTGCCGCTCGGTTCGCACGCGGTGCAAACCGGCTGCATGTATGCAGATCATACGGCACTGCTGCGGTCGCACTGCGGAGGGTTTGTCCCCATCGTGCCACCGTCCGGCGCGTGTCTTCACCGGAGCGCCGTGCCGCTGCTTGAGTTCGTAGTATGCCTGTGGTTTGTGTCGGCAGACAGCAAGCACACGCGGGCGCGTGGCTTGCCATGTGTCATGCTTCGGCCCGGCGCCCGTGGTGGGCGGGCGCGACGCGGGGTCGCGCCGGCAACTCAGAAGCCGAGGCTGGCGAGCAGATCGTCGACTTGCGACTGGTCCTGCACCACGTCCGTTTTGCCTTCCGGATTGATTTGCGGACCGTTCAGCAGATGTTCGGGGCTGCCGGTCGACGAGACTTCGGCGGCCAGCGCCGCCGCGTTCGCCGCGAACTGCTCGCGCCGTTCGAGCGCGATGTTCTCGACCAGCACGCCGAGCAACTGCTGCTCGATCAGATACACGACATCCGTGATCTTCTTGATGACCTGGCCGGTCAGATCCTGGAAGTCCTGCGCCAGCATGATCTCCATGAGCTGCGAGTTGGTCGCGGTGGTTGCGTCGGGCACTCCGCGCAGGAAGGTCCGCGTGTCGTTCATCAACGCGCGCACTTCCTCGCGTTCGATCGGCGCCGCGTACCACTGCTCCCAACGCGCGTCGAGTTCGCCCGCGTCTTTCTGCAGCTGCTCCTGGATCGGCTTGGCGATGTCGATAGCGGACAGGACGCGTTCGGCGGCCTGCTCCGTCATATTCGCGATGTACTTCAGGCGGTCGCGGGCATCGGGCACGGCTTCGGCCGCACGCTCGACATGCTTGTCGAGCCCGAGCTCGCGCATCGAGTCGCGCAGCGTGCGCGTCAGTTGTCCAATGCGGGCGAGGATGCGGTCGGACGCGAAGTCGCCGCTCTCGTTGGCCGCGTCGGCTCCTTGCGCGTTGGTCGGCAGATTCACATCAGCTCCCGGCTTTGGCCATCTTCTCGAGAATCTTGTTGAGCTTCTCGTCGAGCGTCGCGGCCGTGAACGGCTTGACGACATAACCGCTCGCGCCGGCCTGCGCCGCCGCGATGATGTTTTCCTTCTTCGATTCGGCCGTCACCATCAGCACCGGCAAGTGCGTGAGGTTGGCGTCGGCGCGAATCTCCTTGAGCATGGCCAGACCGTCGAGGTTCGGCATGTTCCAGTCGGAAATCACGAACTCGTACGTACCGCCACGCAGACGCGCGAGGCCGGCCGCGCCGTCTTCCGCCTCGTCGACGTTCGAATAGCCGAGTTCCTTGAGGAGGTTGCGGACGATCCGGCGCATCGTCGGAAAGTCGTCAACAACCAGAATCTTCATTCCCTTATCCATTTCATTCCCTTTGCTTGATCCATGGTGCGGCGCCTGACCGCTCAACTCGCGCCTCAAACCAGCGCCTCAAATCCTACCGGCCCGCATCATACCCGCTGAACGCGGTCGCCCATTGCCGAGAGACGCGCCATCACACGTCGGCTCATTTCCGGCAACGCTGCGATCTCGTCCGCCGCGCCGAGCGCAATCGCTTCACGCGGCATGCCGAACACGATACAGCTCGCTTCGTCCTGCGCAAGGGTGTACGCCCCTGCCTTTTTCATGTCCAGCAGTCCGGCGGCGCCGTCGCGCCCCATCCCGGTCAGAATCACGCCAACCGCGTTCTTGCCCGCATGCTGCGCGGCCGAACGGAACAGCACGTCCACCGACGGACGATGCCGGTTCACCGGCGGCTCGTCCGACAGGTGAGCAATATAGTTCGCACCACTGCGGGCAAGCAACAGATGAGCGTGGCCGGGCGCAATGTAAGCATGTCCCGGCAGCACGCGTTCGCCGTGCTCTGCCTCTTTAACGGTAATCCGGCACAAACCATTGAGGCGTTGTGCAAAAGATTTTGTGAAGCCCGGCGGCATATGCTGCGCGATCAGCACCGCGGGTGCATCGGGCGGCAGCGGCACCAGCACTTCGCGGATCGCTTCCGTGCCGCCCGTCGACGCGCCGACGATGATCAGCTTCTCGGTACTGAGCAGCGGATTGTTGAAGAGCGGCGCCGCGCCGACCGGCGCCTGCGTCGCATGTGCAGCCGCGTGCTGCGCCGGCGCGGCCTGGCGCACGCGTGCGCGCGCGGCGGCGCGAATCTTGTCGGCGAGCTTTTCCGAGTAATCGAGCATGCCGTCGCGAATGCCGACCTTCGGCTTGGTAACGAAATCGACCGCGCCGAGTTCGAGCGCGCGCAGTGTGATTTCATTGCCGCGCTCGGTCAGCGACGACACCATCACGACCGGCATCGGCCGCAGGCGCATCAGCTTCTCGAGGAAATCGAGACCATCCATGCGCGGCATTTCGACGTCGAGCGTCAACACGTCCGGATTGTGCTGCTTGATGAGATCGCGCGCGACCAGCGGGTCGGGTGCGGTCGCCACCACCGTCATGTCCGGCTGGCCGTTGATGATTTCCGTCATCAGGCTGCGGATCAGCGCCGAATCGTCGACGCACAGTACTTTGATCTTTTGCACAGCGCTCACGCCTCCTCTGTGGTTCTGGCGTTGTTTGAATTAATCGGGCGCGTTCCGAACAGTTCGATGCGGGGCTTTGCTGCGGCTGCGCCCGCACTGCCCGCCGCTGTTACCGCCGGCGAGCCGAACAGCTCGAGCTTCGGACGGGCGCCAGCAGGACTCGAAAACAGTTCGACCTTGGCTCTCGGCGCGGCCGGCGTCGAGAACAGTTCCACCCGCTGGCGCGCCGCGGCGAGCCGCTCGGCGCGCGCTTCGGCGCTTTGCCGCATCAGCGCCTGTTCGCGCTCGGCCACGCCCGCTTCCTGCTGCAGGCGCAACTTCTTCACCATCACCTGGCCCGTGCGCGGCATGAACGCCACCTTGCGCGGATGCGAGCCCTGCAAGTCTTCGGCGACGATGCGGATTTTCTCCACCGCCAGATAGCGGCGCACGAACTCCGAATTGCGGTCGCCGATGTTCATCGTCGTCATGCCGGCAAGCACCGCGCCGCCGCCGAATACCTTGGCTTCGAAACGCTCGCGCCGCCCGCCCGCCTTGATCAGTTCGTTGATCAGCACTTCCATTGCGTAGGCACCGTAGCGCATCGAATCCGATGCGGCCTGCGCGACGTCCGCGCCGTCGTCGGGCAACATGAAGTGATTCATGCCGCCGATACCGGCCGTGCGATCCTGGATGCAGGCCGCGACGCAGGAACCGAGCACGGTGACCAGCACCATGTCTTCGTGCGTGGTGTAGAACTCGTTCGGCAACAGCTTCACGCCGGGGCGCTGGAAGTGGTTGTCGAAGTACAGATTGGTGGCAATTGGCAAGGCGCTGCTCATACCGTCACCCCGCTCGCCGTGTGATGCGATGCCGTTGCCGGGCCGCGGGTGGCCGTCGGCGCGCGCGCGCCGGACGCGTCACGCGTCAGTTCGTAGACGGTCTGGCCGCGCAGCTTGAATGCCTGCGTGACGTACGTGAAGTTCTCCGAGTGGCCGGCGAACAGCAGGCCGCCCGACTTCATCAGCGGCTCGAAGCGTGAGAGCACTTGCGCTTGCGTCGGCTTGTCGAAATAGATCATCACGTTACGGCAGAAGATCGCGTCGAACTGCGAACGCAACTGGTAATCGCGGTCGGTGAGATTGAGTTGCTCGAAGCGCACCAGCGCGCGCACTTCCGGGCGCACCTTGACCATGCCCGCGTGCGCGCCAGTGCCCTTCAGGAAGAAGCGCTTGAGCCGCTCGGGCGAGAGATGCTTCACCTGGTCGAACTGGTACATGCCGGCTTCGGCTTTGGCGAGCACTTGCGTATCGATATCGGTGGCAAGCACCGAGGCCTGACGCGCGCCGCTGTCGCCGAGCGCTTCGATCAGCGTCATCGCAATCGAGTACGGCTCTTCGCCGGTCGACGCCGCCGAACACCACACCGAAACCGGCTGCGCGCGGCGCGGCACGAAATCGGCGAGGATCGGAAAGTGATGCGCCTCGCGAAAGAACGCCGTCAGGTTGGTGGTCAACGCATTCGTGAACGCTTCCCACTCGGCCGGATCGTTTTCCGCTTCGAGCAGGTCGAGATACTGCTTGAAGGTGTCGAGACCGCGGGTGCGCAGACGCCGCGCCAGCCGGCTGTACGCCATGTCGCGCTTGTGATCCGACAGCGAAATGCCCGCGCTGCGGTGAATCAGTTCGCGAATGCGAGCGAAGTCCGCCGACGTGAATTCGAAATCCCGTGCCTGTTCGCCAGACTTAACCGGGTCAGCCCGGTCCGGACGTTGCTGTGCGCGCGTTGCCATCATGAGAGTTCCTGCCTGCGATACGAGCCATCCCGCTTTCCGCCCGGACAATCGCCCCGGGTGGAAGGGATTGTGTTCGCGGGGTCGCGCCCGCCCGCGAGTTCCGCCACCATGCAGTCGGCCCGCGACACGCCGATAAAGCGTGCTTCGATGATTCGCTCCTCATGGAGCGAGATGCCGAATGACTGCATGTCTTTGTGCCACTTCCTAGAATGTTTCCCAGTCCGCATCCGAGCCCGCCGTGGCCGCGCTCACTGCGGCCGGACGTGCTGCGGATTCGGATGCCGTGCGGGCGGTCTTCGGCTTGAGCGCCGGTTCGACACGTGCGGCGCCTGCGTCGTGGCTCGCCGAAGCCGATGCCGATGCTGTGTTCGCCGACGGCTGCGCTGCGCCGCCGTTCACGGATGCATGCGGCGCGGCTTTCGCCGCCGGCTTGCTCTTGCTGCTGGTCACGCGGGACGCCGTCGATTGCGAACGCGTTGCCGCCGCGCTGTTATGCACCGCGCCGCCGGCCACTTTCCAGCCATTCACCACGGCCTGCAACTGACGCGTCTGATCTTCGAGCGAGGCCGCCGCGGCCGCTGCCTGTTCGACCAGCGCGGCGTTCTGCTGCGTGACTTCGTCCATCTGCACGACCGCGCGATTCACCTGTTCGATGCCGCCCGACTGCTCTTCGGACGCCGCGCTGATTTCGCCCATGATGTCGGTCACGCGGCGCACGGCCTGCACGATCTCGTCCATCGTGGTGCCGGCGCGGCCGACCAGCGCCGAGCCGCTTTGCACCTTGTCGACTGAGTCGCCGATCAGTTCCTTGATTTCCTTCGCGGCGCTCGCGCTGCGCTGAGCGAGGCTGCGCACTTCACCCGCCACCACCGCGAAGCCACGGCCCTGTTCGCCGGCGCGCGCGGCTTCGACCGCCGCGTTCAACGCGAGAATATTGGTCTGGAAAGCAATGCCTTCGATCACGCCGATGATGTCGACGACCTTGTTCGAACTGCTCGCGATGTCTTGCATGGTCGTCACGACCTGGCCCACCACGTCGCCGCCGCGCGTGGCGATGTCGGATGCGTTGACGGCCAGTTGGCTCGCCTGACGCGCGTTCTCGGCGTTCTGCCGCACGGTGCCGGTCAACTGCTCCATGCTCGACGCGGTTTCCTGCAGCGAGGCGGCCTGTTGTTCGGTGCGCTGCGAGAGATCGGTGTTGCCCATCGCGATTTCGCGCGCGCCGGTGTCGATCGATTCCGTGCTGCTGTGAACCGCCTTCACCATCGTCGACATGCTCTCCTGCATGCGCTTGATGCCGGCGAACAGTCGCCCGATTTCATTGCGGCTGAAAACGTTGATCGTCTCCGACAGATCGCCCGCGGCGATGCGCTCGAAGCACGCCGTCGCGTCGGCGAGCGGCTGCACGATCAGGCCGCGCAGCGCGAAGCGGATACCCACCACGAGAAGCAGTGCGAGCGCGGTGACGGCGATGATCAGCGTCGTCATCAGCGAGATGTTCGATTGCGCGCTCGCTTGCTGATCCACGGCCTGCTGCTGCAAGCTCTTGATGACCGCCGAGGCCGCGTTGTCGTAAGACACGAACATCGGGCTGATCTTCGTATCCGCGATCGCGTGGTAGGCGGCCAGATCGTTCGCACGCAGCGCGGCGAACTCCGGTTCCAAGCCTTCACGCATTACCGCCGTACGGCGCGCCAGCAGCTCGTCGAGCTGCGCCTGCTCCACGCCGCTCTTGGGCGCGTCGAGATACGTCTGCCAGCTCTGATTGCCCTTGCCGTACAACTCCTCCGCACGATCGAGCACCTTCTTCGCCTGCTCCGTGTCGCCCGCCGCGCTCAACGCATTGAAGCGGTCCAGCGACACGCGCGAGCGCAGCAGGTACGCCGAGGCATCGTCGAGCGCGTGAATGGCGACCAGATCGCCGCGCGCAATGCGGTCGAGCGATTGACTCGCGCGATTCAGCGCGCTCAGTCCAAGTACGCCGACCACCACGGTCAGCGCGACCAGAATGATCCCCACTATCGTCAACGACGTGCGAATCGACCACCTGCTCAGCATTTCGATGCTCCCTATCCCAATCGTTTCGTGAAGGCTGCCGCCGTCAGGCCCCGAGCGTTTCGATCAGCGCCATTTCGCGGCTGGTCATGAGCTTCTCGATGTCCATCAGGATCAGCATGCGGCCGTCGACGGTGCCCAGACCCGTGAGGTACTCGGTCGTCAGCGTGGCCCCGAATTCCGGCGCCGGCATGATCTGGTCGGTGGCGAGCGTCAGCACGTCCGACACGCCGTCCACCACCATCCCGACCACGCGATGCGCGACGTTCAGGATAATCACCACCGTCTGGTGGTCGTACTCGACACGGCCCAGATGGAACTTGATACGCATGTCGACGATCGGCACGATGATGCCGCGCAGATTGATCACGCCCTTGATGAACTCGGGCGCATTGGCGATCCGCGTCACGTTGTCGTAGCCGCGAATTTCCTGCACCTTGAGAATGTCGATGCCGTACTCTTCGGCGCCGAGCGTAAAGACGAGGAATTCCTGACCGCCGGCGTCTGCCTGCTGCGCGTCGCGGCGGCTATTCGCACCGGTCGCGTTCGCGACGCTCGAATTGATGGATTGGACTTCTGCCACGTTAGCCCCCAAACGGTTGGGATGAAATGAGTTGAGTAAGTGTTACTGTTGCGGCGAATGTGACGGACATCATGCGAGGCTCAGCGCGCCATGCGCGTGGCGTGTTTCGCGGTTCAGCGCGGCGACGTCCACGATCAGCGCGACGCTGCCGTCGCCGAGAATGGTCGCGGCGGAAATGCCGTGCACCTTGCGGTAGTTCGTTTCCAGATTCTTCACGACGACCTGCTGCTGGCCCACCAGCTCGTCGATCAGCATCGCAAAGCGGCGCCCCTCGGTTTGCATGATGGTGACGATGCCTTGCGTCGGCTCCTGCTTCGCCCCTTCGACGTTGAACACTTCGTGCAACGCCACGAGCGGCAGGTATTCACCGCGCACCCGCACCACGCGCTCGCCGTTGGCGACCGTGTAGATGTCTTCGGCTTGCGGCTGCAGCGACTCCATCACGAAGTTCAGCGGCAGAATGAAAATTTCGTTGCCGACCTTGACCGACATGCCGTCGAGAATCGCCAGCGTGAGCGGCAACACGATGCGCGTGGTGCTGCCCTTGCCGGCGTGCGAGGTGATTTCCACGTGACCACCCATCGACTGGATGTTCCGCTTCACCACGTCCATGCCGACGCCGCGGCCCGACACGTCGGTGACCTGCTCCGCCGTCGAAAAGCCCGGCAGGAAGATCAGGTTCCAGACTTCTTCGTCGCTCATGGTCTCGCTGACCTGCATGCCCTGCTTGGCCGCCTTCGCGAGAATCTTGTCGCGGCGCAGGCCCGCGCCGTCGTCGCTCACTTCAATGACGATGTTGCCGCCGTGATGCGCGGCCGACAGCACCAGCTGACCGGTCGAATCCTTGCCCGCCGCGCGCCGCGCTTCCACGGTTTCGATGCCGTGGTCGAGACTGTTGCGCACGAGGTGAGTCAACGGATCGATGATCCGTTCGATGAGGCTCTTGTCGAGTTCGGTCGCTTGCCCGAAGGTGACGAGTTCCACTTCCTTGCCGAGTTTCGCCGCCAGATCGCGCACCAGTCGCGGGAAGCGGCTGAACACGTAATCCATCGGCATCATGCGGATCGACATCACCGCTTCCTGCAGATCGCGCGCGTTGCGCTCGAGCTGCGCCATGCCGTTGAAGAGGCGATCGTGCAGCGCCGGGTCGAACGTGCTGGTGGTTTCTGCGAGCATGGCTTGCGTGATCACCAGTTCGCCGACCAGGTTGATCAGCTGATCGACCTTTTCGACGCCGACGCGAATCGAGCTGCCTTCCGCACCGCCCGCCGCCGCAGCCGGACGTGCCGCCTTGCGGTCCTGCTCGGCGGGTGCGGCTGCGCTTGCCTGCGCTGGCGCCGGTGCGCTCGTGGCCGCCGCGGGTTGAGCCGCGGCCGGCGCCTGCGCGGCCGGTGTGTCGAACAGGCCGTGCGTGGCCGTAGATGCGGGTGCAGCGGTGCCGGCCTCCGGTGCCGGCGATGCTGCGTGGTCCGCCTGAGTCACCTGTACTGCTTGCGCCGGGGACGAGTCGGCGGCGTCGGGCGTTCCAGGTTCGCCTTGCTGCGTATCGTCCGCCGGTGCGGTGCCGCGGCCGATCACGATCTGACTTTCGTCGATCACGAAACAGCACACGGCGATGATGTCGTCGGAGGTCACATCGGTCGCGAGCCACAGCGTCAGATCGCCGCCGCTCTTGACCTGCCCGACGATGTTGCCCAGGTTGCCGAGCTCTTCGGCCAGCAGTTCCTGGTCCTTCTCACCAACGCCCCGTAGCGTAATTTTCAGATGGGGGCCGGTTTCTTCGCCGGCTCCCGCGGCTTGCCCGGTCTGTGCCGGTTCGCCGTCAATCCATTCACCCGCCGCCTGCACCGCCTGTTCGACGACGTGCTCCGGCGGGGTGCCGCCCTGTACTGCCTCTGCTGCCTGCACTGCCTGGGTTGCAACCGGTGCCGCGCTCGCCGCAGCGGGTGCTGCCACTGCAACGGGTGCCGCGCCGTCGCGGCTTTCCGCGTTCAGGCGTTCGAGCTTCGCGCAAATCGCCTTTGCCGTGGCCGCGTCCGGTTCGGCGCTCGCGCGGTAGTCGGCGAGCTGGCCGGACAACACGTCCTTGGTTTCGAGGAACGTGTCGATCATGTCCTTGCGCAGCACGAGTTCGTTATTGCGCGCGCGGTCGAGCAGCGATTCGAGAATGTGCGTCGTTTCCGTCAGCGCGGTAAAGCCGAACGTCGCCGCGCCGCCCTTGATCGAATGCGCCGCGCGGAAAATTGCCGCGAGGTCTTCGGGGTCCGGGTGAGCGATATCCAGATTGAGCAGCAACTGCTCCATCTGCGCGAGCAGTTCGTCCGCTTCGTCGAAGAACGTCTGATAGAACTGAGTGATGTCGAGTGTCATGCCTGGGTCACCGCGAGAGTTCCTGTCTTGGCTTGGGCTGCCGTGCCGCCGCGTCGATAGCTTCTTTAACTGGGTCTATGGGTCGCGCTTACGCGTGGTCTGGCTCGGCTAGCGCCGCCACCAGTTCGGTCAGCATGTCCGGGTCGAGCGGCTTTTCGATCCAGCCGGTCGCACCCGCGGCTCGCGCCGCTTCCTTGAACGGCTCGCCCGATTCCGTCGTGAGGACGAGGATGGGCGTGGCCTGGTAAGCCGGGTTGTTGCGCAGCGCGGCGATCAGATCGAGGCCGGTCTTGCCCGGCATGTACTGGTCGGTCAGCACGAGGTCGAACGACATGGCGAGCGCGTTTTCGAGCCCTTCGTTGCCGTCCGCCGCGAGCGTCACCTCGTAGCCGGCCGTCGTCAGCGTGGCGGCGAGAATCTGCCGCATCGATGCCGAATCGTCGATTGCCAGGATGTGCCTGATCATGAAAACCTCGCTGCACTTGTTGCTATTGGACCGCCCCGCCGTCCGCGCCAGCGGGCGCGTCGAGCAGCAGGGCCATCGCTGTCTGTTACTGGGCCGACGACACTGCCGCCGGCAACTTCGGGGCAACCGTCACCGGCTGCGCAAGCTTTTGCAGCAACGGCTTGGAGCCGGCTGCGTCGTCCGACAAGGTGGTCGTGGTGGAGTCGTCATGATTCAGCGCCTCCTCCGACTTCCTGTTCAGCACGATGATGCTGATGCGGCGGTTCTCCGGATCCATCGGGTCCGCCTTGTTCAGGTTCTGCGTCGACGCGAGGCCGAGTACGCGCATCACCTTCGCTTCGTCCATGCCGCCGGCGATCAGCTCGCGGCGCGACGCATTGGCGCGGTCCGCGGACAGTTCCCAATTGCTGTAGCCCTTCTCGCCGCCGGCGTACTGCGCGGCGTCGGTGTGGCCCTGCACGATGATGCGGTTCGGCACGTCGTTCAGCGTATGGCCGATTTCGCGCAGGATGTCGCGCATATACGGCTCGACCTGGTCTTTCGCGGTCGCGAACATGGGCCGCTTCTGCGAGTCGACGATTTCGATGCGCAAGCCGGTCAGCGTCGAGTCGATGCGGATCTGCTGCTTGAACTGGCGCAGCACCGGATTCGCCTCGATCGCGGCCATCAGCTTGACCTGCAGATCGTGCAGGCGAACCTGCTCGCGACGCTCCAGCTCGCCCTGCAACTGCTTGATCGAGTCTTCGCTGCCGTGCGCGGCGCTGTGCTCGGCGCGGTTGTTCGAACCTTCGCTTGAGCGCGTCACGCCTTGCGCGTCGGTCGAGATATCGCGGCCGCCGCCTTTCAGGATGCTCGAATCTTCCGCGCTGCGGTCGCCGCCCCACAGCGTGATCTTCAGCGGCTGGTTGAAGTAGTCGGCAATGCCCTTCAACTGCACCGTGGACGCCGAACTCAGCAGCCACATCAGCAGGAAGAACGCCATCATCGCGGTCATGAAGTCCGCATACGCGAGCTTCCACGCGCCGCCGTGGTGGCCGGCTTTCTTCGGCGCGGCGCGCTTGACGACAATGGCGCGGTCTTTGTCCTTGCTCATCGGTTCGGTTCCCGGCGCCCTTTATTTGGCCTTGACGCGGCGCACGTGCTCTTCCAGCTCGGCGAACGACGGGCGTTCAGTCGAGAAGAGCACCTTGCGGCCGAACTCGACGGCGATCGCCGGCGCGTAACCGTTCAGGCTGGCCAGAATCGTCACCTTGATGCACTGGAACATCTTGGTCGACTCGGTCACGCGCTGTTCGGCGACGCTCGCGAGCGGCCCGATCAGCCCGTACGAAAGCAGAATCCCGAGAAAGGTACCGACCAGCGCCTGCGCGATCATCTCGCCGAGCACCGCGGGCGGCTTGTCGGCGGAGGCCATGGTGTGCACCACGCCCATCACCGCGGCCACGATACCGAACGCCGGCATGGCGTCGCCGACCTTGTTCAGCGCGTGAGCGGGCGCCTCGCCTTCCTGGTGATGCGTCTCGATCTCCTCGTCCATCAGGCTTTCGATCTCGAACGCGTTCATGTTGCCGCCCACCATCAAGCGCAGGTAGTCGGTCAGGAATTCGATGATGTGATGGTCCGCGAGAATCTTGGGGTACTGGGTGAAGATCGGACTCTTCGACGGATCGTCGATATCCGCTTCCAGCGTCAGCGTGCCTTCCTTGCGCGCCTTGGCCAGCAGGACGTAGAGGAGCGCCATCAGCTCCATATAGACGTCCTTGTTGTACTTCGCGCCCTTGAACAGGGTTGGAATGACGCGCAGCGTGGCCTTGATCGTCTTCATTCCGTTACCCAGAATGAATGCGCCTACCCCGGCGCCGACGATCATCAGCACTTCAACGGGCTGCAGCAGCGCGCCGAGATGACCGCCTTCCAGCGCGTAACCGCCGAAAACGGACAAAAGCGTCACGAGTGTTCCCACGAAAATCAGCACTGCCGAGCCCTCACAAAGAAGCGACGGTGACCGTCGTTAATCTGGTTTACGGCAACGAAGCGGAAAACTTTGGCGGAAAAGCGGCTCGTCGCTCCGGTGTAAACCAGAGGCGGATGCGGCGCTCCCGCGCTCCGGCGGGACCGGCCACGGCGCGGGCCGGCTGAAAGCCCCGCCGCATGGGCGATGGACGGCGCGCCGCGCGGCGACGGTCGGCTTGCAGGTCAGGCTTCGAGCGCGGCGAGGCTCTCGCGGGCCCGGGCGTCGGCGAATTTCTTTGTCTTACCGGCGCGCGAAGGCGGCTGGCACAGGCCGCAGACGAATGCGTGCTGCGGATCGTGCGCGTGCGCGACAAAATGTCCCCCGCAGCGGCAGCAGGCGGTCATTTGCAGCATTCGGGAGTCGAAAAAGCGCACCAGCGTCCAGGCGCGCGTGAGACTGAGCACGGGCTCGTCGTCGTGCAACTGGACGTGTTCGAGGTACAGCCGGTAGCTCTTCACGATCGACTGGATCGTCGGGCAGCCGCCGTGGCCGGCCATGAAGCGGTAGATGTTGTAGAACAGCGAGGAGTGAAAGTTCGGCTGCCAGGTCATGAACCAGTCCGTCGAAAACGGCAACATGCCCTTGGGCGGTGACACCCCTTTCAGCTCTTTATATAGCTTGATGAGCCGGTCGCGCGACAGACTGGTTTCCGCTTCCAGCAATTGCAAACGCGCGCCAAGCTCGATCAGTTGGATCGCCAGGGTGATTTCCCTGACTTCGAGCACAACACTCTTATAGGCCATCCGTGTGCGTTTCCCCCGTCCTGATCGCTTTAGTTGAATTACAACGTGCCATCAGCCGAGGTGCTCGACTGGCTGGCTTGCCATCAGGATCGCGGAATGCGCCTGGGCCACGGCGCTGGATTTGCCTTTGTCCGCCAGAGCGGACAGTACGGCATGGTCGTCGAAACGGAAACGGCACAACACCTGATTGGACGCCGCCAGCTTGACGGTCTGCGCCAACGACAGATTGGCGAGCACATCGGCTAACTGGTCCGAAATCCCCATGCGAAACATGCCCATCGGCTTGTCTTCGCGCAGCAGTCGCTGGGCGAGCAGGAGATAAGACAGGTTGACTTCTCTGATCTCATTGAGCATATCGCTTGTCGCGCTCATGATTCCCCCGGGGTGTATCTGGCTGGTCAGGCCGTTACGGAAACGTTTGCTCGGACGCGCGCACTTAATCCGCGCGAATCGGCTCGTTTCTGGTCTTGCGAGCATTGTGTCGAAAGGGGGAGCGGACGAAAATCGGACAGACACCCAGCCTTGTTGACGGATTAATCCGTCATTCGTGTAGGAATTTTTCCTACAAAGGCGAGTCGGAGAGCGGGTTTGCGGAGAGCGAAGATGCGCAATCTGGAATTTTCCAATGCGCCTTGGAACACGCTGCTTTTACTGATGTGAACCAGACGGTGAGTCTGAGCGACTCATGGCCCGCACCGTAACAGCGGTGAGCCCGAATTATAAGACGTTTTCACTTCTCTGCAATGTGCCCCGTGTAGGCGTTGCGCTCCATGTTTCGGGCCCGCGCCTTGCTGAGGGCTTCTCAGCGTTCGAATAATCATCCGGCGGCTTTCCTCCTTGACCGAGATCAGCGTCCTGACGACCTGTAACGCACCATGTTTCGCGCTGTAACAACATTAAGCGTTTGAAAAATAACTCGAATTAGCCCGGCCGATCCCGATAATGAAGCTAAGGGATTACCCGATGCAGGTTCGGAACACCCCCGGGCGGCGGCTTACCGCGCCCAACCGTCCGTCAGGCATTCGCTCCTCGCTCTACTCGAGCGCCGCTGTGCGATGCCGTTCTGATTAGGAGAAAACGCATGCGAATCGCACAAATTGCGCCGTTGTATGAAGCTGTTCCGCCGAAACTTTACGGTGGCACCGAACGCGTCGTGTCGTATCTGACCGAAGCCCTGGTCGACCTCGGCCACGACGTCACGCTGTTTGCAAGCGGCGACTCGGTCACCTCCGCGAACCTCGACGCCTGCTGGCCTCGTGCGCTGCGCCTTGATCCGACGATCCGCGATGCGCTGGCTCCGCACGTCCTGATGATGGAAAAGGTCCGCAGGGTTGCGCACGAGTTCGACGTGCTGCACTTCCACCTCGACTACATGCCGTTCCCGCTCTTCACGGCAATGGACACGCCGTTCGTGACGACGCTGCACGGCCGCCTCGACTTGCCGGAACTGCAACCGGTGTTCGATGCGTTCTCCAACGTGCCGGTCGTCTCGATTTCCGATTCGCAGCGTGCACCGCTGCCGCAAGCGAACTGGCTCAACACGATTTACCACGGTCTGCCGGAGCAGCTGCTCACGCCGCAAACCCACAAGAAGCCGGAGTATCTGGCGTTCCTCGGCCGCATTTGTCCGGAGAAGCGCGTCGATACGGCTATCAAGATCGCTGCGCAAAGCGGTCTGCCGCTGAAGATCGCCGCCAAGGTGGACAAGGCCGACCAGGAATATTTCAAGCGCGAAATCGAGCCGCTGCTGTCGCTGGCGCATGTGGAATTCGTCGGCGAGATCAATGAAGCACAGAAGCCCGAATTCCTGTCGGGCGCCAAGGCACTGCTGTTCCCGATCGACTGGTCGGAGCCGTTCGGCCTCGTGATGATCGAGTCGATGGCGTGCGGCACACCGGTGATCGCGTTCAACCGCGGGTCGGTGCCGGAAGTGATCGACCATGGCGTGACAGGTTACATCGTCGAGGACGTGCAAGGCGCGGTCGCGGCGCTGCAACGCCTGGACGAATTGTCGCGCACCGAAATCCGCGCTCAGTTCGAACGCCGTTTCAGCTCGAAAACGATGGCCCAGAATTACGTGGATGGCTATTCGGCATTGATCGAAGCCACGCGCCGCCCGGTGTTGCGCCAGGTCGCGGTGGGCTAAACGCGGATTCAAGCGGCCGGGCAGTTCTCGCTCTGCCGCTTGAGTATCGAAACTCGCCGCTTATCGTGCTTACGGCGTTTCCGATTTGCAGATCAATAGTGAGTCAATTTGTCGTGTGAATCGTTTGCGCGAGCGGCAAATCCAAGTTAACCCGCTTCTTTGTCCAGAAAAGCCGCCCCTCAAGGGCGGCTTTTTTAATACGGGTATGGATGCGCTTCCATCGCGGATTAGCACTCAGCAAATAAAGACCGAGTACCAATAATCCTTCAGTTGGCTTTCGCCTTGACCGGCAATCGGCTCAAGCCGCGCCAATCAAAAACCGTTCGCGATTCTTACCGACGATCCACTTGGGCGGTTTGCCGCGCCCGCTCCACGTATTGCCCGACTTCGGATCCTGGTACTTTGCCGGTAGCGGCGCCTTCTTGGGCGGGCGGCCACGCTTGGCGGCGACCGCAAAGCCGAGGTCTTGAGCCGTCAGACCGTATTCAGCGATCTTTTGGCGGATGTCGGCGACCACATTGTCGATTTCAGTACGCCGCGCTTCTTCCGCTTGTGCCTGCAATTTGGCGATCTGCGCTTTGAGGTCTGCATATTGAGACATTCCGGTTCTCCCCTTTTCTAGAACTCATTGGCTCGCAGACTAACTGCAATTATAAAAATTCGCAATGGACAAGAATACCGATTTAGCAAGATATCCTCTGATAATTATTAACATCGGCGAATTGTAAAACGGCATCTTTATCTCGCAATAAAAAGGTAAAGGCGACACCACATTGACAATTCTTGACACATGATTTGGCGGCGTTTCCCTAGAATTGCGCGTTCACAGCATGCAGACGGACTTAGCCGCGCGTGCCAGCAGAAGCTCACCTTTTTTAGGATTACCAATCATGCAGCTGTCAAAGCGCCTCGCTGCCGAGTTGTTCGGCACTTTCTGGCTCGTGCTCGGGGGCTGCGGCAGCGCTGTCCTCGCTGCCAACTTCGCCGGCCCGGTTCACGGTCTGGGCATTGGCTTCGTGGGCGTGTCGCTCGCGTTCGGCCTGACCGTGCTGACCATGGCTTTTGCGATCGGCCACATTTCCGGCTGCCATCTGAATCCGGCCGTTAGCGTCGGCCTGACCGTCGCGGGGCGCTTTCCGGCGCGCGACCTGTTGCCGTACATCGTTGCCCAGTTGATCGGTGCCGTGCTGGGTGCGCTGGTGCTGTCGCTCATCGCGTCGGGCAAACCCGGCTTCGATCTCGTCGCCAGCGGCTTCGCGAGCAACGGCTATGGCGAGCGCTCGCCGGGCCACTACTCGCTCGCCGCGGCATTCATTTGCGAAGTGGTGATGACCGGCTTCTTCCTCTTCGTCATTCTCGGCTCGACCGATAAACGCGCGCCCGCCGGCTTCGCGCCGATCGCCATCGGCCTGTGCCTCACACTGATTCACCTGATCTCGATCCCGGTCACCAATACGTCGGTCAACCCGGCGCGTTCCACGGGCCCGGCGCTCTTCGTCGGCGGTGCGGCGATGGATCAGTTGTGGCTGTTCTGGGTTGCGCCGATCCTCGGCGCAGTGATCGCCGGCGTGTTGTACCCGGTTATCGCCGAAAGCCGCAGCGGCAATGCTCAGAAACTGGCGCTCGATTAATTCGCGCGTAGCGCTTGGGCAACGAAGCGGGCGCTAAGGCGCCCGCTTCGTTTTGCGGTGAACGGCGACGGGTTCTCGATATCGCAGCGATGACGCACTCGCGCCCGCTGCTAGAATCGTGCGACTTCCCAAGCTCGCACAGGTGCTCCCTATGAAGCGTTTCCGCGGTTTCCTGCATGGCGTCGCACTCGCCATCGGCGGCCTGTGCGCGGGGGTGTTGACGCCACCCACGGCGCATGCCGCTGACGGCCAGACGGAAACGCTGGTGTTCGTGCGACACGGTGAGAAACCTGCCCAAGGCTATGGGCAACTAAACTGCCAAGGGCTCAACCGCGCGCTGGCGTTGCCGGCCGTGATCGCGGCCAAGTTCGGCAAACCGGATGCGATCTATGCACCCGATCCGGGCCAGCAGAAAGATGACAGCGGCAAGCCCTACTACTACATCCGGCCGCTTGCGACGATCGAGCCGACTGCCATCCAGTTCCAGATGCCGGTGCAAACGCCGTATGGTTTCGCTCAGATCGACCAACTCGGCACCGCGCTCGTCAATCCCGCCAATCGCAACAAGCTCATTGTCGTGGCGTGGGAACACAAGCTGATCGTGAAGCTATTGCGCCAGATGATGAGCGCGCACGGCGGCAATGCCGCCGACGTCCCGAACTGGAAGAGCGACGACTTCGACAGTATTTATATTGTTCGCCTCGACTGGCAAAACGGCACCGCGCGCGCCAGCTTCAAACGGGATCGTCAGGGGCTGAATGGGCGAGCAACCGATTGCCCTTGCGCGCAGTTGCAAGGGGCGGCATCTGCGGCTTCATCAGCGGCTTTGTCGAGCGCGGCAGATTAATCGGGTAATACAGATGTAAGCCGCAATTACGCATGCGGCCATGTGATTTGGGTTGAGCGCAGCGGCAGGAGCGATTCGGCGCGGCTCCAGGAGCCGCGAATCGCTATCCGGCAGGGCTTTGACCGAATGCCGCACAGCGCGCGGCATGCCTATGTAAGCCCGCTCCCGCCTTTCAAATCCTGCGACGATGCTTGCAGTCCGTAACATCTCGTCGCAGTACCCGTCGACCGGAATGCGTAGATTGAACCTGTGCGACAAACATACGTCGCCTCACAGGAGAACAAACATGAAACGCATCGTCACTCACTTGCTGGTTGCTGCAGGACTCGCGGCGGGCGCATGCGGTGTCGCGCAAGCGCATACGGATCTGAACATCGGCCTGTCGCTCGGCGCACCGGTTTATGCCCGCCCGGCTCCGGTCTATGCCGCGCCGCAGCCGGTCTACTACGGCAACGGCGGCTGGGACCATCGCTACGATCGCGGCGACTACTACCGCGGCGATCATCGATATGATCGCAACTGGAACCACAATGACCGCAGCTGGGGCCCCGATAATCGGGGCGACCATGACAACCGCCGTGGCGGATGGCACGGGTAATTTTCCTGCTGCGCCTAACGTCGGCGAATGAGGCGGCTTGCTGACCCTGACGGACTTTGGTCGTGCAACGCCGTCACTGGTGGTCTGAACCAAGCGACGCGCTCACTCAAGAGAAACGGCCTTGCCTCCATGAACGCGGAGGCAAGGCCGTTTCCTTTTCCCCTCAGGACATCAGTTCGTCGTCGAGCGAGAAAAGCTTGCGCAGATGGTGCGCGACGCCCGCTTCGAAGTTGTTGCCGATGCGCGGCACGTTCGGCAAACGCGTGATGAGGTCGGGATTGGCGTTGTTCATCATGAACGGATGGCCCGCCGTTTCCAGCAGATCGATATCGTTCATGTTGTCGCCGAAAGCGACGCATTGCGAGGCATCCACGCCAAGGCGCTCGAGCACGATCTGCAACGCTCGGCCTTTCGATACGTTTGCCGTCATCACTTCCAGACAGTCCGGCAGTGAATAGGTTACGTATAAGGCGTCGCCAAATTCGCGCGCGAGATTGGCGGCGACCTGCGCGAGATCAGCGGGAGCGCCAATGTAGAGAGCCTTCGCGATGTCGACGCCGTCGTGTTTCGGCAGGTCGGTCACCTCGTAGGTAAAGCCCGAGTCTTGGTGAAACTTCAGCAGATCCGGCGCGTCGCGGTCGATCAGCCACGCCTGATCGGCGAACAGGTTGACGATCACGCGGCCATGCGCGCCGGCGATTTCCGGCTGTACGAGTCGCTGCACGATAGCCGGAGGGAGGTCGTCGGCGTGGATCACCGTGTTGTCCGGCGCGTGGATGCGCGCGCCATTCGATGTAATCAGATACGGACTGATGCCCAGCACGTCGCGGATGCCGGCGACGTCGCAATAATGGCGGCCCGTTGCAATCACGAACCGCAACCCGTCGCTTTCAAGTTTGCGCACGGTGGCAATCGTGAACGGGTCCACCTGGTGATCCGCGTTGAGCAACGTGCCGTCGAGATCCGTGGCGATGACTTTGTACATAGTTTGAGCAGGCGGGCAGCGTCGAAGCTACGTATTTTACCGTTGCCGGCCGCATTCGCCGGAACGCGTTGGCCATGCACGACTATTCCACCCGCAAGCGCACGACTCACACACGACGCGCCTCGCCGTCTTCAGCCGCCTATGCGGACCGCTTCACGTTGCGCCAACTGCAATCCACCGTGCGCCGAGTCGGCCAGCGGCTCGCGCAAACGCGCCTGATAAATCTGCGGCACGTACTCGCGCAACGGCGCGCCGAGGCCGCCGCACAGCGCGACCGGCAGGCTCGCCGACGGGTCAAGCGCGGCAATCATTTTGCCCACTTCGGCGCCAGCCTCGCCGAGCAAGCGCGCCGCGAATGGATGCGTACGGTGAGCGATGAGAATCGGCGCGAGCCTCGCATAAGCCGTCTGGTTGGCTTCGCAGAGCCAGACAACGAGGCTGTCGCGGTCGTGCGCGCCGGTGTGCGCGACGAGTGCCCGCGCCAGATCGTCGATGGGACCACGACCATCCAGCGCATGCTGGGCATGCACGATGGCTCGCAGTCCGAGCCACGCGCCGCTCGCTTCGTCACCCGATGGAAAGCCGTAGCCGCTAACCTGGCGGCATTCGCCCTCGTCGTCCAGTACGGCCGCCACGCTGCCGGTGCCAAGCGCGACGATCACTCCATGCGCGCCGCCGTGTGCGCCGAGCAAGGTGGTGTAGGCGTCGCTTTCCACGGCGAGTCCCGCTAGCGCGGGCGCTTGTGCGCGAAACGCGGCCAGCCAGTCACGATTGTTGACGCCCGCCAATCCGCAGCCGAGCACGCAGCGCGACCAGTCCAGCGCCTTGCCGGCGCTGGCAAATGCTTCGCCGCAGCCGGCCGCGATAGCCTGCCACGCACGTTCGACGCCGAGCCCCAACCCCGACGGCCCGCTTGCCGCCTGCGCCAGCTCGCGGCCTTGCGCGTCGCCGAGCACGACCCGCGTGCCACTGCCGCCGCCGTCAATGCCGATCAGAAAGAAGTCTTTGTTCATGGAATCGAGTGAGTTCCGTGGGTGAATAACGCATAGCGTGGCAGGTCAGTTTCAATCCGGCAATCGGCCGAATGGCTAGCTTGCAGTGCGCACGGCTTCGGCTATGCTGGCGGGCGACATCACAACGCAGGAGCGCGACAGTGACACAGCGATGCAACTGGGTATCGAGCGAAGCGCTCGCACAGTATCACGACACCGAATGGGGCGTCCCCTCGCGCGACGACCAGCATCTGTTCGAGATGCTCGTGCTGGAAGGCGCTCAGGCCGGCTTGTCGTGGTCGACGATTCTCAACAAACGGGCCGGCTATCGCCGCGCGTTTGCGGACTTCGACATCGCGAAGGTTGCGCGCTTTACGCCGAAACACGTCGAGACGCTGGTGAAGGACGAAAGTATCGTGCGCCACCGCGGCAAGATTGAAGCGGCCATTACCAACGCCCGAGCCGTCCAGCAGATTCAGGCCGAGCACGGCTCGCTCGCCAACTTCGTGTGGTCGTTCGTCGATCAGACGCCGATCCAGAACGATTGGGCTTCTTATAAGCAGGCGCCCGCGTCGACCGACATTTCGGATGCGCTGAGCAAGGGGCTGAAGCGCTACGGCTGCAAGTTCGTCGGCTCGACGATCTGCTACGCGTTCATGCAGGCAGTCGGCATGGTGAACGACCACGAGGCGAGTTGCATGTGCCGCGCGCGATGCGCGGCGCTTGGCAAGAAAGGACGTAATCGCAAAGCGGGCTGAGGCGGCCCGGTATGCGCCCACGCTTAGTGCCGCTGTTCTAACAAAGGACGGCAGCCCAGGGAAACTCCCAGGCGCCACGGCGCGTACCCAGCCTCTACCGCGCGGCGCAAGGCCTGGAGGGCGACACACGGCGCATCACAACGCCGGACCCGGCGCGATGCGCCCATCCGGTAAATCCCTGCTGCGCTTCCAGTGCATTTCGGTCGTTATACGGTTATGAGTTGCGGCTGCGGCAGTTGGCGAATCCTGCGGCATGGGGAGCATCGTGCAAAACGAGCCAAGCCCGGGAATTGGCGCTTTCGCCACGCTGTTTCGGGATTCACCGAATGGCGCACGCCCGATACTGCCGGTCATGCGCTCGAACAACGAATAGCCGCTGCGTAATGCACGGGAGACCAACCATGAAAACGCTTAACTTCCTGACGCATCAGGAGATTTTCGACCAAGCCGTGGATCATTTGTTGGGCCAGAAGCGCGCGGCGCTATTGCCGCGAGGTGGTGGCGCTTATCGCGGTTACTGTGGCGGCTGTCCGGTCGGCAGCTTCATCAAACCGCGCGACTACATGACCGCGATGGAAGGCATTCCGGTGCGCTTCATCGGCAAAACGCCTGCGGAGATGCCTGCGTATATGGATGTCGGCGTGTCCGCGCTGAAGAAGGCGCTGCTGCGCTCGCGCATCAATGTGTACGACCCGGCCACCGTCGACCTGCTCAGTTGTCTGCAAAACGTCCACGACGTGTTCGGCACTTGGGAATGGCTCGAGCGTCTGGGCTCGATCGCCCGCCAGTTTGGCTTGTCAGCCGACCGGCTGAAAAGCGCGGCGTAGGCAGGATAAACCCCGCCGCAATACTAGAGCTGCGCGCCGCACTCCCGCGTCGCGGTGCGCACGGCTAGCGGATTTGCAAACCCGCGCTCCAGAGGCCCGTAACGCTCATTCGATCATTCCTTTCCGGGTCAAGCGCTCCATTTGACGCCCCAAAAGCAAAACGGCGATGTGGCTTCTTTCGAAGCTCACACCGCCGTTCGGCCGTGCGGAAAAGCGTGCTTAGTGCAGCTTTTTCGGCAGCATCTGGCTGCGCAGGCGCTTGTGCAGGCGCTTCACAGCAGCAGCCTTCTTGCGCTTACGTGCCGTGGTCGGCTTTTCGTACGATTGGCGCTCACGCAGTTCAGCGATCAGGCCATTCTTTTCGATTGCGCGACGAAAGCGGCGAATCGCCACTTCGAACGGCTCATTTTCTTTCAGAAGAATCGTCGTCATTTAATTCCTAACTCAATCACTTGATAGGGGTAAATTGCGTGGCGGCATACCGCTCACGCGCCGGCCCTCCGGTCGTTTCAGTTCATGGCCAGTAACAGGCAAACGCGGGTAGAACCCGGCCAAACCACGAATGAAACGAGAGGCAAAGCGGCCACGGAGGCCGGAAAAGAGAGGTGGGGAGTTCACCGCGGAACGCGGACAGACATAATGCAAAAGCCGCGTCTGCTGCTGTTTCGCCAACCTTCCATCAACAAAAAAGCTTTGACGAAACAGGCAAAGATCTCAATTCACTCCCGATGATATCAGGAAACTCTCCATCCTACCAGGGGTTTAGGGATTGCGCCAGGTCACCTATTGCATGCTCAAGCGCTCGCTTCGTCCAACTCACGGATATCGGCGCCCGTCAGCATCAGATGAACAGCCGCCGCGAGGCTCTTAAGCTGCTCGACCGAAGTCGCGCTGGCAATAGGGGCCGTAACGCTGGGGCGCGCGATCAGCCATGCCAGAGCGACGGTGGCTGGCGTGCTGCCATGCGCGTCGGCAACCCGGTCTAGTGCGGAGAGAATTCGCAAACCGCGATCATTCAGATACTTTTCGACCCGGCTGCCGCGCGCCTTATTGGCCAGATCTGCCTGCGAACGGTATTTGCCGGACAGAAAGCCGCTCGCCAGACTGTAGTACACCACCACGCCGAGCTGATTGGCGAGCGCCACCGGTTCGATGTCGCGCTCATATTCCGCGCGGTCATACAGATTGTATTCCGGCTGCAACAGCTGGTATTCGGGCAAGCCGTGCCGGCGCGATACGGCGAGCGCTTCCTCGACCCGCGCGCCGCTGTAATTCGACGCGCCGATCACCCGCACCTTGCCCGCCTCGATCAGCTTCTGATAAGCGCCCAGCGTCTCGGCGAGCGGCGTCTCGGTGTCGTCGTCATGAGAAAAGTAGACGTCGATGTAGTCCGTCTGCAAGCGCCGCAGCGAATCCTCGACGGCCGCCTGTATGTTGGCCGCCGACAACCCTTTGCGCTGCGGATGCTTCGAGACCTTGGTAGCGAGCACGATCTTGTCGCGCTTGCCGCTCTGACGAAACCACTTGCCGATGATCGTCTCCGACTCGCCGCCCTGGTTGCCGGGCACCCATGCGGAATAGACGTCGGCGGTATCGATAAAGTCGAGACCGGCGTCGACAAACGCATCCAGAATCGAAAACGAGGTGGCTTCATCGGCGGTCCAGCCGAAAACATTGCCGCCGAACATAAGCGGCGCGACCTGTAATTCCGAACGCCCAATCCTGCGCTTTTGCATGATTTCTCCAGAGTCTGTCACAAGAGAAAACGAGAATACGCCGTCTTTGCAATAGCTGCAGTGCGACTGCCGAATGCGGCTGCAAGGGGCTTTCAGCCACATTGCAATATGCCCGGCATCGAAAGCGATAGGTCCGTCATTGCATAAAGGTCCTCAAGTTTTTTTTAGTGGGGCCGTCAACCTTCACTGAGGCGGCCAGCAATGAACGAGTGCTTCCGCCGATGCCAACGTGGCGTATTGGGCTCAAGGCTTATTTAGGAGATTTTCCATGCTCGGAATCAATAGCAACATCAACTCGCTGGTTGCACAGCAAAACCTTAATGGCTCGCAAAGCGCCCTTTCGCAAGCCATCACCCGCCTGTCGTCGGGCAAGCGCATCAACAGCGCGGCTGACGATGCAGCAGGTCTGGCAATCTCGACGCGTATGCAAACGCAGATCAACGGCCTGAACCAGGGCGTGTCGAATGCGAATGACGGCGTGTCGATGATTCAAACCGCATCGAGCGCACTGTCCTCGCTGACCTCCAGCCTGCAACGTATCCGTCAGCTGGCGGTGCAAGCATCGACCGGTTCGCTGTCGTCGAGCGACCAGGCAGCGCTGCAGAAGGAAGTTTCGGCGCAGATCGCTGAAGTGAACCGTATCGCATCGCAAACGACGTACAACGGCACGAACATTCTGGACGGCTCGGCAGGCAGCGTGACGTTCCAGGTCGGCGCGAACGTCGGTCAGACGATCAGCCTGGACCTGAGCCAATCGATGTCGGCAGCGAAGATCGGTGGCGGCCTGGTGCAAACGGGTCAAACGGTCGGCACGATCGCGGTCAGCCTGGACGCGTCGGGCGCATACACGAGCACCGGCGCGACGATCACGTCGGTCAACGTTCTGTCGGACGGCAAGGGCGGCTACACCTTCACGGACCAGAACAACACGGCCATCACCTCGGGCGTCTCCAGCGCGATTTTCACCGCAGGCACGGCCGCTGGCACGGGCACCGCCGTGACCAACCTGACGCTGAGCGCATCGGCAGTGACGACGGCAGGCGCAGGTTCCGCGGCAGCCGTCGCCAGTGTGGCTCAGATCAACGCGATCAACAACCCGCCGACGGTTTCGGGCCTCGACATCAGCACGGTCACGGGCGCGAACGAAGCGATGGTCTCGATCGACAACGCGCTGCAAACGGTCAACACGCTGCAAGCTGCACTGGGCGCCGCGCAAAACCGCTTCACGGCAATCGCGACGTCGCAGCAAGCTGAATCGACCGACCTGTCGTCGGCACAATCGCAAATCACGGACGCCAACTTCGCACAAGAAACGGCCAACCTGAGCAAGGCGCAAGTGCTGCAACAAGCTGGTATCTCGGTGTTGGCGCAAGCTAACTCGAACCCGCAGCAAGTTCTGAAGCTCCTGCAGTAAGAGCTGACGCGGTAACGGCGATGCGTCGCGCGCAAGCGGGGCGCATCGCCGGGTTTCAAGCGACGGGAGGCATGCCTCCCGCTGTGCATTTCCATCACGTAGTGATGTAGCATCGCGCACCAACCAATACAGATTTCCAGACGCCCGGAGCCTCTGCATGTCCTCGATCTCAACCTCGTCCTCTACAGCAAGTGCCAATTCCGCGCTGCAGTCGGCTGCTCAGTCGATCATCAGCGGTTCGACCGGCAATTCGTCGATGGACGTGTCGACGCTCGTCACGGCACTCGTGAACGCGAAGGTCGCGGGACAAACCTCGGCTCTGGCGGCTCAGCAAACCTCCGACAACACCACGCTGTCCGCATACGGCGCGCTAAGCTCCGCGCTCAGCGCCCTGCAGTCGGGCATCACGAATCTCGCCAACGGCAACACGCTGGCAACGTTCGCGGCGACCGCGAGCGGCACCGGGCTGACCGCGACAGCGGGCGTCGGCGCCGTGGCCGGCAGCTATTCGATCGCCGTGACGCAGATCGCCAGCTCGCAAGCCTTGTCGTCGGCAGCCTTTGGCGCCACGACGCAACTGGGCACCGGCACGCTGTCGATCTCGATGAACGGCAAGTCGATGGATATCAACGTCGACAACACCAACAACACGCTCTCGGGCATCGCGTCGGCGATCAACGCGAGCAGCAGCAACCCCGGCGTCACGGCAACCATCGTGACCGGCACGGACGGCGCCCACCTCGTGCTGCGCGCGGCGAACACGGGGGCGGCCAACGTCATCAATGTTTCGACCAGCAACATCACCAGCGACACCGGTCTGTCGAGCCTCGGCGTGACGTCGACGGCCAGCACCACGGGCGGCCAGTCGAGCATTACGTCGGCTAATTCGGGCAGCGCCTGGACGCAGAGCGGCTTCGCGCAGGACGCGGAGTACACGATCGGCGGAATCGCCGGCAGCAGCGCGAGCAACGCGGTGACCGGCGCCATTTCAGGCGTGACGATCAATCTGACGGCGGCGGCCGTGGGCACGCCCGCGGGCACCCCGCAAACGCTGACCATCGCGCAGGACACGACCGCGCAGAACACCGCGATCAACAATTTCGTGAGCCTGTACAACACCGTCATCACGACAATGTCCACGCTCACGTCGTTCAGCTCCGGCGCGACGTCGCAAGGTCCGCTGCTGGGCGACTCCACGCTGCAGACCATCAAGAACACGCTGGCCAACATCGTCGGCGGCGCGGTCGGCTCGGGCAGCACCGGCACCACGCTGGCGGCGATCGGCATCACGCTGAAGGACGATCCGGCCGACGGCACGATGGTGGTCGACAACAACGCGCTGAACACCGCGCTGACGAGCAGCCCGGCCACGGTCGCCTCGCTCTTCAACTCGACCAACGGCATTGCCGAGCAGTTGAACGCCAGCATCACCACGTTCACGCAGACCGGCGGCATCATCGACACGCGCAACACCGCGCTGAACGCCGACCTGAAAAGCATCGCCACGCAACAAACCGCGCTCGCCGACTACACGACGCAATTGACGAACCAGTATCAGGCGCAGTTCACCGCCCTGAACACGTTGATGGCGACCATGAACAACAATTCGCAATACCTGACCGCGCTGTTCGGCGGCACCAACAGCGCGGGCGCGCTGGCCACGAACAAGAGCTAAGCCATGAACGCGCACAACCTGAACCAGATGGAATTGGTCGAACGCGTGCTGTCGATCACGCGGGAAATCGAGCAGGCGGCGTCGCTCGCGGACTGGCCGGAAGCCGCCCGCCTGACCGAAACGCGTTCGCCGCTGCTGATGTCGCTCACCGCGGATCAGGAACCCGCGGCGCTGGACATGATCCGCCAGATCCAGGCGATCGACGCGGCGCTCCTCGCGGACGCGGCAGTCACCCAGAACGAACTGCATTTCGAGTTCGAAGCGGCGATCGGACGCACCAAGGCCGCCAGCGAATATCAGCGGATGGCCCGCCTGTAAAAAACCCGGAGCGGAGCCGCGCAAGGCGGCATCCGTTCCCTCAAAGCCGGTTCAGCCGGCCGACCCAATAATAAGAACTACGTGCCGAAGTGAGGCGCGCTCGTTCCCTCGGCCCGCCTCGTGCGGGCTTTTTTCTTGCCTCCCGGCTTTCCGGCCCCTTCCTCCATACGCTAAACAGGCGGCTTTTTTACCGTCATCTCCGCGCATCGGAAAGACCGGCCTCGTCGCACAATTTCCTCCATAGAACATTTTGCGCCGAGACCATGACTCTCCTGTACGAGCAGCCGCCTGCTGAACCCCTGACGCCCGAACAACAACTCGAGCAGGACATCGCGCTCGTGTTGCAAACGGCGCTCGACCATCACCACAAGGGCGAATTCGAGGACGCGCAAGCGCTGTATCGGGCCATTCTCGACGCGAATCCGAAACACGCCGACGTGCTGTACAACCTCGGCGTACTGCTCGGCCAGACCGCCCGTACGGCGGAAGCCCTGCCGCTTTTCGAGCAGTGCCTGGGACTTCATCCTCACAACGGCCAGTACTGGGCCGCCTACATCAGCGCGCTGATCGACGCCGGCGAAACCGCCGCGGCATGGCTGGCGCTCGAGATGGGTCAGAAGCAGGGCTTGAAGGGACCGGCGGTGGACGGCTTGATCGTGCGCATGGCCAATCCCGGCAAAGTCATCCATACCTTGCCGGTCGCGGCGCAGAAGCCGCAAGCTGAGCCGGCCGCTGCAACAGAGACGCCGCCGGCTGCGGAAAGCACGCGCACCACCATCGCATCGGGCCGCCGGGTCAGCCAGCAGGAAACCAACCGCTACACGGCGCTTTATAACAAAGGCAATGTCGTCGAGGCGGTGAAACTCGCCCGCTCCCTGACGCAACGCTTTCCCGCCGATGGCAATTCGTGGCGCTGGCTCGGCATCGCGCTGCACCGTCTGGGCCGCTATGACGAAGCACTTGCCCCGCTGCGCAAAGCCGCTGAACTGTTTCCCGAGGAACTCGAAAGCCGCACCGTGCTGGCCGATACGCTGCGCCTGAAAGGCTTGCCGGCGGAAACCGAGCAGGAGTGCCGCAAGATCCTCGCGATCAACCCGGACTACGCCGAAGCGCAGCGGATCTTCGGCATGTCGCTGGTTCATCAGGGCCGCGTGACCGAGGGCCTGGCCGCCGCACGGCGCGCGATCGAACTCGCGCCGAACAATTCCACCGCCTACAGCACGCTCGGCGTGCTGCTGCTCGATCTCGGCTTCGTGAGCGAGGCGGAAAAAGAATTCCGCGCCGCGCTGGAGAAGGATCCGAAAGACCACATCGCGGCCAACAACTTCCTCTTCACGCTGTCGCACAACCCGGAGATCGATCACGGCACGCTGTTCGCCGAGCACACCAACTTCGCGCGTCAGCATGAAGATCCGGTGCGCGCGCAGTGGCCACGTCACGTGAACAAACGCTCGCCGGATCGCAAGCTGAAGATCGGCCTCGTTTCGGGCGACCTGTTCCGCCACGCCGTCGCGTCGTATTTGCTGCCGATCATGGAGCATCTGGCCAAGGACCCGAATCTGTCCTTGCATGTGTACAACAACCACATCGCCGAAGACGATTACACGCAGTTGCTGCGCAATTGCGCCGATGAATGGCACCAGATCACCGGCATGCCGGACGCGCAACTCGCCAACAAGATCCGCGACGAACGCATCGACATTCTGTTCGATCTGTCGGGCCACACGGGCCGCAACCGGCTGCTGACGTTCGCGCGCAAGCCCGCGCCGATTCAGGTGACCTGGATGGGTTATCCGGGCACCACCGGCCTGAGCGCGATGGACTATTACCTGGCGGACAAGTACGGCGTGCCGTTCGGGCCGGCGGAAAACCAGTTCTCCGAAAAGATCGTCCATCTGCCGTCGAGCGCGACGTTCCTGCCGGAGCAGAGCGCGCCGCCGGTCAATATTCTGCCGGCCATGCATAACGGCTACGTCACGTTCGGCAGTTTCAACCGCCTGAACAAACTGCGCCGCGACGTGATCGCTCTGTGGGCCGAGTTGCTGCGCGCACAGCCGACCGCAAAAATGTTGCTCGGCGCGATCGCCACCGACGAAGACGAACAGTTGCTGATCGACTGGTTCGCCGGAGAAGGCATCGAGCGCGAACGGTTGATGTTCCGCCGCCGTTCGAGCATTCCGGTTTATCTGCAACAGCATTTCCACGTCGATATCTGCCTGGACACGTTCCCGTACACGGGTTCGACCACGGTGCTGAACTCGTTGTGGATGGGCGTGCCCACGCTGACTATCGCCGGCGACACGCTGGCGAGCCGCGCCGGTACGACCTGGATGTCGCATGTCGGGCTCGATGACTTCGTGGTCGCGAACAAGGAAGAATTCGTTGCGCGCGGCGTGGCATTGGCCTCCGACATTCCCGCGCTCGCCGACATCCGCACCGGCTTGCGCGAACGCTGTGCGGCCTCGGCGGCGTTCCGTCCCGAGGTGGTCGCGGCAGGCGTCTCACGCGCACTGCGGATCATGTGGCAACGCTGGTGTGCGGGCGAACCGGCCGCTGCCTTCGAAGTTTCGATCGAAGACGTAACCGGCGCCGCCAGCGAAGCGCCCGTGCTGTCCGAACAAGGGGAATCCAAGTGAACGCAGCTTTGCCGCTTCGCGCTATCGAGTCACCGATCGAGTCGCCGATCGACGAGCGTATTTACGTTACCCAGCCGCATCTCGCGCCGCTCGAAGAGTTCATCCCCTATCTCCAACAGATCTGGGACAGCAAGGTGCTGACCAACGGCGGCCCGTTTCACCAGCAGTTCGAAGCGGCGCTGTGCAAGTATCTCGGCGTCAAGCATCTTGCATTGTTCACGAACGGCACGCTGGCATTGCTCACCGCATTGCAAGCGCTGCGCGTGACGGGCGAAGTGATCACCACGCCCTATTCGTTCGTCGCGACCGCGCACTCGCTGGTGTGGAACGGCATCAAACCGGTGTTCGTCGATGTCGATCCGGACACGCTCAATCTCGATCCCGCGAAGATCGAAGCGGCCATCACGCCGCAGACCACCGCGATCATGCCGGTGCATTGCTACGGCAAGCCGTGCGATGTCGACGCCATCCAGAAGATCGCCGACAACTACAACCTGAAGGTGATCTACGACGCCGCGCATGCGTTCGGCGTTCAGACCGATACCGGCAGCGTGCTCGAACACGGTGATCTGGCGGTGCTAAGCTTTCACGCCACGAAGGTGTTCAACACTTTCGAAGGCGGCGCGATCATCTGCCAGGACGCGAAGACCAAGCAGCGCATCGACCATCTGAAGAACTTCGGTTTCGTCGATGAAACGACGGTGGTGGCCTCCGGCATCAACGGCAAGATGAGCGAGATCAATGCCGCGTTCGGTCTGCTGCAACTCCAGCACATCGACGAAGCATTGGCCCGGCGCGCGCAGATCGATGCGATGTATCGCGAACGGCTGCGCGACATTCCCGGCATCCGCTGCATGCAGAAAGCCGGCGAGAAAGTGGCGAATCACTCGTACTTCCCGATCCTCGTCGGCCCCGAGTTCCCAATCAGCCGCGACGCGCTGTATCAGAAGTTCCGCGATCACGACATCTACGCGCGCCGCTACTTCTATCCGCTGATTTCCGACTTCCCGATTTATCGCGGTCTGCCTTCGGCACACCGTGAAAATCTGCCGATCGCGCACGCCGCCGCGCAACAGGTGCTGTGTCTGCCGATTTTCCCGGCGCTGACCGACGGCATGCTCGAGCGCATTGTCGGACTCATCGCGGACTGCTGATCATGACGTCCACTGTTCGATCCGACCGGGTGCAAGCGCGCATTCTCGATATCGCTGGATTTCTGCCCGAGCAGATCCTGACGAACGAGCAGCTCGCGGCGCTCTATCCGGAATGGCCGGCGGACAAAATCCTTGCCAAGACCGGCATTCAGCAACGGCATATCGCGTCGGCCGAACAGACAGCGGCGGACCTGGCTTACGAAGCGGCGCGCAAGCTCTTCGCCCAGGGCGCGGTGAACGCGCACGACGTTGACTTCGTCATTCTGTGCACGCAGGCACCCGACTATGTGCTGCCCACTTCGGCCTGCCTGTTGCAGGACCGGCTCGGCATTGCGACTCACGCCGGCGCGCTCGACGTGAATCTCGGCTGCTCGGGCTACGTGTACGGACTCTCGCTCGCCAAGGGTCTGGTGGAAACCGGCGCCGCGCGCTGCGTGCTGCTGCTGACCGCCGACACTTATTCGAAATACGTGCACCCGCTCGACAAGAGCGTTCGCACCCTGTTCGGCGACGGCGCCAGCGCGACGGCGATCGCCGCTGCCACGGACGGCGACGCGTCGATCGGCCCTTTCGTGTTTGGCACGGACGGGCGCGGCGCGCAAAACCTGATCGTCAAGGCGGGACTGTTTCGCGAGCCGAAGAGCGCGCAAAGCGCACTCGAAACGACCGATGCATCCGGCAACGTGCGCACCGACGAACATCTGTACATGAACGGCGCCGAAGTGATGGCGTTCTCGCTCGCCGAAGTGCCCAAAGCGGCGACAGCGCTGCTCGAAAGGGCCGACATGGACCGCGAGGAAATCGACTTCTTCGTGCTGCATCAGGCAAACCGTTTCATGCTCGAAGCACTGCGCAAGAAGATGAAGGTCCCGGAAGCGAAGTTTCCGATCCTGATGGAGCAATGCGGCAACACCGTTTCTTCGACGGTTCCGCTCGCATTGAAGCAGATGAAAGACGACGGCCTGCTCACGCACGGCAGTCGATTGATGTTGTTGGGCTTTGGCGTCGGCTACTCATGGGCCGGTTGCATGGTGACTTACTAGCAGGAGTGGACATGGAAAGCTTTTACGAAGGAATGGCCGAAATCTTCGAGATCGACGCGAGCCTGATTACGCCGGAACTCGATTTGCACGAGCACAACTGGGATTCGCTCGCTGTCGTGTCGACGATCGCTCTCGTCGACGACTGCTTCAACGTGATGCTGAGCGGCCAGACGTTGAACAATTGCAACACCATCGCCGACATCGAAGCACTGATCAGCACGGCGAAAAAAGCAGCCTAAGGAGTTGAGCATGAGTTCGCCGGACTTCAGCGCAGGGCGCGAGTTACGCACGCAAGGCGCTCGCATCGCAGGTGTGGTGTCGTGCGTGCCGTCGAGACAGGTGGATAACGACTACTTTCTCGAGCGGTTCGATGCATCCGCTGTCCGCGACGTGGTCAAGATGATCGGCGTCAACCGGCGCCGCTGGGCCGACGCGCAGACGAGCACCGGCGATCTGTGCCGCAAGGCCGGCGAGAAGCTGCTCGCCGGACTCGGCTGGCAGGCGGACTCGATCGACGCGCTGATCTTCGTCTCGCAAACGCCGGACTACCGCTTGCCCGGCACGGCGTTCGTGCTGCAGGCGGAAATGGGTTTGCCGAGCGCGTGTCTCGCCTTCGACATCAACCTCGGCTGCTCCGGCTATCCGCAAGCGCTGTGGCTCGGCATGAACCTGATTCAGACCGGCGCGGCGAAGCGCGTGCTGCTCGCGGTGGGCGACACGATCAGCAAGATGATCGACCCGACCGACCGCTCCACCACGCTGCTATTCGGCGACGCGGGCACGATGACGGCGCTCGAAGCGTCGGACAGCGAGGCGGCCGCGCACTTCATCATCGGTGCCGACGGCAAGGGCGTGCGCAATCTGATCGTGCCGTCGGGCGGCTTCAAGTCGTATGACGCCGCGGGCGACGAACGCATGGCCGGCAAATCGCCGCAATGCCTCTTCATGGACGGCGGCGAGATTTTCAATTTCACGCTGAACGCGGTGCCGAAGCTGGTCTCGCGCACGCTCGATATCGCCGGCCGCGACAAGGACACGTACGACGCGTTCCTGTTCCATCAGGCCAACCTGTTCATGCTCAAGCATCTGGCCAAGAAGGCCGGCCTGCCGGCTGAGCGCGTGCCGACCAATATCGGCGACTACGGCAATACGAGTTGTGCATCGATTCCGCTGCTGATGACCACCGAACTGAAACACCGCCTGAAGGAAGAAACGCTGCAACTGGGCATGTTCGGCTTCGGCGTCGGGTATTCGTGGGCTTCGGCGGCGCTCGCGGTCGGGCCGCTCACCATCGTGGACACGATCGAGACATGACACTCTTTGCTGACAACTGCCTTGCCGGCGGCCTCTATCTCGTGACCGGCGCGTCGTCGGGCATCGGCCAGGCCAGCACGAAACTGATCGCCAGCCTGGGCGGCCGCGTGATTGCCGCCGGGCGCGACGAGGCTCGCCTTCAGGCGACGCTCGCCGGGCTTCACGGCAGCGGCCATGCTATCGCCGTCGCATCGCTCGCCGACGCCGATCAAACCGCCGAATGGGCGAGTCACCTCGCTGAAACGCACGGCACGTTTGCCGGCGTGTTTCATGCGGCCGGCGTCGAGTTGATTCGTCCCGCGAAGCTGACGAAACAGGAACAACTGGACCAGGTGTTCGGCAGCAGTTTGTATGCGGCGTTCGGTATTGCACGCGCCGGCAGCAAGAAAAACGTGATCGCGGATGGCGGTTCGCTCGTATTCATGTCGTCGGTGGCCGGTTCGACGGGTCAGGCGGGCATGACGGCTTACTCTGCCGCCAAGGCGGGCATCGACGGACTGGTCCGCTCGCTTGCCTGCGAAATGGCGCCGCGCAAGATTCGCGTCAACTCGATCGCGGCCGGCGCGGTTCACACCGCCATGCATGAGCGGCTAACGGGCGGCAGCCCCGATGAAGCGCTCGCGGCCTACGAAAAGAGCCACCTGCTCGGCTTCGGCGAGGCCGGCGACGTCGCGCAATCCGCGCTGTTCCTGCTGAGCGGGGCGAGCCGCTGGATCACCGGCACCACGCTTGTCGTCGACGGCGGATATAAGGTTCGATGATGGTGAAGCGACTGATCGTGGCCGGCTGCGGCGCTTTCGCGCGCGAGCTGATCAACTGGGCGCAAGACGCCGCCGACGCGGGCCGGGGCGTGAGCATCACTGCTTTTCTCGACGCCAATCCGGCCGCGCTGGAAGGCTATCCGTACCAGCTCGAATGGCGTGGCGACATCGACGACTATTGCCCGCAGGATGGCGAAGCGTTGCTCGTCGCTATCGGCGACCCTGTTGCCAAGCGCGCCGTGGTGGCGCGCCTGCGTGAGCGCGGCGCGGTGTTCGCGACACTCGTGCATCCGAGCGCCGTCATCGCGCGCTCCGCCGTGCTCGGCGAAGGTGTGGTGGTGTGCCCTCAGGCTGTGGTGTCGGCCGACGCCCATGTCGGCGACTTCGTCGCGGTCAACGTGCAGTCGAGCGTCGGCCACGACGTCAAACTCGGGGCCTACTCGACGCTCAGCTCGCACGTCGACCTGACCGGCTACGTGCAAACCGGCGAGAGCGTGTTTTTTGGCAGCGGCGCGAAAATCCTGCCGAAGCTGAAGATCGGCGCACGCGCGAAAATCGGCGCCGGCGCCATCGTGATGCGCTCGGTGGCCGAAGACGCCGTGATCTACACCGCGCCCGCCAGGAAGCTCTGAGATGACGCTCGACCGGATTCTGTTCGAACAGTACTGGCATCTCGCCTGTCATCGCCGTGAGCTCGCCAACGACGGCGACTTCATCAAATTCGACGGCGTGTCGGGCGAGATCGTCCTGTTCAACGACAACGGCGAGATCGTTGCATTCGACAATACCTGCCCGCACCGCGGCGCGCGCATTTATACCGACGAGCACGGCAACCGGCCGGCGACCTGCGGCTATCACGGTTGGACTTACAAGAACGGGACGATCATCGTGCCGGAGAAGGCGCGCTTCAAGTCGTGCGATATCGACCGCGCGCGCTTCAACACATTCCAGGTCGACTGGTGCGGCGACTTCGTGTTCGTCGCGATCAAGCCGCGCATGGGCCTGTACGAACAGTTGGGCAAGAGCGCGGATATCCTCGAGAACATTTCGTTCAATGTCGACCGGCGCCTCGATCTGAACCGCTACGACTACGAGTGCTATTGGCCGCTCGCCGTCGAGAACGCGCTCGAGCCGTATCACATCGCCGCGGTCCACACGGAAACGCTCGCCACCTTGCAACTCGGCGACGGTCAGAACGTGTTCGACGGCGCCAATTCGATCTGGTATGCACCACTCGGGAATGCACGCGTTGTCAACCAGTTGGCGCGGCTGCGCAGGCTGTTCAATATCGACTACCAGTACGAGGGATATATGAGTCTTTATATCTTCCCGTTCACGATGATTTCGTCGACGTACGGCTACTCGTATTCGCTGCAGAACTTCTTCCCGGCGCGGCAAGGCGAAAGCCGCACGCGGTTCACCAGCCGACTGTACGCATCGAACACGCTGAATGAGAACGCCACGCGCGTGCTCGATTCGTTTTTCGAATCCACCGTGCGAATGAACCGGAAAGTATTCGAAGAAGATCACGAGGTCTGCAAGCTGCTTCCCCGGGACTCGTGGTCGATGGAGCCGCTCAAATATGCATCCGATCTAGAATCGAAAATTCTTCATTTCAGGCAGACATACCGCGAAAGCGCTTGTGTACAACACACCAATCATCAACTTTCGAAATAATGACAAATACTGACAACAAGATCTATCAACCTTCAAAAATGATTCACATCCGCCCCACTCACCTGTTGTCGATCCCGGATGATTTTGAAGAAGAAATCAAATTCTTTATGCCGCCAGCGCAAGGCGCCGGCTCGCTTACGACGATTGAGTCGGTGATGCTCCTGAAACTTCTGCGGTGCGTCGAGCCGACGTTCATATTCGAATTTGGTACATATAAGGGTTATACGACGCGCCTGTTGTTGGAGAATCTCCCGGAGAGCAATGTCGAAGGCGAGCGGATTTATACCCTTGACCTGCCAGAGATCGACAATATCGATTTTCAAGGGGGCGACAAAAACCTTGCTCTGGAGGCGCTCAACTTCAAACGAAAATATCTGAATTCCAGCAAAAAAAATCTGGTTAAACAGATTTTTCAGGATTCGATGACGCTTGATGCGGCACAATACACGAAGAAATTTCAATATATTTTTGTCGATGCAAATCACGAAGTCAGCTACGTCAAAAAGGACACCGAAAACTCTCTGAAAATGCTGGCGGACTCGCCCAGCTGCATCATCTGGCACGACTACGGAAATCGTGAATTTCCGCAGTTGACTCAATATCTTGACGATCTCGCGTCCGACATGACGCTTTACCACGTCGAAGGCACGATGCTCGTGTTCCACTTGAAGGGCGTTGAAGTCCCGGTTCGGAAATCCTGAACAACCGCATCTTTATTATCGCGACACCATTCAAGCGGGAATTATTATGGCCACCCCATCCGAATTCGACAATAGCACCTTTTCATTGGCGCGGGACCATCTCGCCGCGTTCGTTAAAAAAACTGCCACTAAACTCAGCGGCCAAAGCGGGCGATTGCTTGAAGTTGGCCCCCAGGAACGTTTATTGGTCAGGGAGACCTTTAATAACTTTTCGGTTGACACATTTGACGTAGTTGACGACTATAAACCAACAATTGTCGGCGACATCACAAAACATAATTCAACCATTCCCGACTCCACATACGATTGCATTGTTTGCATGGAGGTCATCGAACACACGGTGAATCCATTCGATACGATCAAGGAAATCAGAAGAATTTTGAGGCATGAGGGATTTCTACTGATTTCGGCGCCGCTCAACTGGCGCATTCACGGACCGAGCCCGGATTGCTGGCGCATTACGGAACATGGCTGGAATGCTCTGCTGCGCGACTTCGACATTATCGAGATCGATATTCTGGAATCGCCTGGGCGGGAACTGTTTCCCATCAGATACAACGTGCTCGCCAAGTGCAATAAGTTCAAAAACACTCAAGATAACGAACTGACGTTCCGATTCATTTAGCCTTCGACATGAAAAATACCCTGGCATCCGTTGAGGCGGTCATCGATCAGATCGCTTCGGAGACGTTCGATCCGAACGTCTTCAAAGAGACTGGCGTATTCGTGATGCGCAATGCGATTCCGCGGTCTGTCGTGCAGGAATGGCAAGCCGAGTGGCGGGCGTTTTACGACGCGCAATTGGCCGAAGGCCGCGACGTCAACAAGGCGAATCCGGTTTCGCTCACCGAGCAATTGCCGCCGAAGCTGGCCTCCATGTACAAGGAGCCGGTTTTTGCCGAGACGTTCAAGCAGATCTTCGGCGAACACGTCGCGCTGTACAACCATCGCTTCGTGATCAAGGACAAGTTCAGTTCGAACAAAGTGTTCCTGCATCAGGACAGTTGCTATCACCTCGGCAATCTGAACAAGTGCAGCATGTTCGTGCCGCTCAGCATCGTCAACGCGGACAACGGCGGCATGTCGTTTTACGCGGGCTCGCACAAATTGGGCGTGCTCGGCGATGCGGGCGAGATCAATCCGGACAGCTTCGAGTTCAAGTGGCCGAAGCTCACGCCGGAACTGAATCCGGGCGACTTCGTGATCATGAACAGCGCGCTATGGCACGAGTCCGGCCCGAATGTGTCGGGTATCGACCGCATCATGGCCGACACCATCGTGCAACCCGCGGACGATCCGACCGGCAAGGATCTGCTATGCGGCGAATGGCAAACGGATATTTTCTATTCGCCGACCAATTACATTCGCTACTTCGTCAATTCGCGTGTGTTGAAGCTCATCAAGTATGAGAAAGAGCGCGCGGCTGCTGCGGTGTAATCCCGGGCTTGCCGCGCGCAGCGCAGCAGCGCACCGTGCTTGCGCATTTTGCCGCGGCGTTATTCAAACGTCGCATTGACCGACAGTTGCACCACATTGCCCTTCGGCCGGTTGCTGGTGTTGAATTCGTTGACCCAGCGCAGCGCAGCCGAAACGGGCGTTTTCTGGATCTTGCCCGACCAGGTGATCATCGGCCCGAGGCCCACGGAATGGCCCTGAGCGCCGCCGACAATGTCCGCAATGCCGCCGCTGTCGTGGTCGATCTGCTGGACATAACCGCCCACCACGCCGACACCCCAGCCGTTGCTGAAGCGCTTGAGCGCGAGCAGATCGAGCACGCTGACCGGCGCGTTGTGATAGTGGGTATCCTTATTGGGCGTGTAGAACTCGAGGCCGTAATTCAACGACAGCTCGATGTTCTGCTTCGGCAACAATTTCGTATAAGCGATTGTCGGCGTGAAGGTCCACGTATTCTGTCCAGCATTGGCTAGCCGGTTCGAGTTGTACGCACCGGTCGGCGCGTAGATCTGCACGCTCAATGCGACGTGGTCGTTGCTGGTCACGTGATAGCCGGCAATGACTGGCGTGAAGAAGAAATCGGCGAACTGCGTGCCGTGGTCGTCCGGCAAGCGGCCATGAAACGACGAGATATTGGTGTACTGAACCGGCACCCCGAACGATGACGCGAAGTTCCAGCCGCCCACGGTGATCCCCCACGTCTTGACCGCGGCGAGGATCGTGTATTCGGCCGTTGCATTGACGCCCGGCGTGACTTGCCCGGCGATCGGAATCGACTTGCTCGCGCCCAGCGAGCCTTCGTAGTAGACCGTGGCCGCCGACACGATCCATTCGCTGGTGGGCGGCACGATGCCGCCGTACGGCGTCACCTGCTGACCGGTAATCGGACGGCCGATGCCGCCTTCCGTCGCCCACGCCGTCTGGGAGAGACTCACGCCGACCATGGTCACGAGCGCGCCTTTGCACAATCGGGCAACGAGCCGCCAGGCTGCGAGCAAATAGTTAGGTTGACTCATAATCGTCCTCATCGAATGGAAGTCCGGCATTCTCACTCCTGCGGCACCGCATCTGGGCAGCCTGCGTCCGCACGCCACACTGCGCGCGTGCGCGCAGGTTTCAGGCTTTGCGCACGATTGGTGGCGCGACCGGCGTCCTTGTCGCCGCTTTCCTGTGCCTGGCGATGTGCAGGTCGTCCATGCGCGCCTCAACGCTTGTGCGGTGTGGGAAACGTCAGGCTCGACCCTAAATGTCGAAAAAATCCCACAACCGCTGCAATTACCGCTTCGGCCAATTAGACTGGCGCTCGCTTGAATTCGACCCACCGCTTTCGATGAGGCTTTCATGATTCGCGTGCTGCACCGGTACTGCATTGCCTTCACCGTTGTCCTTCTCTCCGCCTGCTCGGTGACGCCGCGCCAGGACGGCGTGTCGCAGACCGGCGCATCGGCGGCCGCCGCGTTGGCGTCATGGAACGACACGAAGACCAAACGGTCGATCGTCGACTTCGTGACGCTGGTAACGACGCCCGAGTCCAAGGATTTCATCCCGCGTGCCGACCGGATCGCTGTATTCGATAACGACGGCACACTGTGGCCTGAGCAGCCCGCCCCGGTGCAACTGGTGTTCGCGCTGCAACGCGTGAAGACGGTGGCTGCACGGCATCCGGAATGGAAGCGCCAGGAGCCGTTCCGCTCGATCCTCAAAGGCAATCTCAGGAGCGTGGCGGCAAGCGGCGAAGCCGGCTCGATGCGGGTGTTGGCGGCGGCCAACGCCCGCATGACGGGCGATCAGTTCGCCGCACTCGTGCACGAATGGTTCGATTCCGCGAGCGACCCGCGCTTCAATCGGCCTTATGCCGATCTCGCGTATCAGCCCATGCTCGAGTTGCTTGCCTATCTACGCGCGAATGGCTTCAAGACCTATCTGGTGACGGGCGGCGACGTCGAGTTTGTGCGCGACATGGCGCAGCGCATGTATGGCATTCCGCCCGAGCAGGTGATCGGCAGCACCGTCAAATACCGGTACGGCCAGAGTAACGGCGCGGTTTCGCTGACGCGTCTCGCGCAGGTCGACACGTTGCTCGACGGCTCGGCCAAACCGCTGGCCATCGATCGCGTGATCGGCAGGCGTCCGGTGATCGCGTTCGGCAACGCGGATGGCGACGCGCCGATGCTCGAATGGACCTCGGCAGGCGACGGCCCGCGGCTCGCCGCGCTCGTGCATCACACGGACGCGGAGCGCGAATACGCATACGACCGCGCGGCGAAGAGCGGCAAGCTCGACAAAGGTCTGGACGAGGCCGGCGCGAAAGGCTGGCTGGTCGTCGATATGAAAGATGACTGGAGAACCGTGTTCAAACCGGACGGCGCAACAACGGCCACAACGGCGACAACGACCCGGGCGAACTGAGCCTGAAACGCTGAAGGCCGTTGAACAAGCGGCCTTCCGCGACGCTTTTTCACTTATCGCCGACGGCTCGTCTAGCGGCTCAGCGTAATCGCCAGATAAGTGGCATACAGCACCCCGCAAACCAGCAATGCCCACACCGGCACGCCGCGCTCACGCACATTGACACGCAGCCACGCCGCGGCGACGAGCGTGATTACGATGCCGGTCACCACTTCGATACGCGGCACCCACGGCGTGAGCAGAATACCGATCGCGGGCAGCAGGGTGCCCTGAAACACCATCGCACCGGTGATATTGCCGAACGCCAGCGTGTCCTTGCCGCGGCGAATCCACAGAATGCTGTTGACCTTCTCGGGCAGTTCGGTGGCGATCGGAATGATCAGCAGCGAGAGCAGCAGCGGCGACACGCCGAGCGCTTGCGATACGCCGCGCACACCATGGATGAAGCCTTCCGCGCCCCATACGAGCAACGCGACGGCCAGCGCCAATTGCACCACGATGGTCGCGAGGTTGGTCGGCACGCCGAGGCGCGAGATCAGCATCTTGCCGGGCGCTTCAGTGCCGTGGCCGGCATCGACCAATTCACTCGATGCGCGGAAGGTCATCACCACATAGGTGACGTACACGCCGACCAGTGCCAGGCTGAAGAGCGCGCGCACGATCATCTGCTCATGCGGCACGTACATCGCGGCCGCTGCCAGTACGAACGCACACAGGAAATAATTCAGGTCGCGCGTGAAGCCCGTGCGCTCCGGCGCGACCCAGCCGCGCGCGCCGCGCGAGCTAAGAATCGCGAGCGTCATGAGGAAGGTGGAGAGGGTGGAAAGCATCAGCGGCGCACCGAGAATCGCGCCGACGCCGATCTCCTGATTGATCGCGCTATCCGTCGTGCCGCTGGCGATCGCGAGCAGCGGCACGAGCGTCTCGGGCAACGCGGTGCCGACGGCGGCGAATAGTGAACCCGTCACGCCTTCGGAAATCTTGAGACGTTCACCCAGATGCTCGAGTGCATTGGTGAAGAGCTCGGCCGCCACCAGAATGACGGCGAGCATGATGGCAAGTTCGAGCAGGAGGCCGGTCATGCGCGGCACTCCGCAATCACGCAAAGGCAGCGACGCGGCGGGCAGGGAGTAGGGGAGACTGGCAAGTTACGACGATGTTTCACAGGGCGGCTCCGCGGTCGGACGTCGATGACAAACCAATGACGCACCGCCGCCCGTCCGACCAGAACGAGGCAGTGCGTCAATGGTCTCGCCAAACCGACCCGGTCGAACGCGCCATGACCCGCAGGCCAAGTATGTTGACGCGCTCTCCTTCAATGGATGAAGGAAGGCTACTCCCCAGTGACTGGGGGATTTTAACGGCAGGGGGCGCTTTCAACAACCTTGTTGCGGTGAAGGTGGTTGTTCGGGCTAATCGGTTAGCCAGGTGGGCGCGAGTTTAGCGCGTTAGTTGAAGTGATATTGCACACCGATTGTGAAACTGTTATTGGTTCTTCGGGTGCCGCCGTGATTGCTGGTGTCGGTCGTCCATTCGCCTACCGCGCTCAAGTGTTTAGCAAACTTGTATTCGACGCCTAAACCCCAGTGAGGGCGAATATCCGGCCAATCTGTTGTCAATCCAATACGGACATATGGCATGAACTGATTGAATGGCAGCCCTAATTTCGCGTCGAGCCCACCGTCCTTATAGGTTGTCGAGCCGTGATGCAGATCGGCAAACACTTCGGCGCCTGCAACGAAGCGGTCGACGTCGAAGTTATATCCCGCCGTAAAGCCCGGAAAAACCGTGGTATGCGATGCTTTATTGACGGCGCCTGAGGCATCGGAGCTATTCACACCCAACTTGAAACCCACATAGGGGCCGCCAAACTCGCTTGCACCCGTTTGAGGAACCGTCGATTGCGCGTAGACGAGATTGGATAGCATCATGATCGATGCGGTTAAAATCAGCCGGGTTATTTTGTGCATGACCTGCAATAAAGCGATTGGCGCGCGATAGATCGCGACGCCTCATTAATCAGTGAAGCGATGTAGAAATGCCGCTCCTGGGATATTCACGCGAGATGGAAATTGCATGATCAATACATGCTAATTAAGGGGATAGGATGGGGCTATGCGAAATGTCCGCATCGAGACCTTCAAACGTCCGATTCTTAATTTGCGGCACAAATAAAGCGGGACGTTTTCGGACAAATCCGCAAAGGACATGCGAGCGTACGTAAGGCGTCGCCAAACGGCTATCTGCAGGAATGTGGGGCCTTAGGCGGCACTAATGCGAACACGACCGGGCCGTAAAAAAACAAAAGGGCTTAGCGCATATTGCGTGTGCTTTTTCGCTACTGATGTCGCCTTTTTCACCCTACTCGTGTCGCACGGAGCAAGTTAACCCCCCATCTTGATGGGTTCGCAGGCATTTAAACATTCTGGACGGCTAGTATTTCCGGGCGCCTGGAGACCCATATTACCCACAGATGTCGCATGTCCCGTTATTGCACCCTACGGATGTCGCACATAAATGATTGATATTATTGGCAAATCAACAAAATCCGTTTTCTTGAAAGACACACAGCTTCCAGACCTAGCGACACCAGCCCCCAACCGGACGCCTGGCCTCGATTTCGTTGTAATTGTCGCAACAGCCAAGCCCACGCCTCCGTCGGTCACCTACACTCAGACCGCAAGTATTAGCCATTCAACAGCGTCGCCCGGATAGTCTCGCGGCCACCTTGCCGCCGAGAGCACGCCTCACCGCATCAAGCGCCCCGTTCACTTCATCGCTGAACGAGTTGCGTGCGGCGCATTGCCTGCAAGACACCCGCGGCGCACTCCAGCCGGTCGAGCGCTCGCCTCAGCCGCTCGCTCATGGCATCAGTCAGTCCAAGCTCCCCTGCTTACAAGCTCGACATCGACCGCTGCGTCTGCCAACAGGAGGCTCACGAGCCGTTGCGGCCGGCCCGGCGCGGGCAAATGCATTGAAGGCTGTGTCATCTCCTATATAGGTAGGCCTTCTTAAACGCGTCGAAAACCATGATGGCACAAATCTCCAGTACTGTATATATATACAGTGTTGGCGTTATTTCTGCGCGAGCCCCTCGAGCAGCACAACCGTTCGTCTCGCGTTATCCAGCGCGCCTTCAAGCCCTATCTCGGCATGTGAGTGGTCACTTACATAATCTGCGAGACGCGCAAGACAGAAGTTGATGAGGTGCGTCGGCGCTCCGAGCTTTTCTGACTCGTATCGGGAGAGGGTCGATTTGTGGACACCGGTCACCGTCGCGAACTCAGCTTGGGTGCTTTCGCCGCGCGCCCATCGGAGGAGTTCACCTTGACTTCGAGGCGGGAACATTTGTTCAAAATGCTGTAGTCGCAATCATATTGCTATAATAGCAATATTCTACTCGTTTGAAGTCTATACTTCGGTTCGAGACTTTTGAGGTTCCAATGGCCCGTTCTGACCAAGTGAAAGCACTACTGCGCGCATATGCTGGTGACAACCACGAGCATTTCTACGCGGTTGCTATGCAGATGGCTGCGGACGAGGCCCATCGTGGCCATACAAAGTTGGCGGCAGAACTGCGCGACCTCGTCGATGCCGCCAAGGCGGGCAGAAAGCCTGGGCTGTCCTCAGTTCAAAGCAAGGGCGTGCAGCGCCCGACTCCGTTGGCTCAACCGAAGGGCGAGCTTTCCGAACTGCTGACAGTGCAGTATCCGCAAGAGCATCTGCAGCAGATGGTCCTGTCGGAGGCGGTCCGCGGAAAACTGAACCGCGTCCTTCGTGAGCAACGCCACCACGAGCAGCTGCACAGCCACGGCCTGAGCCCTCGTCGAAAGTTGCTTTTGGTCGGCCCACCCGGTACCGGTAAGACAATGACCGCCGCCGCCTTGGCAGGCGAGCTCCGTTTGCCGCTCTTCACGGCGCGGTTCGACAGCCTCATCACCAAGTTCATGGGTGAGAGCGCGTCAAAGCTGCGCCTGGTATTCGAAGCTCTAAAGTCGACCCGCGGTGTCTATTTCTTCGATGAGTTCGATTCGCTCGGGCTCCAGCGCGGCAGTCAGCACGACGTCGCCGAGATGCGCCGCACATTGAACATGTTCTTGCAGCTCATCGAACAGGATGCGTCGGATAGCCTTCTGATTGCAGCGACGAACCACGGGAAAGACCTCGACACAGCGCTTTTCCGACGATTCGACGACGTCATTAAGTACGAGGCCCCTGACGAGCACCAGATTGAAACGCTGCTGAGAAACAGCTTAGGCTTCTTCGGAACGTCGGACATCGACTATCGCCGTCTCGCCCATATCGGCAAGGGTGAGTCGCACGCAGACATCGTCAAGGCGTGTCTCGACGCATTGAAAGACGCGATTATGGAAGGCGAGAAAACGGTAAGTGAAGCGAGCGTCATCCGGCATTTGGAAGAGCGCGCACAGGGCCACAAGATACATCCGTAAAAACAACATCCCGGGCGAGTTAATCGGGAAATCTTGCGTTAGACTCTCAGGCGAATAAAACTATATGAAGAGCCTGAGAGAATGGCGGACGAACTTAAAAGTCACCTGTCCATTGAAGGATTCGTGACGTCGCTTGAATTTCGCTCACCCTTGTCCGTGCAGCGCGAGAATGCGCCGCAGAGGGACCGGGGAGCACATGGCCAGCGCCTGTTGGCTCAGCTTGAAGAAATTTCCGGCACCATCGTCGAACTCGAGGCGACTCGTGAAGCCTTGGGATTACCCGAGCGACGGGGCATGTCCATCGCCGTCGAATTCAGCCCGCGCGGTTCATTCGACTACGGAAAGATCGAATGGAAGTCTGCTGGCATTGAACTCCTGACAGTCCTTGCTCACACGAACTCCGATGTCGCCGTATTGCATGTTCCGGATGGCAAGCTGTCTGCGTTCGTAAAACGTGTCACCGAATATCTCGAAAAAGACAATCGCAACGGCACAGCCCCCCAGCATGCGGCTCTGGTAAATGCGATTGACAACATCCGCCGCGCCGCCTTCACAGAGTTGTGGACGGATGCGGCAGACCCGCCTCTGGACGACGAACCGCACCGGTTCCAGGTTTGGCTGCGGCACACGGCTGGTGCACTCGCCGACGTTGTAGCCGAGTTTCGAGATGAGGCCGCGAAGGTCGGCATCAATGTCGAACAGGGTTTTGTTCGATTTCCCGGTCGCGTGGTCGTGGCAGCGCACGCGACTCGCGCTGCAATAGAACGGGGCGTTGCCCTGCTCGACCTTATCGCCGAAATCCGATTCGTCGAGCCGAACGCAGAGTTCTTTCTCAGTGACATGACGCCAGCGGAACAGGCAGATTGGGTCAAAAACTTCCTCGAGCGAATCGCGTTTACCACCGACGAGGACGCACCTCATATATGCATCCTTGATACCGGCATCAACCACGCGCATCCACTATTGGCGCCAGCTCTCGATGAAGCGGACCTTCACACTCACAATCCGGACTGGCAAAAGCATGACCATGCAGGCCATGGTAGCGAGATGGCGGGCATCGCGCTTCATGGTGACCTGACCGCGGCCTTGCACACGGGAGATGAACTCGAAATCCCGCATCGCCTTGAATCCGTCAAGATTCTGCCCCCCGACGGGGAAACGCCGCCCCACCTGTGGGGCGCCGTTACCGCGGAATCCGTTGCGCGGGTTGAGGTCGATGCCCCTGACAGGTCGCGCGTCTTCGCGATGATGACGACGTCGGTTGGTCACCTCCTCGGCGCTCCCTCTGAGTGGTCCGCGACGGTCGACCAACTTGCGTTTGGCCGCTCGCCTATCGATGTAAGTGGGTCAGCCGAAGAGGAGGATGAAGATACACTCCGCGTGCCCAGGCTCTTCGTTCTTTCTGCCGGCAATGTCCAGTGGACCGAGTGGGGCGCTTATCCAGAAAGTAATGCATTGAGCCCGGTCCAGAATCCAGGGCAGGCCTGGAACGCGCTTACGGTAGGTGCGGCCACATCGCTGACGGATATCGATGCCCAAAAGCATGCAACGCTCCAGGCAATCGCGGAGGCGGGCTTGCTCTCTCCGGCCTCGACCACTTCGGTGTTGTGGAGCAAGACACCTTGGCCATTCAAGCCGGACGTGGTCGCAGAAGGTGGAAATGGGTCGCTCGATGGCGGCACCCACGTGACTGTAGGCCCGGAGTCACTTCGCCTGTTGACGACTTCGAACACCCCATCGAAGAATCTGTTCGCAGAGACAGGCGACACCAGCGCTGCTGCCGCAGAAGTTGCGAGGATTTGCGCACACCTCCGTGCACGGTACCCGGAGTACTGGCCGGAAACGATTCGGGCTCTCGTCGTGCACGGTGCCGAGCATACGAAAGGCATGCATACAACGCTTCCTCTGGAGCCCAAGAAGCTCGACAAGGACAGGCTTCTCCGGACCTTTGGATACGGGCTGGTGAGCCCGGGCCAGTCGGAATATTCGACTGCACATCGGCCGACACTCGTGGTTCAGCGGCAGTTCAATCCATATTTTCGCAAGCCCGGCGGCTCGATTGTGTTGGGCGAGATGCAGCTGCACGAGTTGCCTTGGCCAGTCGAAGAGCTATTGCAACTAGGCGAGGCTCAAGTCGAGCTGCGCATCACGCTTTCCTACTTTGTCGAGCCAAACCCAAGTTCACGTGGTTGGCTCAGCAAGTTCCGCTACCAGTCCTATGCGCTTCGCTTTGCCGTCAAGGGCGCGACCGAAGACGCGAACCAGTTCAAGGCCCGCATCAACAGGCTTGAGAGGCTAAAGATTGAAGACAGTGGGTTCGGCGACCCTGACGTTGCTCAGTGGAAATATGGTGCACAGTTGCGTGCGCGCGGCTCCATGCACTCAGATATCTGGGTTGGGACGGCCGCGCAGCTCGCCACAAAATCGCAGATTGCAGTGTTCCCCGTCGGCGGTTGGTGGAAGGAGTGGAAGGAAGCACGCCAATGGGATACGGAAGCTCGCTATGCGCTCGTCGTCTCGTTAAAAGCCGCCGGCGAAATAGATACGGACATCTACACCCCCATCGCGACACTTATCGAACAAGGCGTTACGGTTGGTGTCGATGTTTCGAGCGGCAATGAACTCCTTTAACGCCCCTCAACTTGTAACAATGGGAGCGCCCGTACGACCTGTGCTCTAGTTTGTCCGCGCGAAACAGTGCCCCAGCGATTTTCATTACATATCGAAGCGCCGTACCAACTGCGCTTTGCTTACTACCCCTCTATTTTCACCATCGCATGCTTATAAGTTACACGTCCGATGACGGCCGCTACGAGTTCGTCAAAGATGGAGCCGATGCCAGTCTCAAGCGAAACACCTATACGGTCATTGTTGGAAAAAATGGCACGGGCAAGAGTAGGTTGTTAAGGGCCGTCGTTCTTGGTTTGATGGGGCACCGGATGGGCGAAGAGCACATGGACCGGAGCGACAGGACTCAATTTCGAGTGTCTCCGTTCGCGCTCGACACCCATTTCGAGCCAGAGCAAGTGATTTGCGTCTCGACGAGCTCTTTCGACAGATTTCCCCTGCTGCGAAGAGGTCAGACAGTCCCCGGATACAGCTATCTTGGATTGCGCGGACTCTCAAGTGCCAATCCAAGCATGTCTTACCTATCCAAAATTGCCAATACTTTGGTTGACTCGGTTCAACGCGGCAGGGACCACGCTGCTGCCATTGCCGGAGTTCTGGACTACCTCGGCTATGAGCCGTCCGTTTCGCTGTTGTGGTCACTTATCCCACATCGACTAATCGAGGATATGAACAACGCAGACGCTCCCAGTGACGTTGCTCGAGAGGTCATGCGTCGAAGTCCGAACACTTTCAGCACCGAAACGGCTATTCACTACCAACGAATCATCAATGCCGCCAACTACCAACTGCGCCAAGCACTTGATTTGGCGAGGGACACTCCGAAAGGTAAGCGCGCACGGATGTATGAACTCAGATTCGAAGAGCGCGGACTCATCTTTGATGACAGAACCGGGATGAGCTTGGACGACATCTTGTTGCTCATAAACACGGGATTGTTGAGACTTCGTCACGTCGAACTACGCAAGAAAGGCGCAGATGAAAGCTTCCTCATTAGTGAGGCAAGCTCAGGTGAACAAGCGGTAGTACTTAGTCTTCTGGGCATCGGCAGTCAGATTCAGGACAGAAGCCTTATCTGTATCGATGAGCCTGAAATTTGCCTGCACCCGGAGTGGCAGGAGAAATACATCCAACTTCTGTACTCCACCTTCCAGCACTTTGAGGGGTGCCATTTTGTTATTGCGACGCACTCGCCCCAAATCGTCGCGAACCTGCCATCAGACGATTGTCACGTGATGTCCATGGAGACAGGGGTTGCAGTCGACGCCGCTTCTTTTTCCCGCAAGTCGATAGACTACCAGCTTGCGGAAGTGTTCGGAGCTCCGGGCGTTCGCAACGAATACCTGAGTCGGATTGCCCTCAACCTCTTTGCATCGGTCTCCAAAGTTCGCCGATTCGACGCTGACGCGCTCAGAACGCTGCAATCACTGGAGAAGGTTGTCGAACTCCTCCAGAGCGACGACCCAGTCTACGACCTCATCATGGCGCTACGGGAGATGCGTAAGAACTATGCCTGACATCGCAAATCCCGTCGTATATACCGATGATTTGGGTAGGCTGGTGCAGTCGAAGCTGAATGACGCGGCGTTCACACATCAGCAATGGGGACACGAGGACCTCGAACCGCTTCGCTCACATGTGCGCGTGCACTATCGAAACGAACAGAGGGCCATCTGCTCCTTCTGCCGCAACCCCCTCGGTCTGCGGGCGGCGGAAAACTGCCAGGTCGAACACATTGTCCCGAAGTCCATCCGCCCGGAGTTCATGTTTGAGCCGAAGAACCTGTGCGTGATATGTGCAGACTGCAACACCATCAAGCGCGACCAGGAGGTAACAGCCTCCATCCCAAACACCGTGGCTCCCCGACGTGGACAACAACGATATCCACGCACGTCGAACGCCTTCCTTATTGTGCACCCACATTTCGACATTTACGGCGAGCACATTCTGATTCATCACGGTTTCTACGTCGACCGGTCGCCCAAGGGGAATTTCACTATCGGAGCGTGCAAGTTGAATCGTCGACTTCACGAGTTCGGGTGGGATGAGAATATTGTCAACAGACCAACGCTCATGGAAGCGGCACAGCAATATGTCAACTCAGAACCTGGGGTCGACCGGCTTGCTGCCCTGCAGCGGCTGAGAGAGGAGGTTCTGCCATGACTGACACCGTGCACACGCCCTTCTCACCGGAGGCATAGTGGTCCGGATTCGCAAAATTGAAATCAAACATTTCAGGTCTATCTGCTCGCTGGACTGGAATCCCGTCGACGGCATCAACTGCCTCATTGGCCCCGGAGATAGTGGTAAATCAACCATTCTCGATGCCATTGACCTATGCCTCGGGGCGCGACGTACCCTCAGTCTCGCCGATACAGACTTCTTTCAACTGGACGTCACGCAAGACATCGTCATCCAGGTGACCGTGGGAGCGCTCCCCGACTTCTTAAAAAATATAGAAGTCTATGGGTCGTATCTACGTGGCTTCGACGCAAATACGGGCGCTGTTGAGGACGAACCTCGAAAGAATGCGGAGACCGTGCTGACGGTCAGCCTGACGGTGAAGGCAGACCTTGAGCCAGTGTGGTCCCTTTACTCCGAGCGGACGGCCTTTGACGACCCACCACGAATGTTGACCTGGAGAGAACGCACCCACCTGGCACCCTCGCGGCTAGGGCAACATCCCAACTCAAACCTGTCATGGACCAGGGGCTCCGTCCTGAACCGACTGTCCGACGAGCGTGCGAGCATAGGCTCGGAGCTTGTAAGGGCGGCGCGAGAGGCGCGGATGGGCTTCGGCGCCAAGGCCGCGCCCCAGTTGGAAAAGACACTCAAAACCGTCACCGATACAGCGACCGCGTTGGGTGTCCCTGTCGGCAAATCCGCCACTGCTCTCCTCGATGCTCACTCAGTGTCGTTCGGCGATGGAGCGATTTCGCTACACAGCGAGGCCGGCATTCCGCTTCGAAATCTTGGCACCGGGTCATCGCGGTTGCTGATTGCGGGACTAAATCGCAAGGCAGCGGAGTCAGCAAGCATCGTTCTCGTTGACGAGATTGAGTATGGACTTGAGCCCCACCGATTAACCAGGCTCCTCAATTCGCTCGGTTCCAAGGAGCAGCCCTCGCCTCTACAAGCGTTCATCACCACCCATTCACCCGTGGTGCTTCGGGAATTGGCTGGAACCCAACTCTTCGTGCTGCGCGAAACGGCGGGTGTACATCGCGCTTTACCGGTGGGAGATGACGACGACGTCCAGGGTGCAATCCGCCTTCATCCAGAAGCGTTTCTCGCCAGAACCGTTATTGTTTGCGAAGGCGCGAGCGAGATTGGCTTGATTCGGGGTATGGATGAGTTCTGGGTGAAAAGTGGCTTCCCGTCTCTGCAGGCTGATGGCGCATCATACGTCGACACTGGTGGTGGCGACGCCGACCGTTGCTTTCATAAAGCTAAGGCTTTCCTCAAGCTCGGGTATCGCGTAGCTGCAGTTCAAGACAACGATAAGGCACCTACGACTGCGCTCGTCAACGAATTTAAAGCGTCCGGGGGCTACCATGTAGCCTGGAGAGACGGCAGAGCACTCGAAGATGAGCTATTTGCGAGCCTCCCCGACTCCGCCGTCACACAACTCATCGAGCGAGCGTTGGAGCTGACCGAAGACGGGAAGGTCGATGAAAACATCAAGACCAAGTCGGACGGAAAAATGAACCTCGGACAGATTCAGTTCGAGGGTCTGGTGAGTTCATATTCGCCTGCTACACGAATTGTTCTCGGAGCAGCCTCTCGCAGCCGAAAAGCCGGGTGGTTTAAATCGATTTCCAAGATGGAAGGCGTAGCCCGGGACATCCTCGGACCCCATTTCGACGCGACGGATTCGAGTTTCACCGGCCTAATCGTCGACCTGTTTGACTGGGCAGCCTTGTGATGCACGAACCAGACCTGCTGACGCTCATGCGCGGAAGCATCACCGCGCCGGCCGGTTGTGGCAAGACGCAGCTGATAGCCGACAGCTTGCGGCGCCATTCTGATAGCAAGCCAATCCTGATTCTTACCCATACGAACGCCGGCAAGAGCGCCCTCGAAGACAGGCTCGTTAAAGCGAAGACGGCACGGGAGGCGTACCGCGTCGCGACTATCGATAGCTGGGCCATCCGGCTCATATCCAAGTTTCCGGCACGTAGCGGCCACGACCGTTCGATTGAGACGCTGAACAACCCGAACACGGACTACGCGGCCATCCGCGTGGCAGCGTGGACGCTGCTGGCGTCCGATGCCATCACCGATGCTCTGAAAGCGACCTACAGTCGGGTATTCGTTGATGAGTACCAAGACTGCACCCTGCCGCAGCATCACATCGTCAGTTGGCTCGCGCAAGTTTTGCCAACGTGTGTTTTGGGAGACCCTCTTCAGGCAATTTTCAACTTTCGCGAAGCTACGGTCGACTGGGCGACGGATGTGTTGCGAATGTTTCCGGAGAGCAGGGAGCTTTCGACGCCTTGGCGATGGCGAAACGCCGGGACAGAGCGGCTTGGAAACTGGCTACTCGAAGCCCGACATGCTCTACTCGCTGGTCAAGCAATAGACCTTCGCAGTGCCCCTGCTGAAGTCACATGGCTGGCGGTGCCGGACGCGCCCGATGGTGCTCACCGAGTTCGTCTTCTGGCAGCACAAACAAAAGCGCCCGTACCTCACGGTTCCGTGCTAGTTATTGGCGACAGCACGAGTCCGAGCGGTCAACGACTCGTTGCATCGCAAACACCTGGAGCTACGACAGTAGAGGCGGTCGACCTGCGAGACTTGACGGCATTCGGACAAAGCTTTGACCCACAAAAAACAAACGCGTTGGAGACCTTCGTAGGCTTCGCTTCCGAATTGATGACCGGGCTTGGAGTCGCTCAACTGCTGCGACGCGTTCAATCCATCAAAAGCGGGACTGCCCGCAATGATGCAACCGCCGTTGAAGCAGCAGCGGTCGCATTTTCGTGCGCCCCCTCATTCGATACTGCCGCGGCAGCGCTTCGAACATTCGAGGAGAGTCCGGGCGTACGAGTATTTCGGCCTGAGGTATTGCGTGTTTGCCTTGCTGCCTTCGATATGGCAGCAAAAGAAGGGGGTTCCCTATCCCTCGCGGTCGCTCGCGCCCGCGAACAAAACAGGCACCACGGCCGTCCACAGATTCGCAGGGCCGTTGGCAGTACGTTGCTTCTCAAAGGACTTGAAGCAGATACGGCTATCGTGCTCAACCCTTCGGACATGAACGCGCGACACCTTTATGTAGCGCTCACTCGCGGAGCCAGGAGTCTGGTTATCTGCTCACGGACACCCGTTCTTACTCCCACTCCTTGAGCGTTTGACTCCTGAAACAAAAGTCGGTATGCGCATCCGCTTACATCGACAGCTCGTGCGAAGGGCCATCCAGGGATATACCCAAGATTTTTGCCCAACGCTCGGTCTCTATTTCCATTGATTTAGTCAGCGCGCGAGCATTCTCGCCGATTGCCTGAAAAATCATGTAGGGGGGCAGTTCAGTTGAGCTCAGGCCCGATTCCTCACTCAGCCACTTAAACGCCGCCTTTACGCCATCAAACGACGCTGTGGCTCGCCCGCACAACGCTCCCGTTAACAATGTCGGGAAACATTCACCCCACCCGCGCCAGTCAACGTCACAGCCAGCCGCCGTCCATTTGGTCGCAGATGTCTCATCGTGCCACCCATAACCTCGATTTATCGCCGCTTTAGACTTCGGAACTGCCACCGCCGGAATCGCGGCGAGACCGCAGTTGCGCACGGAAAGTAGCGCGTGCATAGAGAAACTACCGAGGTCCGGTTTATGCAATTTTTCCAGGCACTGAAATTGCCGCACCCCGTCCTGCCAAACATCTATTTTATCCATCTTCCGTTCGTCCCTCTTGAATTGGATAAATGCAAGGCGCACCCGGACGGAATCACCGAATTTCGTGCAGAGCGCCAGCATGATATCTGCGCCCGTCCTGGTCTCAGCCTTCTTGTTGAGAAATGTCCCGCGCAGCGCGTGTACAAATCCGTCAGGCATTCCAAGTGCGGAGCACAAACTCGGTCCCCATGCACGAATCTGTTGTTCCCAAGAATTGCACCAATCTACGGCGAACGCGTCTTCAGCATAACCGGCGCCGTATGCTTTGGCGTGATAGTCGCTCGTTGCCTTGATGGCGGTCCAAAATGCAATCCATGCCTCTGGCCGCTGGAAGCTGCCGGCTCTCACCGCTGCCTTGAAGGCTAGTGACAACTGCTCCTGCGGAGTGGTTGTCGGCGGCTTTGCAGCGGGCTTAAGTTGGCCAACAATACCTGCAGCCGATGCCTTCGCAAACATCGTGCTTTCAGAGCCGCTCACGTGGCGCGCGCCGTTAAGCGCGAGAAACTCGTCGTGAATTGCGAGAGCTTTCTTTGAGACGCTTGCTTGGGCAATGCGCTTTGGCATTTCGCTCTGGGCGAATGCTTCCAACTCCGCCAGTTCTAATCTCACTCGGGCCAAGTCGAGTCGCATTTGTCCGGTAGATGGGGACGGCTCGACGTACTCGAAGCCGAGCGCCGTATTTCCGTACCTCAGAATCGCATCAGTGTATAGGGACACAATAGCATTCAACTTCTTCTCGAGCGCTGAGACTTCGTGGAGACTCTCGACGCTCTTGTCCGACTGCTCTACTTTGAACACAGCACTTTGGCGATTCGCACTTTTGTATTTGCTGAATGCTTCGGTCGCAACCTTAGCGTATTTCGACCGTTCAATTTTTCCGTCGGTCTGTCTTTTCAATGCTTTCAAATACCGCTTGCGGAGCCAAAGTCGGTTCCATGGCGTACGCGCCGCTTCAATCGACTTCACGACGTGGTCAGCCCTTCCAATCCGTCGCAAGGACGCTGCGTTTGAAGCACGCAATTGGGGATTTGCCAGCCAGAATCCTTGCTTGAGAACGTCGTCGACTGTGCCGTGAACAATGTACTTCTTAGATTCCATCTTCAAAGCGTCAAGCGTTTCTGATAGGCTGGTTACATTAGGTAGAAGCATTTCAATTGTTCGATTTCTGATTACATAAGGGGACGTTAACCGTTGGTCGCTACGTCCACCTCTTTTGAGGTCCCAATCCGGGGCACGCTGAATTCACGATAAGTCACTTAGCCATATTGCTTTCCATCGGGTCGGCCCGTTGTGGTTCGTCTTTGCTTACGCCGAATCGAAGGACAAAGGGACGTCCGCATACTGATTTCTGTCCTGACTATCAAATAGCTAAGGGGAATTGCGTATCTAACTGTTGACGGCGGCCATTCTGGTCGCCGATAGCTTTTCGCCCATTGCACTTGCTTGCATATTGGCAATACGAATAACGGCGCGGTATCTTCGGAACTTTAGACCTTTCGGTGCCCGAGCAGCAGCGACGGCGGCCCGTACCTTGCTTCTTGCCCCGGGGTCAAGTTGAGCGTTTAGAGAGCGTCTGCTAACGTAGCTGACGCTTCCAGACACTAACAACGTATGCCACGCGATAATTTCAAAAAACCCGTTGTCGAAGAACTAGCACGCCGAGTGGCCTTCACCTGTTCGAATCCTGATTGTCGCAATCAAACGGTTGGCCCCAAGACCGGGCCTGAAGGCTTTGTAACCACTGGCGAAGCAGCACACATCACCGCGGCCGCGCCGGGCGGCCCCCGATACGACACCGCGCTGACGTCGGCGGAGCGGTCTGCGTTCAAAAACGGTATCTGGCTTTGTCGCAATTGTGCAGCGCTTATCGACCGGGACGTGCAAGGCTATCCAGTGGACAAACTTGTGCAATGGAAGCGAACGGCCGAAGCGCGGGCGCTCCTGGGCATAAACAAGCCGCCGACGCTCGATGCCGCTGCGTCTCTGGCAGACAGAGTCAACGTTTCGTCGGCGCGTGAGGCGCTCTCACGCGTGGGAACAACGATGACCGCCATTGCACGGTCGCTCGAGGAGTTGGACCCGCGGTTCAGGGTAACAATCGCGCACGATGGTTCTGTTCCATCGTTCAGCATTGAACCTGTCGACGGACCTGTGAACGTCTCGATGAACCTTCGCGATAATGCCAAGACTCGACAGCTGATGCAGCGGTTCTATGAGTACGGAGAACGCGTAACCCTTGACGGCAAAGACATCACGTTCCATGGGACGCCGTTGCTCGACGGCCTCAATGGGGAAACGCGACATGTCTCAATATCCAACCCGTTGAACTGTCATGCCGTCGTCAAGCTCTCCGTCGTCTCAAAGAAAAAGAATGAACTTGAGTTTCTTGAGCAGAGTTCAGCAACACTGTCCTCAGGTAACAAAGGTTTCTCCTGCGGCGCTCAGCTCTTCGGCGGCTGTTTGGCGCTTTCGGTTACCTCTGACGGCCAGCGCTTCCATGTTACAGCCACACCTACCTTCGAGCGCTGGGTTGGGCGAGGAATTAAGGTACTCCCCTATTTTGACCAGTTGCGAAAACTTCGAGACGCCGCTCGTCTGGGGTTGCAAGTTGACATAGTCGTTGAGGTCGAAGGACAAAGACTTGCAGCAGGCCACGGCAAACTGCCAATGACTTCCCTTGGCTATGGACTGCTGGACTTCGTCGAAGAGATGCGTGTGATTCTGCACCAGTCGCCAATCGACATCCTGATGCCGAAGGAACTCGACATAACGGCGGACGATGTCGACCGCGTGCACCAGCTTGCAGGACTTCGACACATCTCGGCTGGCAGTACGATGACCGCAACAGTCGAGCCACAGACAGAACAAGAGGTTGAGTCGCTCGTGAGGTCAATTGCCGTAGGTCGACCCACGGCAATGCGTCTCACCCAGCTGCTCGATGTTCACGCGTTTGGAGGGCTGTTGTCGGAGAAGGAAATTGCCGTGGAAATTTCGCAGGTTGTCATGACAGCCCGACGCAAAAACATCAGAGTTGGCCAGTCAGTGTCGGTCGGGTTCAGAGCGACGCGGGAAAGCAAGGTCAGCTACGTGCTCCGGTGAAAGACGTCGTATGGCCTGGTAAATGTTGATTGGCTGAACCCTTGGCTTTGGGCTATTTCGAGCTCGCAAATTAAGCCGCCTGCCGTGCAAGTAAAGCCTCGAACCTATTGTCGGTTTATTATTTAAGGTTTATAACGCGGCAGACGAACGATGTCATGAGAATCAAAAACCCAATCCCAAACACAGAGCCTTTGGGACATCGGAGCAAAAACAACGCAATCGTACGTGTCCCCGCAGCGAGAGCGAACGGAACAACTATACGGGTCGCGAAATAGGCGAGTTTGGGAAGCATGCCAGAAAGCACCATCAGGAACACCAAAGACCCCGTAATCACGAACCAGACCGGTAGTAATGTTCCATATTTCTTTAGAAACACGTTCGCAAGCAAAGCGACAACCAGGAAAGCCAATGCTAGAAACAAGCCTATCCACTGTTGTCCCGCAGTTGCTATCAGGTCCTTCATATCATCATCGGCGCTGTCGTGAATGGGCTGCGTCACCCTCTGTATCAGTCCATTGATTCTGTCGCGCTGCTTTCCATCGAAAAAGTAGTCAGCGGCCATAAAGAGTGTAGCTGTGAACTGGAGGAGAAGAATCGTCGAGTCTTTTACCATGGTAGCTGCTTGATAGATTTCGTTTGAATTAGACAACACTTGGCCGGATGGAGAACCGCGTTCGAAGTTGTTGTAACGGCCCCTCTCCCGTTCATTAAGAGATTCGAACCTTCGGTAATCGCGATGTAATATGCCACCGACATGAGGTTCGAGCAGACAGCTTCATACAATGAAGCATCGGCTGCTCGTGGTGAGGGCTTCCTTCATTGTCGGTCGACCGCTCGGCTTATACGACCCAGTCGGGATATCGGCACCCGGGCTTGATAGCTTAAGAGGGGCTATCTAACAAACCAGAATTCGACTCGTCGACTCATATATCTGCCGTTTGGTCCAAGCTTGATACGACGAGGGCGCAGGAGCTTGTATCTGTCGGAATATCTTGCCAATCGGTTTTGACGTACATTTCCGACCTCGACAGCATCGAACATCGCTACCTTGAATTGCACGCGTTGGTCCGCAGCTAGCTTCAACACACGGGCGACCAACAAATTGGACAGACGGGCATTCGAGAGCAGCGGTGAATCAAACGTGAGCGCCTTGGCGCGCATCCTCGCCGCGATATTTATGGTTTCTGCCAGTTGTGTCGTCAGCAAAGCAGCGTCCTGAGGCTGGAGTGAGGCAGGCTCGAGGCTGACTTTCAGAGTTTTATCCATGCCAGCGGTCAGAATGAGCGACTGTCCGTTCGCGAGCCTCATGTACTGACTCACCCCGGCAAACATGGCGGCACACAGCGCGGCGGCAACGCAGCTTGCCCATCTGGACGACGAGAAACTGATGGCAATGCCAGCGAGTAATGACAGAACGGGAACAGTCAGGAATCCAACTGCGATGAAGGCCCATCTATATGGGGGCGATGCGGACACTGCCCGGGCGCCTCCGAGCGCGTTCCGTTTGAGATTACACATGATTTACTGAAATCATCTACCTGCGAACCGTATCTTGGAGTTACGAAGTCGCATGGACAGGCCACGCGAGGCCCGCTCGCACGTTGGCCACCAAACTCGACCCACGAATTTACGACGGAAATTTTCACACGCCTCGCGCTCAACAAAATCGATAACCAGCCAAGTACGCGTTCTACGCAGCGTTTGCATTCGTCACTCTCGGATTATGCGTTCCGCATAGATTGAGTTGCCATGAGAGGACTGAATAGATGTGGGGCATTGTGTGATGCCCGTAAGCAATTGAGGACTTTGCTGCATAACAAGACCGAGAACGCCTCTACGAGAGGCGCCACATGATTTACGTCGACTTCACGCTATCTTGCGAGGTTGGATATGCAGTTGCGGAACCAAGTGTGAACATACCGTCGAAATGATTAAGAAATGTCTCAATCAAATGCCCATGATAGTAGCCATAGGCTGTTATTGAGACTCCTTTCCCTTTCGATGGGTAAATGTTGAACCTCAGTCTACCGGCGTCAGCTGCTGCAGCAAACCATGCCTGCGCTTTCCATTCTGTTGACTTGTGCGTATAGAACTTTCCGTCAGAGCTGATTTCCCAAGTGGTAATCTTACCTTTCTGCTCGGTTTGTTTGATGCGTCGGTTAAATTCGCTCAGGAGCTGGGCAGGTTTGTCTGTCTCTAGGTATACGGCCATAAATCTCTCTCATTAAATAGTTGTACGGGCGCCCCCCGTTGAGTGTGTCATTTCCGCTAGACCTCGGATTATTTCTTTTGAAGGTTAGGCGGCGTTTGTCAGTTTTACATGAAAGTACAGTCGAGAAGAAGAACTTTCATGCTCTAGACCAGACGCTATCCCAGCGCATCGGTCGGCCTTGCAGTGCCTGCAGCATCGGGCGCAGCATCAGCACACATCGACGTCGCCGTTGGATTGAGCATTTCCCCGAGGCCGCGCACGCGCCTGCAGAGCCTGTATGTTGCCCCTCCGCCCGTCGCCTAAGCTCCTGCGCCCGTGTGTTTGTCGCTTACGACGACTATGACGACTGACTTGCTCGCGAATGGCGCGAGCATAGTTAGTGGTGTGAACAGGAATTGCCCGCGGCGAAAATGCAACCGCTTAACCGCTGTCGTCGGAATGTTTCCTAACGAAGGCGAAATGAGTGCTCCTATTAACGCCGGTGCAGGTGAGCAACCCATCTATCACTACATGGGCTGCTCGACCTTCTCCGAGTACACCGTCGTTGCCGAAGTCTCGCTCGCCAAAATTGACCCGAACGCGAATCCGGAGCGGGTGTGCTTGCTGGGTTGCGGTGTGACCACGGGTCTTGGCGCCGTGAAGAACACGGCAAAGGTACAGCCAGGCGACAGTGTTGCTGTTTTTGGGCTCGGTGGCATTGGCCTTGCCGTCATCCAGGGCGCCAAGCTCGCCGAAGCCGGTCGCATCATCGCTATCGACACCAATCCAGCGAAGTTTGAGCTCGCTCGTGTCTTCGGTGCGACCGACTGCATCAATCCGAAAGACTACGACAAGCCCATCCAGCAGGTCATCGTTGAGATGACCACCTGGGGGGTGGACCACAACTTCGAATGTATCGGCAACGTGAACGTGATGCGAGCTGCATTGGAGTGCGCTCACCGCGGCTGGGGACAGTCTGTCGTCATTGGCGTGGCTGGCGCGGGTCAGGAAATCTCAACGCGTCCTTTCCAACTGGTGACGGGACGGCGCTGGCTCGGCACCGCGTTTGGTGGCGTGAAGGGACGTTCGCAGTTGCCCGGCATGGTCGAAGACGCAATGGCTGGCAAAATCCAGCTCGAACCATTCGTCACCCACACCAGGCCGCTCAGCGGAATCAACGAGGCCTTTGACCTCATGCACAACGGTGAATCGATTCGGACTGTAGTCAACTACTAAGCGTAAGCCGCGCATCCATCCAGTTCAGATGCGCGGCTCGCCTTTTCGCAAAGCTCCACTTCGTAGTCCGCGAGAGCGCCGCCCTTTGTGCGCGAGATTTCGGCCGTCCCGATAACGCGCCGTCCCGATTCGCGGCCGCCGGCCACGGCTCAACTGTTATTTTCAACTTTGGGCTCAAAAACTCCATCAATGCAAATGAATGGAAATCCACCGCCACGGGTCAACGCTTCCGAAGATAAGCTACGACCTTTTTTTGCGATGAATCTGTGTTCAGCTTAACGGGCGTCTGCCGTCTCAAACCTCCACCACTAGCTGCGAGTCGAATGTAGGGTTCTCCCATTCGATTTGCTCCGACGACTCTGCATACAGACGATTGCACGCATAGCCTCTCGGATTTGCAACCACGCGGCACTTACCGACTTCGTAATCGAAAGAATCGTGGACGTGACCGTGGACCCACAGGTCCGCCTGTTCGACGAGCGGAGTCAGGTCACTAACAAAAGCCGCATTCAGGATGTCACCTGCATAACGGGGATGGACCGACCTTGGATGCGGCCCATGATGTGTCACAACGACAGTTTTCCCATCAAAGGACAATGCGAGTTGTCGCTGCAGCCAAGCGCGTGATTGCAGGTGTTCGGCGCGTGCAATCGCGGTAGAAAAGCTGCGTCGCTCACCCACGCGGATGACGCTGTGGTCGCGAATGCATCGCTCGGCCTCGCGCATCGCCGCAGCTGCGTTTCCATCGAGGGCGTAATCGGTCCAGAGGCACGTACCGAGAATGCGGACACCCAGCAGCTCGACAGCAGCACGCTCGAGGTAAAGGATGCCCGCCTCGGCAGCAACGCGCGCAATCTCCGAGGTCACGCCGTAATAGTGAGCGCCATAGCACTCGTGATTTCCGTGCACGTAGAAGACTTTCACCGGCCAGTTCGCAAACATTCTGACGGCGTGAGTATGCGAATGAATGTCTCCAGCGAGGGTTAGCGCGTCGGCTCTTGGTGCAGGTTCGATGACGCGGTAACCGGGGAACCGATAGAGCATTTCAAGGTGCAGGTCCGACGCAATTTGAAAGCGCATCATCGTTCTCCGTTCCAGATGCCCGTAGTTCATGGCCGAACGAACAGCGCGAGTGACGCGCGCCGACACCCGGAAGCAGCTCAACTGCAATAAGGAGCATGGCAAGCCCTCCATTCGATGCGATATAGGGCCGCTGTGCGGTCATTCTCATTAGCGCCTCCGGAGACGAGCGATAGTCCTGCGGGCGATTGTGGTTACGGCGTCCCACGTGAGGGGCGCAAACGTCGGTGCCTGTGTCGAATCGCGTCTGTATTGAATGCGTACACGAATATGACCTCCCGCGACGGCGATGTGGGCCCAAGCCTCCAGTTGGGACTCGGGGCATCCCGGCGTTTCTCGATGAACAAACATGGAGAAAGTGCGCGGCGTGGAGTATGGACCGAGGGGCAAGTGATAACCCTTTGCATGGAGAACATCAGAGGCCCGCTCCAACAAGGGTTTGGTCGCGTCCACCGTCGCCTTCGCTTCGCACAGTGCAAGCTGGTCGTTTGGGGGTGTCGCGTGCTCGCCTTCGTATATCGCTACAGAAACAGTCGAGCAGCTCGCCAATACCTTTTTTTTCCCGCGCTGCGCGCATGCGGGGTCTTCGGGTGAGAGTAAAACTACATACTCCCTCCGGTACTCATCGGTCTCCGGATTCCACCCCAGACTGAATCCACCGTCATCATCTGGGTGGAACACATCGTCCGCGGTGCCATCCGCGCGATGTTGGGTCTCGCGAATCCATGGCTTGTTTGCTACGTCGACCCTCAGGAGTTCGGCCGCCTCGGTCAGGTCCGCATAGGCTGGAAGCAGCAGAACCACCGCATCGGGGGAGGCGCCTCCAAGCAGCGACTGAAGATTTCGTACCCTCATGGTTTTTGCCTCAGGCGCCGCCGGTCTGCACATGATGAACCCGAACGTGAGAACTCTCGAGCAACGATGTGACCGCCGCAACAATCACACGTCGCGCAAGAGCACACGCCTCCTGTATCGACACTGGCGGCAAGGCAGGAGACCAACTCGCCGCCCACAGGACCAGAGTTTGAATCGTCATTCTGTCCGGACCAGACAAAGCCATAAAACAGGTTTCGCTTTCCACCGGCATCGCGTCTGAGTGCTCGCTGTTTGCAACACTCAATCCCTTGCGCTCAGCGACCTCGCAACAACACAGATAAATACAGTCCATCGCGTTTCTAAAGCGAGTGTGCGGCGACACCTCTCCGGCGACCGCGTCGAGATATAGTTCAATGCCTGTGCGCAGCCGCGGGCGTGACCTCAGAGTTGCGATGCTGGAAGTCAGGGAAACGCCTGCCATCTCCGCGACGAAACTGCAGGCATCCATTCCAGCCAGGATAGAGGGCAGTTGAATCACGAGACGTCGTTTCATCCGATACCTCCTCCGACGGCCTACATCAACAGAGTCGCGGCGCTACTTCGCTACGAGCGCACTTCACGCAGAGCCAGATTCGTGACAAGTCAGCCTTTTCTTCGCCCAGCGCTTTTCGACTTTCGTAGCTCCGCGGGAGGACCCGCAGGGCGCAGGTGCTGCGGTACTGACTCGCCGGACAAGATGAAAGACCGTGCATCACGCCGTTGCCTCGCTCGCGCGTGGTCGCGTCGTGGAGAACGGCGTCCCGAAACCATCGCGCGACAAAGCAGCCGCTGTACGCACTCTTTCGGACGCCTCTGACCTCGAAGGCAAGCGATTCGATTGCGGTACAGAAATCGCTGGAGCAGCCGCGCGAATTCGTCAGCGACGCCTTCGAGCGCAAATCTCACTATCCGCTCCGCCTCGCTCGGACGCGGAACCCTTTCGCGCCCGCGGCTCCCTACTCGCACCGCTCGCTTCGCGACCACGATTAGTCCCGCGAACAGCGGACCAATCGAATTAGCCTCCTCCGTCGGGACGGCTCACCCCACACTCCGGGGAGTGCAGAAGCCGTCACCATGAGGTCAACGTCGAGCGGATAGTGCCGAAGCAGTGCTTCTGCAACTGACTGGACAAGACCTGGCACATCGATGGGGTCGCATGCTCCTGCAAGCGTCTCAAGGAACCAGCGGGTCTCCATGACCGCGCGAGTGCGCTCGTCAGGCGTCGTCATAATCGGCCGCCCGGTATTGGTTCGTTACGTCGAGCCATTCGAGGACGCCATACTCCGAGCACCAGACCGCCCAGACGTACTCGATTTCATCGGTGAATCCAGCCGGACCTCGAAGCCGGTAGACCCGTCCAGAGCGGGTCTGCCCTCTACCGTTGGCGGAGTCGTACTCCACTATTTCGGAACTGACACGGCCGCAAGATTTTGCGGCGTTGCGACCAACGAAATGGCGCGTGCCGTCCGGAACTATTTCCATGACGCGCCACTGCGAAAGGTCAATGCAGGGCTCGACGCCCACTGGCGAAGGAATCCACACAGGCATGGGATACACCTTGGCGTGACACAACTGCAGCATCTCCTGCGGGGAGGGGGCTGGAGTGACAGCAACCGTGGCTGAAGTTGTGAACTGCGGCTGCGCGAGCGCCGTTATTTGACTTTTGGCTCGCACATTCATGTGCGTTTACACACACTAACAACTATAGACGTTGGTCGGAAATTTACAAGGAGTCCGGCGACGAACGGTGCTTCCCTAGCCCTCGGTGACCGTCCAGTGCTGCGCTAATGAGAGAGGAAACATCTACGAACTGACCGATACCCTCGAACCGGCAAACGGTCGCGCATTGCAGGAACAAAGCCGCCGAGAACGTACCGTTTTTGACATGGCTCTCGACGTCCTCTGGGGAGACGACTATCCCAATTTCCTCAAGCCTCGCTGAAAGCCCAGTCCAGGTTACCCAAGGTTGCAGGGACAGTTCTGTCTGCAAGACGGCCGATGCGCGCTGCTCCCAAGACCGTTTTGCCGTCAGCGCCTTGCTCCATGCGGCGGGGTAGTCGGTCCGCGAAGCTAGCACCACCTGCAGGAAGAAGGAGAATCGGCAGGTCCCGCGTTGAGCCTTCGCCTGGACAGCGCGAAAAGTCTCAGACACCCCCATATCCACGAGGGCGGCCGTGAGGTCCGCGTAGCTCATGTCCTGCCGGGCAAGCGCTACCCTAACCGCGCGCGATACGAGGCCTGCCCAGACGTCTTCCAGCTCGCCGCCCGATGCCGCTGATTCACTGGAATTTTCAGAGTTTGCAAATTTCGCTTGCATGTTTGCAGACATGTGTACTAACTTTAGATGTGTGTTAACACACACGGCTCGCTACAAAAGTCAAACGCCAACGGATAGAGCCTCTAAAACGTCCCGCCTTCGAAGTCCGCCAGACCCAACCGCGGATGCCCATCTGAAGGCGGCTTGGCGGAGGATTGCGTCATGTCCTCAACGATGTACCTCGGTCTCGAAGGAGTTCTCTTCGCTCGCCGCTCCGCAACTCGAATTTCTCGCTGTCAACACCCCAGCGACTTACCGCTACCACTCCTGCATCAACTGCCACGTATCACAGACGAGTACCCTGACCTGACAATTGTCATCAACTCATGGCTCGTTCCCGACTACGGATACCGCGGTGTGCTCAATCTGCTGCCAGCATCGATTGCAAACAAAGTGGTCGGCGCGACGATGCAAGGAAATCGCTCGCACCATCGTCTGCCTACTTTACCTCGTGTAGACATTCTGCGCGCTGATATAAAACGGCGGAACCCCTCTCATCTGATTATTGTCGACAGCTGTTCGTCGGCAATCCCGTACGAGTATCTCCCGCAGGCTGTTCTCGTGAATGATAGGTCCGAAGTCGCCGCCGGCCAAAACGTGGAAACCATTTTAGATATCCTGAGCAGCGCCACGAGCACTCAAAGCACCGCTTAGTTCATTCTGTAGGCATGCGAATGAATCTCTATCTGAATCTGGATGGCGTGCTGCATCCCAATCACGTCACGTATCAGTCGGGCTGCGCTCCCACGCTGACTGTGTCTGACCATGTGGTCCTAGAGCACGCCCTAGCCCTCGCTGATGTCCTCGAGGGGAGGTCGAATGTGAACATTGTGCTCAACACCTGGTGGACGTTCTATCTCGGCCTGGATGAGTGCGTCGAGATGCTTTCGTCGCAGTTGGCCCGTCGCGTGGTTGACGCAACTATCGGATACATATCCTGCTATGACAGCATCCCCAGCCGCGCGATTGAGATGGAAAAGCACATCGCCAGACAAGGGAAGTGTTGCTTCATTGTTCTTGACCACAGCGACGCGCGCTATCGCCCCGAGTTGCTGCCGCACCTCGTGCTCCTTGACCCCGATGAGGGGTTGGCCGCTCTGGCCGCAAGACGCAGTCTTGCAAGACGGCTCATGAGAAATGGGCTCAATGACAATCTCGATTCGTGTAGCAGTGCATATTGATTGGGAACGCGTTTGGCGTGGATACGTTGTTGCTGCGTACCGGCTGCGGTGCGGTGCCCGGCACCCACACCTCCGTTTTAGGTGGCCCCTAAAACGATACACTTGCTGTCGCAGCATATACGCACTGTACTGCCGCGAATTTTAGATTTTTGTGGCGCTAAACCGAGGAAGGGCGACACAGATTTTCCAAAAAATGGCTTTTCATGGAGAAGCTAGCGTCGTATGATTTCGTATCAAATTTCCCCCTTGGAGGAGCCGCGCGCAGCGAGTAAATCAACGAACCTGGAATAGCCCACTGGGCCAAGCGACCGGCGTCTTATTTGTCTGCACAAATAAGAAAGGGCCGCGAAGCCCAAGCGAACTTGAACCAGCGACCCTTGTGGCCCCGTGAGGAAACCACGCTTCAGCAACGTAATTTTCTCACGGGTGGCACAGGTCGTCAAAGGAGTTCGCACGTCTGCAACGAACGTGGAATTCACACCAAATGACCTGTAATTTCGCTCAAATCAGGATAACTTCACTCAATTTCTGCCGGCACAACGCGCCAGTCGACCTTCGACGGCGGTGGCGGCAGCGACAGATGAACTGCCCCCATTTTTTTCAGCCGCCTCCGCACTGTCTTCGCATCCCCGCCCCTCCCCCGTTTGGCCCCTTCGGCAGTCCCCCACTTCCCCTGAACGCCCCCGGCAAAGCGGCCCCCAATCGTCGATTTTGGACCTAACGGTTAACCATTTTGACGTGACCTGACCGGTCCGTACGAATAGTTGTACTAAACACTATTCATCTTGGCACGCCCTGCCTGAGATGGGTCCGCGCGCACTCTTTTCGCTGACTGTCGACCCGACAGTTGCGAGGAGGCCTGACGTCTCTGTTTTAGAACTCTCGAAGGAGCTCACATGAACACCGAACAAGTGAAGGACTTTTCAGACGACTGCGACTGCCTTCTGGTTGGTCTTGAACACTTTAGGGATGAAGTGACGGTCGCCCGTAGCACTCTGCACCTTCCTCCGCGCCAGGCCGCTCACAAGAGTGGGATGCCTTCGACGCTGCAAGTCGCATCCCCCTCCCGCTCGCAAGTCCTTGTGACAGTAAAAGGACGGCCCGGGGACTGTCCTCGCAGCATCAGGCGCCTCTGCAAAAGCGCAGCGGAGGCGAAGTCGGACGTGAGCGCGTGCGTTTCGGAGCTATTCGTTTCTCCTCCGAAGCGCGCGCCCCGTCCGGCGTACGTGCCTAACAAGCCATTGCTCGTTAAGCGTCGGGATGAGGAACAGGTTTATGAGGTGACTGTTATTACGACGGAATCGCTACTTGCGCCCGACTGGTCGGGACCCGGGGATGCAGTCTTCAGCTGGTCGAGCATCTTCCGGCCCAATAGCTCGTTTTGCCTCCTGTCGACAAACCGCACTCTCAAGAAATGGGCGTTCTCCCTGCGCTCCCGAAGTCGCGACGAAATCCGAAGCTCAATCGACGGCTGGCTAGCCGCAGAGCTGGCGAGAAAAATCAAACCGTGGGACGACGAGCGCGGCAATGCAATCAGGTCGCTCATCGAACTCCGATACCGATGGACCGACGTCTTTGTGCGCCTGCGCCCAGTGACTTCGACGTTTGATGTCCCGTCCGTGCGCGCCTTCGACGGACTTCTGCAGCGCTGCCGCTACCAATTGGCAAGACAGAACCCGTCCATACCAGGGAGGCCGGCATCGCGCTCCCTCAACGACTTGAACACACGATAGGAGACGACCATGTCAATTAACCTTCCTGCCGTCGTACCGCTGAAATCCAGATGGCAAAAACTCGAAAGTACCTGGTATGACGAGAGCCCAATCGGAACTGCACCGCCGCCGTATTCTGATGCGGAGTTGAGGCAAGAATTCGAACGATGGGGAACACCTCTTGAGGGGCAAGTCTATATCTGGGAGGCCCGCAACAAGGGGGCGTCTCGAAAAGTCCAATCGCGGCGCGGTAACGTTATCTCTCACTACACCTCGCGCAAGATGGGCCGGCGGGTGGCAACGGAAAGTCGCAAACCAGAGTTCGGCGCCGTTGTGAGATATGAGTTCGACGGCACAACACGCGAGTACTACTGTCAGCCGCCCCAAGTCAGATTAGCCGTCGAAACGGAACGCAGACACTCTGATGGCACCCGTACGTACTATCAGGCGCCGACACCTTACACACCCGACATCCTTCGGTTGACTCCTTACGGGATTTACGTCGACGAATGGAAGACCGAGAGGGACCTCGAAGGTCTTGCCGAAAAATATCCGAGGCGCTTCTTCAAGGACGATGACGGGACATGGCGATGCCCTGAGCGGGAAAGGCACTTTGCCTCCATGGGGATGACGTTCTGTCTGCGCTCGGGGAACGAGAACGGGGGTACGTTCGTGTCGAACCTGGAGTTCCTCGAGGACTATCTGTGCGACAAGTGCGCCCCGCTGACCGACAATGCCTGGCGCGCGATTCAAAAGATTACAAATGAAGCGTGCCCGATGACCCTGGGCCTGCTCATGACGCGTGCCTATCCCGAACAAACGCCTTGGGGCGAGCCCCTCCTTATCGATACTCCGCCGGATGCGTTCCTCGTCGATGATGTCTACAAGGCAATCGCGGACCAGCGCCTGTTTGTCGACCTCGAGTATGACGACCTGAGCGAAGCGCAGGACGTCATTGTGTGCAACTCCCGCGCTCAGCTCGACGCGCTTCAGTTCAACCGGCCTGCACCGAAAGCTGTCAGCGAAGAAGTCGCGTTCAGCGTCGATATGGGCACCGAATTCATGTTCAAGGGCCGCACGGAGGTCTTCGAAGTCTCCGTCGTGACCTCGGACTCGGTGCATTTCTTTGACCAGCAGTCCCGCAACGGTTCTTTGATGCCGTTGGCCGATTTCGAACGTGCAATCTTTCAGCGGGAAGTCGTTTTACTTTCATCCCAACCATCGACGGACGAGCGCCTCGCACAAATCGAGGCTCTTACGGAATATCAGATTATCGAGGGGAGGAATCGAATTCTGATGGTTCGGGACCTCGAGCTTGGCAAAGCGGTTCGTTGCAATCTGTCGAAGAGGCAGGTCCAACGAATACGAAAGGCCGTTCGTGAGGCTGGCGGCACAGCGTCTGCCCGGCGAAGGGCAGCAACGCCGATGGCTCGAGGCGGAGGGCGATGCCAGATTTCAGACAGACAGCGGGAACTGATTCGCGAGGCGACGGAATGGGGCAACAACCGCACTAATCCGGGCGGTCGGGCCTCATACCGAAAGTACAGGGAATTGAGCACCTCGGCCAAGGTACCCCTTGTGTCCCGAAAGACCTTTTACGAACACCGCAGGATGTTCATGGACGTAAAAGCGCGGCGAGGCAGCAGGGTCGCCTATAACGAAGAGCCAGCCACCTGGTATCTCCATCTTGAAGACAAGATACACGGGGGTCGCCCATTTCACAGGGTCCACATCGACCACACGAAGCTCGACGTCTTCGTCAGCATCCGGGGAAAAGGCGGGAGGATTTTCCGAAAGCGACCATGGCTGACGATTGTCATGGACGCAGAAACCCGGGCGGTGCTCGCCTTTTACCTGTCAATCCATGCACCTAGCACTGTCAGTTGCATGATGGCAATTCGAGCGATGGTGCGGGTGTTCAAACGCACGCCCTCTGTGATTGTGGTCGACAACGGAAAGGAGTTCCACTCTGCTGCGTTCGACCGTCTCTGCGACCTCCTCCATATCACGCTGCAGTTCCGCCCTGCTCACAAATCGCGATTCGGCGCAGTGATGGAAAGGCTGTTCGGCACCACAAATACCGAACTTATCCACAACCTCGTCGGCAACACCAAGGCGCTGCGCAACGTTCGCACGGTCACGCGGTCCGTCGACCCGATTCGCGCTGACCTCTTGAGCTTCCCACAGTTGCATGGTCTTCTCGATGAGTATTTCTTCCGGGACTACAACCTACGTATTCATCCGGCGCACGACCACGCACCCATCGAGTACATGAACATCCGATTTGCCGCTACCGGGCGTCGGCTTGCGCGCCTCACTCCGTACGATTCCTACTTCTACATCCTCACCTGCATCCCGCCCTCCAAGGGGAACACCCGCAAGCTCGGCAAGGATAAGCAGATGGGCATAAAGATTGGCCACGTCTGGTACTGGGCCGACGAGTTTGCCGACAAGGCGGTACGCCCGCAGAACCTTGAGGTTCTCATCGACATGTGGGACGTGAGCATTGCCTACGCGCTGCTCAACGGCAAATGGGTTCGCTGCCGTTCAAAGCTGCTCATGAAGTACCGCAAGCTGACCTACGTCGAATGGGGCTATGTCGTGTACGAGGTCCGGATGCGGATGCGCGGAGAACCCGATGAAAAGCTGGAGGAGGTTCTCTATGCCGTCATCAGTGACCACATTTTACCGGACGCAGCTTCCCTGACAGCAGCCACACGGCAGGTCTATGGCAATGCGCTTCTTATCGAAGACCAAACAGCCGCCCAGCAGAAGGCAAGCCTCGACATGCCCGCCGTCGTTCCCGCGGCAATGGAGCCGCCGGATGACGACAGTGTGCTGCGCATCCCTTTGCCGAAGCCGACAAAAGGTCGACTCAAGTTGAACTACGACAGCCTTACCACGTCCCGTCCCGTTTAAATCAGGAGGTCTTATGAGCTCAATCAACTTGGAACAGGCCCTGCGCGGGAGTCCCAGCGACAAAGGCGAGTACCTCAAGTCGCTTCGCTTCATGCATCGGAACCTCAGCAAGGTAGTGCGCGAGGTCGAGAGGCACATGATTCCTGGGGCCGGCCTCTCCGTCACTATTGTTGTTGGACCGACCGGTGTCGGAAAATCTACGTTTGCCGCCCTCGAGGCGGAGACGCTCCTTAAACTCTATGACGTAGAGGTACGCGAGAATCCCGGCGTAATTCCGGTCGTACTAAACGAGGTCGATGCCGCGGACGGAAAGGATATCAACTGGCGATTATTCTATCGGCATCTTTCCGAGGACCTTCATGCGCTCGCTCCGGATTTTCCGGGCCAAACCGGCCCCAACGGAAAACCTACTGACAGCCTGCGAAATTATCGGCTGACGTTCGAACAGGCACTTCGTTTTCGGCAGGTTCGTCACCTCATACTCGACGAAGCGGTGCACTTCGTCGATTCGAAAACGGAGCCCCTTCAGTACGGCAATCTTCTCAAATCTCTCGCCAACCGTACGAATCTGAACCTGTTGCTTGTAGGCGCGTATGGCTCGGAAAAGCTCGTCCGCGCCAGCGGACAACTCGCACGCCGTATTGGCGTGGTCCACTTCCCACGGTATTACGAAACTCAGGACGACTTTGACGCGTTCACCCAATTCATCAAGGAGTTCGCGATGCATATCCCGCTGCCATTTCCGGTCGACCTCGCGAAATACGTTGAACCGCTCTTCTCTGCGCACCTCGGCATGCCGGGCTATGCAGCTAAAGCCCTTATCAAGGCGGTTGTTGCGTGTGCTTTTGACGGCAGCCAATCTTGGAAGGACGAATACGTTTGGAACGCTTTGCCTACCACGGCCGAATATGAAACGGTTGCATTCGAGACCCTGGATGGCGAGGAAAACGTCAAGCCCTACCTCTCGTCGGCACATCCGATTACCTACCCGAACGAAGCAGAGTTGCTCGTTAGCCTTGCGGCCAGGAAAGCACAGACCAGTGGTTACAATCAGCGAGGGCTCCGCTCATGAAAAGTCCGTTCCGTACGAGATTACCCGGCGGTTGGCCTGAAGACGCGCCGCCCCGGTCAATTCTTTATAGCCTTCCGCCCTATGGATGCTCAGGTGAAGACCGCGAGAGCCTAGGCAGCTATATTTCGCGATTGAGCGGCGCTCATGACATGGCGCGCTGGACGCTTACAAAGGGAATCATTGGTCCCGCTGCCGAGGAGCTCTTCGATGCCAACAGCGACCGTATGGCTCGCGATGTTGGGCGTGCTGACTACAGTGTCAGGGTCTCGAATACCACGGAGCAAGCGTATCAATGGGCCCACACCCTCAACCGCCTCACCCTGCGTACCAACCTGCAGCTCTGTACGCTGCTACCGCTCAAAGAACTCGTCTCGGCATTCCTGTTGGTGTCTGATGAGCGACGCTTTTGCCCGAGTTGCTACAAGGAGGATTTGCAAAAAGGGCGCGACTGTTATGACCGATTGCTTTGGAGCATTGACGCGGTCATGGCGTGCCCATTGCACCAACTGAAACTGGTCAACCGGCCCAAACTGAAACGGCGACCTTCCAACGCACCATCCGGCGAGGTCGCGGAAAACATCAAATCGATGGAGTCGGCCGCGCTGTTGCCCGCATCAGACTACGAGGTCGAGAGCGCGCGTCTTATTGCAGAACTCCTAGACGACGCTCTAGTTTTTCCCGACGGGGGATATTCCGCGACCGCTCAGTCCGCCTTCCTGACGCATGCCGTCGACACCCTCTTCAACGGCAAATCCGCGCGTTTTGCCGCCCATCTCCGCGTGAGCAAATCGCAAGTGCACGGCTGGGTCAAAGGACAAATTCGAATGAGCCTCCCGCGTCTTTCACTTGCCGCGTACTGCTGCGGCTGCGCCATCGCGGACATCTTGCTTGGCAACAAGGTGATGCTTTCGCTTCGACCAGCTCCGCAATGTCAAGACCGTCGCTTGGTTGCCAGTGGTGGCGAAGGAGCCAAGCGGCCGAAAGACGACCTTCGCGCGGAACTGGAGGAACTGATTCGTGACGCCCGCGTCACGTACGCGGTCGAAGCGGCGAAAGCTCTGGGGGTCTCGACAAAGTTTCTTCGGAAAAACTTTCCCTGCGAGCACGCGCTCTTGGTTAAGAACGGGAGGGAACTCCTGAAGGCACGCCGGAAGGAGGCGATGATTGAGTTCGACGAGGCCTACCTGAGTGAGCACATAGCGCTCTGTGATGCAGGCGTCTATCCCGCGCGCAGGCGGGTAATCGACCGCATGCGCGGAAGAGTCCAATCCTTGGGAAGGCGCAAAAACACAGAGCGTGCCCAGCGAAAAGCACACGCCGCGACAGGGGTGAAGATTGCGAGAGGTCGAGAGCCGGGGCGCCTCTTGCTGCCGGCGCGTCCAAGTTGCGGATAAACGGAGGGGAAAGTCTAAGTCGGGACTTTTTGTAGCTGTTCGTGCTACCCACTTGTGTCGTTTACGACATCAGTGGCGAAACGCCACATTGCGTAAGCCCTCGAACAAGATCGATTCTTTATGGTGCGCCCGGCTGGGATCGAACCAGCAACCCCTGCCTTCGGAGGGCAGTACTCTATCCATTGAGCTACGGGCGCTTCACCACGAAAGCGCGGCACCAGAACGGATGCGACGCCAAAGCGAGACCGAAAGGATACCCGGTTTCCGCCATACCGTCCACCGGACGGCCTGAACGGCGGTCTTCGCGGTGTTTCGGGCAACCCGCGCGATGCGGGTAAACGCCTGCTGAACACCGCGCCGCGCCCCTCGCCGCCGTCGAAATGTTCCGTCTATAATCGTCCGTGGCTGATTAAAGAACAAGAAGTTGCCGTCACGCTGTACCGCTCACATACCCACGGAGACGAGACAAGCATGAGCGAAGCACCACACGGAGCCCCGATCAAAACGCCCGGGCAACTCATCGCCGCGATCATTGCCAGTTTTGCGGTACCGATCGTCATCATCGTTCTGCTAGTGATCTACGTCGACAATTCGACGCGCACCGGCGCCGGCACCGACTCTCTCTCCGAAGCCGAGGTCACCGCCCGCATCAAGCCATTTGCTCAGGTCGACATTCGCGACGCCAACGCACCGCGCGTCTACAAGAGCGGCGAGGAAGTCTATAAGGCGGTGTGCTCCGCGTGTCACGCGTCGGGCGCGGCAGGCGCGCCGAAATTCACCAATACCGCCGACTGGGCGCCGCGCATCGCGCAGGGCTTCGACACGCTGCTGCACACAGCGCTCGCCGGCAAAGGCGCGATGCCCCCGCGAGGCGGCACCAGCCCGGACGACTACAGCGATTTCGAAATCGCCCGCGCGGTCGCCTACATGGCCAACAATTCCGGCGGAAGTTTCCCTGAACCGGCTCAGCCGGCAGCGGGCGCACCAGCGGCGGCGGCATCCGGTGCTGCGGCCGCGGCGCCGGCCGGCGCTTCCGATGCAGGTGCGGCTCAGGCCGCCGCAGCGATGGCCGCCATGGCGAGCGTGCCGCAAGCAGCCGCGCCGGCAGCAGGCGGCACGCAAAGCGCGGACGCGTCGCAAGCCGGCAAGGCGTTGTATCAGCAGGTTTGCCAGGCCTGTCATGCGGCCGGCGTGTTGAACGCACCGAAGTTCGGCGACAAGGACGCCTGGGCGCCGCGCCTGAAAGAGCCGATGGACACGGTCTATAACTACGCGCTGCATGGCAAGGGCGCGATGCCTCCTAAGGGCGGCTCGACTGCCTCCGACGCGGACGTGAAGGCCGCCGTCGACTACATGGTTAGCGCGGTGAAGTAAAACGCTCGCGGCGTTGGCCGCACCACTAAAAAATCCCTGCACGGCGGCAACGCGGTGCAGGGATTTTTTTATATCTCGTCCGGCAAACAAGCCCACGCGATCTCAGCGTTCTCAGCGCCCGCTCAAGGCTTCTGCAACAGCGCCTTCAAACTCGCGAGCCGGTCTTTCGGCGACATCGGCGCTTCTTCGGGCGTCGGGGGCGGGGCGTCGTCGAGCAGCATTTCGGGGATGAAGCGCGACGGCTCGCACACCACCGTCTCTCTCGCGCGCTTGCGCTTCTTGCACCAGTTCAGATGCAGACTGCGCTGCGCACGCGTGATCGCCACGTACATCAGCCGGCGTTCTTCTTCGATGCGCGCGTCGTCGATCGGCTCGTCGTCGGGACCGCCGCGATGCGGCATGATGCCTTCCTCGACGCCCACCAGAAACACGTGCGGATACTCCAGACCCTTCGACGCATGCACCGTCGAAAGCCGCACCGCGTCGGGATCTTCCTCGCGGCCTTCGAGCATCGACATCAGCGCCACGGTCTGAATCAGGCCGAGCAGGCTCTTGCCGGTGTCGCCGAAACCGTCGGCGGTGTCGTAGCCGGTGGCTTCGTCGTTCGCCGCGCCCGCAGGCTCAGCCTTCGTGCCCTTGCGCTTGAGCCACTCCATGAACTCCAGCACGTTCTGCCACTTCGACTGCGCCTGACGTTCGTCGAATGCGTCGTAGAGATAGGCCTCGTAGTGGATCGCATCCATCAATTCGTCGAGCAACGTGCCGGCGGCATCCTTCTCGGCGCGATCGGTGAGGCGCTGCATGAAGTCGCAGAACACGCGCATGGGTTCGATCTGCCGTGGCGACAGACGCGCCTCGATGCCGCCCATGTACACCGCCTCGAACAGCGACACCTTGGCCTGACCCGCGAACGAACCGAGCGCCTCGAGCGTCGTATTGCCGACGCCGCGTCGCGGCGTAGTAATTGCGCGGATGAACGCGGGGTCGTCGTTCGCGTTGGCGATCAGACGCAAATACGCGCAGATGTCCTTGATCTCGGCCTTGTCGAAGAACGATTGGCCGCCGGACAGCACATAAGGAATCCGCTCGCGCCGCAACACCTGCTCGAAAATGCGCGCCTGAAAATTGCCGCGATACAGGATCGCGTAGTCGCGGAAATTCGCGCGCCGCTCGAACTTGTGCGCCGACAGGCGGAACACCACGGACTCGGCCTCATGCTCTTCGTCGTTGCACGGCGTGACCGTGATCGTGTCGCCCATGCCGTGCTCGGACCACAGCTTCTTTTCGAACAGCTTCGGATTGTTCGCGATCACGTTGTTCGCGGCGGTCAGAATGCGCACGGTCGAGCGGTAGTTCTGCTCCAGCTTGATCAGATGCAGCTTCGGAAAATCCTTGCTGAGCTGGCCGAGATTTTCGAGCGTCGCGCCGCGCCAGCCGTAGATCGCCTGATCGTCGTCGCCGACCGCGGTGAACGCCGCGCGCTTGCCGGCCAGCAGTTTCACCAGTTCGTACTGGCAGGCGTTGGTGTCCTGATACTCGTCGATCAGCAGATAGCGCAGCTTGTTCTGCCAGCGGTCCCGCACCTGTTCGTTCTTCTCGAAGAGTTCGGCGGGCAGACGGATCAGGTCGTCGAAATCGACTGCCTGATACGCATGCAGCGTCGCCACGTAATTGCGGTAGACGATCGCGGCCTGATGTTCATCCTCGTTCGCGGCGATCGCGATCGCCTGCTCGGGCATGATCATGCCGTTCTTCCACAACGAGATGATCGACTGGATCTTGCGGATAAAACCCTTGTCCGTCGAGCCGACCTGCTCCTGGATCATGCCGAAGCAGTCGTCGGAGTCCATGATCGAGAACTGCGGCTTCAGGCCGACATGCTCCGCCTCCTGCCGCAGAATCTGCACGCCGAGCGAGTGGAAGGTGCAGACCGTCAACTGGTTGACGGGCACTTTGCGGCCTTCCTTGCCGGGCGTGGTCAGCGTCTTGCCTTCGAGCAGCTTGCCCACGCGCTCGCGCATTTCCAGTGCGGCCTTGTTCGTGAACGTGACAGCGGCGATGTGGCGCGGCTCGAAGCCTTTGGCTTCGATCAGGTGCGCGATCTTCTGCGTGATCACGCGCGTCTTGCCGCTACCTGCGCCGGCGAGCACGAGACACGGACCGTCGAGATAACGGACCGCTTCATTTTGAGCGGGGTTCAGGCCTGCGGACATCGTCTGTGGATGGGTAATGCGGTTGAAAGCAGCGGTTGAGGGCGTGGCGGCGCAATTTGCCGGCCGAAGGCCCGGAGGCATGCTGCGCGGACCCGGCGGCTGGAACGGCCGCCCCGCGCAGTGTGGCGCGAGTGTGTTCCGGCCCGCTGCGGTTCGCGCGAGAGGAGCGATGTTAACACGATTGTGCTGACGGATAGCGCCGCCCAATGCCTACGACGACGCTGACGGTCCACCTCCGGGACATGCCACAATTGCGGTGTAGCGCGCCGTCGCCGCGGTGGCAAAGCGGCGCGCCGTTTTTGCAGGAAGACACGCATGTCCGCATCGCTGAAGATTGGATTGATGGGTTACGGTTTCGCCGGCGCGACCTTTCATGCGCCGGTGATCGAGCACTGCGGCCGCGCGAGCGTCGCGGCCATTGCCACGAGCCAGCCCGAGCGCGCGCTCGCCGACTATCCGCACACGAAGGTGGTGGCCGACCTCGACGCGCTGCTGGCGCTGGATGAACTCGACTGCATCGTGATCGCCACGCCGAACGACACGCACTTCGACCTGGCGCGCCGCACGCTGGAAGCGGGCAAGCACGCGGTGGTCGACAAACCGGTCACGCTGAACGCCGCCGACGCGCACACGCTGGCCAACATCGCGCTCGCCCGCAGCAAACTGTTCATACCGTTTCACAACCGTCGCTGGGACGGCGATTTTCTGACCGTGCGCGATCTGCTCGCGAGCGGCGAATTGGGACGAATCACGCAATACGAATCGCATTTCGACCGTTTCCGGCCGGAGGTGCGGCAGCGCTGGCGCGAGGAAGCGTCGCGGGGCGGCGGCTTGCTGCTGGATCTCGGACCGCATCTGATCGACCAGGCGCTGGCGCTGTTCGGCACGCCGCAAACCGTGTCGGCAACGGTGCGCACCCATCGCGACGACGCCGGCGCGCCCGACTACGTGCACATCCAGCTCGGCTACGGTGACTTCGAAGTAGTGCTGCACGCCAGTGCGTTGACGGCGCTCGTCGCGCCGCGCTTCACCATCCACGGCACGCGCGGCAGTTATATGAAATACGGGCTCGACACGCAGGAAGATCAGTTGAAGGCCGGCCTGCGTCCGGGCGACGACGGCTTCGGCGCGGGCAATGCCGCAGGTGTGCTGCGCGTGCTGGAAGGCGATCAGGAAGTCGAGCGCGAGTTGCCGACCCGCAATGGCGACTACACCGGGTTTTATATTGCAGTGGCCGACGCGATCCAGAACGGCGTCAAATTCCCAGTGAGCGCACAGGACGCCGTCGACGTAATGACGGTTATCGAGCTTGCCAGCCGAAGCTCGGAAGAAGGCGTCCGGTTGCCGTTCGAGCGAGTTCGTTGACGATTTGGCCTACGCGTCGAAACGGCTTGTGTACCTAAAACAGCACTTGCCGTGCACGCGGCGCGGGCTAAAAAACGCTGACAAGCCCGAAAGGAACATAACGTTACAAATCAGGCCGTGCCGCTGGTCAGCGCGGCCCGGTGGTCATCCGTTGCTACCGGGGTAGCACCACAAAACGACAATGACTTCCGGAGTGTCCATGCCCCGTACTATTCGCGCGCTCGCCGCGTGCGCCTTGCTCAGTTCCCTCGCCGCCTGTGTGGTGGCGCCTCAACCCCAGCCGGCGCCTCGTCCCAACCCGCAACAGATCGCGGATCAGCGCCTGCGTCAGGTCGACGGCCGCATCGACAATCTCAGCCGCCGGATCGACAACCACGTGAATCAGGGTTATTACCCGCCGCCCCAAGGCGGCGCGCTGCACCACCGTCTCGACGTGATCCGTCAGGAAGCGCGCGACATGGCCGCGCAGCACGGCGGCGGCCTGTCCGGCGACGAACAGCGCGTGCTGAACCAGGAGCTGGACAACGCGGCACACGCTATCGGCGAATAATCGCGCCGGAATCAATTCCGGCTTCCACGCCGAAGCAGCACGAGCGCGGGCATCACGTCCCGCGCTTTTTTTGACAGTTGCACAGGCGCCAAGTCAACCGCCACGCCGCTCGCGGGCCTTTATTTGACAAGCCCCCGGCCCTCGCGTACATTCGCCGCACGCGTCGGGAGAGCGTGCTGGCCGCAGAAAACCGCAGGCCGCGCCGCCGAAGGGGCACACCCGCAAACTCTCAGGCAAAAGGACCGACCGCGTCGAAAAACCCGCTTCTCCGGCAACATCGAGGCACCGGTTTTTCGCACTCTGGAGAGCGGCAGTAGCCGTCTGCGTCGTATTTAATCGAGCGGATCTGGCAAGCTGCCCACCGAAGGGGCGCGCGTTTCACCGCGGCACGTCAACGTGACCACGGCAACGCAATCTCTCAGGTATCGAGGACAGAGGGGCCATGCAACGCATCGCTCGCAGCCGAAAGGCCGCGAGGCGTAGCGCCGCATGGCCTTTTTTGTTTCGCGAGACGCCCGAGGCCCCATGACCGAACTCAAACACACCCCGCTCAACGCCACCCATCGTGCGCTCAATGCCCGCATGGTCGATTTCGGCGGCTGGGACATGCCCGTCAATTACGGCTCGCAGATCGACGAACACCGCGCCGTGCGCACCGACGCCGGCATGTTCGACGTCTCGCACATGTGCGTCGTCGATTTCACCGGCGAGCGCGTGCGCGCTTTCTTCGAATACGCGCTGGCGAATAACGTCGCCAAGCTGCAAACGCCTGGCCGTGCGCTGTATTCCTGCCTGCTGAATCCGGACGGCGGCGTGATCGACGATCTGATCGTCTATTACTTCGGCGAAGACCACTTCCGTGTGGTCGTCAACGCCGGTACTGCTGATAAAGATATCGCCTGGTTCGGCCAGCTCAACGCCGAAGGCAGCTTTGGCCTGACCATCACGCCGCGCCGCGACTATGCGATCGTCGCTGTGCAAGGTCCGAATGCGCGCGAAAAGGTCTGGCAAACCGTGCCGGACGCGCGCGCCGCCACCGAAGCGCTGAAGCCCTTCAACGCCGCACGTATCGAAGACACGCCGTTCGGCGAATTGACCGTCGCTCGCACCGGCTACACCGGCGAAGACGGGTTCGAAATCATCGTCCCCGCAGATCACGTCGAAGCGCTGTGGAATGCATTGCAAGCGCAAGGGGTGCGCCCAGCCGGTCTCGGCGCGCGCGACACGCTGCGGCTCGAAGCCGGCATGAACCTGTACGGCCAGGACATGGACGACAACGTCTCGCCGCTCGACGCCGGGCTTGCCTGGACCGTCGACCTCGCCTCGCCGCGCGACTTCGTCGGCAAGGGCAAGCTGGAAGCGGACGGCTCGCAGGCCGCGTTCGTCGGTTTGATCCTGCTGAAGGAAAACGGCAAGGCGGCGGGCGTGCTGCGTGCTCATCAGAAAGTCGTCACGCCGCACGGCGAAGGCGAAATCACCAGCGGGACGTTTTCCCCGACCATGCAGGAATCGATCGCCTTCGCGCGGGTGCCGAAAGGCGTCCAGCCGGGCGACACCGTCCACGTTCAGATTCGTGACAAAAACGTACCGGCAAGCGTGGTAAAACTGCCGTTCGTGCGCAATGGCAAAGTGCTCGCGGTTTAAGCAAACCTGCGCGCGCGTCTACTTCCCAAGTTACAACCGAATCACACCGCATAGGAGCATCCGATGAGCATCCCGGCCGATCTGAAATACACCGAATCGCACGAGTGGGTCCGCACCGAGGCGGACGGCACGCTGACGGTCGGCATCACCGACCACGCGCAGGAAGCGCTCGGCGATATCGTCTTCTTCGAAGTCCAGGAACTGGGCAAGACCGTTACCGCGGGCGACACCGTCGCCGTCATCGAATCGGTGAAAGCCGCTTCCGACATCTACGCGCCGGTCTCGGGCGAGATCATCGAAGCGAACACCGCCGTGGCTGACACGCCTGATTCGGTCAACAGCACGCCGTACGAAAGCTGGCTCTTCAAGATCAAGCCGGCTGCGGACGCCACGCAAGACCGTCTGATCGACGCCGACGCTTACACCAAGTCAATCGGCGCCTGATTCACCTTTACGTTTAACCCGACAGGTGCGGCGCGTCCTTTTTTTGAATGCCAAAAGGACAGCCGCACCGCCAGGAACACCCATGAAGCTCGAACACCCGGATCGTCTGATGAACCGCACTCCTCTCTCGCTCGCCGCGCTCGAAGTGCATGACGCCTTCGCCGAACGGCATATCGGCCCGGACGCGGCCGACCAGCACGCCATGCTCGAAGCCCTCGGCTTTGCGTCGCGCGCCGCGCTGATCGACGCCGTCATTCCGAAGACGATCCGCCGCACCGAAACGCTGCCGCTCGGACCCTTCACGCAACCGAAGAGCGAGGCGGAAGCGCTCGCCGCGCTGCGCGAACTCGCGGACAAGAACCAGGTGTTCCGCTCGTACATCGGGCAGGGCTACTACAACGCGCACACGCCGACGGTGATCCTGCGTAACGTGCTGGAAAATCCGGCGTGGTACACCGCGTACACGCCGTATCAGCCGGAAATCTCGCAAGGCCGTCTGGAAGCGCTGCTGAACTTCCAGCAGATGATCGTCGACCTGACGGGTCTGGCGATCTCGAATGCGTCGCTGCTCGACGAAGCTACGGCCGCCGCTGAAGCGATGACGCTGCTGCAACGCGTCGGCAAGCCGAAGTCGAATGTGTTCTTCGTGGCCGACGACGTGCTGCCGCAAACCATCGAAGTGGTGAAGACGCGCGCTACGCCGGTCGGCATTGAAGTGAAAGTGGGCCCGGCTGCCGGAGCCGCGAATGCGAATGCGTTCGGCGTGCTGCTGCAATATCCGGGCGTGAACGGCGACGTGCGCGACTACCGCGCGCTCACCGAAGCGATCCACGCAGCGGGCGGCCACGTGGTGGTCGCCGCCGACCTGCTCGCGCTGACCGTGCTCACGCCGCCGGGCGAATGGGGTGCGGACGTGGCGGTCGGCAATACGCAGCGCTTCGGCGTGCCGGTCGGCTTCGGTGGCCCGCACGCGGCTTACCTCGCCGTGCGCGACGAATTCAAGCGTCAGATGCCGGGCCGTCTCGTCGGCGTGACCGTCGATGCACAAGGTAATCCCGCGCTGCGTCTCGCGCTGCAAACGCGCGAACAACATATCCGCCGCGAGAAGGCCACTTCCAACGTGTGTACCGCACAAGCGCTGCTCGCGATCATGGCCAGCATGTACGCCGTCTATCACGGCCCGCACGGTCTGAAGACGATCGCGCTGCGCGTGAACCGCATCGCCGCGTTGCTGGCGGAAGGCGCGAAGCAACTCGGCTACACACTCGCCAACGAAACTTTCTTCGACACGCTCACGTTCGACACCGGCGCGCGCACGCAAGCGCTACTCGACGCGGCCACCGCGAAGCGTATCAATCTGCGTCGAGTCAGCGCCACGCAAGTGGGCCTGTCGATCGACGAAACCACGACACGCCACGATCTCGCCGATCTGCTCGCCGTGTTTGCGCAAGCGGCTTTCACCAACGACGTGCCGCAAGTCGATGCACTCGACGCAAAGCTCGCCGCGTCGAACACCGCATCGGTGCCGGCCGCGCTCGAACGCACCAGCGCGTATCTCACGCACCACGTGTTCAACCGTCATCATTCGGAAACGGAAATGCTGCGCTATCTGCGCAGCCTGTCAGACAAGGACCTCGCGCTCGACCGTTCGATGATCCCGCTCGGTTCGTGCACGATGAAGCTGAACGCGACCTCGGAAATGCTGCCGGTTACGTGGCCTGAATTCGGCCAGATCCACCCGTTCGCGCCGGCTGAGCAAACCGTCGGCTACCGCGAAATGATCGACCAGCTCGAAGAGATGCTGGTCGCGGCCACCGGTTACGCGGCTGTGTCGCTGCAACCGAACGCCGGCTCGCAAGGCGAATACGCCGGCCTGTTGATCATCCACGCGTATCACGCGTCGCGCGGCGAAGCGCATCGCAATGTCTGCCTGATTCCCGCTTCGGCGCACGGCACGAACCCGGCTTCGGCGCAGATGGCCGGCATGCAGGTGGTCGTGGTGGCCTGCGACGCGCAAGGCAACGTCGATATCGAAGACCTGAAGAAGAAGGCCGGTCAGCACGCCGACAAACTCGCGGCGATCATGATCACGTATCCGTCCACGCATGGCGTGTTCGAGCAGAACGTGCGCGAAATCTGCGAGATCGTGCATGCGCACGGCGGCCAGGTCTATGTGGACGGCGCGAACATGAACGCGATGGTCGGTCTGACCGCGCCGGGCCAGTTCGGCGGCGACGTCTCGCACCTGAATCTGCACAAGACTTTCTGCATTCCGCACGGCGGCGGCGGGCCGGGCGTCGGTCCGGTTGCCGTGGGCGCGCATCTCGCTCAATTCCTGCCGAACCAGATCTCGTCGGGCTACGAACGCGCGCCGAACGGCATCGGCGCGGTGTCGGGCGCACCGTACGGCTCGGCGTCGATCCTGCCGATCTCGTGGATGTATATCGCGATGATGGGCGCGAAGAACCTCACCGCCGCGACCGAAACCGCGATCCTCAACGCGAACTACGTCGCGAAGAAACTCGCGCCGCATTATCCGGTGCTGTATTCAGGCCCGGGCGGACTGGTCGCGCACGAGTGCATTCTCGATCTGCGTCCGATCAAGGAAACCAGCGGCATCACCGTTGACGACGTCGCCAAGCGTCTTGCCGACTACGGCTTCCACGCGCCGACCATGAGCTTCCCGGTGCCGGGCACGCTGATGGTCGAGCCGACCGAATCGGAATCGAAGGAAGAACTCGACCGTTTCATCGAAGCGATGATTGCGATCCGCGAGGAAATCCGCGCGGTCGAAGATGGCCGCTCGGATCGCGAGGACAATCCGCTGAAGCATGCGCCGCACACGGCAGCGGTCGTGATCGCGAATGACTGGAAGCACGCGTATGCGCGCGAAACCGCGGCGTATCCGCTGCCCACGCTGATCGCGAAAAAGTACTGGCCGCCGGTCGGCCGCGCGGACAACGTGTACGGCGACCGCAATCTGTTCTGCTCCTGCGTGCCGATCGCCGACTACGAGTAAGCCGGCTCGCTGCCGCGCATCGCCCACTGTCTCGAATAGAGGCGGCAGGGCGGTGCGGGACTCCATCCTGAGTTCTCTGTCGTTCGTGCCCGCAAACGGCTAACATCACACACCGAATCAGCCTAACGAGGAGTTTCGCATGGCGCGAAAGGTGCGATTGATGCAAAGCCGGACCGAAGCAACGCGAGCGCCGAACTGGCGGCAAGCCTGCGCGCTGCTGTTGGCTGGCGCAGCCGTGCTGCTGCCGCTGCGGCAAGCGCAGGCCGCGATGAATTTTTGCGCGGCGCCCGCGCTGCAGACCAGCGAACGCACGAACGCCGATCCCGGTGTGAAAGCGCTGGTGAGCAATGTGCAGGCGCATCTGAACGACCAGCCGCATGCGCTGGCGAAACTGCATACCGAAGGCACGCTGCCGCACGAAGGCATTTACGACCAGAGCGTCGAAGCGGAGAAAGATCTCGATCTGTTGCGCGACGCCGCGCTCGCCTGGCGCGCCACTAGCGACGACCGCTATCTCAAGCTCGTCGACCGCTTGCTGTACGCTTGGGTCACGACCTATCAACCGAGCTTCAATCCGATCGACGAAACCCGTTTCGAAGGACTGATTCTCGCGTACGACATGACGGCGAGCGCGTTGCCGGTGAAAACGCGCAATGCGTCGATGGCGTTCCTGACGAAGCTCGCGAACGGCTACATCGGGCAAATCGACGCGCAGCCGCGCCCGCTCACGGGAACGTTTAGAAACAACTGGCAAAGCCATCGGATCAAACTGATTGCCATGGCCGCGTTCACGCTCGACAACCGCAAGATAATCAACGCGGCGCAGCGTCTGTTCGTCGAGCATATCGGCGACAACATCGAGCCGGATGGTTCGACGATCGATTTCAGCGAACGCGACGCGCTGCACTACGTCACCTACGACTTGCAGCCGCTCGTGACAGCCGCGCTCGCGGCGCGTCGCCATAACCGCAACTGGTTGCCCGAGAAGGGCGCGGATGGCGCTTCGCTGCAAGCCGCGCTCAACTGGCTGGCGCCGTACGCGGCCGGCAGCAAGACGCATGAAGAATTCGTGCATTCGAGCGTTCCGTTCGATGCAAAACGTCGCGAGGCCGGCTTACCCGGCTATTCGGGTCAGTGGGATCCGAAGAACGCGACGGAACTGTTTCACCTGGCGGCGCGCCTCGACGGGCGCTATACGCCGATCGCGCTACAGCTCGCACCGACGCCGCCCGCGTGGCTCGCCGTGTGTTTGCCGCTGCCGGCGCGGTAAACCAACTTTATCAATTGCAGGGAGCAGTAAATGGCAGTCAGCGTCTTCGACCTCTTCAAAATCGGCATTGGTCCGTCCAGTTCGCATACGGTCGGGCCGATGCGCGCGGCGCTGATGTTCGCTCAAGGGCTCGAACGCGATGGGCTGCTTGCTACGACCGCATCGGTCAAAGTGGAGTTGTACGGCTCGCTCGGCGCGACAGGCAAAGGGCACGGCACCGATCGCGGCGTCATGCTCGGCCTGATGGGCGATGCGCCCGACACCGTGGACCCGGACACGATAGCGCAGCGGCTCGAGGGAGTACGCGTGTCCCGCAAGCTGGCATTGCTCGGCACACACGAGGTGCCGTTCGTGCAGAAGGATCACATTTCGTTTTATCGTCAGGCGCTGCCCGAGCATCCGAACGGTTTGAAGCTGCGTGCGCTCGACGCTCAGGGCGAGACGTTGCGCGAGTCGACCTATCTGTCGGTGGGTGGCGGCTTCGTGGTGACGGCAGGCGCGCCGAATACGAAAGTGCTGGCCGCCGTCGATCAGTTGCCGTACTCGTTTCGCAGCGGCAATGAGTTGCTCGCGCTGTGCGAATCGACTGGTAAGAGCATCGCCCAGTTGATGTGGGAAAACGAGCGCGTCTGGCACACGGAAGAAGAGACGCGTACGGGCCTGCTGAAGATCTGGGACGTGATGCAATCGTGCGTATCGCGGGGTTGCGGCATCAACAATCCGGATGCCGACGGTAACTTGCCCGGCCCGTTCCAGGTGAAACGTCGCGCGCCGCAGCTGTATCGCGCGCTGTCGGGCAATCCCGAGCTGGCGTTGCGCGATCCGCTGTCGATGATCGACTGGATCAACCTCTACGCGATCGCCGTCAACGAAGAAAACGCCGCCGGCGGACGTGTGGTGACGGCGCCGACCAACGGCGCGGCCGGCATCATCCCGGCCGTGCTGCATTACTACATGCGCTTCATGCCGGGCTCGAATCAGCAAGGCGTGATCGACTTCCTGATGACCGCGGCGGCGATCGGCATCTTGTACAAGCTGAACGCGTCGATTTCGGGCGCCGAAGTGGGCTGTCAGGGCGAAGTGGGCGTTGCCTGCTCGATGGCGGCGGGCGCGCTCGCCGCCGTCATGGGCGGCACGCCGCGCCAGGTCGAGAACGCCGCGGAAATCGGCATGGAGCACAACCTCGGGCTGACGTGCGATCCGGTCGGCGGCATGGTGCAGATTCCGTGTATCGAACGCAATGCGATGGCATCGGTGAAGGCGGTCAATGCCGCGCGCATGGCTCTGCGCGGCGACGGCAGTCACTATGTGTCGCTCGATTCGGTGATCAAGACCATGCGCGAGACCGGCGCGGATATGAAGACCAAGTACAAGGAAACGTCGCGCGGCGGGTTGGCGGTGAATATCGTCGAGTGTTGAGTCGCGCGGTTTGCTGGCTTTATCACGAATGACGACGCGGGCTATCAGGCCCGCGTTTTTTATTTGCATGTCACGTTACGCGCGAGCAGGACGGTTGCGCTGCGCCATGACAGCGCAGCCGCGCTCGGCGTAAGCTGTCGAAGCGCCGCATCGGCCAGTGTCCCGCCGATGCGTGCATCCTCACACCGCACTCATGCACTGCCTGGAGGCTTCATCGCAATGTCGCAGCCGAACGCTCCCGTTTCCGGATCCGCCGCCGCTCAAACCACCGGCGCGCGTCTCGTCGTCGATGCTTTGCTCACGCACGGTGTCGAACGTGTTTTCTGTGTGCCTGGTGAGAGTTTTCTCGCTGTGCTGGATTCGCTGCACGACGAAACCGAACGCATCCAGACTATTGTTTGCCGTCACGAAGCGGCTGCGGCGAACATGGCGGAAGCCGTCGGGAAATTGACGGGGCGGCCGGGCGTCGCGCTCGTCACGCGCGGACCGGGCGCCACGCATGCGTCGATCGGCGTGCACACCGCGTATCAGGATTCCACGCCGATGATCCTGCTGATCGGCCAATGCGCGCGCGAGCATCTCGATCGCGAGGCGTTCCAGGAAATCGACTATCGGCGCATGTTCGGTCAGATGGCGAAGTGGGTCGCGCAAATCGACGATCCGAAGCGTATTCCCGAATATCTGAGCCACGCGTTCCACACGGCGACGTCCGGACGGCCTGGCCCCGTGGTGTTGTCGTTGCCGGAAGACGTGTTGAGCGATGCTTGCGCCGCGGTGGCCGGCGCGCCTGCTTATCAGCGCGTGGCGGCGTCGCCGTCGGCGGCGCAGATCGAGAAGTTGCGCGTATTGCTCGAAGGCGCGCAGCGTCCGATGGTGATCGCGGGCGGCAGCGGTTGGACGCCGGCTGCATGCGCGGACTTTCGACGCTTCGTGGAGAACTGGCAATTGCCGGTCGGCCTCGCATTCCGCTTTCAGGACACGCTCGACAACGAGCATCCGAACTATGCCGGCGACGTTGGCCTTGGCATCAATCCGGCGCTGGCGCAACGTATCCGAGATGCCGATGTGCTGCTCGCGATCGGGCCGCGCCTGGGCGAAGCGACGACCAACGGCTACACGTTGCTCGATATTCCGAAGACCAAACAAACACTCATTCACGTGCATCAAGGTGCGGAGGAATTGGGTCGGGTGTATGCGGCGGATCTGCCGATCGTCTCCGGTATGCCGGAGTTGGCAGCGATGCTTGCGGAGCTGGAGCCTTTGTCCGAACAGCTCGCCTGGTCGGGCGCAGCGAGCGAGGCGCATCAGGCGTATCTCGACTGGCGCAAGCCGCGTCAGATTCCCGGCGATGTGCAGATGGGCGAAGTGATTCAGCAGTTGCGCGCGCATCTGCCGGACGACGCGATTCTCACCAACGGCGCAGGCAATTACGCGACGTGGCTGCATCGGCACTTTTCGTATCGCCATTACCGTTCGCAACTCGCCCCGACGAGTGGTGCGATGGGCTACGGTGTGCCGGCGGCGATCGCGGCGAAGTCGATGTATCCGCACCGCGCGGTCGTGGCGCTGGCCGGCGACGGTTGCTTCATGATGGCCGCACAAGAACTCGCGACGGCGATGCAGTACGACCTGCACGTGCTTTTCATCGTGGTGAATAACGGTCACTTCGGCACGATCCGGATGCATCAGGAGCGGCATTATCCTGGGCGGGTACATGGCACCGGGCTCACGAATCCGGATTTCGCAGCGTTCGCGCGCTCGTTCGGCGCGCATGGTGAAACGGTAGAGCGGACTGAGGATTTTCTGCCTGCGTTAAAGCGTTCGATTGAGGCGAAGCGCGCGGCTGTGATCGAGATTCGCATGCCGCAGGAAGCGAGCACACCGGGGGCGACGTTGGAGCAGATTCGCGAGCAGGGGAGGAAGATGCGAGGGGAGTAAACGCGCTGCCATTCCATTGGCACGCGACATCGAAAAATATCAAACGAAAAGCCCTGCGTGTTTAAAAACCGCAGGGCTTTTTTTGCGCCAGTTGCCGTGTCAAACCATCACACGACAGCCAGGCGCTCCAGCAGGAAAAGCTACTTACTTCCCACCCACGCTTTGCAGCGTCGTCCACTTACCATCGACAACCTTGTACAGCGTGATACCGCCGTTCTTCAGGTCACCCTTGCTGTCGTACGCAAGATTCGCCGACGTCACTGCCGGCATCGAGGTCTTCGCGAGCACCGGCAGGTACTTGGCCGGATCGGTCGAGTTCGCCTTCTTCATTGCGTCGAACATGGCCATTGCGCCGTCGTAAGCGTACGGCGAGTACGTTTGCACGTCTTCGTTGAAACGCTTCTTGTACTTCGCGACGTAGTCCTTGCCGCCCGGCATTTCTTCCAGCGGCAGGCCGGCGAGCGATGCCACCGTGCCGTTCGCCGCGTCACCCGCGATCTGGATGAACGTCGGCGTGTGGACCATTTCGCCGCCCATCAGCGGCGCCTTGATGCCCAGTGCCTTCATCTGCTTGACCATCGGTGCCGCTTGCGAATCCGCGCCGCCGTAGTAGATCAGATCCGGTTGGACCGACTTCAGCTTGGTCAGGATCGACTTGAAGTCCACAGCCTTGTCGTTCGTGTATTCACGATCGACGATCTGGCCGCCCGCTGCCTTCGCTGCCTTTTCGAACTGATCCGCCAGACCCTGGCCGTAAGCCGTGCGGTCGTCGACGATTGCGATCTTCTTCACGCCCAAGGTCTTCACCGCGAACGTGCCGGCGACCGAACCTTGCTGCGTGTCGGACGTCATCATGCGGAACGTGGTCTTGAAACCTTGCTGCGTGTATTCCGGCGCCGTCGCCATAGCGATTTCGGGGATACCCGCGTTCGCGTAAATGCGCGAAGCCGGAATCGTGGTGCCCGAGTTGAAGTGGCCGAGCATGCCCTTGATGCCGTCGTCCACCAGCTTCTGTGCAACCGTCGTACCGGTGCGCGGGTCGGCCTGGTCGTCGGCCGAGTCCAGCACGAAGCGGACTTGCTTGCCGCCGATCACCGGCTTGGTCGCGTTCATGTCTTCCACAGCCAGCGTAATGCCGTTCTGGAAGTCCTTACCGTAGTGCGCCTGCGCGCCCGTCATCGGGCCGGCAAAGCCGACCTTCACATCTTCCGTCGATTGAGCATTGGCCGTCCCCGCCAGCGACATCGCTGCAACCAGTGCAGCGCCTGCCAGCTGTTTCATCTTGTGTTGCATAGCTTCTCCTTGGTACCAGGTGTGGATGGAGCGGTTTCGGGGTCGCCGTACCGCTTCCTTCTTTTTTGAAAAGATCGTTAAGGTTCGCTCAACCGATCGTCATCAAATTCGCATTACCGCCAGCTGCTGCCGTATTCACGCTGACCGAACGTTCCGTCAACAGACGCTCGAGCGCGTAATCTTCGTCGCCGCTTTCCAGCGCGCGTGCCGCCACGCCCTGCACCGACACGATCGGGCCCGGACGCTTCGCGACCTCCTTGACCAGCGCCAGCAGCTCGTCGCTATCGCCTTCGAACAGCACGGCGTCGAACGTCGCGTCCGCGCTCTTTTTCACGCTCGCATGTGACTTCAGCGACGCGGGCAATTGCGCCACCAATTGTTCACCAGCCGCGCCTTCGAACAGCGCGCGATTTCCCGTAGCCAGCGCTGCGGCAAACTGCACGCGCGCGCCGCTCGCCGTCGACGCAATACACAGCACCGTGCCGCGCGCGCCCAACGTGTACGTGTTGCGCTCGCCAGTCGGTCCCGACAGTACCGCCGTGGCGCTCGCCGGCATATGCGACAGATAGCCGTCGCAGCGCGCGGCCAGCACCGGCTGTTGCTCGGCGATCAGCCAATCGCGATAAGCCGTCAATGCAGCGGACGGATTGTCGCTGTTTTCGGCTGCGTTCGGTGCATCCGCAACCAATGCCTGCGCGAGCGACTTCGGCAACCCGGCCGGATGCGTCGCCAGCAGACGCTGCAGATACAGCGCGCCGCCCGCTTTCGGACCCGTGCCCGACAAACCTTCGCCGCCAAACGGCTGCACACCCACCACCGCGCCGATCACGTTGCGGTTCACATAAATGTTGCCGACATGCGCGCGGCTGATCACGTGAGCGATGGTTTCGTCGATCCGCGTATGGATGCCGAGCGTCAGGCCGTAGCCCGTCGTGCGGATCTGTTCGAGCAGCTTGTCGAGCTGGCTGCGGCGGTAACGCACCACGTGCAGCACCGGGCCGAACACTTCGCGCTTCAGTTCGTCGATGCTGTCGAGTTCGATCAGCGTCGGCGGAACGAAGGTGCCTTGCGCGCAACCGTCGGGCATCGGCAATTGCTCGACCTTGCGGCCTTTCTCGCGCATCGTCGCGACGTGCGCATCGATACCGCGCTTCGCGTCGAGGTCGATCACCGGGCCGACGTCGATCGACAGACGATCAGGATTGCCCACAGCCAGTTCGCGCATCGCGCCCGTCAGCATCTCCAGCGTGCGGTCCGCGACATCGTCCTGCAGACAAAGAACGCGCAGCGCGGAACACCGTTGACCGGCGGAGTCGAAAGACGATTGCAGCACGTCCGCGACCACCTGTTCAGCGAGGGCCGACGAGTCGACGATCATCGCATTCTGGCCGCCCGTTTCGGCGATCAGCGGAATCGGCTTGCCGTCCGGATCGAGGCGGCCCGAGAGCGTCTTGTTGATGAGGCGCGCGACTTCCGTGGAACCGGTGAACATCACGGCGCGCGTGCGCGGATCGGCGACCAATGCAGCGCCGACCGTTTCGCCATTGCCCGGCAGCAGTTGCACTGCGCCCGCCGGCACGCCGGCTTCGCGCAGAATGCGCACGGCTTGCGCGGCGATCAGCGGCGTTTGTTCGGCCGGCTTCGCGAGCACCGTGTTGCCGGCAGCGAGCGCCGCGGCCACCTGGCCCATGAAAATCGCCAGCGGGAAATTCCACGGGCTGATGCAGACCACCGGACCGAGCGGGCGATGCGTGTCGTTGGAGAACTCGTCGCGAATCTGCGTGGAGTAGTAGCGCAGAAAATCGATCGCTTCGCGGATTTCCGCGACCGCGTTCGCCAGCGACTTGCCCGCTTCACGCACCACCAAACCCATCAGCGTATGCATCTGCGCTTCAAGCAGATCGGCGGCACGCGCGAGGCAATCGGCGCGCGCATCGACCGGCGTGGCTTGCCAGATCGGCGCGGCGGCGACAGCATGCGCCAGCGCGGCGCTCACATGTTCCGGGGTCGCTTCGACGACCGTGCCGACGAGGTCACGATGATCCGCCGGGTTGCGCACATCGCGCGCAACGCCCACGGCGATTTCGTTGTCCTCGAGCATCGGCGCGGCGCGCCACGGATGATGCGCGCTCGCCAGCAACGCCGACGACAGCGACGCCAGACGATGCTCGTTCGACAGATCGAGGCCCATCGAATTGAGACGCTCGGCGCCGTACAGATTGCGCGGCAGCGGAATCTTCGCGTGCGGCGCGCCGAGCGGGACGATCTTGGAGGCTTCATCGACCGGGTCGGCGATCAGGTCCTTGATCGCGACGTTTTCATCGGCAATGCGATTCACGAACGACGTGTTCGCGCCGTTTTCCAGCAGACGGCGCACGAGGTACGCGAGCAGCGTTTCATGCGTGCCGACCGGCGCGTACACGCGGCACGGACGGTTCAGCTTGTCGCGGCCGGTGACTTCCTCGTACAGCGGCTCGCCCATGCCGTGCAGGCACTGGAACTCGTACTGTCCGGGATAGTAGTTGTTGCCCGCGAGGTGATAGATCGCCGAGAGCGTGTGGGCATTGTGCGTGGCGAACTGCGGATAGACCGCGTCGGGCGCGCTCAGCAGTTTCTTGGCACAAGCGAGGTACGACACGTCCGTGTAGATCTTGCGCGTGTACACCGGATAGCCTTCGAGGCCGTCCACTTGCGCGCGCTTGATTTCGGTATCCCAGTACGCGCCCTTCACGAGGCGCACCATGATGCGGTGACGGCTGCGGCGGGCCAGATCGATGATGTAATCGATCACGAACGGGCAACGCTTCTGATACGCCTGCACCACGAAGCCGATGCCGTTCCAGCCGGCCAGCTCCGGATCGAAGCACAGCGCTTCGAGCAGATCGAGCGAGATTTCCAGACGGTCGGCTTCTTCGGCGTCGATGTTGAGACCAATGTCGTAGCGGCGCGCGAGGATCGCCAGCGAGCGCACGCGCGGCAGCAATTCGCTCATCGTGCGCTCCTGCTGCGAACGCGAGTAGCGTGCGTGCAGCGCGGAAAGCTTGATCGAAATGCCCGGGCCTTCGTAGATGCCACGGCCGCCGGCAGCCTTGCCGATCGCGTGGATCGCCTGCTCGTACGACGCGTAGTAGCGCTGAGCGTCGGCTTCGGTGGTGGCCGCTTCGCCGAGCATGTCGTACGAGTAACGGAAGCCGCGTGCTTCGTATTTGCGGCTATTGGCCAGCGCTTCGGAGATGTTCTCTCCGGTGACGAACTGCTCGCCCATCAGGCGCATCGCCATGTCGACGCCCTTACGGATCAGCGGCTCACCGCCCTTGCCGATCAAACGCGTAAGCGCCGACGAAAGGCTCGTTTCGCTATTGGTCGTCACCAGCTTGCCGGTGATCATCAAGCCCCACGTCGCGGCGTTGACGAACATCGACGGCGCCTGGCCCATGTGCGATTTCCAGTCGCCCTTGCTGATCTTGTCGCGGATCAGCGCGTCGCGCGTGGCGCGGTCAGGAATGCGCAGTAGCGCTTCGGCGAGGCACATCAGCGCGACGCCTTCCTGGCTCGACAGCGAGAACTCGTGGATCAGACCTTCGACGCCACCGCCCTTGCTCTTCGTGCGCAGCGTTTCGACGAGCTTGCCGGCCATTGTCTGCACATCGCCCGCGAGGTTCGCCGGCAAACGCGCCTGACCGACCAGGAACGGCAAGCATTCCGGCTCGGGACGACGATAAGCGGCCGTGATCGCCGCGCGCAGCACCGATTGCGGCTGCACGTTTTGCGCGAACTCGAGGAACGGGTGCGACGCGCCGTCTTCTTCCTGCTCGACCGAGGCGCCATCGGCAAGATCCGCCGAGCCTGTCACGCCCGACAGTTCGGGCGGCAACTGACCGTGCTCGATCTTTTCGAGGTACGCGAAGATGGCCTGCTTGATGAGCCAGTGCGGAGTGCGTTCAAGACGGGTAGCGGCATCTTTCAGCCGGGAACGCAGGAGGTCGTCGACCTTGACGCCAAGGGTGGTGCTAGCCATGTTTCCTTCTTCGGATACCAAACGAATGCGCTGGGAAAGACTAAAAGTTGGGCGAATCGTACGCCTCCCAATAAAAAGGTGCAACCATGTTCCGAGCATGGTTGCACCCTGTTGAGAGCCTTGTGCGACGGGGGTTTGCGCCAGATAGCGCTGAGCGCGTGCGCAGCGGTTGCGCTTAGTACTTTCCCTGGCGTGATTCTTTTTGCATTTACCCTTATCAGAACGGGTCGGCGCGCCGTTATACGGAACATAGCGGCACGCGGCCTCCGGGCACGCACAAAAAAACGGTACGGGGTTTTGAGGACAGGCGAAATGGAAAAGTGGCTGGTGATATTGGGCATCTGGGCGATGTGCGCGACTTGCGGCGTCCTCTTCATACGCGGCGCGACGAGCGGGCCGGGCAGGCGCGAGCCCGACGACGAACGTGCGCCGGCGGCATCGCGCGCTTCGGCGGGGGACGCGCGGGCCGCATTGAACGATTGAGCGGTTGCGTCCGGTGTTCCGTCCCGGACGCAGCGATGCCGCTTTTTACGCTGACTCCGGTTGCCGGCGAGTTAAACGCCGAGCTTCATGCCGCGGCGTGGTATCGGCACGCGTCGATGTCGGGGGCCGGTTTTGAACTGCGCACAGGTATCTCGGCGAAATATAGACGAGCGGCGCCGCGGAACGAAATGACCTTTCGCGCCGAGAACATGACCGAAAGAAGCAGCGACGGCGTCGGCCCGGCGACGCGCCTTAGATGTCGAGCGGATCGACTTCCAGATTCCAGCGCAGCACGCCTTTCAGGCCGCGCAGCAGCGGCTGCCAGGCACGCAAGGTCGCCTGCAAGGCGGCCCGCGACGCGCTCTCGATCAGCAATTGCGCGCGGTGCACGTGCATTACTTTGACGATGGTGAGCGGCACCGCGTCGTAGACGGTTACGCGTTCGGCGGCCGCAATGCCGGTTAACTCGGCCGCCGCCTGTTGCAGGAAGACGAGCGCGGCTTCAAGCGTGCGGCCTTCGGCGCGCAGCAAAGCCTGATAGACGAATGGCGGCAAGTGCGCGTCACGCCGTTCGGCCAGCGTGGAATTGGCGAAGCCGACATAGTCGTGGCGCCCCAACGCGTGATAGAGCGCGTGTCGCGGATAGCGTGTCTGCACGAGCACTTCGCCCGGCAAACCCGCACGGCCTGCCCGGCCGCTCACCTGCATCAGTTGCGCGAAAAGGCGTTCACTCGCGCGGAAGTCGTGGGAAAACAACGCGGTGTCGGCATTCAGCACGCCGACCAGCGATACGCGCTGAAAGTCGTGACCTTTGGCGATCATCTGCGTGCCGACAAGGATATCGACTTCGCCCGCATGGACGTCGGAGAACAGCGCTTGCGCGCTGCCTTTACGACGCGTGCTGTCGGCGTCGATCCGCAAGATGCGGGCGCCGGGCACCGCGCTCGCCAGCGTTTCTTCGACGCGCTGCGTGCCGCGGCCCATCGGCGCAATATCGACGTTGCCGCACTCCGGGCACGACCGTGGGATACGCGCTTCCCAGCCGCAGTGGTGGCAGCGCAGCGCGCGCTCGGGCTTATGCAGCACGACATACGCGCTGCACCGTGGACAACCGGCGACCCAGCCGCAGGCATCGCAGGCAAGCTGCGGGGCGTAACCGCGGCGGTTCAGGAACACGAGGCTTTGCTCGCCGCGTTCGAGCCGCGCCTTCAGCGCCGCGATCAGCGGCCCCGACAAACCTTCCACCGATGCCCGCCCGCGCCGCCGCTCCTCTTCGAGATCGATCAGTTTGACGGTGGGCAATACGGCCTCGGCGACGGCACGGCGCGACAGCGTGAGCCGCTTATAGCGGCCTTGGTCGGCCTGCCACCAGCTCTCCAGCGATGGCGTGGCCGAACCGAGCACGACCGGCAAGCCGAGTTGCTTGGCGCGATAAATCGCCAGATCACGCGCCGAGTAACGCAAACCTTCCTGCTGCTTGTAAGCCGGATCGTGTTCCTCGTCGACGACGATGATCGCAAGCTTGGGCAGCGACGCCAGCACCGCTAGCCGCGTGCCGAGCACGATGCGCGCGCGGCCGGTGTGCGCGGCGAACCAGTTGCGGGCGCGCTCGCCTTCCGCGAGGCCGCTGTGCAGCGTGACGATCGACGTGCCCTCGAGCGCGGCGAAGCGCGCGCGGAAGGCCGCTTCGAACTGCGGCGTGAGATTGATTTCGGGGACGAGGACGAGCGCCTGGGCGTCGGGCTTCGCGGCCAGAATCTCTGCGAGCGCGCGCAAATAGACCTCCGTCTTGCCACTGCCTGTCACGCCGTGCAGCAGAAACGGCGCAAAGCCGTCGGCATCGCGGATGGCTTCGACGGCTGCCGCCTGCTCGTCCGTGAGCGTGGGCAGCGCGGGCGCGGGCACGTCAGACGAGGCGGCTGTGGCCAGCGCCGCCGCGGCTTCGATAACGTCCAATGCAACCCAGCCCTCCGCCTGCCAGGCGTCGAGTGTTGCAATCGCTTTGGGGTGTAGCGCGCGGGCGTCGGCGGCAAGCAGGAACTCTGTTTCGGCCAACGCCTGCGCCAATTTCCGCAAGGCGCTTGCCCGCGCCGGCAGGGCATCGGGCAACGCGACGCGGCCTGCGGGCGTGAGACTGTAGCGCTCTTCCGGCGCGAACAGGCGCGACCAGCGCGACGCATCGCGCAACGCCTGTGGCAACGCGGGCAACGCAACCTCTCCGAGGCCGCGCTGGTAGTAGTCGGCGGCAAACGCGGCCAGCTTCAGCCATTCCGACGACACCGGCGGGCAGGCGGTGCACACGCCATCTACGGAACGAAGACGGTCCGCCGGCACGTCGCTGTGAGCGGTCACTTCGCAGACGAGCCCAACCACATGACGCTTCCCAAACGGCACGCTCACCAGCATGCCCGGCGCGACAGGCACAGGCGTGTCGAAACCGTAGTCGAACAGGGTCGCCAGCGGATGGTCGAGTGCGACGCGGACGAACACCTCGCTCACGCGTCAGCAGGCATGAGAGGAATGAGCGCGACACGATGCCACATCGTGGTGCCCATTGAGCAGACGGCGAATCCGTAGAAGTTAAAGTAAAACTTCAATTTCGGCGCTAAGTTTTGGATTCCGCTGAACAATTGCAATCGGTCCGAGTGCCTGTGGATAACTTTGTTGAGAACTTCGCCCGGACGGCCCGGGAACCGCGCCGCAGCGGCCTTCTGTGGGGTTCCGCACAGTCTGGCCAGAACCCGTCAAACCCTTGCCAGACAAGGCTTAGATCAAATGCGCCTGCAATGTGCAAGGGCCAGGACACGACTAAAGCTTCTACCGCGCCGCAGCGTGATGAATGTGCATAAGTCAAGTCTTGACTTTCGCAGGACCGCCGTCCGACGGCCTCTTAGCTGCAAATTTCCCCTTAGACCGAGAGCCCAGTTCGCTGCAATGCAACAAAAAATGGTAACGATTACGGCTTCATGCCGGTGCATGAGCGCCGCTGCGAATCGCCCGGCTATGACGATGCACCTCGTCGACGAGCTCGGCGACGTTCTCCGGCGGTGTGAACTGCGAAATGCCGTGGCCGAGATTGAACACGTGGCCGGGATGATTCCCGAAGCTGTCGAGCACCGCGCGCGCTTCCATGCGGATTGAAGCCGGCGGCGCGAACAGCACCGATGGATCGATATTGCCCTGTAGCGCCACCTTCCCACCCACGCGCTCGCGCGCTTTGCTCAGGTTCACCGTCCAGTCGAGGCCGACTGCATCCACGCCGGTTTCGGCGATTTCGTCGAGCCACAGCCCGCCGCCCTTCGTGAAGGTAATGACCGGGACTTTTTCGCCGTCGTGGTCGCGCTTCAACTCACTCACCACCTGCTGGATGTACTGCAGCGAGAAACGTTGATACACGCCGTCAGCCAGCGCCCCGCCCCACGTGTCGAAAATCATTACGGCTTGCGCGCCGGCTTCGATCTGGGCGTTCAAATACGCGGCGACCGAGCGCGCGTTGACGTCGAGAATGCGGTGCATCAGATCCGGACGCGCATAGAGCATCGACTTCACCGTGCGGAAATCCGCCGACCCGCCGCCTTCGACCATGTAGCACGCGAGCGTCCACGGACTGCCTGAAAAGCCGATCAGCGGTACGCGTTGACGGCCTTGCGCATCGGTCAGCGCGGTGCGAATTTCGCGCACGGCGTCGGTCACGTAGCGCAGCGTGGCGTCGATATCCGGCACCGCGAGGCGCGCGACGTCGTCTTCCGTGCGAACCGGGCGAACAAACTTAGGACCCTCGCCGGTCACGAATTCGAGGCCGAGACCCATGGCGTCGGGCACGGTGAGGATGTCGGAGAATAGGATCGCGGCGTCGAGCGGATAACGGTCGAGCGGCTGCAACGTGACTTCTGTCGCGTACGCCGGGCTCTTCGCCAAACCGAGAAAACTGCCCGCGCGACCGCGCGTGGCGTTGTATTCCGGCAGGTAGCGGCCAGCTTGCCGCATCAGCCAGATCGGCGTGTAGTCGGTCGGCTGGCGCAGCAGTGCGCGCAGGAAAGTGTCGTTCAGGAGTTTATGGGCCACGTTGCGTGCGACTGAGGGCAAAGGGGCATTTTACCGGAGCCTGCCGGCCGCATCGTGCTTGATCCGGCCAATAACTGTTGGGCGCGTCGCTCGCGGCCGGTTTTAGTTGGGCTGGCCGCGGCGTCATGACCTGGCCGAACGGCCAATGTTCAAGCGCGAATTGCCGGGCTATCATCCAACGGACTTACCAAACAATTACTTACAACCAAGGAGACTCGATGAACAAGGCAGCACTCGCACTGCTCGGCACGCTGGCCGGCGTTTTGATGCACGCTGGCGTGGCTGGGGCACAGACCAGCGCCACCACGGCAATGCCCTCGCGGCTCGACGAAATTCTCGCGCGCGGCACGCTGCGCGCCTGCACGACGGGCGACTACAAGCCGTATTCGTTTTACAAGGCGGACGGCCAGTTCGAAGGCATCGATATCGACATGACGGAGTCGCTCGCCAAGTCGCTCGGGGTCAAGACGGAGTACATCAAGACGTCTTGGTCGAATCTGATGAACGACTTTGTCGCCAAGTGCGACGTGGGCGTGGGCGGTGTGTCGCCGACCCTCGAGCGGCAGAAGCGCGCGTTTTTCACGGAGGCCTACATGGTCGACGGTAAGACGCCGATCGTTCGGTGCGACGACGTCAACAAATATCAAACCGTCGCGCAAATCGACCAGCCGGCGACACGCGTGATCGTCAATCCGGGCGGCACCAATGAGCGCTTCGCGAAACAGTATTTTCCGCACGCGAACCTGACCGTCTATCCGGATAACGTGACGATCTTCAAGCAGATCCTCGCCGGCAAGGCGGATGTGATGGTGACGGACGCGTCGGAAACTCTGTTGCAGCAAAAGTTGAATCCCGGTCTGTGCTCGGTTCATCCGGACAAGCCGTTCCAGTACGGTGAAAAGGCCTGGCTCTTACCGCGCGGCGATGTGGCGTTCCAGCAATACGTCGACCAATGGTTGCACCTCGCGCGGGCAACAGGCGAATACCAAGCCATTTCGGACAAGTGGCTGAAGTAGCGTAACGCGCTTTTTGGCCGCCCCCGTTTCCATTTTTCGCTGTGAGACGGTGGCGGTCGAGAAACGCCAAATGACCACGTTCACGCGCCAATCATGTAACGGTACAAGGCGCTGTTAAGTGAAACCCGAACAATAATGCCATCACAGCCCTCGGTCAGCGCGGTCTTTGCACCCCAATTGCGTGTACAGGCGGATGTTGCGATGCAATGCGGCCGCACCAGTTCGATTGCGGAAACTCGCGAGGTCGGGCAAGGACCTGTAACACGGGGAATTCTCCGCCCAAAAGATGAATGTGCAACCATTTCATGCAGAATCGACTTAACGGATTACGCCGCACTATGCGTCGCGAATAGCATCAATCAGGCGTATGAAATTGCGAGCGAGTCATCGGTAAAAATTACGTTTCAATCGTATCGTTTTGGCAAAATATCCTGTAGCGCCTTATCTGGCGGGCGTTACAACCTGAAACACTTTGTTACCGCGCTCGTAGATTAATTCGCCCACAATGCCCTCACGGTTTCAACACGGATGTGGCTGGGTGCTTGGTGTGAGCGGATACGATGCACTTGCCGGTCGGCCTATGCCGAAGCCCTGTAAAGGGGCATCCCTGCTGGGGCCGTAGTCGACGCAGGGTCGTCGTCTCAGTCGGTTCCTTCTTTGGTCTCCTCGCGCTAACCCCGTAGCGTGTGGTTTTTAGCGGGCTCCAGGCCCGCTTTTTTTTCGTCTGGCCAAACGTTTGCGCACTGCAGTAAGGCGATATATCGAGCATATTCGCGGCACTTGAGCGAACTTGCGCGGCAAACGATTTGCCCCCTCTGCTTTATCTTGTTGCCTCGTTAGCCGATCCGCAGCGCGCGATGTTTTGCCCGCGCGGACCGGCCATTGAGAGTCACGCCGTCTTGTCTTCCCGCAGCTTCAATTCGCTGATCATCTGCTCGCGCATGATGAACTTCTGCACCTTGCCGGTCACCGTCATGGGCAGTTCATCGACAAAGCGGATGTACTTCGGCACCTTGTAGTGCGCAATCTGCCCTTGGCAGAACTGCTGGATCTCTTCAGCCGTCGCCAGCTCGCCCGAACGCAATACGACCCACGCGCACACCTCCTCGCCGTACTTCGTGTCAGGGACGCCGAACACCTGCACGCTCTGAATCTTCGGATGCCGGAACAGAAACTCCTCGATCTCGCGCGGATAGATGTTCTCGCCGCCGCGAATCAGCATGTCCTTCAGCCGGCCGACAATGTTGCAGTAGCCTTCGGCATCGAGCGTCGCCAGATCGCCGGTATGCATCCAGCCGTCGACAATACTTTCGCGCGTCTTCGCCTCGTCGCCCCAGTAGCCTTGCATCACCGAATAGCCGCGCGTGCATAGCTCGCCGGTTTCGCCCACTGGCACGATCGCGCCGAGGGGATCGACGATTTTCACTTCCAGATGCGGCTGGATGCGGCCGACGGTTGTCGTACGCTTGTCGAGCGGATCCGTCGTCGAGCTCTGGAACGAGACCGGGCTGGTTTCCGTCATGCCATAGGCGATAGTGATTTCGCTCAGATGCATTCTGGAAACGACCTTCTTCATGGTTTCGATTGGGCAAGGCGAGCCCGCCATGATGCCGGTGCGCAAGCGCGAGAAGTCGTAGGTGGCGAAATTCGGATGATCGAGTTCGGCGATGAACATGGTCGGCACGCCATGCAGCGCGGTGCACTGCTCTTCCGCGACCGCGGCCAGCGTTGCAGCCGGGTCGAAGCCCTCGCCAGGAAACACCATATTGGCGCCAACCGACACGCATGCCAGCACCGCCAGCACCATGCCGAAACAGTGGTACAGCGGGACGGGGATGCATAAACCGTCCTGCTCGCTCAGCCGCATCGCCATCGCGATGTAACGTGCGTTATTCACCACGTTGCTGTGGGTCAGCGTCGCGCCCTTTGGGTCGCCTGTCGTGCCGCTGGTGAACTGGATATTGATCGGCTCGTGGCACGAGAGCGTGGCACCGATGGCGTCGAGCTTCGCCACGTCGAGGGACACGCGCCCGCGCTCGATTACGTCGGAAAAGGTCAGCATGCCGGGCGTTTCTGTGTCGCACATACGAATCACATAGCGCAATTCCGGCAACCTCGCCGCGTGCAGTTCACCGGGCGCCTGCGTGGCCAGCTCGGGCGCGAGCTCCTGCAGCATCTCCAGGTACATGGACGTCTTGAAGCGCTCGGCGGCGATGATTGCCTTGCACCCGACCTTGTTAAGCGCGTACTCGAGCTCCGCGAGCCTGTATGCGGGATTGATATTGACCAGCACAGCACCGATGCGCGCGGTAGCAAATTGGGTCAGTAACCATTCCACGCGATTTGGCGACCAGATGCCCACGCGGTCACCCTTCGCGATACCAAGCGTGAGCAGCCCTGCTGCCAAAATATCGACCTCTTCAGCGAACTCCTTCCATGTCCACCGAATGCGTTGCTCGCGAAACACCACGGCGGGACGGTCCGAAAAGCTTGCTGCCGTATCGCACAGAAACCGACCGACCGTCGCTTCGCTCAGCGGAATGTCGGTCGACCCGCGGACATAGGACAGCCCGTCTTTGGGTTCGATGAGTGCACCTTCGCCTGACGCATGCGTTGCCATGGTGTTGTCTCCGTGAGCTCAGCGGAAGCTCGTCTATTGAAATGAATTTGAAATCGATTGTGCCACCGGCGTGTGTCGCTCCGGCATCAAGTCTTACCCGCAGCGCATTGCGCGGCTGCGCGAGGCGAAGCGCCGCGCTGAATCAAAACACAATTTTGCTTACCTTTCCGTAAACGTCAAGTCGAGATCAAAAAAAAGCAGCCGTGAAGGCTGCTTTCTCTCTGATACGTTTTGCCTAGTTCTGACCGCGCAGCTTGCGCAGACGCTGAATCGCAGCGAGCTGAGCCGTCGCGTACGCCAGTTCCGCTTGCGCGGTCGCGTATTCGAGGTTCGAACCCGTGTTCTGCAGCGCTTCTTCCGCACGCTTGCGTGCATCTTCAGCCTTGGCTTCGTCGAGATCTTTGCCGCGAATAGCCGTGTCGGCTAGAACCGTCACAGCGCCCGGCTGGATTTCGAGGATGCCGCCGGCGACGAAGACAAACTCTTCTTCACCGTTTTCAGCTTCGATGCGCACCGCACCCGGACGAATCCGCGTGATGAGCGGCGTGTGGCCCGGCAGAATGCCGAGTTCACCTGCTTCGCCCGGCAGCGCGACGAACTTCGCCTGGCCCGAGAAGATCTGCTCTTCCGCGCTGACGACGTCTACCTTGATTGTTGCCATAAGTGTCGACTCCTGTGGCGACCAGAGTTGGCGCTTTGGCGCTTACTCGGGTCCCCTGCAAAGCTCGACGAGAGCTAACGCTTTAGCGCTGACTCTCGTCCCATGCAAGGCTGGGTTGAGCGTATTAAGAGGCGCGGGCTTCGGGGATTCGATACCGTGACGGTATCTGTTCCGCGCGGACGCCGGCGCCCGCTTCGTTACACCCGACCTTTACTGGATCTTCTTGGCCTTTTCGAAGGCTTCGTCGATCGTGCCGACCATGTAGAACGCTTGTTCCGGCAGGTGGTCGCACTCGCCGTCGACGATCATCTTGAAGCCACGGATCGTCTCCTTCAGCGGCACGTACTTGCCCGGCGAGCCCGTAAACACTTCTGCGACGTGGAACGGCTGCGACAGGAAACGCTGGATCTTACGAGCGCGCGCCACGGCGAGCTTGTCTTCCGGCGCCAGTTCGTCCATGCCCAGAATCGCGATAATGTCGCGCAGTTCCTTGTAGCGCTGCAGCGTTTGCTGCACGCCGCGCGTGATCGAGTAGTGTTCTTCGCCGATCACGTTCGGGTCGATCTGACGCGAGGTCGAATCGAGCGGGTCGACCGCCGGGTAGATACCCAGCGAAGCGATGTCACGCGACAACACGACCGTTGCGTCCAAGTGGCCGAAAGTCGTAGCCGGCGACGGGTCGGTCAAGTCATCCGCAGGGACGTACACGGCCTGAACCGACGTGATCGAGCCAGTCTTGGTCGACGTAATACGCTCTTGCAGCTTGCCCATTTCTTCAGCCAGCGTCGGCTGATAGCCCACTGCCGACGGCATACGGCCGAGCAGTGCCGACACTTCCGTGCCTG